>ERZ1032009.3-NODE-3-length-100709-cov-19.153745_pt1 | contig 100709 bp, 77 predicted proteins | sample MGYA00516700_ERZ1032009 | MGnify/ENA primary metagenome ERZ1032009 (study PRJEB33719, sample SAMN04261292) | wastewater metagenome | biome: rural village; feature: human; material: feces | host: Homo sapiens | place: El Salvador | collected 2013-01-14 ...
GTGGCCACACCTCCTTGCCGCATTGCGTGCATCGTTTCGAAATGATGGTGTGCATCTTCATGGGAGATCCACACACGCCGCAATATTGAGTGTTGAAATCCCAGTAGAGCAGTTCTTGGCATTTGCCAGCCTTCAAGTACAGCTCTGTCGGAAGATGGTAGAACGACTCGCGAAGACCAATGAAATCGTAGCCGTCGCGTTTAAGGCTTTCCGACAGCACTTCTATCTGCATAGGGTTCTCGACCTTGAACGTGTAGACCTCGGTGCCGTCCTCCATTGGGCTGACACTCATGACGTGAGTCCATGGATGGGTCTTCACTGGCACGTCGTCGGAGCAAGGTATGGTGTGGGTACCGTCGGCCTGGCGTTTAAGCAGCAAGTCGGTCTTGGAGAATATGAAATAATAAGCCATTGTGATGAGATGATTTGCTTGTCAGCTTTGGAAACCTATCGCAGTTCAAGCAGGACTACATTCTCCACGTGCGGCGTGTGAGGGAACATGTCGACAGGCTGCACGGCCGCTACCTTGTATTTGGAGTCCATCAGCTGGAGGTCTCTTGCTTGCGTGGCCGGGTTGCAACTGACGTAAACAATGCGCTTGGGGTGTGCGTTCAGGATGACATTGACCACATCCGGGTGCATGCCGGCGCGTGGTGGGTCGGTGATGATGATGTCGGGACGTCCATGCTCATCGATGAACGAGTCGGTGAGAATCTTGCGCATGTCGCCCGCGAAGAACTTAGTGTTGCTGATGTTGTTGATCTCGCTGTTGACCTTGGCGTCCTCGATGGCCTCCGGCACATACTCGATGCCTATCACTTCGCTCGCCTGGCGCGCAACGTAGTTGGCAATGGTGCCCGTGCCTGTGTATAAGTCGTAAATAAGAGGTTTTGCGTCGCTTGGTAAGTCTTTGAACGCAAAGCTTTTCGCCACATCGTAAAGGCGGTGAGCCTGCTCCGTGTTGGTCTGGTAAAAACTCTTGGGGCCAACCTTGAACTTCAAGTCGCCCATCATCTCATAGATGAAGTCGGTGCCCTTGAAGGTTATCAGTTCTTGATCGCCAATGGTGTCGTTTCCCTTTTGATTGTCAACGTATATAAAAGAGGATATTTGGGGAAACTCATCGGCGATGTGCCGCATGAGTTGTTTGGCGAGCTCGTCGTCGTTAGGATTGTCGTAATGGAACTGTATGAGCAACATCCATTCGCCAGTGTTGGAGTTGCGGAACATGAGGTTTCGAAGCAAGCCCTTCTGTGCCCTGACATCATAGAATGTCATGCCTATCTCCTTGGCGTAACGCTCTATCTCGTTGCGGATCTTATTGTGCAAGTCGTCCATGAGCCAGCATTTGCTTATGGGATAAATCTTGTCGAAAGCGCCCGTGATATGGAAACCTATGGCGGAGTGGTTGCCCTCTGCCAGGTTGAGGCTATCGTCGTTAAGCTCCTCTTTGGTAAACCATCGGCGATCGCAACAGCCAAACTCCAACTTGTTGCGATATTCTTTCGTCTTGACCGAAGCGAGTATCGGGCTAATCTCGGGCAGCTCAATCTTGCCTATGCGTGTCAGCTGGTCGGTGACCTGCGTCTGTTTTGCCTTTAATTGCTCCTCGTAAGGCAGGTTTTGCCATTTGCAGCCGCCACATATGCCGAAATGTTGGCAAAATGGCTCGGCACGCACTTCGCTCTTCTTGATGAATCGCAATATGCGACCTTCGGCGTAGCTGTGCTTCTTTCTGTATATCTCAACGTCGGCCACGTCTCCAGGTACGCAAAAAGGTACGAAGACCACATAGTTGTCGTGATGGAAAAGGCACTTGCCCTCTGCGGCAATGGCCTCGATTGTAACTCCCTCAAGAATGGTGTTGGGTTTGTGGTTTTTGCTCATAACGTATTTGTTTCTTATGCAAAATTACTTGAAAAGTGTGTCATTGGCAAAACTTTTAACTTTTTGTTTGCGCTAACATGAAAAAATGTGTTTACAGACATGAATTTTTCATGGTTTCATTTGTGATACTGAAACATATTTGTTACCTTTGCAATGTGAGCATTACAAAATGGCTACATACTAACGTGGATTTACAATAAACATTATAACTATATGAACGAAAAAAGGGTATATACCTTTGGTAACGGCAAGGCGGAGGGTCGTGCCGACATGCGTAATTTACTTGGTGGCAAAGGCGCCAACCTCGCGGAGATGAATCTCATAGGCGTGCCCGTGCCTCCTGGTTTCACTATAACGACAGACGTTTGCAACGAGTATTTTGAGAAAGGAAAAGCGGATGTGGTGTCTCTTCTGAAAAACGACGTGGAGAAGAGTATCAGCCATATTGAAGGCTTGATGGGCCTTCGTTTTGGTGACGCTGAGAACCCATTGCTCGTCAGCGTGCGCTCTGGTGCTCGCGCGTCAATGCCTGGCATGATGGATACCATTCTCAATCTCGGATTGAACGACAAGGTCGTGGTTGGCCTGGCAAAGAAAACGGGTAATGAGCGTTTCGCTTACGACAGTTATCGTCGCTTCGTGCAGATGTATGGTGACGTGGTGCTCGGCATGAAGCCTGTGAACAAGGATGATATTGATCCGTTTGAGGCCATTATCGATAGCGTAAAGGCAAAAAGAGGCATAGTGCTCGACAACGAGATGAACGTCGAAGAGCTCAAGGAGCTGGTAAGCCTCTTCAAGGCGGCTATCAAGGAGCGCACCGGCGAGGTGTTCCCGGAGAATCCTGTCGATCAGCTTTGGGGCGCCATCTGTGCCGTTTTTGACTCTTGGATGAACGAGCGAGCCATCTTGTATCGTAAGATGGAAGGCATACCGCAGGAGTGGGGCACTGCCGTTACCGTCATGGCGATGGTGTTTGGCAACATGGGCAACTCTTCGGCCACGGGCGTCTGCTTCAGTCGTGACGCCGCTACGGGTGAGAATCGCTTCAACGGTGAGTATCTTGTCAATGCACAGGGTGAGGATGTGGTTGCCGGTATTCGCACTCCACAGCAGATCACAAAAGACGGCTCTTTGCGCTGGGCGAAGCAGCAAGGCATATCAGAGGAGATTCGCGCGGCAAAATTCCCTTCAATGGAAGAGGCCATGCCAGAGATATATGGTCAGCTCAACGCTTTGCAGGATAAGCTCGAGAAGCATTACCACGACATGCAAGACATGGAGTTCACCGTGCAGGAAGGTAAGTTGTGGTTTCTTCAGACACGTAACGGTAAGCGTACGGGCACGGCAATGGTGAAGATCGCGATGGATTTGCTCCATGAAGGCGAGATTGACGAGAAGACGGCCATTGAGCGTTGTGAGCCTAACAAGCTTGATGAACTTTTGCATCCGGTATTCGATAAAGACGCTTTGGCAAAGGCCAAGGTCTTGACAAGGGGCTTGCCTGCTTCTCCTGGCGCCGCTTGCGGTCAGATAGTGTTCTTTGCCGATGACGCCACGAAGTGGCACGACGAAGGCCACAATGTAGTCATGGTGCGTATCGAGACCTCGCCCGAGGATTTGGCGGGCATGTCGGCGGCTGAAGGCATACTTACGGCTCGCGGCGGCATGACATCTCACGCTGCCGTTGTGGCGCGTGGCATGGGTAAGTGCTGCGTGTCAGGAGCTGGCGCGATATCGGTAGACTACAAGGCGCGTACCGTGGAAATTGACGGCGTAGTGCTGCATGAGGGTGATTACATTTCGCTCAATGGCTCTACAGGTGAGGTGTATAAAGGTGAGGTGACTACGAAACCAGCCACTGTGTCAGGCGATTTCGCGGAACTCATGAAGCTTTGCGATAAGTACACCCGCATGGTGGTTCGCACTAACGCTGACACCCCGCATGATGCTGAGGTCGCAAAGAAATTTGGCGCCATCGGCATTGGGTTGTGCCGTACGGAGCACATGTTCTTCGACAACGACAAGATTAAGGCCATGCGTGAGATGATCCTCGCCAACGACAAGGCTGGTCGCGAGATTGCCCTTGCCAAGCTTCTTCCTTTGCAGGAAAACGACTTCTATGGCATCTTGAAGTGCATGGATGGAATGCCTGTGAACATCAGACTCCTTGACCCACCTCTCCACGAGTTCGTGCCACATGACTTGAAAGGTCAGCAGACGATGGCGCAGGAGATGGGCACGAGCTTGGAGTTCATCCAAAAGCGTGTGGCTTCGCTTGCCGAGGTTAACCCCATGCTGGGTCTTAGAGGTTGCCGCCTTGGCATTACATATCCTGAGATTACCGCGATGCAGACAAAGGCCATCCTTGGCGCGGCTTTGCGCTTGAAGAATGAAGGCTTCAATCCACGGCCAGAGATTATGGTGCCTCTCGTGGGCACGGCAAAGGAGCTTGAGTCGCAGCAGGAGGTTATAAAGACTGCAGCCAAGGAGCTCTTCCAAGAGAAGGGAATGAGCATAGAATTCAAGCTTGGCACGATGATTGAGATTCCGCGTGCGGCTCTCACGGCTGACCTTATTGCCAAGCATGCCGATTACTTCTCGTTTGGCACCAACGACTTGACGCAGATGACGTTTGGCTACAGTCGTGACGACGTGGCACGATTCCTACCGACTTATCTTGGCAACAAGATTTTGGAGGTGGATCCGTTCCAGGTGCTTGACCAGACCGGTGTCGGTCAACTTGTCGAGATGGGCGTAAGGAAAGGCCGCTCTTCTAATCCGACATTGAAGTGTGGCATTTGCGGTGAGCATGGCGGTGAGCCTTCATCGGTGAAATTCTGTCACCGTGTTGGTCTTGACTACGTGAGCTGCTCTCCGTTCCGTGTGCCAATAGCACGCTTGGCCGCTGCGCAGGGCGCGATTGAAGGATAATAAACTGCGAAAAGTATGAATTTATAATAACGAGGTAAGTCTCTTATAAACAGAGATTTACCTCGTTTTCTTATATTGGAAATTATCTTGATTTGATGCGCAAAATGTGCAGAAAACACGATTTGTTTAGCAAAACCTGCACATTTTCTACGAAAAACGTGCTTGACTATTGTGCGTGCCAATAGCTAAATCGGTAGCTATATTTAAAATAAGCTTGTTATAAATGCTTATAGTATTCTGTTTTATATTGATCTATCGTTAGTTTCATTGTTGACACAAGAGCATCAATATCATTAACTATTGATTTTGCGTCATTTTCTGTAATGACATATTCACCCATGCCATCACCCCAACGAATCTCGCAGTTGTGGTTAGGTATATTTATAACCAAACCATGAGAGCCAAGCGACTTTGAGTCATGCAATTCTACAAGTACATCTTTCATCCACTTTTTCTCTTCTTTATTGTAGAACACGTCAGCAGCCAGCGACTTGATATATATTAGCATTGGATCAAAGCAATGGCTATCAGTAGTCTTCTGTTGAGCAAAAATGATATGTCCTTTATCTTCATAGAACCTCTTTCTCCAAGATTCCCAGATAATGTGAGGACGCTGTTTGAAATACTTTACCCATCCTGTGTTGTTGGTTGACTCAACTATGTGTTTGCAGAAGTCTTCAAAAGTAGCTTGAGCATTCCAATCAATCCAAGTCTTTATGAACACACGAACAGAATCACCAAACTCTGGTTCCTCCCGCAAATATCGCTTCATACTGTTGTCTCGGTCTCTATTAAACTCATAGAGCCGATTTTTAGATTTCCAGCAATCTGGCAGTAAGCATAACATGGCGTTATAATAGAGCTCTTGTTTTTCCCATTGTTTATCAAGATTAATCCACCTTGTCAAGCAATTGGAATAGCCAATAAATGTTTCCAGGTTACCATTTGCCCAATGTAACAGACATCGTATTTGTCCCCATAAATATGGATTTTTTTCTGCTTTTCTAATGGCATCTGTCCAGGAAACATTAATAGTACCTTCGTTGTCGATCAGTCGCAGTTTTGCTTTATCCTCTTCTTCCCCCAAAGACTTATTGTCAATACCCTTGTATGGATGATTAAGTTGTTTGAGGAATAACCATACCGCAGCATTGTTTTCATAAAGGTCTATACCATTATCTTCATGATAGCGTTTCATATCCGAAGCCATACTGGCTACAGCAGCAAATGCATCCGAAGCATCATTCCGTTTATTGATTCGGTCAGTATTGTTATCAAACTTGAATACGTTTCGAGACATACGTGTCCATTCCTCAAAGTTCAAGCACCAAGCCTCCGAGTTTGACTTATGTGGGTAGAGTTTGAGGAAGCATAGCAATGAATACAATGTGGCAAGGGTATCGTTGCTGATGTTATCGCCAGCTAAATGAGAGAAATAAGTGTAGTTATTGTCATCAAAGAAACAATCCTGAGGCAATAATGTTGTTACATCCGTATATTGCCCATCACCTTTATCAATGATCCATAGGTTTATATCATTTATGAGCTCCTTGAAATCAATAACTGTGCAATAACGAGGCAATATATTGCTATCGTTACTTCTCCAGTCAACGAGATGGTTTTGGTATGCGATTAACAAATCATCTAAATCTGATTCATTAACACTATATGAAGCCTCAAACAGGGCTTCATGCAAATCATATATACGCTTTAGTCTGATTTCATATAGACGCATTGCTTCCTCGCCGTTATCATCTGGCTTCTCAACATCATTCGACAAATCTATGCCAGGTACTTTTGCAAACAACTGCATTGCAATCATACGCAACAGAAAAATCTTCAGTCTTTTTTCAGTTTCCTTTGCAGCGGCAAGTCTTTCGTCTTTATTGTCATCAGAAGTCGTCTGCGCCATAACTCCACTTGCATACTTCTGCCAAAACAAATCTATCCACTTTCCATCCATATTCTCACGCCATGCATGTTCTATGTATGAATCTGCAAGTTTCTTGCCATCACAATTCTTTTCGCTTTGCTGCAACTGAATTTCTTCCTCAAGTGTAGATTTTAACTTGTCAAAATCAGAGAGAAGCTTTCCTCTTGCATTCATCTTGATAAACAACTCATCAGACATACCCATCTCGCCTAAGTCAAGATGATTAAAGGTGATATTGTTCAATCTTGCCTGACAAGCATCCATATCCAATGTCCAATCCATCTGCTCGCAAATAGTGTCTATCATTACAAGCATAGAGTTGATGGTAGGGTCAAAACGCCACCCCCACTGAAACCAATCTCTATTTTGGATAATTTCAGATGGCGTATAGACATGTGCTATCTGTTTTGAGGCATCACGCTGCTCCTCAGGCTTACTTCTTTCTTCATCAGCTTTTTTCTTTGACTCTTTTGTCTTTTCAGTAGCTTCATCCACAAACTGCTTTGCATTATGGTGAACCAATTCCTTACAGAATGCCTCTGAGGTATTACGAGTTTCATATGTCAATATAGATTCACCTTCGGCAGTTTGCAAATCAACACCTAGTACCCAATGCAGGATGAACAATGTAGTCAAACGCTGCTGACCATCTAGAGGTTCAAAAGCTTCTTTTCTATCACTACCATACACAAAGTCGAGTTGTGTTTCTGTCTTCTTACCTGTTACTACAAGCAAAAGGTTACGTACAAAATGGTTGCGTATTTCATTCACCTCCTTGTGTTTACGTCCTTGTGCATAGTCACGCTGTATCTGTGGTATGCGTATTTTACCTTTCTTTATAAGGTCTACGAAACACATTTTATCAACATTATCGTTCATAAGTTTCTGAAGAATTAGAGTTAAATACATTGAAGATAACATCAACCGTGTTGTGTATCTCCCTTAGATAACCATCAAAGTCAGGCATGCTCCATCGCATTGCATCTATGAAGGAAGATTCTGTGTTAGAGTTAGAGTAGTATTTCAAGAATACATTTCGAGTACCTATAGGCATAAAGCGTTTTCCTGCTTTATCTTCGCGGATAATGCAATGGCGCTTATATGGAAATGGTGCATCTTGATACTCTCTATTGGTCTTATAGTCAAGCAATGTCAGATTGCCTATACTGTCCTTATTCTTTATTGCATCATCACCAGCAGAGAAATATTCAAGTACTTCTTTACAGAAGTCGGTGTATTGTTTGTCAATACCGGTTCCCCTAAGATTAGCTTCATACTTTGGAATAAAATTCATGCATTTCTCGTATAGTGGTTTTGCCGTTACCTTTCTTTCATTCAGTTTCGATTCTATTCCAAGAATATAAGCCACATTCTTCAACCAACGCAAACGGTCTTCGTGTTCAACTAATGATGCGTTGTTCTGAGAGTCAATATGTTCAATGTCCCATTTTTCTTTCTTGAATGAGTCGAATGCAAAACGTTGTCCCTTTTGGCGGCTTGTCTCTACATTGAACAAGAGCAACAGACGGAACACATATTTTGAGCCGTATTCAAAACCGTCAATGCTGGCTGCGTTGAGATATTTATCTTTGTCTTTGAAGCTGTCCATAATTAGTTTATGGAACTCTTTCTCGGTATCATCGTTTGTCCACTCTCTGCCGGAAAACTGTTGCTTGGCATTTTCTAACTTGTTGTAGATGTCAAGAGGTTGGTTACCGACACTTACAAGATAACCAACATAGTGATAGTATAAGTTGTTTTCGTACCAAGCAATCAACCTGTCATTTGTTTTTACGACATAATCCCAAGCAGCACGCATGTTGTCAATACCGTGTTTCCTCCATAACTGTTTAAGCTCTACAGAATCATCTTTACGTTCTTGAGCTCTGCAATAGTCGTATAGGTTCTGGAACAAACGATACGAATAATCTTTATCTGCATGGTCTATTGGTTTCTCAGTAACAAAGTCAAACAACACATCTGTTCTTGTCTGATGGCTATCATTGCTGTTGCTAATAAAGTACCAGAATCTGTCATCCTGAAACTGGCGGTCCATGATGTTCCAATCTAATGCCAGTTTGTCTGCTTCGACTCGGTCGTTATTCGAACGGATATTTCTATCCATGATAAACAAGGCCTTGATAAGTTCTGAACTCGTAAGGCTGATTTTTCCTTTGTTTAAGCGGTTGAAAACTTGTATGCTTTCAATGGCTTGTTTCTCTTCAGAAACTACATACCAAATGAACTTAACTTGCTTGTTGTTATTAGGAAGAAGCAAACAGTCCTTGATAGAGTTCACAACACCGTCATCGATATGATTCATAAACCATTTCTCAATTACATTCTGGGCAACAGCCAGATAATAGCTGTCAATGTTGTCTTGAGGTTTTGGCTTTTCAAAATCCAACTGAGGACGATTGGTATAGGTTAGGTTGTAAATCTTATCGGGTGTAAATTTCTTCTTTTCCAAAGGCGTCAAGCCATTCTCAAAGATAAACATTAATATCAATCTAAGAGTGGTTAAACGCTGTTGTCCATCCAAAACTTCCCATGCGTCAATCTGTACGCCATCAGTACCTGTCCACTTGCAAGGCTTTACGACGAGTGGCTGTAGATAATAACTATCTTCTTTATCTTGTTTAGCGAACCCACAAATGTCTTCCAATAAGTCAACAACCTGCTTTTCCTCCCAACGATAACCGCGCTGGTAGGAAGGAATGACAAAGTGATGCTTTGTCGTGATTAACTCTGCTACAGGTTTGGGGCAGAAGTTCGAGTTTAATGTGTATTTAGTGTTACCCATAGCTATTCTATGTTTCTATAGAGTTGATTTAATGTCAAGCTATCCAACCATTTGAAGAACGACCGAGGCAAAATACTGCAGTTCCACTTGGTGATGGTATCACTTGGAACCGTTAAGTACGTTGGTGATTTTCTGTATCTATGGCAAAGTTAATAATTTTTTCTCAAACTCTCACTATAAAGGTTCTTTTTTACAGCTTTGGGCACGATCCTATCGATATAAGTCGATGCAATAAGTTCGTTTTGGAAGACATTATACCTTTCAGCCGTCAGTAGCTGACTTACAAGGGGTGTTGTTGTCTTATTGTATTTATCATCTATGATTTGTTCAAAGTCATGCTGCAGTTAACCATCCTATTTTTTACAATTTCGAAGTCATCTGTTATAAAAAAACTACTGTTCTTTTTAACGGGGTAGTGGTGAAATTGTCTAAAAATCTTTGGTTATCTCAGATTATTTTAATACTTTTGCATCGTTTTAATGGTGTATTAAAATAAAGCATAATGGTTAAAATGAAAGAGATTGCCATATTAGGAAGACCTATACAGCTGCAAGAACGAAGCAAGGTGCAGATGAAAGGTGTTACCATCGGAGAAATGTTGTCGTACAAGTTCTACGATGGGGAGTTTCATGGTATGCCATTGCTATTCGCAGAACCCAAAGGCAAAGTGTCAACCCCACGTAGCTTGTCTGTTACTGCAAACAACCTTACTTCGTTATTCCAGCTTCCAACCGTATTTTTGTTGCCAACTTGTCCTGCCTATGAACGGCAGAGACTAATTGACAAAGACGTGTATTTCGTTGTATCTGACAAATACGTCCATTTGCCAATGCTTCTGGCTAATGAGCGCATTCGTAAAACCAAACAAGCTAAGGTTTTAACGCCTGTCGCACAATACCTGCTGCTCTATCATCTTCAGATAGAGAGTATCGAAGGATTGGCTGCACGTGATATTGAGAACAAAATTCCGTACTCCTACGCAAGCATTACACTTGGTATTACTTGCCTCGAAGACTTGGGGCTTTGCCAAAAAGTATCAGGAGGTTCTAAGCGGAAGGTCATCCACTTTGACAAGAAAGGAATGGAATTGTGGAAGCAAGCCCAGTCGTTCCTCGTTAACCCTGTTGAAGAACGCATTTATTGTGACGATTTGCTTTCAGACGATAATTTCCCCGTATGTGGCATCAATGCCCTTGCACATTACACGTGGCTGAATCCCGATCCGGAAAGAATGATCATGATACCTGTCAAACAACTACGGGAATTCAAATCATCGGAAGTCTTAGTGCGCCCCAACGAATTTGATGGCAACATCATCATTGAGGCATGGAAATACCCACCTGTCACCGCTATTGGTACAAAAGCCGAATGGGTTGACAGATTATCTTTGGCCATTTCTCTGCGTGAGGACGAAGACCCACGAGTGGAAGGCGAAGTTGAACGTTTAATTAATGAAATCGAATGGAACGGTTAAGCGAGAGCAGAATGATGTTTACATCAATTTTGCCGAGCGATAGTACCTTCGTCTGAAAGACAATGGAAGGATTAGAGAAATACACTATAATGTGAATACAGACAATGCCATGTGTGTCCCAAATCAATATGCTTATAGAGAATCTTTTGTTTTTTATCTCTTTTAATTGATGTATCTTCCAGAAACTTTAAAGTTGACTTTGGCGTATTTTTTAGACGTTGAGCAGTTGTAAACCGATGCGAATTGTTAAATAATAGCAGTATATGACAATATGTGCCGTAATTTATTTACGGATACATTCTTTTTTTGTACCTTTGCAGTCGAAATATTCACCAATAAATATTGTCATGTTAACGAAATTTGCAGTTAAGAACTATAGAGGATTTAAGAATCGTATCGAATGGGACTTGTCTCATCCGAGCAATTATACGTTCAATAACGATGCTATACGTAATGGCATTGTAAAGAACGGTATTATCTACGGACCGAATGGAGCTGGTAAGTCGAACTTCGGATTGGCAATATTCGACATCGCCAACCATCTTTCTCACAAGTGGAAGAAGCCTGATTACTATCTGAACTATGCTTGTGCATCATGCCACAACGAACCAGTTGAATTCGATTACACATTTGCTTTTGATGGTCATGTGGTAGCATACAATTACAGTAAAATAGCTTCGGAACTTAAAGGCGATATTATTAGCGAAAAGCTGACTATTGACAACAAAGAAGTTCTTGTTAAAGACAAAGAAGAACTTGCTATTTCCGAAGAATTTGGCTTGACCGCCGTTGCCATTCAGAATCTTAAAGACAGCGCCAACAATATTTCTATAGTAAACTATCTGTTGGGTTCTGTACCCCTTCCCAAAGACCATGCCTTGCTGCAACTTCGCGATTTCGTAGAGAATATGCTGTTCTTCAGAAGTCTCGATTATCGTGAATTCATTGGGTTGAAGGAAGGTGGCAGCAACGTGGAAGAGTATATCATAAAGAACAACCTTGCTGACGACTTTGCAGCTTATTTGAAAGAAGTAAGTGGCCAGGAGTATGAGTTTGCGCCTAACACGCAGGGCGACAACATTCTCTTCTGCATAATGAACGGTGTGAGAATTCCGTTCCAATGGGTTGCATCCACAGGTACTAGAAATCTGGAGTTGCAGTATTATTGGCTGAAAGAGATGGACAGCGCTTCATTCGTCTTCATCGACGAATTTGATGCTTTCTACCACCACGAACTCTCCTATAAGATTTGCAAGCGATTGTTTGAAGGCAACAACCAGGTGTTCGTAACCACCCACGACACATTCCTTCTTTCCAATGACTTGCTTCGTCCAGACTGCTTCTTTATTCTTAGAAACAACGAAATAAAGGCTATTTGCGATTTGACGGACAAGGAACTTCGTTTTGCTCATAACTTGGAGAAACTATATAGAGGTGGAACTTTTGGCTTATGATTCTGTTTGTATTTGAAGGCGATGAGCGTGAGCCTCGCCTGTATAGAACATTGGAAAGACTCTATTTCCCGAAGGTAAATGACAATATCATTTGTTCTTTCGGGAACAACATATATGACCTTTACAATGAGCTGAAGGAATATGAAGACGGTGGAGACATTGTTTCTGTCATGCGAGAACGTTTGGCAGCAAGAGGTGACTCCACCTTGAACGGCATTAGAAGTTCAGATATTTCGGAAATATTCCTTTTCTTCGACTATGATTTCCAAAACTCTCACCTTTCGCTTGAAGAAATCAATCAAAGAGTAGAAGAGATGCTGGCATTGTTTGCAGACGAAACCGAGAACGGAAAGCTCTACATCAACTACCCGATGATTGAGTCCATCCGCTATACCAAGGAACTTCCCGACAACGATTATGCCAACTATGTAGTAAGCAGAGAAGAGTGCAAGGACTTCAAACGTCTGTCTCGTGATTTTTCGGCTTATAATAGTCTTGACCACATATTGTTCAAGGATGGCGAAACGCCGACCAAGGAAAAATACATTAAGGTAAAAGACAACTGGCAATATCTTAAGCAGATGAATGTCAGTAAAGCTAACTTGCTTATAGCAGGAGTAAATACGATGCCAAAGGAGAAGTCAGTTATCAATCAACTATCAATATTCGAAAGACAACTTTTGCTCCATGTCAAACCTAGTAGAAATGTTGCAGTATTAAATTCATTTCCTATTTTCATCTATGAGTATATGAAATAACAATGTGCATAGATTAAAATAAAAACAAGCAGTGTCAACCCTAATTGTTATAACTTGACACTGCTTGTTTTATATGTCTCAATTGTATTGCACTTTACTAATACTCTGACAAGTCTTTATTAGACTCGATTTGGACAGACTACCATTCAGTAAAGAGAAAAGTTGAACAACAGAAGCATGGGTAAACTAAGCAACCAAGTTTAAGGTTTAGTTTACCCATGTATATAATACATGCCTCTTTAATCTTACAAAATCAAACTTGTTTCGGAGCAGTTCAAGTTTACTACCTTATATATATATAAGACAAATTAAACTTAAACCTAAACCTGCTAATGTGCGTAAGGCAATTCTTTTTTCTTTTTACTGAATATACTTGATGGAGTGGAATCTCTAGGTAGCAGAATGACTCAATATGCCAATATGCTATATTGAATTAGAAATAAAACCTAAAGCCTGCTTTTATCTCAGAGAAAATCGTTAATTTTGCAAGCAAAACAAGCAGAATGTGTTTTTACAACATATCTCGCTTACCTGTTTTGAATGTGCTCTTTTACATTGTCGTTAACATTTAAGGATTATAAGGAACTTTCTTAGACATGATGTATGCGTGCAGAATACGCAGAATGTGTTTAAAATGTTTCCCAAATGTTTCCCGAACTTGACGTAATATACTGATAATCAAGACTCATTGGTAGCTGCGCAGGCTGCTGTAGAGGAATAACAAGATAAGCCCTCGTAACTAACGAGTTAGGCGGTAAGTCTCTGATAACAAAGAGGCTTGCCGCCTAAGTTGTTTTTAGGCGGTCTGCATATTCAGAAACTGCTTTTATCAATAAGTAGTGGCATACTTATTGTGGCATGATATGATGCCAAGAATAGAGGATCCTTGGTTATATATAAGAATGTGCTGAAGCAAATGGGGGCAGATAAGAATGTCTAAGAATAATAAAAATGAATGCTAAGAAAGTTTTTTCTTCACTTTTCCGGATATTAGTAGCTGTGCCTTTTACTATACTGTCAGGGTGTTGTTAGTAATAGGCAGAGTCTTTCATCTGACTTATAATGCGGTAAACATTATAGTTTGGTACATGTTTGTATCACTCGCATGGGCAGGCGTATTGGACTACAAGTTGCATCAATTGCTGTTAACTCCCTTATGGCTACCGATGTGCGTTGGCGTAGTCATACTGCAAAGAAAACGGTTCAACAAGTTTTGCGACGCCATGTTCAGATTATCACAGGCCTTCATTTCACTATTTGGTAATATTACCTTTGGTCAGTGATAATATGCTTGATAATACCAATCTTGATAACCATTGTCTTGCTTATGGCTTAGCAAGACGATCAAGATAATAAACAAATGGCACGGCTCCTCATCGGTGGCTGTGCCTTTATTAATTTGAAAACCTGTCCAGTGTTGCTTCTTTCTTGTCCCGGACTTGGGTTAATAGTTGCCTTCATCCACGATGGGGTAGAGCTCTATGAACTCTCCATTGTGTCTTTTTCCATCGTTGATTATCGCTGCGACTTTTTCTCCTATTGTTGAAGGCATATGGGAGCCTGGTCCGGAATAGTGCCCATTCAAGTCGGTTGAAGTGGCACCGGGATGTATGTCGAATATCTCCACGGGAACATTAAAATGCTCAAACTCCCAAGCCATGGTGCTTACCATCGTGTTTTGGCCGGCCTTGCTTGCCACGTAAGCCATGGGATGCCAAAATGGGCTGAACGAAGACGGGACCGTTATGTTGCAGATGCGGCCATGGTTCTTTTCCAAAACAGGCAAAAGAAGCTTGGTCAACAGGAATGTGCCAATATAGTTTACCTGCACGGTGTCTATGACATCCTGCAACGATTGCTCATAACTTCTCACAGCCATGTCGCCAGGTATACCGGCATTGTTTATCAACAGCGATAGAGTGGGGTAAGCGTTTGCGATGCCCTTGGCGGAACTTTCTATTTCCTTGTTGTCGGAAAGGTTCACGTATTGCCAGCCCATGATGTCCGCACCATCCTTTTTCAAGGATTCCACAGCTGCTTCCGCACGCCCTTCATCCCTGGCTCCAACGATGACTTGCCAACCAGACTTACCGAGATGGCGCGCTATCTCGTAGCCGATTCCCTTGTTGGCGCCAGTAACCAATACTTGTTTCATATTCAGATATCTTTATTACGACAAATATTCAAACTTTCTATCTATTTTTATTGTGGGGCTGTTAATCCATTCTGTTCTTATAGTCTTCGAAAGTGAATTCTTTCAACATGCGCAGCTCTCCATCCTCCTTTGCCAACATTATAGATGGGTGAGATATTCCATTAAACATGTTGCTTTTCACCGTGGTGTAATGAAGCATGTCCTCAAAGATGACATTCTCGCCGATTGTCAAGTCGTGGTCAAATTGCCAATATCCCATGAAGTCGCCGCTAAGGCATGAATTGCCACCTAATCTATATACGTGCTCACCAGCGTTGTCGTCAAGCGTTTTCGCGAACCTTACGGCTGGCTTATATGGCATCTCCAAGCAGTCGGGCATGTGGCATGTGAAACTGACATTGAGGATAGCGGTCTTAATGCCCTTGTTTTCCACTATGTCTACCACTTGACTGACCAAAGGCCCCGTCTGCCATCCGAAAGCACTCCCTGGCTCAAGGATAACCTTCAGCCAAGGGTAGCGGCGATGAAAGTCATTCAGCGTATCGATAAGGAGCCGCACGTCGTAGTCTTTTCGTGTCATGAGATGTCCACCACCAAAGTTTATCCATTTCAGTTGCCTGAACCATGGCGAGAAACGCTCTTCTATATGGCCGAGCGTGCGCGCGAAAATGTCGGACCCGCTTTCGCAATGACAATGGCAATGGAACCCCTCTATGTAGTCGGGCAGTTGGGCTGGCAGCTTGTCGGAGCAAATCCCGAACCTTGTGCCTGGCGCGCATGGATTGTAGATGTCTGTCCCCACTTCGCTGTATTCAGGGTTGACACGCAGTCCAAGGCTCAAGGCGCCATTAGCCTTCAATGCCTTGTCGGCGAAGCGTTCCATTTGTGTTAATGAATTGAATGTCAAATGGCTGGAGCATTTGGCAATCTCATCAATCTCATATTCCGTATATGCTGGTGAAAACGTGTGTGTGGCACTGCCGAACTCTTCTTTTCCAAGTCTTGCCTCGTAGAGAGAGCTGGCTGTGGTGGCGGAAATATATTCCCTGAAAATGGGAAATGTCTTCCACAACGCGTATGCCTTGAAGGCAAGTATGATTTCAACGTTGGCAGACTTGGTGACACCGGAAATCAACTGCAGGTTTCGTCTTAAACGCGACTCCTCAAGAATGTAGGCGGGGCGTTTCAGGCCATCAAAAGTTGTAAGATTAATATGCATGAATCAATATTTTGTGCAAAGATAATTTTTATTTTCCTATTTTATTGCTGATATGCGGGAAAATTCATACTTTTGCAACACACTTCTATTATAATATCACAAAAATGAGTGAAGAAAAAAACTCTTTCTTAGTGTTCTCTGGCACTAACACACGCTATTTGGCAGAGAAAATTTGTCAAGAGTTGGGTTGTCCGCTTGGCAATCTTGTAGTAACAAAATTCTCCGACGGAGAATTCGCGGTATCCTACGAGGAGTCCATTCGTGGCAAGGACGTTTTCCTTGTACAGAGCACGTTCCCCAACTCTGACAACCTCATGGAGCTCCTTCTGATGATCGACGCCGCCAAGCGCGCGTCAGCAAGTCACATCATCGCCGTCATTCCTTATTTCGGTTGGGCAAGGCAGGATCGCAAGGACAAACCCCGCGTGAGCATTGGCGCGAAGCTTGTGTCTGACATGTTGGCTGCCGCTGGCATTGACAGGCTCATCACCATGGATCTTCACGCCGACCAGATTCAGGGATTCTTCAATGTGCCTGTGGATCATCTCTACGCAAGCAACATCCTTCTTCCTTACGTCCAGAGCCTTCACCTTAAAGACCTCGTGATAGCTTCGCCAGACGTAGGCGGCTCAAAGCGTGCTAACACTTACGCAAAGTACTTGGGTTGTCCATTGGTGCTTTGCAACAAGACTCGCGCGCGTGCCAACGTGGTGGAGAGCATGCAGATTATCGGTGACGTGAAGGGAAAGAACGTTGTCATTGTCGACGACATGGTAGACACGGCCGGCACCATTACCAAAGCCGCCAACATCATGTTGGAGGGTGGCGCCAAGAGCGTGAGGGCATGCGCTTCTCACTGCGTAATGAGTGGTCCTGCGTCGGAACGTGTGCAGAATTCCGCACTCGAGGAAATCGTGTTTACCGACTCCATTCCTTACACGCAGCGTTGTTCCAAGGTTAAGCAGCTCAGCGTGGCGCGTCTTTTCGCCGAGACCATTCGCCGAGTGGTGGACAACAAGAGCATCAGCTCGCAGTACTTAGTGTAATAAATCAGACAACATTTTAGTTGTCAAAAAACACATATAAGCCACGACTTGAACATGAGCCGTGGCTTATTTTTTCTCAATTATTTGCCTTATTTTCTTTGCCGCGATATGATAGCTGGCCTTTAGTGAACCTTCTGACGCTCCGAGTATTATACTTATCTCTGAATACTTCATGTCGTCGTAATATCTCATCGTGAAAACGCCACGCTGAATGTCAGGCAAGCTTGCGATGGCTTGCTGAAGGCGTGCTTGAGCCTTGTCGCCATCAAAGTATTCATCGGCCATAAGCTGATGGGCAACGCCGTTGGCTTCAGGAGAGTCGAGGGTCACCGTGTTCCTCGCGCGCCTAAGGAAGTCGATGGCTTCGTTTACTGCTATTCGGTAGAGCCATGTTGAGAACTTGGACTTACCCTCAAAGTTATCGAGGTTGCCCCAAGCCTTTACAAGCGTTTCCTGCAACACGTCATCGGCGTCCTCATGGGAAATCACGATATGCCGGATCTTCATGTATAATGGTTCGGCATATTTCTCAACCATGCAGGAAAACGCCCGCTCACGTGTGACGGGATTCCCAAAGAGGGTTGCCAATTGAATGTCTGCGGCGCTTTCTTCCACTTCCTTATTTTAGGGCTTTATAAGTAATTCTTGAGATAGTTGAAAATGACTTGGTCATAACCGTAAATGTCGGCATAGCCTCTTAATACGCCATTGGTGTCGGGATACAGCGTGTAGTACCAAATATACACTGGTACGGCAGGCTCAACCTTTGCCTTGCCTATAAGCATGTCGCGCCTCAGAGTGTCAGCCACGGCCTGCTGTTCCATGGACAGGTCTCCCTTGTTTTTTCCGAGGCATGAAACGTCCGCGTTGATAGAGTACCATACCTTCTTGATTGTCTTTTCATTGTCGCCAAGGATGAATTTGACAAGCTCGAACGGCTTGTCCACGCGAATGCAGCCATGGCTTACGTCACGGCTCGACTTGTCGAATATGTCTTTCGACGAGGTATCGTGAAGGTAGATGGACAACCCATTGTTGAACCGGAAAATAATCCTGCCCAGCGCGTTGCCTTCACCGCCTTCCTGTATGGCCAGTTGACTGCCATTGAGCAGGGCGGCGGCTGAAGCGGCGGCGGGGCTGACAATCTTCCCTGAGGTACGGTCGCGTATGAAATAGTGCCTTGAGGCAAACCAGCCCGTGTTGCCCAGTCGGTGGATTATGCTTTTCTTGACGATGCTTCGTGGCATAATCCATTGCGGATTGATGTCTATCCTGTTAATGAAACCATCCAGCAGTGGAGTCTTGGTCGAGGAAGCTCCGCAACCTATTCGCAATGTCAAATAGCCGTCTTTGCCCTTTGCCATGAGGTGAAGGGTAGGCAAGTTCACGAGTACGTATTTGTCGTGATTCCACGGAAAGTCTTTTAGCCGCCAGCGACTTCGCTCAAGGTTCACGAGCAGCAAGGCGCGGTCAAACAACTTAGCGGAATCGCTGTTTAGCGTGGCGAGCAGTTTCTTGTATAAAGGTGATTGCGGCTCACAAGCGTCAAGGAAAGGGCTTAGCGTTCCTTGTCTTGCGTGCCGCGCGGCATTTTCATAGAATTTCTTGTTTGCCCTTGGGCTGTCGAGGGCGTAAAGCTGACGATATGCCTTATACGATGAGTCGTGAGGGTCAACAGGGTCCAGACGATTCAGAAGGTTTGATGGGTTGGTATACCCGAACCGTTGTCCGGAAGAAAACCTAAACAGCGCCTTGGTGAGGTTGTATTCCAATCGGGCAAGAACTTTTGCCGCTGGGTGTGCGACGTCAAACCTCAATTCGCGGGCGCGTTTCAGGTCTTGGCTTATCTCGGCTACTCGGAATTGCCTCGGGTTGAAGCCTATCTTCTTGACCTCGGCTAATCTTGCCAAAAGGCTGTCGGCGCTGCTACTCACACCTTTGCGGCTTATCCATATCAATGGCTTGTGGTCGTCATAGTATTTCCTTGCGTAAAAGTCGCTTAGGGTGCTGTCTCCGTCGTTGCCTACCATCCTGCGCAACTCCAGTTTCACCTTGCCAGCTGAAATGCCATAGGCGGGGATGGACAGGGAGTCGTAATATGACAGCGACAAGTCATTGTTGGGGTTTGACTTCCTTTTATCGCAAGATACGCCAAAGGCCAACAACGACAATATTGCCAACGCTAATTTAAGCGATAGCAATCTTTCTGACCACATTGCCAACTTTAACAATATAGCAACCTCTCTGGAGGTTAAGGTTCCAGCTCTTGTCGTCACCGTCAATCTTCTGGCACATCACTCTCGTGCCAGTAAGGCTATAAACAGACAGCGTGAGGTTGGCTCCTCCAGTGATACGCAGTGTGGTGCCGGAAAAGTATATATTAACAGTTGAAGCGAAAGAAGCCTCTGTCAGCAATGGTGAAGAAACCGGCTCCGTGCTTGCCAAGCAAGGCATCATCACCATTCCCATAAAGGCGGCAAAAAGTAAACGTTTTCTCATAAGCATTTATATTTATATTGCCGATATCTTATTTTGATTCAATTTTCAAATGTCCCTTGTAGTTGACCATCACGTCCACTTGATAGCTGCCCATGCTGTCGCCAGGCTTTATGAACGACGCGGTGTAGTGTATTCCATTCTCATCGCAGTGGTCGAAAGTGAGGTCGCTCAATATGCTTCCTTGCAGGAATTGCGTTGGCACCCATTTGGTAAACTGCCGTTTCTTGAAGTCGCCCCCGAAGAGACGTTGTGCCCCATGAAACACATTTAGGTTGATAATGTTGTCGTAATAAACATTGTCTACCTCCACTCCGTCGTCGTTGTAGGAAGGGCTTATCACTTTATACGTGGTGGGGTTCACTTGAACGTAGCAGTGGTAACGCTCTCCGTTATAGTCTATTACGGTGTCTCGCTTGATGAGCTGGTTTTGGTTTATCGGCAAAGGACGTTTCGAGGAGAAGAAAGAGGCATCGTCTGGGTCATTGCTCAATACGCATCTCACCTCATCCCCGTTTTGGTTGCGGAACACGAAGAGATTCCTCGTTTGTCTCACGATAGGGTATTTTGCCTCGTTTGCCCCGTGCAAGACCAGTGTGTCGGCTATTATCTGGAAATAGACTGGTTGCGACGTGGAATCAGGATAGAATATGGTGTCGCCCTTGGCCTTGAAGGCCACGTCTTGCTCATCCTCATCCACCCAAATGCCTTGGAGCATTTTTTTCGCGGCGAAGTCCTCTTGTCTTGCTTCCTGCGATTGGTTGCCACTTTTCCGGCACGAGCTGACACCTAACAGCAGCGCGGCTAAAAGCAACAATACAGAATACTTCATAGCGTTGTTACTATTCAAACACATCAGCCTCGGCGAAGCTCTTGCCTTTAAGGTCTTTCTCGCTTGTCACCACGTCCTTGGGGTCAATCGGCCATTTTATGCCTACCGTCTCGTCGTTCCACCTGATGCTTGCCTCATGTTGTGGTGCATACAGGTTGTCAACCTTATAAGTGAACACGGCTTCCTTGCTCAAGACGAGAAAGCCATGGGCGAAGCCGCGGGGGATGAAAAGCTGGCGCTTGTTGTCTTCCGAGAGCTCCACGGCGACATGCTGGCCGAAAGTGGGGGAGGAACGACGTAAGTCGACAGCCACGTCAATGACACGTCCCTTTATGACGCGCACAAGCTTGGCCTGTGAGTATGGGCCTTTTTGATAATGGAGGCCGCGAAGCACCCCATAGGACGACTTCGACTCGTTGTCTTGGACAAAATCAACGTGATAACCCACGTGGCTGTCAAAGTCAGACTGCTTCCATACCTCAAAAAAGTAGCCTCGCTCATCATTGAAAACCTTGGGCGTGATTGTCCAAACTCCTTTGATATGCGTCTCTTCGTAAATCATTATTAATATATTCTATACTTAGATTGGCACAAAGATAACAAACTTTTTTATAACGAGCAACACACGAAACCAATATTTTAATTTTATTTTTTTTGCCCAATGTTTTTTTGGAGGATATTGCCCTTTTTCTTAACTTTGCAAGAGTGATAGAGATAAATCGACATATAGAGATATTACTTTTGAGCAACGATTGTGTCATAGTGCCTGGTTTTGGCGGCTTTATGGCCCACTATGTTGACGCTCGAAAGGATGAGGCCGACGGGAGTTTTCTTCCGCCAATCCGTAGCATTGGCTTTAATCCAAAGGTTACGGTAAACGATTCCATATTGGCCCAATCTTATGTGGATTCTTATGACATAAGTTATCCTGAGGCTTGCAAGCGCGTCGATGAAGATGTGGAGAAATTGAAAGAGCGCATTTCCACCGACGGTTACTATGAATTCAATGGCATAGGCACGGTTCGCGTAAATGCGGAGGGCAATTACGAGTTCACACCTTGCAAGGCGGGCATACTCACCCCAGAGCTTTATGGCCTCGACAGTTTCGGCATGAAGACCTTGGATGAGCTGCGCGGCATGGCAGCCAAGCCGTGGACCGTTGTAAACACTGAGCGACAAGTGGCTGACGCGGACAGCGCGGATGTAAACGACATTGACGACTACGACAAGAGGCATACACAGCGCGTTATAGCCCTTTGGCGCAATGTAGCCGTAGCGTGCATTGCCGCAATACTGTTCTTGCTCATTCCCTCTCCACTTGTCAACAGCGCGCAAATGGCTGGCAACAACATCGACTTCCGTTTGCTCAATCGTGTCATGCCACACGAGATGACCATGGGAAGGCAAAATGTGGAGAACGCAATAAAAAGTTGCTCACAAGTAGCCAAACAGGTTGATAATCAGAAAAATGAAGCCATAAGCTCAAGCAATACGCTAAAAGCGGAAACCAAAACTGAAGCCCGCTTCTCTATCGTGGTCGCAAGTCGAGTCTCCAAGACCAACGCGGAGGCTTATGTGGCGGAGTTGATCCGTCGAGGCTTCAAGGATGCGCGTGTTAATGAGCGCGGCCATGTCAAAGTCGTGATGGGGTCTTTCCCTACTCACGAAGAAGCCATGAACTATCTTCGGAAGCTTCGCGCCAACCAAGAGTTTTCCGGAGCTTGGGTCGTGGAGCTGTAAACACGACCTTGTAGGCTGATATTTAGTCTTAATACATTTCCCATGAAAAGAGTACGTTGCCCAAAATGTGACGAGTTCATCACGTTCGATGAGACCAAGTATAATTCTTCTTCAACCTTGATTTTCACTTGCCATTATTGTGGCAAGCAATTCGGAATCCGCCTGGGCACGTCAAAAGTGCGTCCGCGACAGGATGATGAAAACCCGGAGGAAGACGCGAAGGCCAATGACAAGGGATGCGGAAGCATAACCGTCATAGAGAATGATTATTGCTATAAGCAAGTGTTGCCATTGCAGATGGGCGACAACACCATAGGCCGATACATGAAGGGTAACAACATCACGATGCCAATAGAAACGGGCGATTTGACGATGGACTTGCTGCATTGCGTAATCAACGTGTCGCGAAACAAGCGAGGACAACTGAAATTCGTGCTCCGCGACGGGCCTTCAAATCATGGCACGTTCGTCAATGGAGAGCGTATGGATTCGCGTGAAAGGCGAGCCTTGGACAATGGCACCGTGTTCAACATAGGCGTGACCACAATCATCTTGAACACAGGGGATAAAGACGAATAGAAAAAAGCGGGGCTGCATCCTCGCTTTTTTCTTCAGACTTATAACGACATTTATATGTGTGTTTATTTCACGTGGTTTGCAAAGATTCTCTGAAGAAGCATATAATGCATATCAAAATATTTTACAAATAGTCGTCTGAGAATCGATTTTTTTCAACCAAGCCGTCGTTTGCGTGGAAATGACGCGATTATGGGATGTTTTAGTAAAAGCTTGATTATTAGCAGGTTGTGAATTTTATGGTTTTCAGACGTTGCCGATACGCTGATTATGCGTCGCCGTTACGGTGTAATCGCGTTGCCGTTACGGTGTAATCGCGTCGCCGTTACGGTGAAATGGCATCGCCGTTACGGTGTAACGGCGACGCCATCACGCTGTAATGGCAAAGATTTTGGGCCGAAAACCGACTGGCGGCATTGTAAAATGGCAGAAGGATACCCTTTTCCCGCTCTAAAATCACCTGCCAGCAAGTGTTAAATTTTGGCAATAACATTTTACAATTCTACGTAGACGAATAGCGTCTGTCATGGATTAATACAAGGCAGAGGCCGTATTGCCTTCATTAGTAGTAAACCATCACTCCAAATCCAGTAGAAGCCATATTTTTTACTATAAAAAATAGCACACGGCAATATAAAATAATAAAAGCAGATTGCAAGCCTGTATAAGGTTGTGCAATCTGCTTTGATGTTTTAAAAGGTCAGGAAAATGCTTTCACTAACCTCTTGTATAAATCTATTAGATGCTTTCGCTCCAATCCTCAGCTGCCTTGCGAACGTATGACTGATAACGACGCTTAGCGCTCTTCTCAGTCTCTTGGAAGAGATCGTCTGCCTTGTCTGGCACGGCCTTCTTCAATGAAGAGAAGCGAACCTCACCCATGAGGTAATCCTGGAACTTATCCCACTGCGGAGCCTTTGAATCGAGAGTGAATGGGTTCTTGCCTTCCTTGGCGAGTTCAGGGTTGAAACGCCAGAGGTGCCAGTAACCACATTCAACGGCAAGAGCCTCCTCATGCTGTGAGCGACCCATGTTACGCTTGTCGGCCTTTGAGCCCTTGATACCGTGGTTGATACATGGAGCATAAGCTATGACAAGTGATGGGCCTGGATAAGCCTCAGCCTCACGAATGGCCTTCAATGTCTGAGCATTGTCTGCTCCCATTGCAACCTGGGCCACATAGATGTAACCATAAGTTGTCTCCATCAAGCCAAGGTCCTTCTTGGTGACTCTCTTGCCGCTTGCAGCGAACTGAGCGATAGCGCCGAGAGGTGTAGACTTTGATGACTGGCCACCAGTGTTTGAGTAAACCTCAGTGTCGAGAACGAGGATATTCACATCCTCACCAGTAGACAACACGTGATCAAGACCACCGTAGCCGATGTCGTAAGAAGCACCATCGCCACCGATAATCCACTGACTGCGCTTTACGAGGTAATGGTCGAGAGTCTTCAGTTCCTTAGCGCACTCGCAACCTGCGGCAGCGTCACGCTCGATAAGAGGCTTCAGCACCGCGGCCGCAGCCTTAGAACCTTCAGCGTCATTCTGGTTATCAATCCATTGCTGTGCAGCCTGCTTGAAGTCATCGGCCGTATGCTCGTTCTCCATCTTTTGCTGGAGCAGGAGAGTGATGCGCTTCTTCATCTTCTTGTTGGCAAGCGTCATACCAAGACCGAACTCGCAGAAGTCCTCAAACAGTGAGTTGTTGAATGCAGGACCCTGACCCTTGTCATTGGTGCAGTAAGGAGTAGAAGGCACGGAAGCGGAATAGATAGAAGAGCAACCTGTAGCGTTGGCGATCATCTCACGGTCACCGAAGAGTTGAGAGATGAGCTTGACATAAGGAGTCTCACCGCAACCAGAGCATGCGCCAGAGAACTCGAAGAGAGGCTGGGCAAACTGAGAGTTCTTAGGACTCTGCTTGATGTCTACCAAAGACTGCTTTGACTTGACGTTCTTAACGAGATACTCCCAATTGGCAACTTCCTTCTTCATGTTCTCATCATCGACATTGAAAGGAACCATCTTCAGAGCCTTCTCACCCTTCTTGCCTGGACATACATCGACGCAGTTGCCGCAACCAAGACAGTCGAGCACGGAAGTCTGGATGCGGAATTGCATGCCCTTGAGCTGCTTTGGAGCAAGCATGTTGATTGTGGCGTCGTTGAAGTCGGCAGCTTCCTTCTCGTCCAAGACGAACGGACGGATGCAAGAGTGAGGACAGCAGAACGCACACTTGTTACACTGTATACAGTTCTCTGGGTTCCATTCCGGAACGAAAGCCTCAACACCACGCTTATCGTAAGCAGCAGTGCCACACTGCCATGTGCCATCAGTGGTGCCGAACTTCACGAAGTCGGAAACCTTCAACAGGTCACCAGCCTGAGCGTTCATTGGGCGGACAATCTCCTTTACAAATGCGGGAGCGTCATCCTCAACCTTGGCATCGTCTGGCAGTGAAACCCATGCCGGGTCAACGGCAAGTTCCTTGTACTCGCCACCACGGTCAACGGCGGCATAGTTCTTGTCAACGACATCCTGTCCCTTCTTGCCATAAGACTTAACGATGAATGCCTTCATCTGCTCGACGGCGAGATCGATTGGAATAACCTCCGTGATACGGAAGAACGCGGACTGCAGGATAGTGTTGGTGCGGTTGCCCAAGCCAATCTCCTGGCCAATCTTTGTGGCGTTGATGTAATAAACCTTGATGTTGTGCTTAGCGAAGTAGCGCTTAACCTTGTTAGGAATGAAGTTCAACAGCTCATCGCCATCAAAGATGGTATTGAGAAGGAATGTACCGCCATCGCGAAGGCCACGTGTCACGTCATACATGTTCAGGTAAGCCTGAACGTGGCAAGCCACGAAGTTAGGCGTGTTAACCTGATAAGCTGAGTGGATAGGCTCGTCGCCGAAACGAAGGTGAGAGCATGTGAAACCACCCGACTTCTTAGAGTCGTAAGAGAAGTAAGCCTGGCAATACTTATTGGTGTTGTTACCGATAATCTGCACAGAGTTCTTGTTGGCACCGACTGTACCATCTGAGCCCAAGCCATAGAACTTAGCCTCGAACAAGCTGTCGCCGCCCATTGGAATCTCGGGAACCTCTGGCAGGCTGGTAAACGTAACGTCATCAACGATGCCAACAGTGAAATGGTTCTTAGGAGTGGGAAGCTCCAGGTTGTTGAACACAGACACGATCTTTGCAGGTGTGGTGTCGCTTGATCCAAGACCGTAACGGCCGCCAACGATCAAAGGCTTGCGTGGATCGTCATAGAGGGCGCTCTTCACGTCGAGGTAGAGAGGTTCTCCCTCAGCTCCAGGCTCCTTTGTGCGGTCGAGCACGGCGATGCGCTTCACGGTGTCAGGAATAGCCTTGCGGATGGCCTCCACGCTGAATGGGCGATAGAGGTGCACGGCAACCATACCAACCTTCTTGCCCTGCTTTGTGAGGTAGTCGATAGCCTCACGAGCTGGCTCTGTGGCAGAACCCATGAGCACGATGACATTCTCAGCGTCAGGAGCACCATAATAGTTGAAGAGGTGATACTCCCTGCCCGTGATCTTTGATACCTCGGCGAGGTGCTTCTCCACGATCTCAGGCACGGCTTCATAATACTTGTTGCAAGCCTCACGATGAGTGAAGAATGTCTCAGGGTTCTCAGCGGTACCACGCGTGTCAGGACGCTCTGGGCTCATGGCGCGGTCACGGAATCTCTTAATCCACTCAGGGTTAACGAGAGGACGGATATCCTCCATGTCCATCTCCTCAATCTTGTGGTACTCATGAGAAGTACGGAAGCCGTCAAAGAAGTTGATGAATGGCACCGAGCTCTCAAGTGTGGAAAGGTAAGGCACGGCAGAGAGATCCATAACCTCCTGTACAGAGCCTGAGCAGAACATAGCGAAGCCTGTCTGACGGCATGCCATCACATCTTGGTGGTCGCCAAAGATACACAATGAGTGAGAAGCCAGCGTACGAGCTGAAACGTTGAATACGCAAGGAAGCAGCTCACCAGCGATCTTGTACATGTTAGGGATCATCAACAGGAGACCCTGCGAAGCCGTGTATGTGCTTGTGAGGGCACCAGCTTGCAAAGATCCGTGCACGGCACCTGCGGCACCGCCCTCTGACTCCATCTCCTGGACGGAAACAGTCTGACCAAAGAGATTTTTGCGACCCTTAGCTGCCCATTCATCCACATGCTCTGCCATTGGAGAGGATGGGGTGATAGGGTAAATGGCAGCAACCTCAGTGAACATGTAGCTCACATGAGCAGCGGCGGTATTACCATCGACCGTCACAAATTTCTTTTTTTTATCCATATTACTACAATAGAAATTAATGTTGTTGTATAATATCTTGTTTTTTAATGTTTTATTGTGTCTTGCTTAATATAAGAAGCCAAACAGCCACAAGGGTATCTGGTTGTCGTGTCCCACTTCCATGTTGTATCTCGCATACCACGTTCCCTTATTGAACCTTGTCTTCGTGGTTGACTTGGCATCACACACCTTAAACCTTTGCGCTCCGTCAATCATGTAGCTCTGTGGCTTGTCGCCTTGGTTCACCACGTGGTCTTTCCACATTGTGTTAACAAAAAATGTCTCCATCAGCTCTTGCTGAACCACCGTTATAGGGTAAATGGCATACATGAGGTTAGGGTTATGCATCATCACCTTCGCCGGCTTCTTTGGAAAGTCCATGTCGGGGTAGTAAATCATGTTAAGCAGACGGGCATCCGTGAGATACTTTATATAGTTCATCACCGTCGCTCGGCTCGTGTTTATTTGTTGAGCCAACTGACTGACATTTGGTGCTATAGGCCCTTCCATGGCAAGAAGATAGAACAGCTTTTTTATCTTAGATAAGTATTTCAGTTCTATCTGCTTGATAATGAGTATGTCCACCTCTGTCATCATGTTCATAGTCTTCAACAAGTTTTCCGAGAAGTTGCGCTGTTCAAGGAAGAAAGGGTAGAAGCCGTGATGCAGATAATCGCTAAAATAATTCAGAGGGTTGACTATCGGCAACACATTCTTGACTATGTGCTCATGGTTGTTTAATATCTCATCCAGCGTATATGGCCGGAAAGTTGTCCCCGCGGTGAGATTCAAGTATTCACGAAACGAGAAGCCTCTGAGATAATAAAAGTCCAAGATGTCCTTTATTGCAGGATAGTCTGTTTTCAACCGCATTACACTGGACCCAGTGAAAACTATTCTCAACTCAGGATAAAGGTCGTAACATTTTCTAAGCTCTTGGCTCCAATAGGGTTGCTTGAATATTTGGTCGAGCAACAATACCCGTCCGCCATTGCGAACAAACTCGCCTGCGAAGTCAGATATGCCATTGCCTTGAAAATAAAAGTTGTTCATGTTCACGTAAAGGCACTGGCGATTGTCCTTCCCGAATTTTTCCTTAGCATACTCAAGCAGGAAAGTGGTCTTTCCTACGCCACGGGTGCCTTTTATGCCAATAAGCCGATGACTCCAATCGATTTCATCCATTAGGCTACGGCGTACCGTAGCGTTGGTGTGATCGATGAGATAGGCGTGTGTCCTAAAGAAAGATTCCATCAACTCCATATGCGTACGTTTGCGATTGCAAAGATACAAGTATTTTTATTTTTTGCAAAGTCTACATTGCAAGACTTGTATTTTTTAGTTTTTTTTAATGATGTAAGCCTTGCCACGTGTCTTTAGCTTAATAGATACGTTCCTTTCCTCCACAAAGGTTATAGAATTCGAGAATCTCTCTTGCGGAAGATTCATAGTCGTTAGTCAGGATACAACGGTATGTGTATTCTCCTTCCCAAAGATCCTGCACACCATCCATCCGTTTCTGTCTTTGAATCACAAGTCGGTATGCTTTACCCTTCCACTTCTCAACAAGGATAGAGGTCAATTCGAACTCAATGCCATTGATTTCCTCAGTTTTCCAACCTCTGAGAGCAAAGATGTCATTGTAGAGCGAACTGCAGCGGTTAGCACGGATATAGAAGGATTTGCAGTGTTCCTCTATTTCTTCCACGATTTCCTCGGAACATGATCCGCAGTCAGCTCTGAAACGATTGACTGTGAGCCCGTTCTGTTCAAATCTCTCAAAGAACTTCTTCAGCGTGTCTTTCTGATGGAAACGAAGGTTTTCGTTAAGCCAGATGAGCAGAGCTAAGTTTACTTAAGCTCTGCCATGGCGAGAAAACGTGTAAAAAATGGAACAATCTAAACCTTATACCTAGGCTTGAGTCGATTACAGATGACTATGTGGAGTCAAATTGCTCCACGACCCGAAAATATTCCTCCAAAAGGAGTGAGTTTCTCAGATTTAATTTGTATCTTCGCCATGCCATATCAGAGTTTTGCTTGTTTATTTTTGCGACACTAAGATAAGTGAATTCTTCGACATGGCAAAATCCTGGGCAACTTTTTGTTGCTCAGGTACTTAAAAAGTTTAATTTATAATAGTGTTGCGGAATTAAGGATATGAAACCATTAAGAACATTTACCTCCATCGTCCTCACCATGTTGGCATTCACAGCCAACGCTCAGGAAGGCGCATGGAACGGCGAACTTGACGTTATGGGCTCCAAGCTGCTATTGGTCTTTAATTTCTCCCCTAACGGATGCACCATGGATTCTCCTTCACAAAACGCAAAGGGCATTCCTGCTGAGAAAACCGTTACAGACGACGGCACGATAAAGGTGACGGTTGGAATGATTGGAGCTACGTTTGAAGGAAAGATGGCTGACGGAGAGATAAAGGGAACCTTCACACAAAACGGATATCCTTTGCCACTGACTCTGAAAGCAGGCAAACTTGCCGTAAAGCGTCCACAGACGCCTGTACCACCATTCCCCTACAAAGAGGAAAGCGTAAGTTTCACCAATGCAGGATATACCTTTAACGGCACACTCACCTTACCAGAGAACTACACGAAGGAAACTCCCGTGGTGCTGATGGTAACAGGTAGCGGACAGCAGAACCGCGACGAGGAACTGTTCGAGCATAAGCCATTTGCCGTAATAGCCGACGCTTTGGCTCGTCAAGGCATCGCATCCTTGCGTTATGACGACCGCGGATGGGGCGATGCAAGCGTCAAGTTCATGAATTTTACGACAGACGATTTCCGACAGGATGCCGCAGCTGCCCTGCCTCTTTTGCGTAAGCGTTTCAATAAAGTTGGCATACTCGGACATAGCGAGGGTGGCACCATTGCCATGATGCTTGCCGCAGAAGGCAAAACCGATTTCATCATGTCGCTTGCAGGAATGGCTATATCCGGTAAGGAGACGCTCGTAATGCAGAACCGTCAAGCCATGTCTGTCATAGGTCTGCCAAAGGAAACGGTTGACACATACTGCAATAGCATCAGTAAAGCACTCGACGAGATTGCAAGTGGCAAGAAGGCAAGCGAAATAAACATCGATGATATGCCCGAAGCTCTCAAACCTATCACCATAAAAGCATTGCAACAAGCAGACACACCATACATGCGCCACTTCCTTACCATAGACGTAAGCAAGCAGTTGGCTAAGATTAAATGTCCTGCACTGGCTCTTAACGGCACAAAAGACACGCAGGTGGACTGCACAGCCAACGCCACACAACTTGAGAAGGGGCTTACAAATTGCAAGCACACCATAAAGAAAGTGGACGGTGTAAACCATCTCTTCCAGCATTGCACGACAGGCAACGTCATTGAATATCAACAGATTGAGGAGACCATAGCGCCGGAGGTGCTTCAGACCCTAACGGGATGGATAAACTCCGAACTATAAAAGAACTTGAGAAATGAGAGTTATGAACGCCTTGCATTATTTATTAAGGCTATCATAGCTCTCATTTTTCGCTTTTTTTTCAGAACACTTCAGCCACATAATTGTGCTTTATCCCGTCCTTACCACGTTTAAGGAAGAGGATAAGGCGCACGTGACTGTCTATCACTATTCCGTTTCTAACATCATCTGGCAATGCGGCGGTGGAGGCAAATCCGCCTTTTTATGACATTTCCTTCAGGCGTGTATTTCAAAGAATTTCTTGTATGTAAGCTTTGCATCATACTTCTCAGTCTCCATGAACTAATGGTCGAAATCAACATCATACATCTTACCCTCTTTCAGTTGGCCAGATGCAAACATACAATTAAGCAGTAAAGTATTGAGAGTGTCAGCCGTGTTGAAATCGTAGTTCTTACCCGTATCTGATGTGTATGAAATGTTTTCTTGCGTCAGTTCCTTTATTGCTCTGAGAATAGTATCAGAGCTACAAGTACGAAGTGTCGGATGGAGCGAGAGATGGTTTGTCAAATGAGTAGTGACATCCTGGGGTACATGAGCCACCACAGAAGTAGATACTCATGAGAGAACGGATGATTTCGCTGTACTGATAACCGAACAATCTACATCTTAGACCGAGGGTTGAGTCGATTACAGATGACTATGTGGAGTCAAATTGCTCCACGACCCGAAAATATTCCCCCAAAAGGAGTGAGTTTCTCGGATTTAATTCGTATTTTTGCCATGTCTACCGTCGGATTCTCTTGTTTATATTTGCAACACTAAGATAAGTGAAATCTTCGATATGACAAAATCCTGGGCTACTTTTTGTTGCTCAGGAACTTAAAAAGTTTAATTTATAATAGTATTGCGGAATTAAGGTTTATTGAAAATATTTTGTGTCTTACAGAATTAAATATTAGCTTTGTGAGGACAAAAGAAAATTGATAATCTCAATGAGAATTTATATATTCAATCCAGAGCACGACATGTCGCTTGCTTCTGGCTTAGTAAACTTCACACCGCCTCGCGCTGGTCGCTTACTACGTCATGACTTGTCGTTTCTGCCTGCGGTTTGGGCAAAGCAAGACGACGCCGTGCTGGTCGATGAGGTTGACTACGCATGGGAACAATACAAAAGCACAGGTTTAAGCAAGCAATGTAATTTCATAGATTGCAACGACTTATCACGCATGGCATCTGTTGGCATGGGTCTGGAATTTGAGCCTTGGGGATGGGACTTGCCTGTGAGAGAGCAACTTGTTAAATGTAATGTATCTACATCATCCTTGCCTGACAATGATTACCTCAATACCATCAAGAGAATGAGCCACCGTGGATGGAGCGCAACGAACCTCCTGCCAGAACTTACAAAAACAAGAAACACAATTGGCGAAGCTAAGATATGTCATAATTGGGAAGAATTGAAAAGGTTTCTTTCCACATACCATCGTATTGTGGTAAAGTCTCCATGGAGTTGCAGTGGGCGAGGGGTAAGATACATCGAGGACAATATGCCAAAGCAACTTGAAGGCTGGTTCTATAATGTTATCAAGCAGCAAGGTTGCGTATTGATGGAACCTTATTATAATAAGGTAATCGACTTCGGGATGGAGTTCGTATGCGACAGGAAAGGGGACATAGAATATTGCGGCTTGTCACTTTTCGAGACAAGCAATGGCGCGTATATTGGCAACATGGTAGCAGAGGAAAAAGCCAAAGAGGAAATCATGGCAAGGTACATTCCACTAAGCATGTTGCATGAAATCCGACTGTCTATAATCTCTACTCTCACACCAATGTTGGCCAATACATATCATGGGCCATTTGGCATCGACATGATGATTGTCAACAGTGACGGTAAAGTCCTCGTGCATCCTTGTGTCGAGTTAAACCTCCGCATGACCATGGGGCATGTTTCTTTAGGAATAACCGAACACCCATGTCATCTTATGAACATTGTTTATCAACAGGGAAAATACTGCCTTCAACTGACATAAACACTTAATATTTCAAAACTTCCATCGCATTTGCATTTCGAGTTCAGAAATTGTCGAACTGTCAATTTGTTGAGGTCCTGACGATATGACGTCACGGTCGAAATAGTGGGTGCATCCTCCCTTGAGGACAAACGTTAACTTGTCGCTTGCCGTGACTTTGCAATTGAGCGCACATCTCACCCCCTTGCCGTAGAATGAGGCGAAAGAGAACGTATAGAGTAGGCCTGGATCATGGACATATACTCGTGAATTGTAATCACCAGTGTTGAAATAACCTATCAAGCCAATCAGCTTTAGCCATTTTCGTTGCCAGCGCACACTCTCGGAAATCATATAGCCATAACTCGTGGTGTTACCGTGACTTTCGGAAAAATCAGATTGCGTGCTAAATGTCAATCCATTATCAGAATAGGAGATCGTAGCCCTTGCCCTTGAGTCTACTTTTCTTGAAATGCTGCCTTCTTCTTGCCCGTTAAGCTCTTTCATCTTCATCCTATACCTCAACAAAAACGCCCACTTGTCGTTTGATGTATCTATCTGGATGAAATTATCCCATCTGTAAGTTGACTCTGGAGAGTTGAACTTTGGCCATGCAAAATAAGAAATGTCTGTATAAAGGGTCAGCGTGGCGTTGTTCCAAGGGATTATTTTTCCACCAACGAGAAAACCGCTCTCGTCATTTACAGAGCTGCCTTCCGAAACAGTGTTAGCGTAAATGGCTTGATACTTGTATGGGTAATAGCGCTGCAATGCCATTAGTGAAAGCCTGGATGAAAGCTCATAGCTTATGGCGTTGATCGTTGCAATCTGTGCATTTTTGTCTATTGCCGTTTCTCCACTTATGTTCAGTCTACGACTGGTGTATCCATAGTCAACACTGGCATTGAAAAAGTCGTATCCATAAGGATACCATCTTCTGTACTTCTGCCCCTTATCCATTTCCAACTTGCGATTGAAAGTCGTGTAATACCCCGTTGCCCCAACATGAAAACCGTTTCTCATCCAATTGACATTCGCGCCAAAGAGCGACACTGCCGTGTTGCCTTTTCTCTTCATCTCGCTCAACGTTCGGTGATAACCCGTCTTGAGTATTGTGGCTACCGAAGAAGAGTCCTTGTTCAACGTAGCGTCAATCTTGCGGTATGAGGCAAAAGCCGTCAAATCGAGACCTTTTGCCAATTTGAACGCGGCTGCCGCACCTTGGAGGTAATTATAGTCCGAGCGACTGGCATGAGCGAAGACATGAGTTGGCGAGCTCAGTAGTGTCGACATCGTGGCAAGTTTTCCAAAACCAAACCCATTGTTAAGTATCAGCCCCATTCCAAACCTAAGACGGTACCTGCCAAGAGCAAGTGTCTTAAGCCATTTGATGTCATTCAAGAGCAGATAGAAAGAATAATAGTCATATCCCCATTTGTTCTTGCCTGCGAAGAAAGGCTCGCCCGCGTCCTGTGAAGCGGTGATGCCGAACCTGACACGTTGCCCATAATTAAACGTGTATCTCAGCCAATGCTTATACTTGTAACCGAGATACTTGTCGTCGTAACCTTTGCGGGTATAAAAAGGAATGTTTAAGTCGGCTACTAACGTGTTCTTACCATACTTCAACACCTTGCTTAGATCTGGTATGGTGTCTGAGCGTGGAGCTTGACCAATGGTGATAAATTGCTTAAGTAGCGTTATCGTCTGTCTGTCAAGCGATTCTATGAGCAACAATTCCATTGGACTCTCAAATCTCCTGACTTTGTCACGATACTCAATTATATCCATCACTTGTTCGAATGAAAGAAATGGCAAACCCTCAAACTGCTCACGGGAACAAGTGTTTATGTCCAGCTTGTTCTCGGACAACTCGTTTAGCTCGTCATACAACAGTTCAAGGCTGCCATCGTCAATATTCTCGCTTTGCCCCATCTGCTCTATGTAGTTTTCCCACGAGTAATCATTTTGTGATGAAACGTTTACAGAAAAAAGAAGGGCTAAGGTCGTGATAAAAAGTGTTCTCAATAGATAATTGTTTAGAGGTTGTTGATATTCCTGACATACAGGATGTTGTTATATTGCAAAATTAGGTAAAAAATCAACATCTCCAAACAAAAAAAGACAGTTTCTTTCAAACTGCCTTTTCTTTGTGTACATATTCGTATATGTCGGTTTACTTTTTCTTCTTTCTGTTTATCAACTTCTTCACTATGAAATAAACTATAGCAATAGCGCAGATTCCAATGATTGCCACTTTTATGTATTCTCCATATTCAAGAATCTTATCATTGAGCTGATTCTCTGGCACTATTGAGTGCAGATACCAACCCAACGCGGCAAGGATGACATTCCAACAACCTGCTCCAATAGTAGTGTACAGCAAGAACTTCCAATAAACCATCTTGGAGAGACCGGCTGGGATGGATATGAGATGGCGTATGCCTGGAATTAGACGCCCTGTGATTGTAGCCACCAGACCATGATTGTTAAAATAAGCCTCGCTCTTCTCCACCTTGGCTTGGTTAAGCATGCACAAGCGACCGAGTTTGCTGTTGGCAAATCTGTAGATGACGGGGCGACCGAGGTAGTAACCTGCAAGATAGTTGATAGTGGCTCCCAAGTCAGCGCCAATGGTTGCAGCCAAGACCACCAGTATAATGTTGAGGTTTCCTCCTGCCGAATGGTATGCTGCCGGAGCAACGACAAGTTCGGAAGGTACGGGTATCACGGTACTCTCGAGCAACATTAAGAAAAGCACAGTTCCGTAATTGAGGTTGCCGAGCAATGTCGATAAAATACTCATACTTAATTGAAATGATTATTAAGGTTAAAACTCATGTTTGTCGTCTATTGACTTTCCTTTCTTATTCAAAGGATGATGCATGGCATAGTTATAGAAATCTCTGACAGACATACCGTTAGGAAAGACATCTGAAAGTTCTCGTTGAATGCCAAGGGGGTTACGTTCCGTGGCTTTTTTCAAGTCTGACAAGAATTCATCTTGAAGTCCAAGCTCATAATCAGTCCTCACAAGGTAAGCCCATAAGTCAGCATAATCCTTATTATTTTCTGAATCGGCGAGGCGACGGAAAATATCGTGAGCTTGACGAAGATAATTGCAATCGAATAAGCAATACCCAATGTAATACAGCGTGTTGCCAAGTTCTTTATCCGATGTCATATGAATTGCCTTCTCAAAGCACACCTTAGCAGACTCTGGGTTTCCGGCAAGCAGGTTGACATAACCTTTAAGCAATACGACATCAAACGAGGTGTTCCCAGAAAGCGTCTCCAGCTTATCCGCAACCTTTATTGCCTCTTCATACTCTCCGCACATCGCGTAAACGAGGCTCGTATTCCTGTAAATCTCAAACTGGTTTGCCGACTGAGGAGGACAAAGTCTTGCCGCGTTCTTCCAATGTGTCAACGCTTCATGAAAGTTGTTCTCATTCATGTAGACAGAGGCAATTCCCATGTCAGCGACCTCGCTATGTGGTTGCAGCCTATGAAAGTGTTGATAGCACGACTTGGCTCCCTTGCCATTGCCGAGCATCATCAAGCAATTGGCCTTGTTTAATATGGCATCAGGGTCGTCTGGTGCGATTGCAAGCGAATAATCGCTGCATTCCATGCTGCCACTGAAATCATTTGAGAGGTATTTGGCAGAAGCAAGCAAGTTCCAATAGCCACTGTTGTATGGATCTTGATCGATGAGCTTATCGAATACGTCCATGCATTCCTTATACGAACCTTTGCTCATGGCTATGCGCCCTTTCAGTTCCAGATAATCGCCACAGTCAGTGTCGCTGCTCAAGACGAGCCATCTTGTCGCCAGGTCATAGATTTCATAATCGGCAAACAAGGAAGCCACGTCAAGGTAATAATCCTCTAAGTCGTCCTCGTCAAGCGTTTGCTCCTTGGTCTCAAGATATTTCTCCGCGTCTTTCACACGGTTGTCAACAATCATGATTTCAGCGACAATGTAGAAATACTCAAGGTCTTGCTTGTCGGCTATCATGGCAACACATCCCATGGCCTTGTCCACATCATGATAGACGAGTATGGAGACCCTTGCCTTGAAAGCAAGAGGCTCTGTGGCTCCTGGGAATATATTGAGTGCATCGTCAATAACCTTCAGTGCTGTCTTCAAGTCACCATGCAGATGGTAATATTCCGCAATGTCCGTGAATTGCCCTGGTTCAAGGAAAATCGAGGAACCGTTTTTACGCGCTTCCTCATACTTGTGAAGATTTTCCTTGAATTCTTTTGAGAAGAAGATGTTATCGCTCAATTCATTACTTTTTAATTTGTTTTGCCCAAGTATCCTTCAGTCCAACGGTCTTGTTGAATACGGGCGCGTCGTCTGTGGTGTCAGGGTCTGCCATGAAATAGCCTGTGCGTTGGAACTGCAAATACTGTCCTGGCTTCATCGTGGCGGCGAAACGCTCAACGTAGCAATTGTCGAAAACGTGCAATGACTGTGGGTTGAGAAGTTCACGGAAGTCGCGTTCGTCTGCTGATGGATTCTCCACATTGAAGAGACGGTCGTATTCCCTTACCTCAGCCTTCACGCAGTCGTCAGCATTTACCCAATGCAACGTACCCTTGACCTTACGGTTTGCTCCTGGCATACCGCTCTTGCTGTCAGGATCGTATTCGGCCTGTATTTCAATGATATTACCGTCAGCGTCCTTTGTGCAACCTGTGCATTTTACGATATATGCGTTTTTCAAGCGTACTTCCTTGCCTGGGGTCATGCGGAAGAACTTCTTTGGCGCGTCCTCCATGAAGTCGGCGCGCTCAATCCATAGGTTGCGAGAGAAAGAAATCTCATGACTGCCCTGGGTCTCATCCTCCGGATTATTGATGGCCTCCATCATCTCGGTCTTGCCCTCAGGGTAATTTGTCAATACGAGTTTCACTGGATCAATGACGGCAGACACACGCGTAGCCTTCTTATTAAGATCCTCACGTACGGCAGCCTCAAGCAGAGCCATGTCGTTGAGAGCGTCAAACTTGGTGTAACCTATGGAACGGATGAAAGCTTTAATTGACTCAGGCGAATAGCCACGGCGACGCATGCCACACAATGTCGGCATACGTGGGTCGTCCCAACCGTTGACAAGATGCTCGTCGACAAGGGTATGAAGCTTGCGCTTCGACATCACCGTATAGGTAAGGTTCAGACGGTTGAACTCTATCTGCCTTGGGCGGTTATCATCCAGGGCATCCTTGGCAGTGCCGTCATACTCCTTAAGGTAGTCGATGAACTTATTGTAGAGAGGACGGTGAGGCACAAACTCCAACGTGCAAATGGAGTGGGTCACACCCTCGAAATAGTCGCTCTGTCCGTGCGCGAAGTCATACATTGGATAGCAATGCCACTTTGTGCCAGTGCGATGATGAGGAGTCTGAATGATGCGATACATCACCGGGTCACGGAAGTGCATGTTGGGGTTGGCCATGTCCATCTTGGCCCTAAGCACCATAGAGCCTTCCACGGCCTCTGCGGTGTTCATCTGGTTGAAGAGTTTTAGATTCTCCTCAACAGGACGGTCACGATATGGGCTGAATGTTCCAGGTACCGTTGGCGTACCCTTTTGCTCGGCAATTTGCTCTGAAGTCTGCTCGTCGACATAAGCGTTACCATTCTTTATCATCCAAATGGCGAAGTCCCAAAGCTTCTGGAAATAATCTGAGGCATAATAAATATGTCCCCACTTAAACCCAAGCCAATGAATGTCATTAAGGATATTCTCCACGTATTCAGTGTTTTCCTTGGATGGGTTGGTATCGTCGAAACGCAGGTTGCACACTCCACCAAACTCCTCGGCAGCGCCGAAGTCCATGCAAATGGCCTTTGCGTGGCCAATGTGCAGGTAGCCGTTAGGCTCTGGGGGGAATCGTGTCTGTATGCGACCGTTGTTCTTGCCCTCTTTCAGGTCATTGCTGATTATCTCTTCAACGAAGCTCATGCTGCGCTTCTCTTCTTTTTCGTTTTCTTTAATCTCCATTTTCGTGATATACTTTTTCCAAGTTGCAAAGTTAGTCATTTTCCGCTATAATCATAGAGAATAGTTGGAAAAACTTGAAAATAATTGATTTAAAAATTGTGCATGTCAGAAAAGATTATTACCTTTGCCAATGTTATCCTGAATACAATCTTTTTACCTTAAGAAGGCTAATACCTATTGAAGTAAAATGGCGCTTGCTGTGAAGCAGGCGCCATTAATCGTTTTATATGACTTAAAACTCCAATCATCTCAATGTCATAAGAACAAAAAAACTTAGGGTCAAGCCAACCCTAAGGTGAAATACAGTTTTACTTTATGCCTCTTTGGTTAAGTGCGGCCGCATACCTGTGCGCGTTTGCCATGTGCTCGGCATAAGTGACCGCGAAGTCATGGGTTCCGCTGAAATCAGGTTTCGCGCACATATATAGATAGTTGTGGTGAACCATGTTGAGCACGGCGTCAATTCCCGCGATAGAAGCCACACGTATTGGGCCAGGTGGCAGACCTGGGTTCTTATATGTATTATATGGGCTCTTGATAAACAACATGTTTTGGTATATGCGCTTTAGTGCAAAGTCTTTCAAGGCGAACTTTATGGTTGGGTCGGCTTGAAGGGGCATGCCTTGCGGATATTCCGCGTCGCGTAGCATGAGCCTGTTGTAATACATTCCGGCAATCATTGGTTTTTCCTTGTCGTTGGCAGTCTCCTCATCCACGATGCTCGCCAACGTGGCGACCTGTACAGACGACAAGTTGAGCGACTTTGCCTTTTCCTTACGCTCTTCTTGATCCCAGAAGCTGTCGTTTTCTTTCTTTATTCGCTTCAATAGGTTATCGACATTCGTGTCCCAATAAATATCATACGTGTTTGGTATGAACATGGCTGCCACGGTGGCAGTGTCGTAGCCAAATTTGGCGCATTCCGCATTATCGGTCAATGCCTTTACTATTGTCAAGCTGTCCAACATCAGCTTTTTGCTGAGAGCGCCGGCCATGTCTTGCATTGTTCTTACGCTGGGGACCACGAGGTTCAATGGGTCTTGCAGCCCGTTTTTAAGGTGCCGGAAGACCGTGAAGGCTCCCATCGACGGTGTCAAGGCATAGCGTCCCGTGCGAACCTTGTTTATCAGGTTGCTGTGGCGGGCGAGAATGCTGAAAGCCTGAAAGCAATGCGCCTTGGCCTCAGGTCTTAACTTCATGGCCAAAGAGTCGTAGTTGTCGTCTTGGTCCACATAGACGTATTTGGTGACGCTACGTCCTGTGAATGATGTGAAAAAGTAGTAGTATGTCAAGCCCAACAAGGCTATCACACACACTGCCGCAAGGATAAGATACCTCTTGCTAAACTGTCGTGCCATTGTTTTTGATATGTTTATTCTGATTATGTGTGCAAAGTTACACATTAATGAGTAACTTTGCATCGATAAAGTGGATATTTAATATCAAAAACAATATAAATTCGGGATAGAATGAAGTATGAAAGTTATATCTTCGATTTGGACGGCACCTTGCTTAACACTCTCGACGACCTTGCGGCAAGCTGCAACTTCGCCCTTCGCTCTTATGGCTTGCCTGAGCATAGCGTTGACGACGTTCGCCGGTTTGTGGGCAACGGGGTGCGTTTGCTCATGACTCGCGCCATACCTGGCGGTGAGAGTTTCGCGCAGTTTGAGGAATGTTACGCTTGCTTCCGCCAGCACTACCTTCACCACAACCTCGACACTACCGCGCCTTATCCAGGCATAATGGAGCTGATAGCCAAGCTCAATGCCAACGGCAAAAAGGTGGCTGTCGTGAGCAACAAGTTTTATGAGGCCACACAAGACCTCGTGCGCCATTTCTTTGGCGAAGAGATAAAGGTGGCGATAGGGGAGCGTCCAGACATTCACAAGAAGCCTGCTCCCGACACGGTAATAGAGGCATTGCGCCAGCTCGACATGCCAAGCTCTACTGCCGTGTACATCGGCGACAGCGACGTTGACATAGACACGGCGCGCAATTGTGGCATGCCATGCATCAGCGTGTTATGGGGGTTCCGCGACCGCGACTTCCTTATAGAGCACGGTGCTACCACCTTGGTAAAGACACCTGAGGAAATCGCCGCCATATAACAAATAAGCTGCTTGCCGGGTGATGACCCACGCAAGCAGCCTTGAATCTCGTGTCGCGGTATCTTTCACCAAGAGACCGCGTTTTTTGTGTTGTCAGCTCAATGGAATGCTCTTGACTCTCGCCAAGTGGCGACCGCCCTCAAACGGAGTGGCGAAGAACTCATCCATGATTTTAGCGGCTGTGTCATTATCTATAAACCTGCCAGGCATCACGAGCACGTTGGCATCGTTGTGCTGGCGTATGAGATGCGCGATCTCTGGAATCCAGGCCAGTCCGGCCCTGATGCCTTGATGCTTGTTCAAGGTCATAGCCATGCCTTCGCCAGAACCGCAAATCCCTATTCCCTGGCAAACCTCACCGTCTTCCACGCCATTGGCCAAAGCATGACCAAATTCAGCGTAGTTGCAACTATCCTCACTGTATGTGCCATAGTCTTTATAAGTGATGCCCTTTGAGTCAAGATATCCCTTGACGAATTGCTTAAGCTTGAACCCTGCGTGGTCAGACGCGAGTCCCACGGTTTTAGTCTCCATTTCCTTATTTAGAATTAATTTTTTAGTGCTTATTATAATATGATGTATGACCTTGTAGGTTTCTTGTCACTCGATTATTTTCGTCATGGACAAAGCCGAAACAAGCCCGTCGGGATTCACCTTTGCCTTAATCTTGTATAAGGCGTGCTTTTCCTTTGAAGGGTCCGTGCGCTGAATGTCTTGCGTTGCCGAGACGTTGACCGTGTACTCATACTCATCTTCGCCGACCTCGCGCTTGTCTATCTTCATGTCGTTGCCAAGTCGCCACGTCATGCCCGTGATGTCGTCCTTGTAAATCTTCTGCAGGAATACGGTCACGTCAGCCTTGGTGGCATCTTGCTTCCCGAGGAAGTTTGACATTACAGGTGCCACTGATGCTTCGAGAGATTGCTCATTGTTTGCGTTCACCGCTTGGAAGAAATGTTTCAACGAGGCGTTCACCAGCACTTTCTCCTCTGGTTGCACGGTGCTTGCCTTCAGCTTGCGCATGGCATCGTTGGCCTCGTCCACATGCTCGCCATTGGCATGCTCGTCAAGGTAAGCTTGAAGTTCGTCAAGCGTGTTGGCATTTGAAGCGAAAGCCCAGTCTATAGAGTCTATCTTGTGTTGGGCTTGCGCCTTGTGCTCTGAATCAGGGTGCTTGCTGAGATAGTCGAGCAACGCCTGTTTTGAGCCACTCACCACGGCATTGGTCCAATCGGCATCGCTCTGCTGCAACGCGTTGAGGTGAGCCTGTATGGAGTCGATATGTTCGGCGGGAGCATCCTTATAGTTGTCAAGATAGGTCTGCAGAACGAGAGGGTCATCGCTTTTCAACGCGTATTCGTAAGCCTCCTCCTCCTTGGAAGTCTTGGCGTTGTTGTAGAAGTAGAAGCAAACGCCACAGAGAACCAACGCGAAGATTATGGCCGTCACGAGCGCGCCGTGGTTCTTTTTCTTTTTCTGCACGGGTGGTGGAGTGGCAACGCCATTCGCGTCGCTTGCGGTAGGAATCCTTGGTGGCACAGGTGGCCTCTGGGCCTCTGCCTGTCGATGGGTCACTTCTGCCTGCTGAACAGGCGACACTGCCGTCTCATTAGCTGCGTTGCGTTCCGCCATATTGCCAACGACACCAGACAACCGAGTGACATGGTGGCAATTAGGACACATCTCCTGATCGCTGAAATACACTTCACCACACTGTGGGCACTTGATAATCTTTCCCGCTATAGCCACGCCACAGCACGGGCAAAATGGTGCCTTGTCGCTTATCTGTCGCCCACACTCAGGGCATTTAATCATTGCCATAATACTTCTCTATATTGCTTTGTTATATTTTATCTATGCCTGAACCGTATCTCCCTAAGTCTATGCTTTCCCATGAAGCGGCTCTTGTCCACGAAACCGTTTATGCCATCGAGCCTGCCTTTTGCGGTATATTGCCACAACAGGTATTCCTTGCCGTCGGTTAGAACAGGTTGTCGCGACGAGTATTGCGCTATCATGAGCTTGTAGTCGTCGAGCATGCCTTGCAAATTGGCGTTGTAGAAATTCGTGCCCGTGTAAACGAGTGGGCGCTGCCGGTAGGCCTTCTCCACAAGGACGAGAAACTTGGCCAGGGAGTCGCGAAATTCCTCGCGTGGCATTCCGCTGCGTGTCTCCACGTCAATCATGGGCAATAGGTCTTGGTCGCCAGGGCGGCATTGCGCCATGAAGTTATGCAGTTGCTCTTTTTGATTCACTTTAGGCCTGTAAAAATGGTAGGAGCCGACCTTGAGCCCATAATTGTGGGCAAGGTCTATGTTTTGCTTGTATTTGTCGTCTATCCTCGTACCACCTTCCGTGGCCTTGAGGTAGACATACGCCATTTTGCTTTTTCCAACGGTCTCCCAAAATACCGTGCCTTGATAATGGCTCAGGTCTATGCCGTGAATATGCCGGCAGGTGTCCTCGCATTCCACGCGCCCGCCTTGCGCGAACGACGCCAAGCTGATGACGGTGAAAAAAAAGATAACAGAAAAACGTTTCATGCTGCAAAGATACATACAAAATAGTTGAAAAACCACCCGACTTGCGTCTATGGGTCATTCTTACGGGCGTTGATGCGCGCGATCCATTCTTGCCTGCGTATCTTGCGCCTGCGTGTGGTCCGTCTTAGGCTCATTATCATCCTGAATCCCATCCAAACGAGAATCACCAAGATGACTACGAAGACCGCGACGAGAATATAAACTTCTTGTTTCATAATCTCTTATCAGTTTTCCCTATACCATTTGTAGAGCATCTCTACACCTTGCTCAATCTCCACCTTGTGAGTCCATCCAAGGCTATGAAGCTTGCTCACGTCAATAAGTTTGCGAGGCGTGCCATTGGGCTTTGTCTTGTCCCAAACAATCTCTCCCTCGAAGCCTACGGTCTTTTTCACGAGTTCGGCAAGCGCCTTTATTGTCAGCTCCTTGCCTGTGCCCACGTTGATGTGGCAATTCCTTATCTCGCCCAGTGAAGGTATCGCGCCACCACGTCCCTCTGAGTTGTTGCGGTTCACCGCGCCATCAGTCTTGGCTCCGTAGAACACGCTTGAATACTTGTCTATTCCTATGATGTCCTTGAAATCCACGTTGAGCAATAGATAAACCGAGGCGTCGGCCATGTCCTCCGACCACAGGAACTCTCTTAATGGAGAGCCATCGCCCCACAACGTCACTTTATTGTTCTCTATCCCGTAGAATGCGAGCGCTTTCTCTATGCGATCCTGGGGGCAGTCGCCGTCCACGTTGCCCTCACCGATAATGGCGCGCAACTTGTCGGTCGGGTTGATTGGACGCAAGCTCATGTCGCGGCGTATGCCCTCCCAGTCGTTTTCATGTAGCAGCTTGGCAAGGAAGACCTTGCGCATCATTGCCGGCATGACATGCGAGTTTTCCAAATGGAAGTTGTCGTTAGGGCCATAGAGGTTGGTAGGCATCACCGCAATGTAGTTGGTGCCATATTGCAGATTATAGCTCTCGCACATTTTCAATCCGGCAATCTTCGATATGGCATATTCCTCATTGGTATACTCCAATGGAGATGTCAGCAGGGCGTCCTCCTTCATTGGCTGCGGGGCGTTTTTGGGATATATGCAAGTAGAGCCAAGGAAGAGAAGCTTCTTCACATGGTGCTTGTATGCTTGCTCGATGACATTGCACTGAATCTTCATGTTCTGCATGATGAAGTCGGCACGATAAAGCGAGTTTGCCATTATTCCTCCTACGAAAGCCGCAGCAAGTACTACGGCATCAGGCTGCTCCTCGTCAAAGAAGCGCTTGACCGCCAATTGGTCCGTAAGGTCCAACTCACTGTGTGTACGTCCTACGAGGTTGCAGTAACCACGCTTCTTGAGATTGTTCCAAATCGCGGAACCAACAAGGCCATGGTGGCCAGCAACATAAATTTTACTTGACTTGTCCAACATTTCTATGGCTTTTCCTATTTTTTAATCGATTAGCTATCGATTCTTTATATAAGTGCAAAGTTACGAAAAAAATCAGATAACGCAAATGTTTTATGGAAATAGCATAAACGGCAATATGTGCCCACGATAAAAAATAAAAGGGTCTTCATGAATATGAAGCGTTGGCATAACGCTTTGCTTGGGGTGGGTACAGGGTTGCGGGCGGCCATTCGGTTTGCGGACGGCCACAGGGACAGCTCATGCAAATCGCCAAATGCACACCAATTTAATCGGGTAATAATATTTTACAAATGGTCGTCTGAGAATCGTTTTTTTTCAACCAAGGTGTCGCTTGGCCGGAAATGACGCAATTATGGGGTGTTTTGGTAAATAATTGACTATTAAGGGGTTATGTTTTTAACGTTTTTCCAGTGTTGCAAAATCGCTAAAATGGCGCCACCGTTACGGTGTAATCGCATCGCCGTTACGGTGCAATCGCGTCGCCGTTACGGTGTAATCGCGACGCCGTTACGGTGTAATCGCGACGCTATCACGCCGTAATCGCAAAAATTTTTGGCCGAAAACCTGCTGGCGGTGTTGTCAAAGAGCGGACGTCTACCATTTTTCCGCTCTAAAAGTACCTGTTTTCAAGTGTTAAATTTTGGCAATAATATTTTACAATTCAATGTGGGTGCATGGTGCCTGTCATGGATTTTCATTCTCGATAATCAAAAAGTCCTATATAGTTCGTGATTTCAATGAAAATAGGATAAATAGTTCTTGGATGGTTGAAAAATATGTGCTAACTTTGTAAAGTGAAATAAATCAAGTAAAAGATGAGTAGCGAAAGCACACTAAATAACACGAATGAGACTTCCGAAAGCAGGCAAAACCCGTTTATGCAGCCCTATGGCACGCCCCACGACACGGTGCCGTTTGACAAGATACGGTTTGAGGATTTCGAGCCCGCGTTTATCGAAGGCATACGTCGCGACGACGAGGCCATAGCGAAAATAGTGGACAACCCGGAGCCTCCGACTTTCGACAACACCATAGCATGGACGGACAAGACAAAAGGCGAGCACTACTACGACTTGCTTGACCGTGTCTCCAACACGTTCTCGTGCTTGATGAGCGCAGAGACAAACCCGAGAATGGAGGCGCTGGCACAGAAGTTGAGCCCCATATTGACGAAGCACGCCAACGACGTGACCCTGAACCCAAAGCTTTTCGCCCGCGTGAAAAGTGTTTATGAGAACCATCGTGAACTGACACCCGAGGAAAAGACCTTGCTCGAAAAGGAATACGACTCTTTCGTGCATAGCGGAGCCCTGCTCGATGAGAATGGCAAGGACAAGCTCAGGAAACTGACTGAGGAGGCATCGATGCTTTCGCTGCAATTCTCCCAAAACTTGCTGAAGGAGAACAAGGCATACACGCTGCACATTACCGACAAGGCGCAACTCGACGGACTGCCAGACACGGCTATAGACATGGCAGCCCAGACGGCAAAAGAGAAAAAGCTTGCGGGATGGGTCTTCACGCTCGACTATCCAAGCTACTCGCCATTCATGACTTACTCCACGCAACGCGACTTGAGAAAGCAGCTCTACATGGCACGCAACACGGAGTGTACACACGATAACGACTCCAACAACTTGGAGATATGCAAGAAGATCGTGAACCTCCGGCGCGAGATAGCGCAATTGCTTGGTTTCGACACTTTTGCCGACTACGTGCTCAAGCACCGCATGGCAAGCAACACCAGGACGGTTTACAAGCTCTTATACGACCTCATAGACGCCTACAAGCCTACCGCGATAGAGGAGGTGAAGGCCATAGAAGAGGAAGCCCACGAGATAGAAGGCGACAACTTCAAGCTGGAGCCATGGGACTTCTCGTTCTACTCTCACAAGTTGCAGATGGAAAGATACAATCTCGACGCGGAGATGTTGAGGCCCTATTTCCAGCTCGACAACGTGATAAAAGGTGTGTTCGGACTCGCTAACCGGCTTTATGGCATAACATTCAAGGAAAACAAGGACATACCCGTCTACAATCCCGACGTGAAAGCCTATGAGGTGTTCGACAAGGACGGCAGCTACCTCGCCGTGTTCTATGCCGACTTCTATCCGCGCGAGGGCAAGCAAGGTGGAGCATGGATGACAGAGTTTCAAGGACAATGGATCACACGGGAAGGCAAGAACGTGAGGCCGCACGTCAGCGTGGTGACCAACTTCACCAAGCCTACCGACTCTAAGCCGGCGTTGCTTACGCTTGGCGAGGTGGAGACGTTCCTTCATGAGTTTGGCCATTCCTTGCACGGCATGTTCGCCAACACGCGCTTCGAGAGCCTGTCGGGCACCAACGTGTGGTGGGACTTCGTGGAGATGCCATCACAGTTCCTGGAGAACTACGCCGTAGAACCGGAATTCCTGCACACGTTCGCCTTCCACTACAAGACGGGCGAGCCCATACCCGACGAACTGATAGAACGCATAACGAAAAGCCGCAACTTCAACGTCGCTTATGCCTGCTTGAGGCAGGTGAGCTTCGGCCTGCTCGACATGGCTTACTATACCATGGCCCATCCGTTTACCGATGACATAGTGCCTTTCGAGAAGCACGCATGGAAAGACGCCATGATAATAGAGCAACTTCCCAACACGTGCATGACCGTGCAGTTCTCGCATATCATGGCCGGGGGCTATGCCGCAGGCTATTACAGCTACAAATGGGCGGAGGTGCTCGATGCCGATGCCTTCTCGGTGTTCAAGAAAGAGGGCATTTTCAACCAGCAAACGGCACAACGGTTCCGCGACTGCATACTCTCACGGGGCGGAACGGAACACCCCATGACGCTATACAAGCGCTTCCGCGGGCAAGAGCCTACCATCGAGGCGCTGCTTGAGCGCAACGGGATAAAAAAATGACCCATACATAGAATATACACATTATTATATATATAGAGCAAGATGGAAGAAGAGGAGAAGAAGCGTCTGTTGGATTGTCGCTACTTGCGTATGGCTCATATATGGGCCGAGAACTCTTACTGCAAACGCCGCAAGGTGGGCGCGCTCGTGGTGAAAGACAAAACCATCATCAGCGATGGCTACAACGGCACGCCAAGTGGCTTCGAGAACGTGTGCGAAGACGACAACAACGTCACCAAGCCATACGTGCTGCATGCCGAGGCCAACGCCATCACAAAGCTTGCCCGAAGCACCAACAGTGGCGAGGGCGCCACGCTCTATGTCACGGCTTCTCCTTGCATAGAATGTTCGAAGCTGATTATCCAGGCCGGCATACGACGCGTGGTCTACGGTGAGAAATACAGGCTCGACGATGGCATTAAACTGCTGAACAGGGCTGGCGTGGAGACAGAATTTATAGGAGACATACTCCCCGGGAAAGAAAATGAAGAAAGAGAATAAATACCGTTTCATGCCCTTGCTCATGGCGTTATGCGTGGTATTGGGCATCATGATTGGATCGTTCTACGCCAATCACTTTTCAGGTAACAGACTGACTATTGTCAACAATGGCTCGAGCAGGCTCAACAACTTGCTCAGGATTATTGACGACCAATACGTGGACAAGGTGAACATAGACTCACTTGTCGACAAGGCCATACCAACCATACTCTCAGAGCTTGACCCACATTCAGTGTACATCTCAGCCAAGGACGCCCAGGCGGCAGCCGACGACCTCAACGGAAGTTTCTCGGGGGTGGGCATAGAGTTCGTCATCAGGCAAGACACCATTCGGGTGCAAAACGTGATAAAGAACGGCCCTGCGGAGAAGGCAGGCATCATAGCCGGAGACAAGATCGTGTATGTTGACGGAAAGAAATTCGTGGGCAAGCAAGTGACCAACGAGGAAGCCATGCGTCGCCTCAAGGGGCCGTCTGGCTCAAAGGTCAAGATTGGCGTTCAACGCTATGGCAAAAAAGGCATCGTGAGCTTCACCGTCACTCGTGCGGAGATCCCAACCAAGACCATCACGGCGACATATATGCTCGACGATAACACGGGATATATCAAGGTCAAGAACTTTGGCGAGAAGACGTATCCTGAGCTTCTCGTGGCCTTGGCCAACCTTCAGCAGCAAGGCTTCAAGAACCTCGTTATCGACCTGCGCGACAATCCAGGCGGCTACTTGCAGAGCGCTGTGCAGATGGCAAACGAGTTCTTGCCTGCCAAGAGGCTCATTGTCTACACCCAGGGACGCAAGTCGCCAAGGCAAGATTACAAGTCGGATGGACACGGGGCTTACCAGAACATTCCGCTTGTGGTGCTCATCAATGAGGGGTCGGCATCGGCATCGGAAATATTCACCGGGGCAATGCAAGATAATGACCGTGCCACCGTGATAGGCCGACGCTCATTTGGCAAGGGTCTCGTGCAGCAGCAGATTCCGTTCTCCGACGGTTCGCTCATCCGCTTGACCATAGCGCGCTACTACACGCCATCGGGCAGGTGCATACAGAAGCCTTATGTCGACGGCGACGACCAAGACTACGCTCAAGACCTCTTGGAGCGTTACCAGCACGGTGAATATTTCTCACGCGACAGCATCAAGCATTCCGGCCCGGCTTATCATACGAGGATTGGCAGGGTAGTGTATGGCGGTGGCGGAATCACTCCCGACATCTTCGTGCCTGAAGACACCACTGGCATGACATCATATTACAAGGAGGCTGCCATGAGCGGACTCATCTTGCAGTTTGCCTTCACGTATACCGACAACAACCGGCAAAAGATGAAAGACTTCAAGCAGATGTTGCAACTTGCCAGTTATCTCGACAAGCAAAACACGGTGGGACAGTTTGTCAACTATGCCGACAAGAACGGTCTTCAGCGCCGCAACCTGCTCATCAAGAAGAGCCACGCCTTGCTGGAAAAGTATATCAATGGACGAATAATCTACAACATGCTTGACGAGCAAGCCCTTGACGAGTATCTCAACGACGGCGACCCCGTGATAAAAACGGCTATGAGAGTATTCGCTCGCAACGAGGCGTTCCCCAAGAAACCCGTGAAGAAAGCTGGACAAAGATAGATGGCATGGACAAGCACACACTTAGACAAATCATAAAAGAACGAAAGAAAAAGTTCAGTGCCGACGAGCTTATCATGCAATCAATGGATATTACCATCCAACTTGAGAAGCATCGTCTCTACCAAACGGCAGATACGATTCTTCTCTATCACAGCATGCCCGACGAGGTAAATACACATGGACTAATAGCGGCGCTCCACAAGCAGGGGCGGCGCGTGCTCCTGCCACGCATTAAAAACGAGGAAGAGTTGGAGCTGGTGAGATACAGTGGAAAGCTGAGCTTGCGAATGTCGGAGAGATATGGCATACTTGAGCCTGATGGAGAGCCATTCACCGAATACGAGTCGATAGACCTCGCCATCATCCCAGGCATGGCATTCGCGTTGAATGGAAAGCGACTTGGCAGGGGTAGGGGATACTACGACCGGTTGTTGGCTAAGATTCCAACAACGTATAAGTTGGGGCTTTGTTTTCCTTTCCAGATATTGGATGCCATTCCCACCGACGACCATGACGTGCCGATGGATGAAGTCTTTGTTTGAATACCCGATAAACACCTATTGGAATAACACCTTTAATACATCATTATGAATTTGGATCTGCTGTCAGTTGATGACATAACACTTCTGCAAGAAAAGATAACCAACGCCAACAACATTGTGCTATTATGCCACACTCGACCCGATGGAGATGCCATAGGTGCATGCTTGGCCATGAACGCTTATCTCTCAGGACATTTCGGCAAGGAGTCGGCCATCGTGGTTCCCAATGCCTTCCCCGATTTTCTAAATTGGCTTCCGGGCAGAGAGAGAATCGTTCGTTTTGATAAGCATCCAGAGGATGTCAAGCGAATGTTCAACCAAGCTGACCTCGTTGTCTGTCTCGACTTCAACATGTATTCGAGGATTGACGACATGGGTGAAGTGCTGAAGACTTCAAAGGCAGACGTGATTATGATAGACCACCATTTGGGCAGTGATGTGGATTGCTCGCTAAAAGTGTCTTTCCCAGAGGCCAGCTCCACTTGCGAACTGCTTTTCCGCGTGGTGTGGCAGATGGGCGGATTCGACGAGATGGCACAGAGGTTCGCCATACCATGCTATTGTGGCATGATGACAGACACGGGATGCTTCACCTTCAACTCCTCACGCCCTGAGATTTTCTTCATCATCTGCCAGTTGCTCACAAAGGGCATAGACAAGGATAAGATTTACCGGAACGTATATAACAACTATTCCTCATGGGCAATACGTCTGCGCGGCTTTTTGATGTCACAGAAACTCAATGTCCTTGATGACCTCCACGCAAGCTACTATACTATGACACGCAAGGACATGAAAGATTTTCACTACGTGCGTGGAGACAGTGAGGGGCTTGTAAATGTTCCATTGCAAATAAAAGGCATGAAGTGCAGCATATCCCTTCGCGAGGATGACCGCATAGACAATCGCATATGGGTCAGTCTGCGTTCTGTTGACGACTTTTCCGTGGAAGAGATGGCAAAGCGTTTCTTCAACGGTGGCGGACATCTAAACGCAAGTGGCGGCAAGCTCGATTGCACCATGGACGAGGCCGTGAAAATAACAAAAGAGGCAATAAACTATTACTCAGAGCAATTGTGTAAGTAATTGTTTATTGCCACATCGGGCAAAATCATTTTGCCCTCATCGTAATCAATGGCACGAGCATCTCCTCCATGGAGATGCCGCCATGCTGGAACGTGTCTTTATAGTAAGACACGTAGTAGTTGTAGTTGTTGGGATAAGCGAAGAAGCTGTTGCCACAAGCAAAGGCATAAGACGTGCTGATGTTGGGCGACGGCAAGAAAGCCTTGTGAGGTTCCTTTATGGCAAACACGTCCTTGGAATTGTAAGCAAGGTTCTTGCCAAGCTTGTATCTAAGATTGGTGTTAGTATTCCTGTCTCCGATTATCTTCAACGGCTTCGAGCATCTTATGGAGCCATGATCAGTTGTCAACACTATGGTGTAGTCGGTGTCGGCCAGCATCTTGAACAGGTCCGCGATGACCGAGTGCCGAAGCCATGAAAGCGTGATAGACCGGTAAGCGCTCTCGTTGTTTGCCAACTCACGCACCATTTTCGACTCGGTGCGGGCATGGGAGAGCATGTCTATGAAATTGATGACTACCACGTTGATGTCGTTTTCCTTCAGCGCATTGAATTGTTGCAACAATTTAGACGCGGCATCAGAGTCGTTAATCTTATTATAACTGAACTTGTCGTGTCTGCGGAATCGCTCTATCTGCGTGCGTATCAGCGGCTCCTCGTTGAGGTTCTTTCCCTCTTCCTCATCCTCGTCTACCCAAAGCTCCGGGAACATCTGGGCTATCTTGTTTGGCATCAAGCCAGAGAATATGGCATTGCGCGCATACTGTGTAGCCGTGGGCAAGATGCTCATGTACATGTCCTCATGTATGTCAAAGTATCCACCAATCTCCTTTGACAACATGATCCATTGGTCCCACCTGAAATTGTCTATTACTATCATGAAGACTTTTTCACCCTTGTCTATCAACGGGAATACCTTTCCCTTGAATACATCCTGACTCATGAACGGGCAAGACACATCTGTGTGTTTTCCTCTAAGCCTGGCGGAAATGGCATCCATCCATTCCATGTAATGAGACTTGACGTATTTGGCAAAGCCCAAGTCGGCCTCTTCTTTTTGCATGGCAAGCATCTCTGCCATTCCATTGTCTCCTGCGCTTAGATCCACCTCCCACCTGGTAAGCGTGCGGTAGACGTTCATCCAGCCATTAAAATCATCACAACTGTCTATCATCATGGCTATCTTCTGATAGTCGCTTCGATAGGTCATCTGCGTTACCTCACTCTCTATTTCCTTCCTGTGGATGTTCTTCTTCAGTGCCAACAAGATTTGGTGAGGATTGACAGGCTTTATGAGATAATCGGCTATCTTAGAACCTATTGCCTGATCCATAAGGTCTTCTTCCTCGCTTTTCGTGACCATTATCACGGGCGTCTGCGGTTGAATCTCCTTTATTTTCTGCAACGTCTCAAGACCGGTAAGACCAGGCATCATCTCGTCGAGCATGATAAGGTCGAAAGATTGTTTGCCACATTCTTCCAAGGCGTCCATGCCATTAGACACTGGTGTCACGTCATAGCCTTTGTTCTTCAAGAAAATCAAATGGCCCTTCAGAAGGTCTATCTCGTCATCAGCCCAAAGTATCTTTCCGTTGTTCATGATATTATCTCCTTAATCTCTATACATTAATTATTACATATCATCAGAAACCTTCGAGTTCATAATCCTCACTCTCTATGTCGAATGTCTCTTTCTTCTTTACTTGGCGTGGTTCCTTCTTGTCCTGTTTTACTTGTGGCTTCTCGGATGTAGCCACTTTCTTTTCGGTCGGGGCAGACGTCTCTGCGGGCAGAATGGTTTCAGTCTGCTGATTTACAGGTTGTGCGTTTGAATTTTGTCGCTCAATATCCTGCGCAACGGTGACACCTTGAGGTTGACCGTCTGTCTTCTCTTCTGTTTTCTCCTCGCCAGCCACTGGTTCGGTGACAACATCTTCAGGTTCCGTGAGAAGTTGAAGCGTTGATGGCTTTATCGGCGCGAAATGGACGTCGTAAAACTTCTTGTAGTCGTCAAAGCTATATGCCACGCCAAGCAAAGGCAGGTTCTCCACGCTGATAATGAAAGGCCGAGCCTTGCCCATAAGCTTCCTCACTTGTGGTTGCGACAACAAACCCCGAGAATACTGCATAGCCTCATCATAATTGCGGAAGCCTGACACGCGCATACGGTGAAGAATGTCATCATTGTCGATGGCGATGTCGAAATCACGGACGAGAAAACTCGTGAAGTTGTATTTCGCCACTTGGTATAACAGCTTGTTCTCGTTGACAGAGTCTGGTTGGTAGACCAACATGAATACGAACTGCGTATTTCGCTCGGCGCTCAACGGCTTTGCCTTCAATTGCTCACTTTCGCTCAAAGTCTCACTGCGCATGGCCCACACATTGCCAATGTCGAACTTGGCCCCACGCAACCGTCTGCCACTCTTCACGCCATTGATAATCATGCCGGCAATCTTTGCCACATCGCTCTCCGGGAACTTCTCCACAAGGCTGTCAAGACCTTTCAGGCATGCCTCGTCATCGCCTTCGTTCAGCTTATTCAGAGAGCCTATGAACATAAACTTGTCCCTGTTGGCACCTTGAGGGAAACGCGTCTCGGAAATACTCACGTTGGCATCAACCACATTATGATTGTCCGCCTTGAAAGCATCGTAGGTCGCCGCATAGAGAGAGTCCTCGATATGCACGCCATAGCGAGTGTTGACAACATAGTTGGGGTCGGAAAGCAAGGTCGTCCACTCGCTCTTGGGAAATTCCGCTTTAAGACTGTCGACAAAAGACTCAGCCTTGGCTTTTTGCCCTTTCCTTGAATATAGCAGGAAGAGATGGTAGAAAGCGTCATCCTTGTGCGCATAGTCTGGGTATTGACTAATGAGTCGGCTCAACGCCTTCTCACTCAGCGTGAGGTTGTCGAGCTTGTCCTTGAATATTACTCCACTGTTGTAAAGTCCATCAGCGATAATATCATCGCTCGCCTTCACTTGCTCTTTGGTGAAAGGAATCTGCGCAAGGTAATATTCACGTTTGTGAGGGTCGTTCAAGGCTTCGTCGTTAACCTTCTCGACGGAGTCCAATGCCTCTTGCGCGTTAAGAATGGAGTCGCGTTGCTCGTCGGAAATATCGGCAAGGTCGTATCCTTGCTGCTTCACCACGGTCTTGTTTATTCGTTGCCAGTTGTCCACGTTCTCTCGTTTGCCCCAAAGCATTTGGAATTGTTGTTTTCCTTTTGCCACGACCATGGGGTTATAGAAATACCATTCACTTGACTGTTGGCCAATGTTCAGATTGTTGGTATTGCCTTGGTTACCTTTCTTTTGCGCTTCGTCGCCAAAGGCGTCATCGTTGTTTTGTTGCCTGTTTGCCACTTCATTCTCAACCTGTTTTCTCTTTTCCTCGGCCTCCTTTTTCTTCAACGCCACTATTACCCTGTCTATAGCCATGTTGCGCTGCTCCTCGTCCATGCGCGCGAGGTTTTGCAATGAGTCTTGCAGATGAACGGCATCCGTGTAAGGTACAAGTTCATCAAGCACTTTCGAGCGGTTTGTCAGACGCTCGTATGCCTTGTTGTCCTTGTCGGTCATGCCCAATGCCAAGTTGTAACAGCGGCGGGCGTCAGCATATTGCTCACGCGTCCAGTATAAGTCACCAAGTTTTATAAGCAACGCCCCATGTTCAACGCCGGACCGTGTCGCCTTTTCGTTGCCGTTCTCGTATGCCGAGATTGCCTTGAGCGTGTCTTTCTTTAGAAGATATATATTTCCAATGGCGAAGTACACTTGGTCAAGGTATTCCTTGTTCTTATCTGATTTGGCCATACGCTTCAACTTGGCAATCATTCCATCCGATTTCTTGCTTGCCATCACCTCAGTCCTGGCTATTCGAGCGTTGAACTCCAACTGATAAGGTGGATTCATGGCAATAACCTTGCTATAAGCCTTGTATGCTTCAACATTTTTTCCTGCGGCTTGGCAAATCTGCCCCATGATAAACCATTCACGGGCCTTCTGTTTCCGCCTCTTCTCACGTCTTATAACGTTTCTAAGATATGGAATGGCAGATTTGTAATCATGGGTGAGAAGATAGTAGTCGGCAAGGGCAAGGTCCCAATCCTTGCGGGCTTGCCATGGAATGGAATCGCGCCTGCTGTTCCTGATCACATCCTCCGCGTCGTATGCGAGGTCATTCTCTATGTAGCACTTCGCCAACCATGCTTGTGCCCTTGAGTAGATGGCAGGTTGCGTGCGATAGAGCATGCTCATATAGGCGAAAGTGGATATGGCATTGTCAAGATTTCCTTCATGAAACTGCGAACGGCCCAAGAGCATCCAGGCTTTCCACATGAACGGGTTGTATTCCTTCCTTGATAGCCACTCCCTGTCACGGTCGGTCTTGCGCCTGTTCGATTTCCATTGTGGGCGTTGCTTTATGCTATGCCTGTCTATCACTTTCTCAGCTTTCAAGATGGCGCGGTCGAAGTTTGCCTTGCCAAGCTCCTTGCTGTTCTTGTTTCTTACGGTATAGAGTGGAATGAAATCGGTGTAATTATCTTGATTCCCGTTTTCCTTCTCCAACGAACCGTCCACATAAGCCACAGCACCATTATAATATGTGTTGTAGCGTGAGTTGAACGCCTGCCACCAACGCGTGGCGGCAGTGTTTCTCGCCGTGGAACAGCTCTCTATCACAAGAATGATGAAGACAGCCGTCAAGCCAATGACTGATATATGACGAATCTTGTTCAATGCTGGTAATATGTGTATTACATTGTTAAGTGGCGAGCGTCACGTACTCATCCTTGATGCCATCTGGCATATTGATACCCCTTAGAATCAAGCTGCGATTCCACGCCTTTACCTCATCATGGCGAAGGGTCTCCAACACTTCGGCAAACAATGTTGTCTCGTCCTCCGTGTAACTGTCAGATGGTCTGCCCTTGAAGGCGTCAAGTTCCTCGTCATCAAAGTATTCCACAGGCTCTGTTGCCGCCTTCAACATGCATTCTTGCTCGCACATCACGTTTTCAGGAGAGCAATGGGTACAGTCGCCATGCCCTATTACCACTCTTTGGTCTTCACCACGTTTGCGGGATACATAGCCAAGCACGGCGCAGAACAGCCCCAAGGCAACGAGCGAAAGCAGAAGATACCACATAATCCTATTCAGACTTGATTGTGAATCCTGCCAAACGTAGGTCATCCCAATAAGACGGATACGACTTTGACACAACCTCCGTATTGTTAATCCTCAGTCCTGGGAACTTGATTGCCAAGGGCGCGAAAGCCATTGCCATGCGATGATCCTCATAGGTGTTGATGGCTTCCATCGTTGCCTCGCACTTCGTTCCGTCCCATGTCATCTCCGAATCGTTTGCGACATTGATGACAAATCCAAGCTTGGCAAGTTCTTTTCGCATGGCCTCTAAGCGGTCTGTTTCCTTAATGCGAAGACTTGCCAAGCCCGTGAAATGGAATGGAATGTCAAGCGCACAGCAAGTCGCGATGATGGTTTGAGCCAAATCGGGACAATTGATAAAGTCGTAGGTCAATGTTGCCACGTGATCAAGATGGCGCGAGAGGGTCACTGACGTTGGTTTACCAGAGTGCACTTCTTTAAACGAAGTCTTGATTCCGAGCAACGAGAATATGTATTTAACAACTGAGTCGCCTTGCCGCGAACTGTCCTCAAGACCGTTCAAGACGACGTTGACAGAACCTGATGGATATAGCGATGCCATCTCATACCAATAAGAGCTTGCGCTCCAGTCGTTTTCTATAAGATACCGCGAATCTTCGTAAGGCTTTGGCTTGACCTCAATGGTGTCTGTGCTTGCCCATTCCACGCTTGCGCCAAAGCCATGCATGACATGGATTGTAAGGTCGATATATGGACGCGAGACAATCTCGCCCGTCAAATGCAATGTCAACCCTTGCTTGGTAACAGGGCCAATAAGCAACAATGCCGAGATGAATTGTGAGCTTACATTTCCCGGTATCTCCAGTTTCCCGCCTAATAATGAATGACCGGAGATGTGGAGTGGGGGAAAGCCTTCCTTGCCCTCGTAGCTTATCGAAGCTCCGAGCATGCGGAGAGCGTCCACGAGAACTCCAATGGGCCTATGGCACATACGTTCCGACCCCGTTATCGTATGGTCGCCTGGTGTCACGGAGAGGTAAGCGGTCAGAAAACGCATGGCCGTGCCTGCGGCTCCAATATTGATAGTCTCTGGCATGTCCTTGAGAGCATTGACAACGGCGTGGGTGTCGTCGCAGTCAGACAAGTTGTTTGGCAACTGCCCGCCACACAAGGCATGGACAATAAGAGCACGGTTGCTTATGCTCTTTGATGCGGGAAGGTTTATTGTAGCTTCAAGATTCTTTGGGGCGATAATCTCGTATGTTGACATATCGTTTTAATTATTATTTTATTGTAGTTATCTTTATGTCCATAAGACCATTAAACGTCGCGGCTCTCGTAGTGCGGTATTTCTTCGGGCCAGGAATCAGCGGAGAATAGTAGAGCACATGCCTGATGCGCTGCTTTTGTTGCGGTGTTATCTTGAAACCTAATCCAACGCTGTAATCCATGATGTTGTCAGAGTCATATTCCAACCCCTCACAAGAATGACGCTTTAGCAATGGGTCAAGATACTTTTCATCCTTTCCCTCATACTCTAAATATTGAGTATACTCATATCGGTTGTACGAGTGGGTGTCTTCACAATAGTCGGTATCGGCACAAGAGTCCACTGGAGCCACACTGCCGTCGTCGTTAGCGTCACGCCTTTCCGTAAACACATGGTAAAGCCCGAGGTAATGGCCAAGCTCATGGGCTAACGTCATCACCACATCTGCAGAAGTGTAAGTCGTCAACTTATGATTGGGGTTTGTGTATCGGTCGCTTTGGTAATAGCCACCATTTGGCGACGTATTGGCATACAGGCTGTTAATGGCCGAGCAATAGGCAAAGCTCAGATTGTCTTTCTTAACATTTGGTGTCGTCACGGTCCCCAAGCCTTCAAGCTCGTTGTCACCCTTGACGGAAAAAGGCATATGAGATATGCCGAGCGTTATTTCATTGCTGCTGGTGTTCTTGAAGTTGAACATCATCACGTTTATATACTTGTTTGGCTCCCAAATATATTTCACGTTAGCCCCGGTCTGGTCTTCCATGAATTTCCCCTCGTCTATGGGATATTCACCGGTGTATTTCACGTATTCCACACCTGGATGAGAGAGCTTCTTGCCATTTTCATCAGTCGTGGCAAGCACAAACTTTATGTTTGCGTTCTCGCTGTTTCCGTAGACTCCACCTTGGTAAATCTCATTTACATACTGCAAGAGATTGCCAAGACGCTGATAAGGAATATATTGTGTTGGATTGTCACCATTGGCGTAGAGCACATGGAAAATCACAGGCAATTCATAAGTATAGTCATCGTTTATCGCCAATGTGTCCAGATTCTCATTGCCTCTGCCTGTTGTGGTCTCATCATCAGCAATGGAAGAACTGCTGCAAGCTTGAAGCAAAACAGCGACAAACGTCAGCATTATGCTACATTTCCACATAAATATCGATAGTTCTAATTATCTGTTTTATTTTCTTGCAAATTTACTAAATTTGCTCTACACTAACGACTTGTGATGTCTATAATATGTTTAATTATATCAAACGAATAAAAAAGTTGGACGATTGTTTGGTGAATTGAAATAATCGCCGTACCTTTGCACTCGCAAAACGGAACGGGATTTAGCGCAGTTGGTAGCGCACACGTCTGGGGGGCGCGAGGTCGCTGGTTCGAGTCCAGTAATCCCGACCTGTAAGAGTGGCAAGAGAGAAAATCTTTTGCCACTCTTTTTAGATTATATTAGTATCGATTTTTTTCGTGATAATTTAATGTTGAGATATTTTGCTGATTCTTTCCTTTTTCATATCTTTGCAAAACATTAAATTAAAACAAGCCAGCTAACAAGGCCATTTCATATTCTATCTGATGTGCGCTATTTCCATCATGCTCTCGCTCGCTATCACGTCCTCCGTTGGGTTTTACCCGACAAGCGATAGCACTGCTGCCACAAAGAAGAAGTTGTCTTCTTTCAGGAGAATGGTGCGCAATTTCTCACGAGTAGACACCAACTACATAGAGCCGCAAAAGTTCAATTTCACTGTGATGCTTCAAAACACCATCAGCTTTGAAGGCTACACGCTAAGGACTAACGACAACCACAAGGTCGTGTTGGCGCCTAAGCCTTCTTATAAGTTAGGCCCTTATTTTGGTTGGAGATTCATCTTCCTTGGATACACGATTGACCTCAAGCACTTAAAAAGTGAGGCAAGAGAGGCGCTCGACTTCAGCTTGTACGCACCACAAGTTGGCCTGGACATTTTCTTCCGAAAGTCGGGGAAAAACTATCTGATAAACCGTGTGGATTATGGAAACAGGTTCATTGAGAAAGCGATGAAATCGCATAGTTTCAATGGTTTTGAGACCTCCGAGAGTGGCATTAACGCTTACTACATTTTTAATCATAGCAAGTTCTCCTATCCTGCGGCATATAGCCAAAGTACTATACAACGCCGCTCCGCGGGTAGCGCGCTCGCTGGAATAAGCTACTCAAAACACAAGCTGAACATGGATTGGGACAAGTTTCATAACCTTATGGATGATGTAGCCGGCAGTGGGACTGCGCAAGAGGTTAGCGACACTACGATGCATTTCACGAAAATAGACTACTCTGACATATCCATTGGCGGAGGTTACGCTTACAACTGGGTTTTCGCACATAATTGGTTGTTCGACTTATCGCTGCAATTGGCCCTTGGCTACAAGCAATTGTCGGGGAAGGAAAACGATTTCTTCCGCAACTTCAATTTCAAGAATATCATGCTTGATGGAGTGTCAAGGGTGGGATTGGTGTGGAACAACATGAGATGGTATAGTGGAGCAAGCGCCGTATTTCACTCTTACAACTACCACAAGTCGAATTTCTCTGCAAACACAATGTTTGGCAACGTATATATATATGCTGGATATAATTTCGGACTAAAAAAACAATATAGGAAAAAAAGATGAAGAAAACAGTAATTTGCATACTATCGTTATTGCTGACAGCTAACATCTCAGCACAGGTAATAGACTACACCAAGCCTGACTCCTTAAAGGTAATGTCCTTGTTCAAGAAAGCCAAGACGTTGAAAGACAAGTCAATGTCTTCGTACATGGTGTTTTTCGGACGTCAATTCAAGGGTGTGCCATACGTGGCAAAGACGTTGGAGAAGAATGCCAACGAGAAGCTCATCGTCAACCTTCACCAGCTCGACTGCACCACTTACGTGGAAACCGTATTGGCACTTTCAAGGGCCATGGCACAGCACAAGCCAACATTCGCAAGCTATTGCGAGAACCTGAAGCATATACGCTACCGCAACGGAAAGGTCGCTTACCCAGCAAGACAACATTATTTCACTTACTGGATTCAAGAGAACACGAAAGAGGGCATCGTGAAGAACATACAGTCGCCCAACCCACCATTCTCCGCGACACAAACTGTGAAGGCCAACTACATGACTACTCACCTTGAGAGCTATCCCATGCTCAAAGGCAAGCAGCAATGGATTAAGCAGATAGCCGACATGGAGAAGTCTATCACCGGTACAAGGCAAAAATACATACCCACCAAGGCGGTAACAAACAGCAACGTCGTGAGAAAGACCGTGCACAACGGCGACATAATAGCCATTGTGACAACAAAGGCTGGCTTGGAAATCAGCCATATAGGTATTGCCGTCTGGCACAAGGACGGTCTGCACATGCTCAATGCCTCATCGCTATACCACAAGGTGGTGGAAGACAATAATCTCTTGCAAACTTACCTGCGCAATCAAAAAACCGCGCTTGGCATTCGTATAGCAAGACCTTTATAGAATTTAACGACAGACAGTCGCGAATTATAACATATCTCATAATGGAACCATTAGCAGAGAGAATGCGTCCACGCACGCTCGACGATTATGTTGGCCAAGAACACCTCGTGGGTAAGAACGGCTTAATGCGCAAGATGATAGAGAGCGGAAAGGTTTCCTCTTTTATCCTTTGGGGGCCTCCCGGTGTCGGAAAGACCACATTGGCCGAGATTGTGGCATCAGCAATGAAAGTGCCTTTCTATACGCTCAGTGCCGTTACCAGTGGGGTGAAAGACGTTCGTGACGTTATAGAACGTGCCAAGAAAGGAAGCTTTTTCAATAACGCCTCGCCTATTCTCTTCATCGATGAGATTCACCGTTTCTCCAAGTCGCAACAAGACTCTTTGCTCGGTGCCGTGGAGCGCGGCGTGGTGACGCTCATTGGCGCCACGACAGAGAATCCATCCTTTGAGGTTATAAGGCCATTGCTATCGCGCTGCCAGGTCTACGTGCTCAAGTCTCTCGACAAAGATGCCTTGCAAAAAATACTCCTTCACGCCATCAATACAGACGTGGAACTGAAGAAAAAGCACATTGAGCTGAAAGAGACTGGAGCCATGATGCGTTTCAGCGGCGGCGACGCGCGAAAATTGCTCAATATACTTGAGCTTATAGTGGAATCGGTTGAGGGAGACGACATCGTAATTACCGATAAGAAAGTTGAGGCTGAGCTGCAAGCCAATCCGCTTGCCTACGACAAGCAGGGCGATATGCACTACGACATCATTTCTGCCTTCATCAAGAGCATACGAGGATCCGATCCCGATGCCGCACTCTACTGGATGGCAAGAATGATAGAGGGTGGTGAAGACCCAAAATTCATAGCTCGCCGTATCGTGATTTCAGCGGCGGAAGACATTGGCTTGGCCAATCCAAACGCCTTGCTGCTGGCAAACGCCGCTTTCGACGCGGTAGAGAAGATTGGTTGGCCTGAAGGCCGAATTCCTCTTGCCGAGGCCGTGGTGTATCTTGCCACAAGCCCAAAAAGCAACTCGGCATACATGGGCATAAACACCGCCATTGAGGAGGTTAGGAAAAGCGGCAACCAGCCAGTGCCAATGCACATTCGCAACGCCCCAACTAAACTTATGGCTCAACTGGGCTATCACGATGGATACAAGTATCCACACGACTATCCTGGCAACTTCACGCCACAGCAATATCTTCCAGACGAGTTGATGGACAAGCGGTTTTGGAAAGCGCAACATTCGCCCGCGGAAGAAAAACTATACCAACGAATGGTCAACTGCTGGGGAGACAGATACAAAGAATAAGATAAAAACAAGAACATAAACAGAACATGACATGAACATTGTAATACTCGACGGGTATGCCGCCAATCCTAATGATTTTTCGTGGGAGCCTCTTGAGGCTTTTGGTTCTCTTACAGTGTACGAGCGCACCAAGCCGGAAGAAGTAATAGCAAGAGCAAAAGATGCGGAAATATTGATAATCAACAAGATAAACATGACTGATGAAGTTATAGCCCAACTGCCCAAACTGAAATATATAGGCATATTGGCTACTGGCTATAACAACATTGACACCGAGTCAGCACATAAGCATGGCATTGTGGTGTGCAATATTCCGTCATATTCTACAGAAAGCGTGGTGCAGATGACGTTTGCCCATATCTTGAACATAACCAACCAAGTGGCCCACTATGCCAACCAAGACAGGGCAACGGGTGAAGCCGCAGACCTTAAATGGACAAAGAACCCTGACTTCTGCTATTGGGACACGCCCCTGCCAGAAATAGCAGGCAAGACACTGGGCATCATTGGCCTTGGCCACATAGGCATGCGCGTGGCAACTGTGGCTCTCGCCTTTGGCCTTCATGTCGTCGCGTACACGTCGAAAGACGAAACCAATCTGCCCAATGGCATCAAAAAGGCCTCATCTCTCAATCTGCTGCTCAGCTCTTCCGACATAGTGTCACTGCATTGTCCGCTCGCAAACAACAACATCCACTTCTTCAACTCGGAGAATATCGCCAAGATGAAGCAAGGAGCAATACTTATCAACACTGCCCGTGGCGCCCTTGTTGACGAGGGTGCCGTGGCAGAAGCTCTTGCCTGTGGCAAGCTTGGAGGCTACGGAGCCGACGTGATGGACCAAGAACCGCCACTTGCCGACAACCCTTTGCTCAAGCAGCCTCATGCTTATCTCACGCCTCACATAGCATGGGCAACGAAGGAGGCTCGCAGGCGATTGCTCGACATTTGCTTTGCCAACGTGGAAGCTTTCATTCAAGGCAAACCCATCAATAAAGTTTAATTACAGCTATGCATTTCACTGACCCTCAATTGGTCAACTCCGTACAGACCATTATTGAAATCCTCGGCACATTGGCGTTTGCCATATCAGGCATCCGCCATGCCGCGGCCAAGCACTTCGATTGGTTCGGAGGGTTTGTATGCGGATTCGCCGTCGCCATTGGCGGCGGAACCCTCCGCGACGTCATGTTGGGATTGCCACCTTTCTGGATGACATCGCCATTGTATATCGTGTGCACGATAGTGGCTCAAATATTCGTGATATCATTCTCGAGGATGCTCAAGCGGCTCGACAACGCGTGGTTTTTCTTCGACACCCTCGGCCTCGCCTCTTTCACCATCACCGGCATACAGAAGACAATAGAATGCGGCTATCCTTTCTGGGTGGCCATCATAATGGGATGCATAACCGGAGCAGCCGGTGGAGTGATACGTGACGTATTGCTAAACAAGACCCCAGTTGTGCTTCGCAAGGAGATATATGCCATGGCAAGCATCGTGGGTGGGCTGCTCTATTGGGTGCTCGCCGACATGAACGTCAACATGGCCATCACGGGTGTCGCCACATTTGTTTTTATCGTGACAATAAGGATATTGGCCGTGAAGTACCATATTTCCCTTCCCGTATTGAAGGATGATGAATGAATCTCGTTTTTTTAACGGCATATTATCATGATTTTAACAGGTCAGAAATATGCCGTATATACCTTTGCCTTTGAAAAAAAAGTTGTAGCTTTGCATAATTAATTGCACAGTATAATAAAAAGTAACCAATAAAGGGATAATGATTGTTAGTAACAACGTGAAAGTGATTGCTACTATCGCAAGCATAGCCGTGCTGTCGTGCGCGAGTTCTGTTTCATATGGCAAGATTAAACACTCTGAAACAAGAAGCACTGAGGTAAGAGAGGTAGGAATAAGGGGTATCATCATCGACAAGGCTAATGCCGACAAACTCGTCGGGGTGGTTGTCGTGCCAGACGGCAACACCAATGCCGCGACGTTGACCGATGCCAATGGCAATTTCCATATTTCCACTAACGGCGTGAAGAGCCTGCGCGTGTCATGTGTTGGCTATGTCACCAAGACCATACAGCTCAACAAGGACATACAGTCTGACAAGGACATGGAAAAACGTGGCGATTGCTATGTCATCGCCCTTGACGAGGATTATTTCAAGATAAACGAAGTCGTGGTGACAGGGCAGGGAGCGGAGATAAACAAGCGACGCCTGTCATCCAACATTTCCACTGTAGACGCTTCCGACCTTGAGAAGGTTAAAGTGGGACGCATAGACCAGATGCTGCAAAACGCTCTGCCAAACGTGCAAATAAACATCACCACCGGACAGCCTGGCTCTACATCGATGGTAAAGTCGAGGGGATTGTCATCGGCATTTATCAATTCCACCCCCGTCATCTATGTGGATGGAGTGCGTGTGGACAACATGAACTCCGTGTCATCTCTAAACAACTATACGGGCACTTCTCTAAATAGCTTGAATGGCCAGACTGCCACGTATGGCTCCATCAGCGACATACCCATGGAGAACATAGACCATATAGAATATGTTACAGGTGGCGCGGCTACCACGGTCTACGGCTCTGACGCCGCCAACGGAGTGATACAGATTTTCACTAAAAAAGGCTCTAACAACAAGATTTCGTTCTATGCGGGAGCTGATCTCGGTGCTGACGTGGCATCAAGCCAGTTTTACCACTTCAAGCGGACCAAGGAGCTGCTCCACCAAACCGGCTTGCAGCAGAAATACCGTTTCGGGTTTGACGGAGGAACCGACAAGTATGGCTACAGCTTTGGGGCAAGCATGAGCGAGAACACCGGCACGCTGATACACGATGGCAACAAGGATCGCAAATATGACATGCGGTTCGGGTCGCACGTCAAGTTCAACAGGATGCTTGAATACCAAAACTCATTTGGCTTTGTGGTTGAGGATTACAACCGCAGGCGCAACGGCAACGAAGGCTGGTACACCGGACTGTGGTTTGCCGAGGGCTCCGCCTGCGCCAACTTCAAATATGTCGGCCAGGATGGCGTTGAGAAAAACTATGGCGCCGACATTGACGCACTCGACGATTACACCTTTGGCAAGATGAAGGAGTTCGTGAGCAAGGCCGAGGCCCTGCAAAACAACAAGGAGTCGATAAAGCGTTTCCAAACCTCACAAAGCCTTGAGTTCAAACCCATACGCGACTTCACCATGAAAGCCACCTTGGGTGTGGACTATCGTGTGAGCAGCAACAAGCTTATCACGACAAACGAATTCCTGATACACATACAGCAAAAGCCGGAAGGCACCTCAAACGCCGGGAGCATAAGCAATTTCGACAGGAAATACTTTGGACTGACAGCCGACATCAACGCGCAATACAAGCTTAGGTACAAAGATTGGCTAAGCTCTATCACGACAGCAGGGTTCCAGTTTTTCAGCACCAACGACCACCAGTCTGTCTACAATGGCAGCAACGTGCGCGACGGGGCGCAAATCATAGCCGGTGCTGGAACGCTGACTGCCAACGAGTGGCTAAGCTATCTTTACAATTACGGAGCCTTTGTACAGGAAAACATAGGTATATGCGATCGCTACTACATTGACCTGGGTCTCCGCTCCGACTACAACACGGCTTTCGGCGACAACGTGGGATGGCAATGCTATCCAAAAGTTGGCCTGTCTTACGTCATGAGCGATGAGCCTTTCATGAAGCCACTGACGCAAAGCGGCATATTGAACAACCTTCGCCTTATGGCAAACTATGGCGTGGCGGGCAGTTACCCACCGGCATTCGAATACCAGCGCACCGTGGACCTTGGGGCATACAACGACCAGCAAGCCGCGTATTTCGGAAAATACGGCAATCCGAATCTCGCGCCAGAGAAGAAACACAGTTACGAGGTTGGACTCAACTCAACCCTGTTCAACAATGTGCTGAACATTGGCATCACATATTATTATGCCCTGACGAAGGACGCGCTGTTCTACGTTCCATCCCTCCCATCATCCGGACAGGCTTCCAACTACCTTGCCAACGTTGGCAAGATAGAAAACAAAGGCGTGGAGCTGTCGCTCGGCGCGCAGGTATTAAACACGAAAGACTGGAAGCTGCGCGTCAACGCGTCGCTAAACACCAATAAGAACAAGGTGCTCGACATAGGCACTGCCGTGCCGTTCGCAATAGGAGGCTTCTCGTCGCGCACCATACAAACAGTCGTGGCAAAAGGAAAACCAGTTGGATTCCTGCGCGGTTCAAAGGCTGAGCTCAATGACGATGGCTCACTGAAAGATGTGCTCAGCTTGCAAGACCTTGGCACTACGTTGCCCACTAAATATGGCAACTTCTCTGTCAACGGCAGCTGGCGACGACTGGCGTTTTTCATCAGCGGCGACTGGCAGACCGGAGCCTATGTCCACTCGTTTGACAGGCAGTTCAGGTTCGCGAAGGGGCTGAAAGACCCTGCCATACCCGACAAGGCACTTGAGGGAAAAACGCAAGCCAAGGAGTGGCTCAATTTTACCAACTTCTTCGTGGAGAAATCAGACTTCCTGAAGATAAGGAACATAGGCGTGAGCTATGATTGGAGCTTCAAGCAGTTGATCAAGACGATGACCGTAGGATTCAACGTCTACAACCCATTCGCCATCACGGCCTCGTCAGTGGACCCGGAAGCCACCATTTCCGGGACACGCACGCAGGGGGCTGTGGCCGTGGGAGGTCTCAATTACTCGTCCTACTCCACACCACGAAGCTTCATAGGCTCCGTGACCGTGACTTTCTGACAGCGTGATAAAAAAAAGAATGAACAGAAAAAGACATTTACGAAACAAATACATGAACACACATAATATAATAAGGAACATGGCTTTCTGTGCCATTACCACGTTGTCGCTGTCGGCCTGCGACTTGCTGGAGCCAAGCGGCATAGTGAACCCCAATGTGGATGAAGACACGTTCAAGAATTCATCAAACGCCCTGAAGACGTGGATAAACGGCACCAACAGCACGTTCGCCACAACGATTGGCGAATTTGCTGAGCTCACCGAAATATTATCCGACAACTATTTCAACAATTCAACCCAGGGTAGCAAGGTGTTCGATTTCCCTACGTTGCTGTATACCGACCCCGACGTGACTAACCTGCAACGAGGCATCGGCACAATCAGGGAAATGGCGCTCAACGGTCTCAACAACATATCTAAGGCCGACCAAGGCATGACCTCAGACCAGGAACTGAACCTCAGATACATAGAGGGTTACTCATACCTGCTTGCCGGTGAATATTTCGTTGGCCTGCCTGAAGAGAACGGCGGAGAGGTGAAAGACTGGAAGCACAATCTCAACAAGGCGATAGACACATTCAACCTCTGCCTTAAATTGGCGGAGACCGACAGCGACAAGGCGTTTATCAACACCCTGCTGGCAAGGGCTTACTACAAACTTGGCGACAAGCGACAAGCCGTGGCTTTCTCGAACAGCGCGTTAAAACTGTCGGCCGACTTTGTTAGGCAAGTGACATTCGACGGGAAAAACGGCGTGGAAAACAGTTTCCAGGGATTTATCTATGGAATGCCATACGGCACGTCGTACCAGCCGCTGCCACGGCTCGATTTCCTTGACCCAAAATATTTCCAGACCACAGACCAACTCGAGCAACGCCCGATCTGCATAGCCAAGGCCGAGGAACCATACATGATAATAGCCGAGGCTGAGATTGCGGACAATGACCTGGGCAAAGCCAAGCAAACCATGTGCCAACTGCTGGGCTTGGTAAAGTCGAGACCGGTGATGAAGGGAGTGAACGACCAAGTCGAGCAAAGAGGCATGGGAGGCTTTAAGGAGTATCCCGACTCTTCCGGCTACAGGGTGGCGGCTTCGGCCAACGACAGCCTGCGCGCTGGCCTGGTGCTCGATAGGAAGAAGCCTCACTTGGTGGACATACCTTATGTTTCCGGGACATCGGTTAGCGAGAAGATGATAGCCCAGTGCGACACGCAAGACGACTTGCTAAAGCTTCTCTATCTAATGCGGCAGGAGATATTCTTCGGAGAGGGCAGGAGAGCCGCCGACCTCGGGATAAGGCTGCCTTTGTGCGAGGTGGAGGCCTCCAATGCGCAAGCCGGTGATTACATCAACGCGCAAATACCGTCGTTCATACCATTGAACCAGGACATGGACGCCTTCACGATGGATAAACAAAACATGACCGTAGTCATGAAATACGACATGAACAAAGTAATAGTGGAAAACAAGAATTCAGAATATGTGGCACCTTTCTTCAATTAAGCCCCTTTGCGTCCAACTCGTGCTCGCGCTTCCGGGCCTGGCAATGGCACAACAGGCAAAGCCCGCACACGTTATTCTCATCACCATCGACGGGATGCGTGGTGAGATGATCACCAACCCAACCATAGCCTCTGAGAACCTGAAGCAGATGAGAGCTGGCGGATTGTTTGTGGACTCGATAAAGGGCGTGACGCCCGCGGCCACATACCCGTCACACACCACCATCATCACCGGCGTGCTGCCTTTGCGACACAACATCTTCTACAACGCGCCGTTCATGGGCAACCAGCCGCGCACCATAAGCTATTGGTATGCCGACTCTATTAAGGCGGAAACCCTTTGGCAAGCCGTAACCGAGAAAGGCGGAACCGTGGCCTCGCTCTTCTGGCCCGTGTCCACCGGCTCAAGACACATCAAATATAACGTGCCAGAATACTGGTCGATAAAGCCCAATGCCGACCAAATGGCCTTCTTGAGGGCCAATTGCTCGCCAGCTGGCCTGCTCGACACTCTTGAGCTGCACGCCACAGGAAGGTTAGACATGGAAAACTTCACGGCTGGTTCCATCAACCGCGACGTCAAGGAGGCTTACATGGCAAACTACATAATGAACCATTACAAGCCCACGCTCATGACAATCCACCTCATCACCACCGACTACGCGCAACACCAAACCGGTACTCAATCGGCGAGGACGCGCCGAACCATAGAATCGGCCGACGCGGCAGTGGGCGTGATACTCGACAACCTGCGCGACCATGCCATGCTCGACAGCACGCTGGTCATAGTGACAGGCGACCATGGCTTCGTAGACGTGGACAGGCAGGTGGCGCCAAACACGCTGCTCGTGAAAGCCGGACTGCTGGGCAAGCAATACGGGACCGACTGGAAGGCGTGTTTCCACGGAGCTGGAGCCATGTCGTTTCTCTACCTGAAGAGGCAAAACGACACGAAGACGCTGAGACGCGTAGAGAAGCTGCTTGCCCTCTTGCCCGACAGCGTGAAAAGCCTGTTCCGCGTCATAAACCGCGAAGAGCTCGCAATGCTTGGTTGTGACCCTAAAGTGGCGTTGGCGATAGAACCCATACCAGGCGTGGACATTACAAACAAGCGCGACGGCGAGGTGATACAGCCATGCACAGGCGGCACGCATGGCTACTCCTGCGGGGCTGACCATACCGCGCTTGTGGCTTTCGGGGCAGGCGTAAAGCACGAGGAGAAGGCCGCCATGAAGCAGACCGACATAAAGCGGTTTATCCTCGACCTGCTTTATTAAATCTTGCGTTTTCCTGCGTTTATTAATAGAAGGTGGTGAAAGGCTCACCACCTTCTCTAATCTATCAATATTACTTACTTTACATAAAACGTGAATGGTTTGTCGTAATTCCTGTTCACGCACACCGTGGCCTTGCGCTCACTAAGATTATAGACCACCGACCACTGCGTGTGGCTTGTCACGTCAGTAGGGCTTTCAGCCTGGCTCACGTCGTTGAGCAGGTTCATCGCCCGAGCCTCTGTCAGGCAATCATTGTTTTGAGTGAGCACGAAATCCATTATATCGTATCGTGTCTTTCCGTGTTGCGACCTTATGGCACCTTTGGCAGAACAATCCATCGTGGGCGAGAGATAGAAGTTGCTCACGCAATGCCTGTCGGTCATCACGTCGAGAGTGTTAGGCTTCACGTCAGGATAGCTGAAGCCGGCAATCTTTCCGTTGCCGTCGTATATCTCGTCGTCGATAAAGCGGGCATCGCGGTGCTCCGCGTCCCACACATATTCGAGCACGGCATGCCTGCCCGTTGCGTCAGCCACAAAGAAGTGATAGTTACCGTTGCCGTCGGGCACATGCAGGTCGAGCTGCTTCACCATCGTTATCGCCTCGTCCACGGAATGTGCGTTGTCGAGCAGATAGCGCATGAGCACAGTGGTGGTGAGTTTGGTGTGCGCATTGGTTTGCTGTGTGGGCTTGCCGTCGAGATGAAGCACGCAGATGGCAAACCCTGCCTCGTTCATGCCGTCCATCAGCAGATATGGGAACCCCATGACATAGGAGAGGTCTTGCACCTTTTTCTTGTTGAACTCTTCCACGTCTGGGCTGAAACAGTGGTAGAGGTTCTGGCGATAGCCTATCCAATAGCCGTCTACAAGGCAGATTGACTTTAGCTTACCCGAGGGTGCCGTGCGCACAAGGGCCGCGGCTATGGGCTCGTTGCCGTGAGAATAGTCGAAGTTGCGCCCCATGACTCGTGAGCCATCGGGGGTGGTGGCGGCAAAGGCGCTGCATCCGGCGTCGTAGTTTAATTTCGCGTTGGCCTGTGGCGCTGACGCGTCACACAGATATTTCAGCACGAAGCCCACGAGTCCGTCGTTTGTCGTAATATTGGCTTCAGACACGATGTCGAGCTTATAGTCGGCGGTATAGTCGAGGTAAAAAAAGCGTCCGGCGTCCAAGTCCTGTATAGAGTGGAGCATCTTTAGTTTTGCCGGGTCGCTTATGAGCGACGCGGGCACGTTGGCATATTTACACGTGTTGATGTCAGCGGCATCGTCGCCGCATGCCACGAACGCTACCACCCCGATGAGGGAAAGAAAAAACAATCCAATAACTTTTTTCATATTCATAATTCAAATTAGCGGTTAATGTCTATATACATTGCAACTGTGTCGCACCAGTTTGTTACGGTGGCAAAATTAGCTGATAAAGAAAGACAGCGCAAACTGCGACACCCTCAAATATAATCAAAATGCCGTTTCCAGCTGTTTTTTATTCCTTAAAAACGGGCAAGAACGTCTTTTTTATATATATTTGCAACGATAAAAAAACAATACTGGCTATGAAGATGGTAAACATTAGATTCAAGCTTGAGAGAAAGTCTATTAGCTTATTCATAAAGCGGCAAATCCCGGAGGAGAAGGCCTTCCTCGACAGGCGCCGTCAAGGTTTGGCGACATGGTATGTGTCGCTAATAACAGTGGGGATACTTGCCGACCTGCTTGAACTTTCCGGGTCGTTCAGCGCTTTCTATAAATACTCCAACAGCATAATGCTCTTGCTGATATTTACTTCCACAGCATGCTATCTGCTGAGAAAGACTAACATCCTGCAAACGGTGTCTCTGCTATCGCTGACGACACTGCTGTTCATATCCACCGACACCATATATTGCGCGTTGATGCCATCCGTGCCTCACACCAATATGGTGATACTTGTAAACATGCTCATACTTACGGCAAACATCATGTTTTCGATAGCCACATACCAAACGGTAACAACCATGGTAAACGTGGTTGTTTCGATAACGACATTCTTCGCGTGCATGATTCTAACAAACAACAAAGACTCTTTGCAATATGTCGCGATGATGACTTTGATATTCATATATATCGGCATTCTCGGACTGCACATCACACGAAACTCCAAGCATCTGCAGGATGAGAACACCACGATAAAGAACGAGGAAGAGGAACTGATGCATCTGTTGCGGCTCAACAAAGAGCAACTAAAGCTCTTCATGAAGCTGGCCAAGCAAGAATACGACGAGAACGAGACGCGGCTCATCCTGGCTCAATTCAACGAGAAGACACAGAAATACATTATAGACAATGTGAAGAAATACCTTGACGCCGAAAGTTCAACAGAAAAGCGCATAGAGAAGGCGTTCCCACAACTTACCGCCTCGGAACGCGACATCGCGAGGATGATTCTGCGCGGCCACAAGTTGGGCGCGATATGCACCATGCTCAACAAAACAGAATCCAACGTCAATACCCATCGTGCCAATATACGGCGCAAGCTCAAGCTTCAGCCTAATGACAACCTTTACGACTTCTTGAAAGCAAGGGTGAGAGAATAGCACCTTGTGGCGTCAATGCGTTGAATTGTAAAATATTATTGTCGAAATTTAACACTTGGAAACAGGGTCAAATAGAGCGGAAAAAGGGTAGCCTTTAGCCCTTTGAAAATGCCGTCGGTAGGTTATTGGCCAAAAAATTTTGCCGTTACACTGTAATCGCGTCGCGATTGCACCGTAACGGTGATGCCATTTCACCGTTACGGCGACGCGATTACACCGTAACGGCGATGCGATTGCACCGTAACGGCGACGCAAAATCATAGCGTCGGCAACGTCAGGAAACTGTAAAAATCGCAACTGCTTAGTAATCAGATTTTTATCAAAACGCCTCATAATCGCGTCATTTCCAGCCAAGCGACACCTTAGTTGAAAAAAATCGATTCTCAGACGACCATTTGTAAAATATTATTCCATCTCCTCCTTCCATCCGAAAACGGCTGGATTCCTTGTGTGGGAATCCAGCCGTTGATCTTTATTGCTCGAAAAGTATTATCGCGCGGCAATCATCATTTTTTCACCCTTGTAGCCTTGATGAAATAGCAGATTAGGCAGACATAGGCGAGGAGGGAGGTCATCTCAGACATTGGGTTGCTCCACCATTGGTCAGCGACCGAAAGCTCAATGCCGCCAAACTTTAGAAGGGCCGAAACGACGCCCATCAACGCTCCGCCTGCTATGAAGCCACTGGCAATGAGCGTGCCTTTCTCGCCACGTGCCTTGTTTATCTCGGCATCTTCGGAGCGAGTGGTGACAAACCAGTTGATAGCGCCACCAACTACAAGTGGCACGTTGAGCTCAAGAGGGATGAACATGCCGAGGGCGAAGGCAAGGGCAGGAATGTGGCAGCGGTCAAGGACAATGGCAATAACGGCACCGATGCCGTACAGAATCCATGGCGCGCCAACACCGTTCATCAATGGGTCTATCACGGCAGCCATGGCATTGGCCTGTGGCGCCGCAAGCTGTCCGCTCGCGAAACCGTAGGTCTTGTTCAAGACAATCATTACTCCCACCACGGTAGCTGCACTGACGATGGTTCCAAGAAATTTCCACGTCTCTTGTTTTGCCGGTGTGGTGCCAAGCCAATAGCCAATCTTCAAGTCGGTAATGAAACTGCCGGCCATCGACAATGCCGTGCACACCACGCCACCCATGATTAAGGCGGCAAGCATGCCGGAAGGACCTTTCAGGCCAACGGCCACCATGACCACGGAGGCAAGGATAAGCGTCATGAGCGTCATGCCAGACACAGGATTGCTGCCCACTATGGCTATAGCGTTGGCTGCGACGGTAGTGAACAGGAAAGCGATGATCGTGACAAGACATATGCCGACAATGGCAAACAGGATGTTGCCATCCATGACACCAAGCCAAAAGAATAAAAACGTGATGAGCAATGTGACAAGTGAACCTATCGCGATAATCTTGAACGGAATGTCACGTTGGGTTCGCTTTATGTTTACCACACCGTTGTTCTTGCCCTTCAGCTCCTTGGAAGCCAAGCCCACGGCACTCTTGATGATACCCCAACTCTTTATTATTCCGATTACTCCAGCCATGGCAATGCCACCTATGCCAATGGAGCGCGCGTAAGCCTTGAAAATCTCCTCCGGGCTCATGGCTCCAACCGTAGCGGTGATGGAAGGATCCCACATGTTGAGCACTTGGTCGTGGAATATGACAGACATGCCCGGCACTATAAGCCACCACACGGCAAGAGAGCCAAAGGTGATGTAGAGCGCGTATTTCAGGCCAACGATATAGCCGAGACCGAGGACGGCAGCGCCGGTGTTGACCTTGAATACCAATTTCGCCTTGTCGGCAAGGTCTTGGCCAAGTCCTATGACGCGTGAGGTAAAGTTCTCGTTCCACCAGCCAAAGGTGGAGACAATGAAATCGTAGAGACCGCCTACGATGCCGGCGATGAGCAGGGGCTTTGCCTGGTCGCCACCTTTCTCGCCCGACACGAGCACTTGCGTCGTAGCGGTAGCCTCAGGGAAAGGATACTTGCCATGCATGTCGCTGACAAAGTATTTGCGGAAGGGTATGAGGAAGAGAATGCCGAGCACGCCACCTAAGGCAGATGCGAAAAACATTTTCATGAAAGAAGATGTCATCTCCGGGTATTTGGCTTGGAGGATATATATGGCCGGCAACGTGAAGATGGCTCCTGCCACTACCGCTCCCGAGCAAGCTCCTATGCTCTGGATGATAACGTTCTCGCCCAACGCCTTGTTGCGCTTGGCCGCCGTGCTCACGCCAACGGCGATGATGGCGATAGGAATGGCCGCCTCGAACACTTGGCCTACTTTCAATCCCAAATAGGCTGCCGCGGCTGAGAAAAGCATTGCCATTATTATTCCCCAAGCCACCGACCACGTGTTGACCTCGGGATAAACCTTTTCCGAATCCATGACGGGCTTGTACTCTTCGCCAGCTTCCAGTTCGCGGAATGCGTTGTCTGGAAGTTGTACGATGTCTTTCTCTTTGTCTTTTTCTTGCATGTAATATAATGTTAAGTATTTGTTGAGTATTAATAATATAAGGTGATGAGCAAATGCAAAATTATGAATAAACTCTGAGGAATTATTCTTTTTGGCCCGAAAATATTTGTATTTACAATAATAATTTGCTATTTTTGCACCATTAAATATACTGAAGAAATGGCAAAGAATCACAACCATTTGGTGATAATGGCTGGTGGAGTAGGGAGCCGCTTTTGGCCTATGAGCACCGAGGATACCCCAAAACAGTTCATCGACGTTTTAGGGACAGGTCGCACGTTGATACAAATGACGTATGACCGTTTTAAGGGTATTTGCCCCGATGAGAACGTGTGGATTGTGACAAACAAGAAATACTCCCGCCTCGTAGAAGAGCAATTGCCAATGATAAAACATGGCAACATACTTCTTGAGCCATGCAGGAGAAACACCGCGCCATGCATAGCTTATGTGAGCTGGCGGATAAAAATGCAAGATTCTCGTGCCAATATCGTTGTTTCCCCAAGTGACCATGTGGTAATAGATACATCAGAGTTTCGGCGTGTTATCACCGAAAGCCTTAATTTCACTAAGGAATCTGACGCTATTGTCACTCTTGGAATGAAAGCAACCCGCCCGGAGACAGGTTATGGCTACATTGAAGCCGATTTATCTTCAAACACTCTGAGAAACAAGGAGATATATCGTGTTGACGCTTTCCATGAGAAGCCAAACGCTGAAAAGGCCGTGCAATATTTGGCGAAAAGCAATTATTTTTGGAATGCGGGAATTTTCATTTGGAATATAGAGACAATTGTCAATGCGCTAAGGGTCTACGCTCCGAGAATAAATAATATCTTTGAGCGGATTCAAGATGTTTTCGGTACGGAAAAGGAACAAGAAACCGTAGACGAATGTTATCCAAACTGCGAGAACATATCCATAGACTATGCCGTGATGGAGAAAGCGGAAGAAAAATTCGTGTTCCCGGCCAACTTCGGTTGGAGCGATCTCGGTACATGGGGATCGCTGCTAATGCAAAGCAAGCGTGACGTGAATGGCAACGTGTGCATTGGTCAAAACATAAGCCTTTACGATTCTAATGGATGCATTATCCATACCACGCAAGAAAAGCAAGTGATTGTTGAGGGATTGTCGAATTATATCGTGGCTGAGCAAAACAACCAACTGTTGATTTGCCATCTTTCAGAGGAACAACGAATAAAACTGTTCCTTGGAAAGTAAACCATATTAGCGCCGTTATGATAAATAGAGCGCACGGACACATATATTAAAACAAACATGAACGACTTGGGTAACCCATTAGTTTCTTTCATCATAACAACTTATAACCTGCCCGTGGTATTATTGCACGAATGCGTTAAAAGCATAGTGGCGCTTTCTTTGTCGCAACAAGAGCGGGAAATAATCCTTATAGATGACGGATCCGATTTCTGTCCTATAAATGAATTGACTGAAATCGCCAGCGATATCATTCTCGTCAGACAGCCAAACAAAGGCCTGTCTGTAGCAAGAAACGTTGGCTTGAAAATGGCTACTGGAAAATTCGTGCAATTTGTTGACGGCGACGACTGCCTCATTAATGCGCCATACGAACATTGTCTTGATATTATACGCTACCAAGAACCAGTTGACATGGTGATGTTTTATTCAGCCTCATCAATGAATCAGCCAACAGAGTCAAGCTATACAGGTCCAATCACTGGTGAGGAATATATGGCCAACAACAACTTGCGGGCCTCTGCATGTGGATACATCTTTCGCAGAAGTCGGCTTGGCAAGTTGAGGTTTACGCCGGACATTGTGCATGAGGACGAGGAGTTTACACCTCAGCTTGTGTTGAACATGCACAGCATATATTGTACACCCGCCAAGGCTTATTTCTACAGGCAACGCAAGGATTCGATAACTCACGCTGACAACAAAGAGGCGCAAAACAAGCGGTTGGCTGATATTTTCAAGGTGATATTACATTTGAAAGACATAGCCGATGGGTGTGATGGTGTGCGTGCAAAGTCAATGGAAAGGCGTGTGGCACAACTCTCAATGGATTTTCTTGTCAATGTCATAAGGATGACCAAGAGTCGCAAGCAATTAAACCATGCCATGGAGCTTTTAAAGAAACATGACCTCTACCCTTTGCCAGACAACAAATACACTCCAGAATACGTGATTTTCAGATATCTGATTCAGAATAAAGCTGGCCAACTTATCCTTCTTGCGGCTTTATAATAGCGTAAAGAGTTTGAAAACGATGCATTTATGACAACAATGCATTATTGAGGCTTGGGTATGAAAATATTATTGATTGGAGAATATAGCAATGTGCATGCGACACTTGCCAAAGGGCTTCGCCATTTAGGGCACACGGTTACCGTGGTAAGCAATGGCGACTTTTGGAAAAATTATCCACGTGATATTGATGTGAGCCGAGGGAAAGGGAAGTTCTGCGGATGCAGGCTTCTTCTGAAAATCATTTCCATTCTGCCTAAATTGAGAGGCTACGACATCGTGCAGCTAATCAATCCGATGTGTTTTGAGTTGGAGGCGAAAAGGATAGCCCCACTCTACCATTACTTAAGAAAGCACAATGGCAAGATCGTTTTGGGCGCATTTGGAATGGATTATTATTGGGTGCATGAGAACATAACGCGTAAACCGCTGAGATACAGCGATTTTAATATTGAAGACAGATTGCGTGATGATTCAGAGGCCACGCTTTATGTAAACGATTGGACGGGCACGGACAAGGAAACATTGAATAAGCTGATAGCAGAAGATTGTGATGCCATTGTTGCGGGGTTGTATGAATATTGGGCGATTTACCATCCTGTATTTCCAAACAAGACAACGTTTATTCCTTTCCCTATACAGCAGAAACAACCATGTGCAGATGAGTCACATCTGTCTCCAATAAGTCTTTTCATAGGCATAAACAAGCAACGTAACAAGTATAAGGGCACGGACATCATGTTAGAAGCCGCGCAAGCAATAGCGGCAAAATACCCCGATAAGGTAAAACTTATCGTTGCGGAGAGCTTGCCTTTTAATGAATACGTTAAGACATTGCGCCATGCAGATGTGCTCCTTGACCAACTTTATAGCTATACCCCAGCGATGAACGCGTTGGAAGCCATGAGCTGGGGTATAATAGTCGTTGGTGGCGGTGAGCCAGAGAACTATAGCATATTGAACGAGAATGAGCTTAGACCAATAGTCAATGTAGAGCCTTCTTATGCAAGTGTTTATTCACAGTTGGAGCATTTGGTTCTTCATCCGGAAAACTTGCCAGCACTTAAGCGACAAAGCGTTGAGTATATTTCTCGACACCATGATTATGTCAAGGTGGCTCAGCTATATGAGAAGTTATACACTTCCTTGATGGTTCATTGATTATCTCCCTTTTATTTGGCTATTGGCTATCTTGGCTATACATTGCTCACAAGCCACGTTATGTATCCTAAGAAACAAGCAATCAGTACGCATCCCTCCCAACGTTCAACGCGGAGTTTCGTAAAGGAAAACAGCCAGAACAATGCCATGGAAATTACCATGACAGCCATGTCGATGTAGGTGATATTTTGAATGTGCATTGGGGATATAATGCCTGTCAATCCGAGAATCATCAATATGTTGAATACATTGGAACCCAATACGTTGCCAATGGCAATGCCGCTGTCGCCTTTTCTTGCGGCAACCGCGCTTGTGGCAAGTTCAGGGAGCGAGGTGCCACCAGCCACAATTGTCAGTCCTATTACGGCATCGCTTATACCCCAGCCGTGCGCCAACGAAGAAGCATTGTCGACAAATATATTCGAACCCAACACAAGGCCCACAAGACCGAAGATGATGAATAGCACTGACTTCCAAGTCGGTATGACCTTTTCGGTTGAAGCGTCTTTTTCATTAGCGTCATTTTTTGAATTACGTAGTGTAATCCATATAAAAGCTATAAATGCCGCAAAAAGTATCAATGCGTCAATTCGTGATATGTTATCGTCAAGCATCATGAAAGTCAGCATGATAGAAGCAACAATCGCTATCGGTATGTCCCTCCTTACTGTGGCTCGTTGAATGGCTATAGGAGCCACGGTAGCCGCTACGCCAACGATTAGCAACACATTGAAAATGTTGCTGCCGACAATATTTCCTACTGCAAGGTCTGGAGTCTCTTTAATGGCAGATACAATGGAAACAAAAAACTCTGGCATTGACGTGCCTATGGCTACAATGGTAAGGCCTATGACTATTTGCGATATTCCAAGCTTGGTCGCCAAACCTACGGCGCCGTTTGTCAGCCAATCGGCACTTTTCAGTACGACAACGATGCCGAATATTAAAAGCAACACTTGTGCCCACATGATTTCAGGGGCAAAGGAAAATAATAATGTATCCATAATATTAATTGGTAATAAACAAATGAGCAGGCTACATGTCAAATGCAAGATGTTCCAATCTTGTCTTGAGTTCGGAAGCCTTACTCTTTCTTATGGCAAGCACGATAGTGCAATCATTATCAAAACTTTGACTTACAATGCGTGGCTGCATGTCTTTCACTATCCGCATCACTCCATTCATCATTGGATATGTAAACTGGTAAGTGACGGTTTCTTCAACCAATCGTTCCTCTATCACTGCATGTTCTATTGCGTCAGCGGCAGCCGTGCGATACGCAACAATAAGGCCACCAGTGCCAAGGTTCACTCCGCCATAATATCTAACAACACAAACAAGGATATTGGTCAGGTCGTGACTGTTTATCTGCCCAAGTATTGGCTTGCCCGCAGTAGATGACGGCTCGCCATCGTCGTTGGCACGAAACTCATCATGCTCACTGCCAAGCATATAAGCATAGCAGCAATGGCGTGCGTCATAATACTTTTTGTGATATCCTGTAACTATTTCCATTGCCTCATCCACTGTTTCTACATGATGGGCAAAGGCGAGGAACTTGCTACGCTTTTCAGTGTAGTATCCCTCGCCTATTTGTTTAGAGCTTATTGTCTGATATGAATCTTCCATCAAGCTTTTTAAGTCATGACAATTTATGAACCACGAGCCCGGACCTTAATTTTGGCTCAAACCATGTGGCTTTTGGAGGCATTATGTTCCCGCTGTCGGCAATTTTCATGATTTCTTCCATCGAAACTGGATAAAGCGCGAGAGCCCAGCGCATTTCTCCGCTGTCAACGCGATTCTTCAGTTCCTTCAAACCACGCAATCCACCGACAAAGTCAACTCGTTTGTCAGACCTCAGGTCTTTTATGCCCATGAGTTTATCGAGAATAAGCCGACTTGATATGTCAACGTCAAGACTGCCAATGGGGTCATTGTCATCGTATGTTCCTGGCCGAGCGGTCAAGCTATACCAACTGCCATCAACATATAGTGAGAACTCGTGGCGATGACGTGGACGGTATTCGTCTGTGCCTACTTGCGTTACGACAAAATCTTTTTCCAAAGCTTTAAGGAAGTCCTCTGTCGACATGCCATTAAGGTCTTTGACCACACGGTTGTAGTCAAGTATCGTCAATTCGCTCGCCGGGAAGCATACGGCCATGAAGAAGTTGTATTCTTCCTTTCCTGTGTTTTGCGGATTTGCCTTTGCCTTCTCGTCGGCTACACGCACGGCTGCCGCAGAGCGGTGATGCCCGTCTGCAATATACAGCGCAGGCATCTTCGCAAACTCTTGCGTAATGGTGGCGATGTCCTCCGAGTTGTTGATAACCCAAAAACGATGTCGGAAGCCATCTTCTGGCGCCACGAAGTCGTATTCAGGCTCCGTGTGCGCATAGCGAGAGATAATGGAGTTTAACGTATCATTGTCGGGATAGGCGAAAAACGCTGGGCCGACATTGGCATCAGTTGCCAGCACATGCCTCATTCGGTCATCTTCTTTCTCACGGCGAGTCAGCTCATGCCGCTTGATGACTCCTTTATGGTAATCGGAGGCAGACGCTGCCACCACCAATCCATATTGTGTCTTGTCTGGCGAGAGCGACTGTGCATAGAGATAATAGTATTCATCGCTGTCTTGCTTGAGCCAGCCCTTGTCGAGAAACGACTTGAATTGTTTCCGCGCCTCCTCGTAAACCCTTGGATCTTCGGCTACGACATCATCCGGGAAGTTGATTTCCGGCATGTTGACGTGGTAGAAACTCATTTCGTTGTCACTTGCCGATTTACGAGCTTCTTCAGAGGATAGCACATCGTAGGGATAGCTTTCTATCTTCTCAACAAGATTCTTTGGTGGGCGAATGCCGCGAAAGGGTTTTACTATTGCCATAATAAATTAGTAATTAGAAAATTGGTAATTACTTATTCACTTGAAACTTTGTGCAACCGTCCTTGAAGAACGCGTTGATTTGGTTGGCAGCCGCAATGCCGGCGTTGATGTTAGCCTCAGCAGTCTGAGCACCCATCTTTTTCGGCGTAGAGAAGTAGCGTCCGGTGAAATTGCGGAACTCCTCGTCTTTCTCGGGCATGATGTCAGTAATGTATTTCAAGTCATCACGCTCTGCCAAGAGTTTTAACAAGCCGTCTTCGTCGATAACCTCTTTGCGTGCCGTATTGATGAGAATGCCTCCTTTTTCCATTTTGGAAACGACATCATAGTTGATGCTCTTACGTGTCTCATCGGTTGCGGGTATGTGCAACGACACGATGTCGCAAGTCTTGAACAAGTCATCCCGGTCTTTTGCGGCATGAACACCTTGAGCCTCAATCTTGTCGGCAGTCACAAACTCGTCGAAAGCATAAACCTCCATGTCGAATCCTTTGGCAATACGGGCCACATTGCGTCCTACATTTCCAAAGGCGAGAATACCGAGCTTCTTGCCTTTAAGTTCTGAACCAGCCTTGCCATTGAAGAAATTGCGTACGGCATATACGAGCAAGCCGAACACAAGTTCTGCCACGGCGTTGGAGTTTTGTCCTGGCGTGTTCTCCACCACTATGCCTTTTTCCTTTGCGTAGGCAGTGTCGATGGAATCATAACCTGCGCCGGCACGAACCACGATTTTCAGTCTCGTGGCAGCGTCAAGCACTTCTTTGGTTATTTTGTCAGAACGCACAATCATAGCGTCGGCATCCTTGACGGCGTCCAGCAGTTGCTGCTTGTCTGTGTATTTTTCCAATAATACCACCTCGTGGCCTTCAGCCTCAGCCGATTTCTTGATGCCGTTCACCGCCGCGGCGGCAAATGGCTTTTCTGTTGCAACAAGTATCTTCATAGTGTTGTTATCTTTCACTTCTTGATTTAATGATTAGCCTCAAACTCTTTCATGCACTTTACAAGGGCATTCACGCCTTCCATGGTCTGCGCGTTGTAGCAACTTGCGCGGAAGCCACCTACCGAGCGGTGTCCCTTGACGCCTACCATGCCTTGAGACACGACGAAGTCGAGGAATGGCTTCTCCAAGTCCTTGTACTCGTCGTTCATCACGAAACAGATGTTCATCAACGAGCGGTCCTGGGCGTCGACCGTCCCACGGAACAAGCGGTTGCGGTCAATCTCAGCATACAACACTTCTGCACGCTCATGGGCGCGACGATCCATCTCTTTCACGCCACCTTGTTCTTTCACCCAACGCATGGTCTCAAGCAATGAATAGATTGGCACAACAGGAGGAGTGTTGAACATGGAGCCTTTCTCCACGTGCGTGCGATAATCAATCATTGTTGGCAACTCGCGTGGGGCCTTGCCCAGCATGTCGTCTTTGACAATGACCACTGTAACGCCTGCCATGGCAAGGTTTTTCTGTGCGCCGGCATAGATAGCTGTGTACTTAGACACGTCAACCGGGCGGCTCATAATGTCTGAAGACATGTCGGCGATGAGCGGTACGGGAGAGTCTATCTCCTTGCGAATCTCAGTTCCGAAGATAGTGTTGTTGGTTGTTATGTGAAGATAATCAAGGTCGGACGGTATCTCAAAATGGTGTGGAAGGTGCGTGTAGTTGTCTGTTGCTGAAGAAGCCACTTCCACAGTCTCACCGAAGCGCTTGGCTTCCTTCATGGCTTTTTTAGCCCACGTGCCAGAATTGACATATCCAGCTTTCTTGATGAGGAAGTTGGCGGGAATCTGCATGAATTGGAGACTTGCGCCACCACCGAGGAAGATGACGGAATAGCCCTCGGGGATATCAAGGAGTTCTTTTATCAAGGCTACAGCCTCGTCAACAACAGGTTGAAAGTCCTTGGCGCGATGGCTGATCTCCATGAGTGAGAGCCCCGAGCCATTGAAGTCAAGGATTTGCTTGGCTGTGTTTTCGATAACCACACGTGGAAGCATTGATGGTCCCGCGTTAAAATTGTACTTCTTCATATCTTCTATTTTAAAAGGTTAGATATCTTTGTTTTAGATTGCAAACCTAATCATTTATTTTGACATATGCAAATTTTTTATACAAAAACAACCGATTTTATGCGCAAATGAAACAAGGGGACAGTAAATATACCGTTTTTATTCACTTGTGCGCCTTAACAGCTCACTATTTGTCAATTTTTGCCAAAGTCACAATCTGTCATCTCATTTCTTCCACTTTCGTGCGCTTTCCTTTTATTTTACAGCCTTGCACGTTTTTCAACACAAAGTTTAGTTTCCTGTTGTCCACCGCGGCGTAGGCATAATAATCGTAAACGTCTATGCGTCCTATTTCGGCACCTTTTAGCCCTCCTGTCTTGCACAAGAAGCCCAAGATGTCGCCTTTTGACACCTTATCCTTTTTACCCTTGCCGATGTATAGCGTCGTCATGCGCGACTTGGCTGGCGCTGGCAGGTTTTCCGGGAACTCGAAGTCGCGTGTCGTGGCATCCACATAGTCAGGAAGGGTCTCGCCTTCGCTTAATATGAAATAGGTTTCGCCAGTCTTGTCCCATCGTGCCGTACGCCCCACACGGTGCGTATAGTCCTCTTCCGTCTCTGGCAGGTGATAGTGCACGATATTCCTGACGTTGGGTATGTCAAGCCCACGGCTTCCAAGATTCGTGCTTATCAATATGTTCGCGCTTCCGTTGGCGAAACGGTATATGGCCTCTTCTCGTTGGCTCTGGTCAAGGCCGCCGTGATAGGCTGTCAATGAAAAGCCTTCGCTTCTGAGAAATTCGGCTGTCCGCTCCACGCTGTCGCGATAATTCAAGAAGACGATAGTGCTCTCGTCGCCAAGATATGCGAGCAGATTGGCAAGCGTGCGCAACTTGTCCTTGTCGGGACTGTTCACGATGTTTATCTTTACTCTATCCTTGTAGTCGTCGCTGTTCTCAAGAAAGTCCACGATATGGAACCCCACTGGCGACAGTTCTCCATTCGCCCGGCCGTCGTCAGCCATGTTAGTGGCAGATAGGAATATGCGGCGGGCTGTCTTTGGCATGCGTTCCATGGCATGGTTCATCTCGTCGGCAAATCCCATTTGCAGGCATTTGTCGAATTCGTCTATCACAGTCCACCTCACGCCACTCGGGTCAATGTTGGCCTTGTCCAAATGGTCGTTGAGCCTTCCTGGCGTGGCAAAGACCACATGTGGCATCAACTTGCGCAACTCGCGATGTTCGTCCATGGCAGAGCGTCCGCCATGGCAGGCATAACCTCTGACGCCAGCTTTAAGGCTGGCCAACACTTCCGCTGATTGAATGGCCAGCTCTCTACCCGGCACTATCACTACGGCTTGGAGCTCATCTGATTTGGCGTCGATGAGCTGTGCAAGCGGAAGAAGATAAGCCAGTGTCTTTCCGCTACCTGTTGGGCTGAGCACTTCCACGTTGCCTGAGCCTTGAATGATGGCGGCGGCAGCTGCTCGCTGCATTTGGCTCATGGTGATGCCCAATTTTTCTGTTATCTTGTCCGTATCCATTATCGTTAAGATGTTTTTATCAGTCTTTTAGCGAGTATGTCACCGTGGTCACTACCCTAACCCGCTTTATCCATGGTGTGTTGGCGTCTCGGTCGTCGATGGAGAACTGTCCTTGGTCAGCGCTCACAATCTTGTTAAGCTTAGACTTGCTGTTTTTCGCGAATTGTCTTGCCGTTTGTTCCGCGTTCTCGATGGCCTCTGTCATCATCTTGGGCTTCATGGCCTTGAATGATTCCAGACTGTATGTCACTTGGTTATTGTAATCACCAGAGACTATCGCCACGCCTTGCTTCAACAGTTCTCCCTGTCGCGCTATGATGCCACGCACCCTGTTCACGTGGCTTGACGTGACAGTTATGACCAACGTGACATTATACCTATATTCGCGGCGATTCTCGCTGTATTGGTCTGCCGACAAGTCTACCACCTGTGGTGCGTTCACCGTAATCTCTTTATCGCTGATGCCGTTTGCGATCAGGAAACGCTTGATCGCAAGTTGCTTGCCGGCTATGCGATTGTAGAGTTCAGGAAGGTCGTTGCCCAATTCTTTCGACACGATGGGCCATGTCACCTTGTCGGCTTTCACTTCCTTTTCCGCAAGTCCCTTTACGGTGACCTTCCTATCCTTTTCCGTGAAATTGTCCATGCCTGCCTTCAAGCACAATCCCATGATGATTATTCCAACGGCAAGAATAGCCGCGCTGAGCAATTTGTCTTTCATAACCTTTAAGTTTAAAGATTTCCACTATTTTATGTCACACATGAAATTTCTTTGAAAAGGATTATTCCATCTGGTGCAAATTTACGAAAAATAATCTACTCATTGTCATCATGTCATGTCAAAGATACCTAAAACACACACAATGAATCAAAAAAAAGCAATTGTGGTAAGATAATCTGAACTTGAGGTATAATGATGTAATGATAATATGTGTAATTTTGCAACCGTGATACAAGACATGATACAAGCATGACAAGAATATCTAAGACAAAATAAAAAGAATATAAAGATGTACATAGAGAAGATTAAGTCGCCAGCCGACTTGAAAAAGCTGGACTTGAAAGCGTTGCAGACAGTGGCAGACGAGACAAGGCAAGCCGTGTTGAACCGCGTGAGCAAGCATGGAGGCCATGTGGGGCCCAACCTTGGGTTCGTGGAGGCGACGGTAGCCTTGCACTACGTGTTTGACGCGCCTAAAGACAAGCTCGTATTCGACGTGAGCCACCAAAGCTACCCTCACAAGGTGCTCACCGGGCGCGCGGCTGGATTTCTTGGCAATGTGGACGACATGAATGCCATAAGCGGCTATTCGTCTCCCACGGAATGCCAGGAGTATGACAACTTCGAGGTGGGACACACTTCCACGTCAATAAGCCTTGCCACGGGCCTGCAAAAGGCACGCGACATCAAGGGGACGCACGAGAACATCATCGCCATCATCGGTGATGGCTCCCTGTCTGGAGGTGAGGCTTTTGAGGGCCTTGACGAGGCTTCCGAACTGGACACTGGAATAATCATCGTGGTTAACGACAACGAGATGTCTATCGCAGAGAATCATGGCGGAATCTATAAGAACTTGCGTGCCCTGCGCGAGAGTCATGGCTCTTGTGAGCACAACTGGTTCAAGGCTTGGGGATTTGAGTACAAGTACTTGGAAGAAGGCAACGACATCGAGAAGCTCATAGAGGTGTTCAAGAGCGTGAAGGGTACTGAAAAGCCTACTGTCGTGCACATTCATACCGAGAAAGGTCATGGCTATGCCCCTGCCGTGGCCAACAAGGAGGCGTGGCACTGGGGAATGCCTTTCAACCTGGAGGATGGCAGCCGTCCGCGCAGAACCTCCGATGGCTCTATCCCTGAGGTTACTCCTTGCGAAGACTACGGGGAGCTTTTCAGTGATTGGATGCTGCGCGAGATGAAGCAAGACAAGAGCCTCATCGCCGTGACCGCCGGCACGCCTACCGCCGCGGGATTCACTCCAGAGAAGCGCAAGCAAGCTGGCGAGCAGCACATCGACATGGGCATCGCCGAGGAGCAGGCCGCGGCCATGATATCCGGCATGGCAAAAGGTGGGTTGCATCCGGTTTGGACTGTTTACAGCACCTTCATTCAGCGCACCTACGACCAGATAGCGCAAGACATCTGCATAAACTCCAACCCCGCCGTAATCAATGTGATGTGGGGTGGTGTCAACTCAATGAACGACATTACGCACATCTGCCTCTTCGACATTCCCATGCTATGCAGCATTCCTGGGCTTACATATCTCGCCCCGACCACATGCGAGGAATATTTTGCCATGTTGCGTTGGGCCATATCGCAAGACAAGAAGCCCATCGCCATCCGCGTGCCGAGCAATGGCGTTCACCACACTTCGGAAAAGGTAGACTCGGAGTATGGTCATGAGCCTAAATACAAGGTGGCACATCATGGAGAGAAGGTGGCGATAATAGCAGAGGGATCATTCTTCCAAAAGGGCGAGAACGTTGTCAGGCTGCTTGCCACGAAAGGCATCGACGCCACTCTCATCAACCCTCGTTACCTCAATGCGGTGGATGCCGAGACGCTCGATTCGCTGAAGGCAAACCACCAGTTGGTGGTCACCCTTGAGGACGGTTCCAAGGACGGAGGATTTGGCGAGCGGATAGCTTCTTATTACGGACCTTCCAGCATGAAGGTGTTGGTGGGCGGCATCAAGAAGGGACTTTACGACCGCTACGACGTTAACCAGCTTTTGTCAGACAACAGGTTGCTTGACGAGCAGATAGTGGAAGATATTATCAGCTTGCTAAAATAGTTTATAATCAACAAACTATAATAAAGCCATGAAGAAATTGTTTATCGTTGCCGTGGCATTGGTATGACGGAAAGATATATTAACTCCGTTCAGGAGTTTAACGATTGTTTTGGACTTGAGACCTTACATCCGCTGGTGGGCGTCGCAAGCTATGAGCACAAGAGTGAAATAGAGGAGACCGTAGACCATTACGGCATCTATGCCCTTTTCTTGAAAGAGAATAAGGGCTGCAAGTTGTCGTATGGTCGCACGCGATATGATTTTGACGAGATGACGGTGACGAGTTTCGCACCGGGTCAGCTGGTCCATGTGGAACCTATGCCTAACATCACTTACCCACGCTGGACCGCCTTGGTGTTTCACCCCGACTTGCTCAACCGCACCGCGTTGGGCAAGAACATCAGCCGCTACGAGTTTTTCGACTACACGTCAAACGAGGCCCTGCATCTCTCTTGTGGCGAGATTGAGATCTTCCGTGGGGTTCTCGACATGATAAACCTGGAGCTTCATCGTGGTATAGACAAGCACTCCAAGGAACTGATCGTGAGCAATATCGAGCTTCTGCTCAACTACTGCTTGCGGTTCTATGATAGGCAGTTCGTGACACGTGAGGAAATAAACCATTCGGTGGTGAAGAAATTCTCTTCGCTTCTCGACAGCTATATAGCCAACAATGCCATACGGGATGGACTACCCTCGGTTGCCCATTTTGCGGATATGTGTTGTTATTCGGCAAAATATTTTGGTGAGCTCGTGAAAACAGAGACTGGTAAGACGGCAAAAGAGTTCATCAACGATCGCTTGCTCCGTCAGGCCAAGCAGTTGCTGAGCGATGACTCACTGACCATCACGCAGGTGAGCATGAGTCTTGGCTTTGAATATCCCCAGCATTTCGTGCGTTTTTTCAAGGCACACACAGGCCGCACTCCGTCTGAATATCGCAGGGCGGCATCGTGTGCGAATAGACATCAGGTGTCCCCCTGCAAAGCACACGATGCATACAATTTAATCGGATAATAATATTTTACAAATGGTCGTCTGAGAATCGATTCTTTTCAACCAATCCGTCGCTTGCGTGGAAAAGACGCAATTATGGGCTGTTTTAATAAATTGTTGATTATTAAGATGTTATATTTTTGTCGGTTTATAAGCATTGCCAATTCGCTAAAATGGCGTTGCCGTTACGGTGAAATCGCGTTGCCGTTACGGTGAAATCGCGTTGCCGTTACGGTGAAATGGCGTTGCGGTTACGGTGAAATCGCGACGCCGTTACGGTGAAATCGCGACGCCGTTACGGTGTAACCGCGATGCGATTACGCTGTAATGGCAAAACTTTTTAGCCGAAAAACTGTCAACTGTGTTGTAAAAGGGCGAGAGGCTACCCTTTTTCCGCTCTATTTGCCACTGTTCCCAAGTGTTAAATTTTGGCAATAATATTTTACAATTCACGTAGGAGCGTGTTGAGCCGTCCTTAGCAAGGGTGTGCCTATCGAGTCCGTTTCCCGTATGCTGGGTCATAAGAACATTAAGACTACGCAGATTTACGCAAAAATAACCAATAAGAAGATCGAGGAGAATATGGCAAAATTCTTCAATGACAAGACAATAAGCAGCCTCAGTGAGGAGTCAGTGAACATGACGGCAAAGGATAAAAACACCACCAGGGCCAAGAATAAGAAGAAAGGCGGCACCCAGGCATCTGCCCAGGCTTGAAGCCTATAGCCCGCCTTGTTGTCCTTACTGTCGAAAAAGGCTCTTGATGCAACAGATGTATCAAGGGCCTTTTTGCGTTTATACATGCTTAGCCATTTATCTGCTTGTATAACGACTATCTATCAAAGGTTTGAAGCCTCAATCGTTCTCGATCTATAACGTTCTATGGATTGTGTGCCCTCAACGCAGACAAAGCGCGGCAAATCCGAGCGAAGCCGCTTACCGCCAGCGAAGGCGAAGTTGACAGGCACTCAATCCTAAGAACAATTGAACAGACCACTCTCCCCTGCCGCCGGAAGACCCCGTCCTGTGGTTAAAGCGGTGCCACAGAAGGCATGGCCCAAGGATGCTAACCGTGAATATGAGGTCGGTCACGGCATGAACGTAAACGATGTGGACGACGAGCAGAGTCAGCAGGCGAAGTGGCGGAGATGATTGAGATAAGTTACCGTTTATGAAGGCATAATGATGTATGCTGAGAGTTTATCGTTAAGGTTTATTATTGGGGCTTAGTTCTCCCATCTATCGTGCGAGGCGCATCTCGCTTGTCGAACTGAACGAGCGGTGGGTGGAGACTGACATGAGCGGTGGCGTGGAGATGGCACGCACTACCTTCAACCGCCACAAGGATGCCATACAAGACATCTTCGGCATCTATATCGAGTGCGACCGCAGGGACGGCTACCGCTATTACATCGGCAACCCGGAAGTACTGGAAGATGACTCGGTGCAAAACTGGATGCTGTCCACACTTTCACTGAGCAATGTCATCAGCGAGAGCCTGTCGCTCAAGGAACGGATCATGGCCGATCAGGTGTTGGTAGACGAGCAGTTGCTCGAAAAGCTTATCAGGGCGATGAAAAGCGGACACCGTGTCAGCATACGCTATTGTCAGTACGGCTCACCGCAGAGTTTCTGGACGGCTGCCGACCCTTACTGTCTGAAGCTCTTTCATTAGAGGTGGTATCTGTTAGGCAAACTCTTCGGAGAGAAGTATGAGATGTTTTGTCTCAACAAGATAGTGGAGATTAAGATTCAAGAGCATACGTTCAAGATGCCCAAGGACTTCGATGTGGCTGATTTCTTCAGTCCTTACTTTGGTGTGGTCATCGATGAGGAGATGTCCACGAAGCGAATCGTAATCAGGGCATACGGCGACGAACGTTATGAGCTGCGTGACGTACCATTGCACAAGAGTCAGATTTTCAATTCATGGCAGAGTGAGTCAGAACTGATAGACCATCCTGAGCTATATCGGGACTACGCGGACATAGAGGTGCAATTGAAGCCGACACCCGACTTCATTGACTATCTGCTCTCAAAATGTGGACGTTTGCAAGTACTCAGTCCACAATCGGTCATCAATAAGATAGAAGAGCGTATGCGTAAGGCAACAGAAATGTATAACCATCAGACAGAGGAGAAATAATAATGACAAGCAAAATCGACAATTATTCAGACATCCCGAAATGTTACCGAGAGTTCTACCTGTCTTATACGGACAACTTTGAGGATTCTGGCTTTGACAAGGAGTACGTGGAATGGCTGCTCGACTTGTTGAAGAACCACCCGGACGATGAAGAATTTCAAGACAAGGATGTACAGAACAATATCGGTACCATCTTTGAGGATGGTATTATGGTCAAGAAAGACATTCGCAAAGCGGTCTATTGGTATGAGCTGGCAATTGAACAGGGCTACGACCTGGCGATGAGCAATCTCGCCGACATCCTGCGCAAGGGAAGTCAAGGCTATCCGAAAGACTTGAAACGAGCCTTCGGACTCTATAAGCGATGCGGACTGCCCTACGCCCACTACCGTGTCGGAGAATTCTACGAGAATGGCTGGGGTACAGAAAGAAACCTCGATGAAGCCAAACGTTACTACCGTCTTGCATATAAGGAGCGTCATGCACTGGCGGTGAAGAAACTGGAGACATTCGACTTCCTGCACTGAAATTGCTTTTTACTTTCGCATGTACCGTGATATGGAACAACGGACATGTAACTTTGGACCATCAACCATATAAAGCAATGAAAAAATGAAGCAGAAAATCATTCTCTTGATGGCTCTCATCGCAGCAACCATCACATTCAGTGCATGCTCATCGGATGACGATGACGACAAAGTTTCAACGAGTTCGCTCGTCGGCAAATGGTATGCCGAGGACGAGGGCTATGGCTGTGAGTTTCAGTTCAATGCAGATGGCACATTGACTTATATCGAGACGATGCTCGACGCAACAACATCAAAAGTGCGCGACAGCGGAACTTATAAGCTCGATGCCAACAAGCTGACGCTACACTGGACGAAGTCGGAGACTTGGAGCAACTACAGTCAGCAATGGATTGTGGACGATACAAGTACAGAAACAGCCGTGGTCAAGATAAGCCTCAAGGGTAATCAATTGACCCTCTCCCCAGACAAGTCTGATGACAGTAGCAAGCCTGTGACCTTTACACGAGAGTAAGGGTTGGTTCCGTAGCTCAATGGATAGAGCATCTGCCTCCGGAGCAGAAGGTTGCAAGTTCGAGTCTTGCCGGAATCACGGAATAGTTTTATGATACTCCGCTACGGAGCAACCCCGTTCACTTTTGTCGTGCTACCTTTGCGTCTTCAATCCAAAAAGACGCAATGACAATGGCAAGAAAGACAAAAGACATGAGTCAGATCAACTACTTTAACAACAGATCGACCAATGCTGCAGCGGAATCACTCAGCTCTAAGATGAAAGGCTTTAGAGCACAGGTAAGGGGTGTGTCAGATTTACCTTTCTTCATGTACCGCATGATGAAGATATTTGGTTAGCTCTTCGTGGTGTCAAGCCACGGACTTCTGCACCTGAGCCCTAAATTTATAACTATTCTTCTATAGCCTCTTTCATGGCATCCATCCTTAATAGCACTTCACCATCAGAAAGTGATGGATTAGATGTCTTCTCTATAGATTTAATAATAGCCTCAATTTTGGCAGATTCCCTGTCGTTAAGTTCTCCACGAAGATATTGGGTTAATTCATCAAGAGAATCAATACCCTTCTCACTGAAAGTTTCAATGTACTTAGAGAGTTGTTCGCCGGACATCTTCATCTTCTGCATATCCAGTAGGAAATCTCCAGAGATTTCAAGGCCACTCTTCTCACTAATGGATTGAGAAAGCATACCTGTGCCCATAACATTGCATTTTAGCTTATCTTCTTCTGACAAGGCTTGAAACTTTGTTTTGTCAACAGATACTTCGTTTCTAAGATAGTTGAGATAATCTTCTATTGATTCATCTTCCATCTTAGCACGAGTTCCTTCTTGCATTGCTTTGAAGCCAAGTTCCTCAACGTCTTCTCCATGAGGAGATAGTCCTTGGATTTCTGCAACAGATTGGACAACGGAAGAAATAACCTTACTAACTTTTAAGGCTACCTCAACTATTTCAGGCAACTTTGTGAGTAATGATGATGCGACTTTTGTCACAACCGGGCCTAGCGTTGATATCAGTGTGCTAAGACCTCCTAATAATAATGAAATCATAATTTTTTGATTTTATTTGGTTTAAAAATGGGATCAAGACGCATTCTTAGGTCTGGATCCTTCAGATCTTTCTTGTCTTCTACAATGTTACGTATAAGTACTTTTACCAAAGTTTCGTCATCTTGCGTGGGTCTGTTAAGACAGCAAAATGTAAGATATTTCGTCACCTCATCAATCGTATAGTCATTTTTGATGGCTTCATATGTAGCGCAAAAATCTTCAGTATGATTTCTCTTGGCTATCATCTTGATAAACGAAGACATTAAATCTTTATATTTATTTTGATTGACAATAATCTGAGAGAGTTTACTTATAGACGGCATCTGCCTACAACACATGAGCTCGGGGAAGACACCTCTCTTGTAATTATTCACATAATAATCTAGAGATAGGTTCTTTATTCTATTTATATCTGCATATTCCCCTGTAGTATCTTTCTCCTGGTCGATTTGAACCAATATGCTTTTTTCCCAACCTTGACTAAAGACGACAGCTCTTCCCGGTATCAATGTTGATAAGTATGACTTCTGCTCGTCAGTAAGTGCAATAGTATTGCCTATTGCCTCTTTGTCGTCTTGAGCAAAGATTTTATGGACAATCTTTGTATTTGTATTCTTTAATACGTCTGGCGCCATTTTCTCGGGTATTTGGTCAGCTATGATCAAGCCTTCACCATACTTACGCACCTCGGCTAGCATATCAGAGAAAGTTTCTACACCATTTTTCTTGCTCTGAGAGTCGCCTGGGATATATTTAGAGAGTAATCTATGCGCTTCTTCGACCAAGGTTATATGCCGGAAGTCATTGTTTTTAGAAAACTCATATTTAATAGCTTCGCATAGCGTGGACAAAACAAATCCCATGATAAGAGATTTTTCAGTTCCGCTTTTTATCTCTTCCAATTCAAGAATGACCTTTTTATGAACCAAATCCGTAAAGTCAACAGAGCGTGGAGTATTGAGCATAGCTCCTTTGCTGCCGATTATTAATCCTTGCAGACGTGCTTTGATTGACCCAATATAGTCATTTTTTAATCTTATATCGAATCCTTGCTCTTCTACTACGATTTCTGTGTTTCGTATTAGATCACTTAATGTTGGAAAAGCATAAACTCCATCACTAAACGGATCTTCATAGATGCTATTCTTACTACTTAATGTATCCCAACCATAGTCTTGATAACTCTTGTAAAGCGCAGCCTCAATAATTTGAGGTATAGCGGCCTCCATTTCAAATGCAGCCTCAATACTTGCCTTTACCATATCAACGTGGGATGATATGGTTTCATTTGGAAGAAACTCAAGGGGGTTAAACCTGAAAGGAGCTACATCGTCCCGCCCGAGGGTAAAGGCAAGAACGTCAGAATCGTCATTTGTTAGTATCCTATACTCTGTTTTAGCAGGCTCAATTACAAGAAAAGGCATTTTGCTTTTCTTCAAGAGCCCCATGCATGTCGTGGTCTTGCCACAACCTGTAACCCCACAGACAAAAATGTGCTTATTAAGAGCTTCCTTACTTAATGAGACTTTTATGTTGTCATTCACAATACCGCTATGTACGAGAGAGCCTATTTGAAGTTTGTCCTCTTTTGGAATGTTACGGTCATCATAGTTCAACCCAAAGTCCACCTCTTCGCGAAGACTCAATCCTACGACTTCCTTTCTTGGCAGTCCAGCGATTATACCAAGTTCCTTTACAGACATCCAGTTGCCTATATAACCTCTCTCTTTCGTTACGTATTGTGCCAGTGAAGATCTCATTAGAACTTCACTTGAGGAAATACAAGGCTCGAATTGTCCTATTGGAATTTGTAAGTTGCGAAGGTCTGATTCAAGTCTACTCTCTCGTTTAACAGTAGAAACTTCAAGAGGGACTTTATTACCTTTTTCTCCCGAAAACAAGGATGTTGTAGTATTTTCAAGTTTACGTAATGTAAGAGAGTCGTTGGCAAACAATGTCATACAGACGATGAATAATCCTTTACCTTTACCGTAGTCTAATCTGGGTAATAGAGTATCATCGGCATATGCCATCCAATCTTGGGCTTGCTTTCGGCTTTCTTCAAAAGAAAACGTTTTGCTATCAGACGTACCGTTACTCTCAGAAACATTTTCAGAAGTTCCTGTAGATTTTTGATCACTTACTCCTTTCGTTGAAGAATGTTGTTCAGAAGTACTCTCACCTCCACCCTCTGAACCATTTGAACCTTTTTGTTTTGAAGTATTAGTCGATTTTCCACTTGAATGACTTTCTTGAGAACTAACTTGCTCAGAATGAGAACTCGAACTATTTGTAGACTTTCCTATTGAGCTTGTTTTGCTTACAGTTGTACCCTTCTGCGTTGAAACTTTAGAAAGTGGCACTAACTTATCATAAAAGTCACATATATTATTTTCTATTACCGAGATTGGTGTTTGCATCAGATTCATAGCTGTAACAACGAAAGCAAATTCATCTCCCATCATAGTATCGATTAATCTATCAACACCTTGAAAGTTTGAAGCCTCATCCGAATTTATTCCAGGAACACCACAAATTCTGGATACGTAAGGACTTTTCTTGAGAATTTTAAGAATTTCTTCTGTCTCAGGTTCTCCTACAGATTCAACTTCACTCCCCCTGAAATTTCCTTCTATGCATCGTTTTAAGATAGTCCTTCCGATGGAGTCAATTGGAAAGTAAAACGAGTATTGCTGCTTAACTACTGTATTGCGAACAATTCCATAATAAAAGGAAACACTTCTTTTATCTCCTTTTATCAAATAGACTATATTCACTCCCTCAAATCTCAATGTACTCAACACATTCTCAATCGCTTCTTTCCTGGGGGCCTCTTCTTCGAATGTAATCTTCTTTATGTGCACAAAGACTACATCATCAATGGTAATCGCAGGATTATCATTGATAGAGACATTAGAAGTGTTGTCCAAAAGATATTTTTTTGGATGTGTGACGAAGTCTATTACAATTTTATCATTATTCTGATCCATGTATCATGAGTATTACAAGATATATAATGATGGCAAGAAACACTAATCCCAAAAGATAGTTGCGTCTATGACTAATATGCTCACTTGGGGATTTTTTTATACTTTGTGATATTTCGTCTTCGTTTGGAGCAGTGTCCTCTTGCGGTGCAACATTCTCATGAAGTCCGCTATTATTTTGTTCTTGGGCTTGAACGTCGCTTTCTACGCTCTCATGTTCAGCCTGCTTCGTCATCAATACAATGCTGCAATCGTCAAAGGTTCTTTTAACGATAGTCTCTTGCATAGTTTCTTGGATGTTCGCATTAACAATATCTTCCGGTTCTTTTGCGGCGTCGGATAGCATATAAGACAGCCCTTTTGCAAGGCTTTTATTCTTGTGGTCATATAAACATGCCTCTGGACCGTCAGACATTAGGATAAAACCATCAATGGTATCAGAGGACGCCTTGATTAATCTAGTTTGTGACTCTGCTTGAGACGACGTCGTAAAGATTGTTGTATTGCTGAATTCACCATTGTTAGGTGCCGATGCTACTTTCAAAATACCCGAGTCTTTATAGCCTATCACGCCATCCCCAACATGAAAAATAAGGAACCGGTCACCCTTAACAGAAACAGCAAGAAGAGTAGAGGCAAGATCTTTTAAGTCACAAGATAACTCTTCTGCCCTTTTTCTAAGCTTTCTGAGAATCTCATGATAGAATCTAAATTTAGCTACCGACGCATCCTTCTCCTCCCAATATGAGTCAAATTTGTTGCACAATTCTTCAGCGATGGTCTTGACCGCGCATTCTGCACCATAATGTGACAGTTTTGCGGAGCCAGCACCATCAGCTAAAGCAACAGTTATAACATCACCTACTGCCAGGGAGTAGGTTTTGTCTTGACAAGGAATGTTTTCCTTGATATGGCTTCTGCCTTGGGCAGAACTTTCAAATGTTTTCCACATATTATTATAATGTGCCCCAATCGTCAGTGGGGGGCAGTGAAACTTTTTCACCCAGTTGCGAAACAGATGTTCTACTTACGGATTTCGAGAGCCACGTGAAGAACTCTTTGAATTTCAGTCCTTTCAAGCGAAGAGGTCTACGCTTAGGAGATAGTCTTGCTAAGGTCTCGATATTTGCTTCCTTACCGATAGCAACTGCGAACACTACAAGTTTCCCCGCGTTGGTAAGTTCGTTAATCTTATCGACGGCAGTATTGAGTTCTTCAGAAGATCCCGTGTTATCGCCATCAGTCATTATAACAAGCCATGGTTGCCAATACTGTATCCCGTTGTCCTTATAGAGTTGTTTTCTCTCCTCTAGCATCTTTAATGCAAGATTTACTCCTTTACCCAAAGATGTCTCGCCATCGGCTTTCAATGTGGGAACTATCTGTTTCTCTATATGATTGAAGCCCAAGAGCGTATTTGCCTCATTATTAAAGCCAACAATTGATATCTCAGCGGCATCAATAGCCATCTCGTCTTCTTTAATAGCCGAGAAAAACATGTCGATTCCCTTTTGAAGCTCGTCTAGTCTGGTTGTTCCTCCTTCAACTATATTATAGATCTTACCATCTATTTTCTCTGTTCTACCTGTCTGCCTATAATCACCTCCTTCTACAGTGTACATAGAACCTGACAGATCAAGACATAGACAGATAGGTACCCGCGTGGCAGGATTGTTTACGAGATCATCAATATTACTTAAATAATTTGCCATGATATGTATTTTGCTAAAGTGTTAATATCAATTATATTTCTTAATCATGAACTTTACAAGCTCAAAGTATTTCTCCCTACATTCGGAGTTCTTTCCTGCATCTATCATCTTAATGCAAGGCTGAATATACTCATTCATAATCGTTTCACAAGTTTCTGCATAATCAGGAGACATGACCATCTTCTCAACAAGAGCTGGTGCACAATCATAGTAAACAGACACGTCAAGTGGCCCATTCTCTTGTTTCATCAACCAGTTATCGCGGAAATAACGCAATTTCGTTAGTTCCATACAATCGTCTGGCTTGCCATAGTAATTGCAGACTGCAGTTGTGATATAGCACCAGCCACTGTCGCCGCTACTACTACCGCCACTATGGTGTGATTCATACGTCTTATGCCTATTATTATTTCTACAATCTTTACAACGTTTTGGCATGTTCAAACCTTTGGATACAAGATAGTCATGCTCCCCTTTTGATATTGCAAAAGTTTTGCCACAGACCTGACAAGTCCGAGTCATAAACACCTCGTTTCGACGGAGCTGTTCTTCTTTTTTTTCTTGCCGTTTCTTTTCAATGCATTCTGGACACAAATCTGGTGGTGTTGACTTGTGCAGAATGTATTGCCTATAATTAGGTTGGAATGTGAATATCTCATGACAACTTTTACATTCTGCTTGAGATGTTTCGTTTAGGCAGTCATAGCAATATTTACCATCGCGCATATATTCTGTGTCAGTTTCTTTACCACAGATGTAACAAGTCACATAGGTGTGACCTTGGGCTTTCTTATAAGTTTTCGGGAAGAGTTCCAAAGACGCTTTATCAACATTTGCCAAATATCCATTGCTCATGCTTACTTTGTATTGCTTGAGTAATTTTAGCCAATTGCGTGTATTTGGGCGCTTATCTTCATCATATAAAGATTCACCCTTTCTAAATGTGTAATAGAATGTTCTTTTAATAGCTGGATGCAGGTGACTCCAGAGATATTTCCAATCCCCTTCTGGCAGCTTATGATTACTGTTCTCCTTATACGGATATGAGAAATCTCCATCTTTTATGTCTTGCATTATATTGCCACCTCCAATTTTAGCGTAAGGCTTTTTGCCAAACATGAAAATCGTGAACAAGAGTGTGGCTATGGCAAAGTTCTCATTGCTTTCGGTTCTCAAGAATGAATCGTATTTTTTCCCCTGTATCTCAGGTGCAGTGTAGTCTTCTTTGCCAACTGGACAAGGGAAACCGTCAACTTGAAAACTGTCGGTATCTACGAAATTGACCTTGGTTGCAGTCTCTACGAGTATATTCGAGCCGTTGATGTCGCCAATAATAATGCCCTTATTGTGAAGTTTTTGTATGGTTGTGACTATGGTTATACAAAGGTCAATAAGGTCGTTTCTTGTCCATTTTGGAAAATGCCTCAAGAAACCTCTTTCTCCTCTGAACACAGATGCATCAAGAGATGTGCCTTGTACAAAAGGCATCAAGTAGCCCACAGCCTCATTCTTGTCATTATAAATGAGTTCTGTTGGCAGACATACACCGTCAATCTTTATGTTTTTTGAAATCAAAGTTGAAATCTTGGCTTCTTTTCTTTTTGTAAACTTACCTTTTAGGTAAATCTTTGCTACGAGATTACAATCTATGTCCACCTTATAGATTATACCTTCTCCACCAGCCTTCAGATTTTCTACCAATTTTATGCTTTTTCCATCAATTGTATGTACAAAATCGCCTTCTTGGGGCAAATAACTAAGAGTTACGGGCGCGTCGGAAACAGTTGTTAATTCGAAAGTATTCATCTTGAAAGTCTCTTTTTTTGCCTCTTTCCTGTCCAATGATAAAGCTTCTTTTGTATTAAATACATATATACGTTTACCATGAACAGATTTACTATTGTTGAGTTTCAGCAAATCTGCTTTTAGATTTTTGTCTTCTGAAATGAGTATGAGGTTATATTTTGTGCGAAATTGTGTAAATACACGAAGAAAAACATTATCGGCAAAAGAGCCGTCATTTTCATTCCCTCGAATATCAATATATTCACTAATTAATTGCAAGGAATCAACTGCAGATTTTGCTTGCTTCTTTAGTTTAAAGCTATCTTCGTGTTTCTTTAACTCCTGCAAACAACTATATGGAATTACGAGTTTCTTGTGATTTACATCTAAAAGAGGGATGAGAGCTGATAAAAAAGAGTCAAAGCATTCCTTCATCATTGAGCATGTGTCAATGAATATCCTCACGTCTTCTCTCTGTAAAAGATCTGTAAGCAAAGTGCTTAATTTATATGGCTCTTTTCCCATTAATAAATCTTAGTTTTGTTGTAGGATACTTAAAAGGTGTGAACTCCTGCTGTTCACACTTCCCTGTAGTCAGGCTCTGGTAAAACCCAT
>ERZ1032009.5-NODE-5-length-76916-cov-22.240941_pt1 | contig 76916 bp, 65 predicted proteins | sample MGYA00516700_ERZ1032009 | MGnify/ENA primary metagenome ERZ1032009 (study PRJEB33719, sample SAMN04261292) | wastewater metagenome | biome: rural village; feature: human; material: feces | host: Homo sapiens | place: El Salvador | collected 2013-01-14 ...
TTCAAGCCTTATTTGAGGCTTGATACCCCGCCATGCCCTTTCGCTGAATAGTTACTGAACATGAAAGTTTTGTTAAATTATCCTTTAATCCTATACTCTTCAGCCAATTTCCTCGTTTTTCTTTGACAATTTAGCTAATATTGCAAAATAAAATGAAGATAATCTTTACCTAACACTAAATCTTGTGTCATGCGAAAACTATTCACACTCCTATTCTGTGTCGTGAACATTCTCTGCGCCTACGGCGACGACATCTCCACCGTCAGGGGCCTTGTGCATCGAATGTTCCCAAGCTATGAGCACGCCTTCTCGTTTAAGAAGATAAACAGCAAGGCCGATGTCTTCAGCCTTCAGTCGAAAGGCGGGAAAATAATAATCAGCGGCAACAACGCCAACTCCATGGCCACGGCATTGAACCACTACATGAAATACTATTGCAAGGTTGACGTGGGATGGTTCAAGTCCGACGCTTACGAGCTGCCCGCCACCCCACCTCGCGTGCCCAAGGCCATCACCGTCAAGGCGAGGGTGAAAGACCGCTTCTTTCTCAACTATTGCACTTACGGCTACACCATGCCATGGTGGAAGTGGGACGAATGGGAGCACTTCATCGACTGGATGGCTCTCAACGGCATCAACCTTCCACTCGCCATTACGGGCCAGGAGAGCATCTGGTATCAAGTGTGGCGCGAGATGGGTCTCGACGACAAGACCATACGCTCCTACTTCACCGGCCCTGCCCACCTGCCATGGCACAGGATGATAAACATTGACCGATGGTTCGGCCCCCTGCCCAAGTCGTGGCTTGATGGGCAACTCGAATTGCAAAAACGCATCACCAAGCGTGAGCGCGAATTCAACATGCGCCCCGTGCTACCGGCTTTCGCCGGACACGTTCCAGCCGAACTGTCGAAAATACACCCAGAGGCTAAAATCACCGAGCTTGCCCCTTGGGATGAGTACCCGAAGGAATACTCTTGCAGTTTTCTCGACCCAATGGACCCCTTGTTCCCGAAAATACAAAAGCGGTTCATAGAGATTGAAGACTCCATCTACGGCACCGACCACATCTATGGCATCGACTTGTTCAACGAGGTCACCCCTCCAAGCTATGAGCCAGACTATCTCCGCCGCGTGTCAAGACAGGTCTACGAGTCGCTCGCCAAGGCCGACCCCAAGAGCGTTTGGCTGCAAATGACATGGGTGTTCTATTACAGGCGCAAGAACTGGACCAACGATCGCATAGAGCCATTCATAACGGCGTTTCCCAAGGAGAAGTCGCTGCTGCTCGACTACTATTGCGAGAAGAAAGAGGTGTGGCAGATGACCGACAAGTTCTTCGGCGTGCCGTATATATGGTGCTACCTCGGCAACTTCGGCGGCAACAGCAAGCTAACGGGAAACCTTTCTGAGATAAACAAGAGGATAGAAAACACCTTCGCCAACGGAGGGAAAAACTTCTCGGGCATTGGCGCCACCCTCGAAGGCTTCGATTGCAACCCTTATATATATGAGTATGTCTTCGAGAAGGCATGGGACTTCCCCACGCACCGCAACATAACTGAATGGGTCAGCAAGCTTGCCGACCAACGCGCTGGAAAAGCCGACCGCAACGCGCGTGAGGCATGGCAACTGCTCGTGGACAGCATATACAACACGAAGTCGGCATCGAGCATGAAGCCCTTTGTCGACAGCCGTCCGGTGTTCAAGAAGAAGCAATCCAAGAACACCTACGCCAAAATAGCCAAGGAGAACCGGTGCCTCATGTCGGCAATAGACAAGTTGCTGTTGGTAGACAGCAAGCAGTCGAGCTACCAATTCGACCTGGCTAACCTCACCAGGCAGATGCTGACAAACCTTTTCCTTGCCGAGTTTCACAAGTACGAAGTGGCCTACGACAAGAAGGACCGTGAGGCCATGAGGCGGCTGGAGAAGGAGATGACGGGAATCATCAACGACATGGATCGCGTGTTGGCCACACAGAGCTATTTCCTGACGGGCAAATGGATCGACGACGCGCGCTCATGGGGCACCACGCCCGAGGAACGTCTCTATTTCGAGAAGAACGCGAGAAACCTCGTCACCACATGGAGCGACAAGGCACAGTGGCTCAACGACTACGCCGCCCGCACATGGGCCGGAATGGTCAAGACCTTCTACGGCAAGAGGTGGCAAATGTTCTTCGAGGCAGTGGAGAAGGCCATGGACGAAGGCCAAGACTTCGACGAGGAGCACTATCGTTGCTACTACGACCAAGTGTGCATATTCGAGAAATACTGGTGGGAAGGCTGCGTGGGCAAGTTCAACGCCACGCCCGCCGGCGACAGCAAGACCATAACGAGAGAACTGATGCAGAAATACCGCCATGCCATCATGCCAATGTAAAAAAGAGGCTATTTCCACCGCAAACACTTGCTACTGTCATAAAATTTAGCGAAATTTGCAAAAACAAACCAACTACAACATGACAACAAGGAAAGTAGCCCTCATAACGGGCATAACAGGCCAGGACGGTTCTTACCTCTCCGAGTTCCTGCTTGAAAAGGGATATGACGTGCACGGTGTCATCCGTCGCTCTTCCGTGGACTTCAGGCCACGCATCGCCCACTTGGAGGGTAAACCGCATTTCCACCTCCACTACGCCGACCTAAGCGACTCGATGAGCGTCCTCGGCGTGATTGGCCTGGTGCGCCCTACCGAGATTTACAACCTCGCGGCACAAAGCCACGTGCAAGTGAGCTTCGATTCGCCTGAATACACCGCCGATGTTGACGCCGTGGGCGTGTTGCGCATTCTCGAGGCCGTGAGGCAACTGGGGCTGACCAGCTCTTGCCGCATCTACCAAGCCTCAACGTCCGAGCTGTATGGCAAGGTCGAGGAAGTGCCTCAAAACGAGAACACGCCTTTCCACCCCTACTCGCCATACGCCGTGGCAAAGCAATATGGCTATTGGATAGTGAAGGAATATCGTGACGCTTACAACATGTTCGCCTGCAACGGCATTCTCTTCAACCACGAGAGCGAACGGCGCGGCGAGACCTTCGTCACCCGTAAGATCACGCTCGCCGCGGCACGCATCAAGCAGGGCAAGCAAGACAAGCTCTATCTCGGCAACCTCTCCAGCCGACGCGACTGGGGCTACGCCAAGGACTACGTGCAGTGCATGTGGCTCATACTGCAAAACGAGAAGCCCGACGATTTCGTCATCGCCACGGGCAAGCAGCACACCGTGAGGGAGTTTGCCACGCTCGCGTTCCACAACGTGGGCATAGAACTGGAATGGCAAGGTGAGGGCGCCGACGAGAAAGGCATCGACAAGGCCACGGGCAAGACCCTGGTCGAGGTGTCGCCCGATTTCTATCGCCCCACCGACGTGGTAAACCTCTGGGGCGACCCAACAAAGGCGAGGGCCGAATTAGGATGGAACCCCACACAGACCACCTTCGAAGAGCTCGTGAAGATCATGGTCGACTCCGACATGAAGAAGGTGGCGGCCGACGCCGCCGCGGCCCGTGTAAGGGTAAACCTTGAGGAATATCTTGAGAAGGGAATAGTGAAATAAGTTCACTACCGATACAGAACAAGCCAACGCGCATGGATGGTCACCACAGGCCACTCATGCGCGTTCGCGTTTTATCATGACAGAAAGGCCGCATGGCCGTCAGAGTTTCCCTATCTCCCCATTGGCCTGAAGCAGGGCGATTACCACTTGGTTGTAATCGTTTGTCGCCTCGGCACGCTTCACGGCATGCGCCGCGCTCTCGTCCAGCACGTTGGCAAGCTCAAGGTAAGTTATCTCTCCATTCTCATATTCCGTTCGCGCGAGCCGTGCCATCTCGCTAACCTGGCGCGAGCCTTCACCATTGTAATAGTCCATCTTCTCTCGCGCAATGGCCAACTTTCCAAGCAGCACATTATATTCCTGGCTTCTTTGCGCCTCATCCTGCCTCATCTCCAAGTCGGCAATCTCGCGGTCGCGTTTCGCCGCCTTCACCTTGGCCTTCGTCGCGCCGAAAAACAATGGCACGCCTATGCCTACCTCAAAGCCCATGAAGCTTCCCCCGCTGAACCTTGAGCGGTCTTGATGATACGGGTTCCATGACGAAATCACGAGCTGGTTGCGCAACGACAACGACAGCGACGGCGCATAGCCGTTTTTCGCCAACGCCACTGCCCTGTCAGCGACCTCTATCTTGCTTTGCGCATACTGTCCCTCCACGGTGTTGGCGAAGCAAAACTCGCTCATGTTCGGGTTCAACGCCTCCAAGCGTGTTTCGGCTGGCACCATGGGCTCCGCCATGTTGGTAAGGGCCATCATCTGCTTTTGAAGCGTGGCAAAATCGGCCTTTGCCTGGAGCAGCGCGTTGCGATTGTCCATGAGCTTGCGCTCCATCGACATCCTCTCGAGCTTACTCGCCTCGCCAGCCTCATGCCGCTTGGCGGCAATGGAGCAGAACCTCCCTATCAGGCTGTCTTGCGCGTGCAGTATGCCAATCAGCTCCCGCTTGTAAGCGAGCTGATAATAGAGCGACGCGATGTCGGTCCGCAGCTGGTGCTTGGCCACCTCCGCCTTGCCACGCTCCGCCCGCGTCTCAGCCTTCAGCAGTTTTCCCTTTGCCACGTAGACCGTGGGGAAGTCCATCTGCTGCGTCAGCGATAAGGCGTTGTCGGGACTGCCGCCCGACGTAGGGTCTTGACCCAGCGAGATGTCAGTCTTGTCCAAGTCCCATGCCGAGCCTTGCATCGCCTTGGCCCGCTCCACGCCTTTCTCCGCGGCCCTGACGCCATAGTTGTTGGCCAACCCCATGTCTATACACTGTCTCAAAGTCATGGTCTTGCCCTGCTGCGCCATCGCCGGCATAGATAGCAAGGCCACGGAAACGAGAATAAAGAATCTTATCATCATCACAATACCGTATTCTTATTTTTTGGTAAACATCTTATACACGGCTGGCAACACGAACAAGGTGAGGAGCGTCGAGGTAACCAATCCGCCTATCACCACCGTGGCGAGCGGTCGCTGCACCTCCGCGCCGTCACCATGCGACAGCGCCATCGGCAAGAAGCCCATCGAGGCCACGAGAGCGGTCATGAGCACTGGGCGCAACCTCGTCTTGCAGCTCTCCACTATGCGCTGGTGTATGTCAGCCACCCCACTGCGCTGCAGCAGGTTCATCTGTCCGATGAGCACTATGCCGTTGAGCACGGCCACGCCAAACAGGGCTATGAAACCCACGCCGGCCGATATGGAGAACGGCATACCCCTAAACCACAACGCCCACACCCCACCTATGGCGGCAAGCGGAATGGCGGAGAACACGAAGAGCGACTCGCGCACGTTCCGCACCGTGGCATAGAGAAGCAGGAGGATGACGACAAGCGCCACGGGCACCACCACCATGAGCCTGTCGGTAGCGCTCTTCAGGTTTTTGAACTCGCCACCATAATCGTAATAGTAGCCCTCGGGCAGCTTCAGCTTCTTGTCGAGCAATGCCTGTATGTCGTTCACCGTGCCTTGCACGTCGCGGCCCTTCACGTTGAACCCCACGTAGATGCGCCTTGCGCCGTTCTCGTGCGACACCTGTGCCGGAGCGGGCTCATACACGATGTCGGCAATCTGCGACAAGGGCACGAAGCCTCCGCCCGGCAATGGCACGGCGAGGTCGGCAAGCCGCTTGGCGTCGCGCTCGGCGTTGTCGATGCGGACCACGATGTCGAACTTGCGCTCGCCCTCGTAGACGCTGCCGGCCGTAGCGCCGGCAAAGCTCGACTCCACCACGCCGTTCACGTCGTCGACGTTGATGCCGTAGCGTGCCATGCGCTCATGGCTGTACTTGACATTGATTTGCGGCAGACCGGTCACTTCCTCCACGGCAATGCCGCTCACGCCCCTCACGCCGCTTATGATGTTTTTCACCTTGACAGCCTGGCGCGATAGCTCGTCGAGGTCGTCGCCGTAAATCTTTATCGCCACGTCTTGCTTGATGCCCGTCAGCAACTCGTTGTTGCGCATCTGTATGGGTTGCGATATCTCCGCCTCAAGGCCTGGAATGGTCTTTAGCGTCTCCTCCATCATCTCCATGAGCTCCGGCGTCGACTTCGCCGAGGTCCAGTCGGCCTTGGGCTTCAACGCCACCATGATGTCGGCGCGCTCCACGGGCATTGGGTCCGTGGGAATCTCGGCACTGCCAATGCGGCTCACCACCTGCTTTATCTCAGGGAACTTGCGCTTCAGCAGTGTCTCGGCCTTGCCGCACGTCTCCACCATGCACGAGAGCGACGTGCCTTGCGCCATGCTCATCTCCACGGCGAAGTCGCCCTCGTCGAGCGTGGGAATGAACTCGCCGCCAAGAAACTTGAACGCCACGAGGCTCACGGCAAACAGCGCCACGGCAACGGTCGTCACGTCCTTGTAGCGTGCCAGCGCCCAATCGAGGGCCTTGGCATACACGTTTCTCAGCCGGCGCATCATCTTGTCGGCGAGGCTCTCGCCCACGCGTATCTTCTTGCTCAGGAAGAGGCTGCTCGCCATGGGCACATAAGTGAGCGACAGGATGAAGGCCCCGAGTATGGCAAAGAACACGGTGAGAGCCATGGGGCGGAACATCTTGCCCTCGATGCCGACAAGAGTCATCAAGGGCACGTAGACTATCATGATGATTATCTCGCCAAAGGCCGCGCTCTGGCGAATGCGCGACGCCGAGAAGCTGACCTCCTGGTTCATCTCCTTCTGCGTGAGCCTCAGCGCCGGGTATTTCTCCCTCGTGCCGTTGATGTGGCTCACCACGGCCTCCACTATTATCACGGCCGAGTCTACTATCATTCCGAAGTCGATGGCGCCGAGACTCATCAGGTTGCCGTCTATGCCGAAGAGTTTCATCATGCCGAAGGCGAAGAGCATGCTCAGCGGTATGACGCTGGCCACGACAAGTCCGGCACGCGCGTTGCCAAGGAAGAGTATGAGCACGAAGACCACTATCAGTCCGCCTTCTATGAGGTTGCGGGCTATGGTGCCTTCCACGCGGTCGACGAGGTTGGTTCGGTCTATGAACGGCTCTATCACCACGCCTTCGGGCAGGCTCTTTTGTATCTGTGCCATGCGGTGCTTCACGTTGCTAATGACCTCCTGGAAGTTCTCGCCCTTCAGCATGATGGCTATTCCGGCCACCACCTCGCCCTCGCCGTTGCGCGTCACCGCCCCGAAGCGCGTGGCGTGACCAAGTCTCACGTCGGCCACGTCGCCCACCCTGACCGGCGTGCCCGCCACGTTTTTCACAGTGATGTCGGCAATGTCGCCGAGCGACTTTGCCACGCCAATGCCCCGAATGAAATATTGGTTGGCGTTCTCTTCTATGTAGCCGCCTCCCGTGTTGGCGTTGTTCTTCTCTATGGCGCTGAACACGTCGGCTATGGTCAGGCCGTTGGCGTTGAGGCGGTCGGTGCTCAACGCCACCTCATATTGCTTCACGTAGCCTCCCCATCCGCTCACCTCCGCCACGCCCGGCGTGCCGGAGAGCTGCTTGCGCACTATCCAGTCTTGTATCGTCCGCAGGTCGGTGAGGCTGTATTTGTTCTCGTAGCCTTTCTTCGCCCTCACGGTGTAATGGTAAATCTCGCCAAGGCCCGTGGCTATGGGTCCCATCTCGGTGTCGATGTTCTTGGGCAGGTCTTTCACGGCCTCGCTGAGCATCTGGCTCACCTGCGACCGCGCCCAGTAGATGTCGGCATCGTCGTCGAAGACGAGCGTGATGACCGACAAGCCGCCGCGCGATATGCTGCGTCGCTGCTCCAGGCGCGGCACGTTGGCCAACGCCATCTCTATGGGCGTGGTGATATACTGCTCCACCTCTTGCGCGCCAAGCGACGGCGCCTGGGTTATCACCTGCACCTGATTGTCGGTGATGTCGGGCGTGGAGTCGAAGGGAAGGTTAGCGAGCGACCACGCGCCCCACGCCACGAGGGCCAAGGTCAGCACGCCAACGACGAGCTTATGGCCTATCGAATAGTCGATGAGTTTCTGAAACATAACTTGCGATGCTCTATGGGTCAATGGTTGTGTTCGCCGTGCTCGCCCGTCATGGAGGCGAGATACGACGCGCTCTCGGTCACTATCTTCTGGCCGCTGCGTATGTGCTCGCACAGGGCCACCTCGGTATATCCGCCTTGGCTCACGCCCGTGGTCACCTCGTGGCGCGAGAACTCATACTTGCCGTCGCGTGGCTGCTTGTTGAGGGCGAAGACATAGGTCTTGCCGTCCGCGCTCACGATGGCGTCGGAAGGCAGAGTCTTGCACTCTTGCCGCCCCGTGGCAATCAGGCCGGAGACATACATGCCGTCCAGTAGCCTCGCGCCCTTACGGTTGTCGAGCCTCACGTGTACGGCCACCGACTTGGTCCCGTCGTTGAAATATTGGTTCATGCCATAGACCGTTCCCGTGAGGGTCACGTTGGGCTGGTTGGCGAGCTCCACGCGCACGCGGTCGCCATTCTTCACCTTGTTGATGTCTTTCTCAAACACGTTCAGGTCGCATTCCACGGCATTGTTGTCGCGTATCTTCATCAGCGGCGTCTGCATGTCGGCATAGCTGCCGAGGCTCGCGCTGACTTGGCTCACGGTGCCCGATATGGGTGCGCGCAGGGGGAAGACCGTGGTGAAGCTGCCGCGTGATGCCTTGGCGGTGCCAATGCCGAGCTGCGACAGTTGGCGCGCTATGCCCACCATGGCGGCACGCGCCACCTGGAAGTTTTTCTCAGCCTGCTGCAGGTTCTTGCCCACACCGGCGCCCTTGCTGGAGAGCTGGCGTTGCCGCTCAAGCTCCAGGCGCGCCATCTCGCTCTCCTTGTAGGCTGAATAATACTCGCGCTGGAGCGACACCACGTCGGTGTTCTCTATCATGGCCACCACTTGCCCGCGCCTCACACTTTGGCCATCCTTCACGAGCAGGCTTCTCACTATGCCTCCCATCAGGCTCGCCACCTCGCCCTGGCTTTGCGGACGAAGCACCAAGGCCCCAGTGACCTTCAACGTGGCGTCGAGGGCCCTCGTCTTGGCAATGTCCATGCGCAGGTCCACGGCATCCACTTGCCGCTGCGTCAAGGATATGTTCTGGTGTTCATCATCGTCTGCCTGGGCCTGTTCGGCGTCGTGGTCATGACCGTCGTCACCGGCCGCCTGGCCATGCCAAAGGGTAAAGGCCGCCAAGGCCACGATGGCCGAGCCGACTATGAAAAACACTCGTCTGAAAAGGTCTGCTTTGCTCATGTAAATCATCATAATGGATTTCTGTTCGACTGCAAAGTTACGGATAAAGGAATGCAACCCCGTTGCAAAGGACCGGCGTGGGCATGAAAAATAAAGAAAAGCCGCAAAGGGAAGACGCTTCTCGTTATTTATGGCTAACTTTGCATTATCTTGCCCAATAAATAGGTATTAGTGAAATGAAATACAAGGCTATCGTCCTCGATCTCGACGGGACACTGACAAACAACAAGAAAGAGATAACACCACTGACCAAGGAGGCTCTCATGAGCGCGCAACGCGATGGCATGCGCGTCATACTCGCCTCTGGCAGGCCCACTTACGGCATACGCCCCGTGGCCGACGCGCTGGGCATCGGCTCTTACGACGGCTATGTGATGGCTTATAACGGCGGTTGCGTGACCAGGTGGCCCGACAAGACCATCATCTTCAACCAAACGCTCGACACGGCCTTGGTGCCCGTGCTCTACAACGCGGCAAAAAACGCGCCCCACCCTTTCAATATCCTGACTTACCAAGGCGAGGACATCGCCGCAACCGACATCAGCGACGAGTATGTGCGCCACGAGGCGTTCATCAACAAGATGCCTCTCGTGCAATACGACGACTTCCCCAATCAGGTGCAGCCGCCAATAAACAAGTGCCTCATCGTGGGCGCCCCCACCCCGCTGGCCCAGCTGGAAAAGGAGTTGGCCGTGGCGTTGCAGGGCAGGTGCGGCGTTTATCGCTCTGCCGACTTCTTCCTGGAATGCGTACCTTGCGGCATAGACAAGGCAGCATCGCTCGCAAGGCTCATCAAGGAGTTGGGGCTGAAGCGCGAGGAAACAATAGCCGTTGGCGATGGCTACAACGACCTGTCCATGATAGAATACGCCGGACTTGGCGTGGCGATGGCCAACGCCGCAAGCGAGGTCAAGGCCAAGGCCGACTTCGTGACCCTCTCCAACGAGGAAGACGGCGTGGCTCACGTGCTCAAGACGTTTTGCCATTAACGCAACGCCATTTTGTAAATAATTATTGCCGAAATTTAACACTTGGCGGCAGCGTGTTCCAGAGAGAGAAATTGGCCGAAAAAGGGCACGCGACACCCATTTTTCCCAAATCGCAGTCCCGTTACGGTGCAATCGCATCGCGATTTCACCGTAACGGCAACGCGATTTCACCGTAACGGCAACGCGATTTCACTGTAACGGCAACGCGATTACACTGTAACGGCGATGCCTTTTTAGCGAATTTGCAACACCGAAAAGTTACTAAAAATATAATCATTTAATAATCAGATACTTACAAAAACAGCTCATAATCGCGTCATTTCCACACAAGCGACGGCTTGGTTGAAAAAAATCGATTCTCAGACGACCATTTGTAAAATATTTTATCCAATAAAATCGATGCGCATCGTGTGCTTTGCAGGAGCTGCCACAGGGGAGCGCACTTCATCAATGAAAGAAATCGATTTCATACGCCGAAAGATCATATTTTGGAACTATAGGAATGGCACGGAAGGGATGGATTTCCAAACTTATTTATTAACTTTGCACAGAACATTTCATTCTGCCGACATTATTAAAAAACATCCACAATAAAAAATGAACAAGTCTATCCTTCCGGCAATTGCCATTGCCTTCGCTTTCTCCATGCCTTCCATGGCGCAAGACGGCCTGCTAAAGAAATACGCGCGGCTGCTTACAACACCACGCCATTATGTGTGCTACCGCACAAACGAGAAAATAAAGATTGACGGCAAGCTCAACGAAAAGTCGTGGGCGAAGGCTGCCGAGACAGAATCGTTTGTAGACATCAGCGGTGAGGATTTTCCCAAGCCCAAGTACGACACCAAGGCCCGCATGATGTGGGACGACGACTATCTATATGTGTCGGCAGTGCTGGAGGAGCCTAACATAGTGGCCAACCTGACGCAACGCGACACCATAATATATCACGACAACGACTTTGAGGTGTTTCTCGACCCAACAGGCGACGGACAATGCTATTTTGAGATTGAGAACAACGCGCGTGGCGTGGTGTTCGACCTGATGCTTGACCGTGCTTATCGCTCGAATGGCAACTTCTACGTGCAATGGGATTGCCCTGGCATGAAACTTGCCGTGCAACGTGACGGCACGCTCAACAAGCAGAACGACCGCGACCGCTCGTGGGCAGTGGAGATGGCCATACCACACAAGGCCATAACGCGCAACTTCACAAACCCATTGCAGGCAGGAAACACGTGGAGGCTTAATTTCTCGCGTGTGGAATGGCTGAAGAAAGGCGGACCAGAGGAAAACTGGGTGTGGACACCCACTGGCGAAATAAACATGCACGCTCCTAACCAATGGGGCTTCTTGCAGTTCTCCGACAAGGCCGTGGGAACGGGAAACGACGAGTTCCACTACCCTTACGACATGGCGGCATATAAACTGTTGTGGGCCTTGTTCCACGCTGAGTTTGAAAGCCACGGCAAGAGAGGTGCCTACACCAGTTCACCTACGCTACTTGGCTTGACCGGAGACGACATCTCCACCTTGCCCCAAGGCAGCAACGTGGAGATAGAGGCAACAACCAACCTGTTCACGGCGAGCATTCTCGTAGGCGGAACGGGCAAGCGATATGTCGTAGACCAAAACGGCAAGTTTGAAATGAAATAACATTATTAAGGGCCGGTCCACAAGTAAAGTGGCCGGCCCTTAACAATTACGGTAACTATTCTTCCCAGACCAGATAAGCCGAGACGAGCCAGTGGTTCATCTCGTTGCCCTTTATGGGTTGCGCATGGGGTATGGCAATGCTCAACGTGTGATGCCCGGAAGTCAAACCATTGAGAGGTATGTCCTCTGGAGCGACATCGGAACCAGGACACCAGTTGGAGCGAGAGAAGTCTGACGAGCCGACAGGCTCTTCTATCTCCTTCTCCGTATAATTGCCGTCTTCGCCAATGTAGGAAGCCATCCGCTTTTCGAGCCAAACTCCCGTGCCGGGGTTGAAACGGCGGAACGAAGCGCAATCATCGCGCCAAGGCGTGAACTTGTACACCACCTTGCCGTCCACTGACAAGATGTTTTCTTGTGGCGTGAACTCATCGCCACCATCGTGACCTCCATGACCGGTAACTATATATCTCAACTTGACATTCTTGGCTCCCTTGGGGAGGTTGAAATCGGTCACAAGCGGTCGGCGCGCGAACAAGTCGGGATATTCCTGACCGATGTAATACACCGTGTTGACGAGTGGCAACACGTGGGCGCGAGGCATACGCACACAGCTCACGGGACTCTCCTGAAACTGCAAGTCCACGCTTGCCAAATAGCCCTGCTCTGTCCATGTGTCAATAAACACGCCCACATAAGCCTCATCCTCAAGCTCTGGATACAAGCTGGAGATGTCCTGTCCCCACTCCACGCAGTCGGCCCATTTGGGTATGTAGACAGGCCGCCGCTTTGCCGACAGCTCATTGTCCTTGCCACTATAATAGCCAACGCCGAAGGGTGTCATGAATCGCATCAACTCTACCGTGGGAAGATAATCCTTGCCTGCGACAATGCCAACAAACTTCTCATATTTAGTGGAGTCTACGGCAGGGAAACGGTTCTTGCCCTCAGCTATTGTCATGAGGTTGATGGCCGACTTCTTTGGCAAGACAAACACCGAGCCCGACTTGTCCCAACGGTCACCATTGGAAGCCACCGTGGTCTTTATATACACCCTCGTGTCGCGCTCATAATGAGGCACGTGGATTTTCTTCAGGATGATTCGCCCATTCACAAGGCGAATGATCCCGTCTGCGTCGGCGGCATTGTAGTTGGCAAGCTTCGACGGCACGAAACGCACGTTTGCCTTTTCAAAGACCTTTATGATCGTATCGCCCTTGGCGGCATACTCCTTGTGGTTTGCGGCAAACGACGCGACGGAACACAAGATGGAAAGTAAAAGAATGATATGCTTCATCGAAACGGTAACTAATCAGTGGGTTTAGTTGCTTTCAATAACCTTGCCCGCTCCGCGGTAAAGCTTTATCGGACCATCGAGCAATACGGCGACAACGGTTATCATTGGGTCAAGCGAGCGTTCTGGCACGTCGATGTACAGATTGCCTGGCACGTCGCTCCAATAGTTCTTGTTGTACACCTTCCAAGGTATAATCTCGCCGTCGCCAACTACCCACACGCGGTTAACCTTGTTCATCAGTCCCTTAACTTCTATCGGGCCATTGGGCTTATATGGCAAATAGAGATAGAGTATGTCGCCAGCCTTGTTCAGAGTGGTGTAACCTTGGAAGTGCTCGTTAGGTATTCCGGCACGCGTGTCGTAAATGGCCTCCTTGTGCTTCTTTGTCCAACGTCCAAACTCCTTTAGAATAGCCACTTGCTCCTCAGGTATCGTGCCGTCTTCCTTCGGGCCTATGTCGAGCAACATGTTGCCACCCATCGAGAGGCAATCGACGAAAGTGCGCAACAAGATATAAGGCGACTTATAGTTGGTGTCGGCATGCTGATAGCCCCACGAGTCGTTCATGGTCATGCATAGCTCCCAATGCTTGTCTTGCGGACGCACCACAGGCACGCCTTGCTCAGGAGTGGCATAGTCGCCATAGCCCTGTATGCGAGAGTTTATTATGACATTCTTGTTAGCCTTGCGCAGGAAAGCCGACAGGCCCTTAGCGTTCCAAGTGTCAGCGGTCTGCTCCCAGTCGCCATCAAACCAATACAGGTCTGGCTTATACTGGTTGAGTTCGCCAAGCTGGTCGAAGTCGAACTTGAGGAACTTCTTCCATCTGGCGGAGTCGTCTTTCACGCTATAACGTGTATCGGTACGCGTGAAATTGGGATAATCAGGGTTAGACCAATCTATCAAAGAATAATACAATCCGAGTTTAAGACCATGCTTGCGCACCTCCTTCACGAACGGCGTCACGATGTCGCGCTTTGCGGCCGTGGCCTTCACGGTGTTGAGGTCGCTATACTTGGTATTCCACAAGGCCACGCCATCGTGGTGCTTTGTGGTGAGAACGGTATACCTGGCGCCGCTCTCCTTAATGAGGTCAAGCCAAGCCTTCGGATCGTAGTTCTTGGCGGTGAAGCCATCGCGCTGGCTCATATACTGCTCGTATGGCAAGTACTTGTTGTAAAACGACCAGCTCTCCGAAACTCCATTGACCGCGTATATGCCATAATGAATGAAGATACCCAACTTGGCGTGGTCGAACCACTCCATGCGCTTGTCTTTTTGCTCCTCTGTCTCAGTCTGAGGCGTGACAGTTTGGGCAGCCCCACTCGTCAGCGCAGCCGCACAAATCACAGAGCACAATAAACGATTGATTGTCATAAATGATTATATTTGTTCAAAAGTTAACATGTTTCACATAATATACAAAGTTAAGAAATTATGCTCACGTGGCAATGTTTTTCCTCGTTTTTCTTGCCGTTGAGGTAATAATAAGTTTTTATGGGCCTTTTAATATTGTTTTCTCGAAATAGACCATTACCTTTGCATAAAGACTAAGATTTTGACCATTTAATATTACAAAAACTGTAACATGAGAAAACTGTTTTTAACCCTCACTTTAGTATTGACTGCCTTGCTCGCAAGCGCGAAGGGAAACAAGATTCCCGTATACGCGTGGACTGGCTTGGAGAAAGACGCAAATGAGAAAAGCCTTGCCGCCGATTTCAAGGCGTGGAAGAAGCACGGCGTGACTGGCGTATGCGTCAACGCCGGCATGGACATTGAAAAGATTCGCCTTGCCTCAAAGGTGGCGAAAAAGGTTGGACTGGAATATCACGCGTGGGTGCCGACCATGGTGCAAGGAGGAAAACCCAAGAGCTGGTACACGGTAAACCGGCTTGGGGAGTCGGCTTACGACAAACCTGCCTACGTGCCTTATTACACTACTCTCGACCCTCGCAATGAAGAGGTAAGAAAGTTCCTCAAGGAGAAGTTTGAGGAAATAGCCTCAATACCAGATGTCGACTACGTGCAACTCGACTACATACGCTACGCCGACGTGATTCTCGCGCGTGGGCTATGGGACAAGTACGGACTTACCATGAACGGCGAGTACGCCAAGGCCGACTATTGCTACTGCCCCGACTGTGTGGCAGCCTTTAAGAAGCAGAGCGGAATAGACATCACAAAGGTTACTGACCCATCGAAGATTAAGGAGTGGGCACAGTTTCGCTGCACTGCGGTGACTGACCTCGTAAACGCCATAGCGGACGCCGTTCACGCAAAAGGCAAGAAAATCAGTGCCGACGTGTTTCCTGGGCCCAAGAGCTATGCGGAATGGATGGTGCGCCAACAATGGAACAACTGGAAACTTGACGCCGTGTTCCCAATGAACTACAACGACTTTTACATGGAGCCCGCCGCCTGGGTTGGAAAAATAACCAAGGAAGAGGCTGAGGCCATCAAGGGAAAGAACATATTGCTGTATAGCGGCCTTTTCATCTGCCATGACTGGAAAAACAAGGACAAGGTGGTTGACCCTGAAAACTCCGGATTGCTGCCTTCAGAAATAGAGGAAGCCGTGGAATCGGCGATGGCAGCAGGCGCGAATGGCATAAGCCTATTCACACCTAACTCCATGACCGACGAACATTGGGCGGAACTGACGAAAGTCATCAAAAAATTAGAGAAGTAACCTTCGCTATACGTAGACTTTCTTAAAGCGATACCACATCATGACACCTGCCGATGTGAGCCCGAATGGAAACGCCATCCACACGCCGACAAGTCCGAAATTGAGCACGAAGCCACAGAAATAACCCACTGGGAGAGAAATGACGAAGAAGGCGATGAAGGCTATTACCATGAGTGGCTTTACATCGGCAATGCCTCGCAAGGCGTTGGCATAATTGATTTGCAGACCGTCGCCAAACTGGTAGATGAAGAATGGCACCATGAGCGAGATGACTGTCGATGACACTTCCGCTGAGTCGGTGAACCAACCGCCAATGTGGTTGCGCAACAAGAAGATAATGCCACTCAACAACAACTCCAAGGCCACCATGACTTGCAAACCGGCAACAACGGTATGGCGAACGTTGTCACGGTCGTCTTGGCCGTTGAAGTAGCTTGTGCGCACGGCAACAGCAGCGCCCAATCCATAATAAACCATAAAGGTGAACTGCGATATGGTTATCATTACCTGGTGAGATGCCAAGGCAATGGTGCCCAGCCAGCCTACCATGATTATCGACAGCGAGAACGACGCTGTCTCCATGCCCATTTCCAAGGCTATGGGCGTGCCGAGCGAAACCAGGCGTCGCACCAACTGCCTCGACCAACCTAAAACAAAGAAACCTTCACGATATGGCCGCATCTTCTTTCTCGAAAGGAAAACGAAAAGGAACAGTGCCACCATAACAACGCGCGAGAGGAGTGTTGCCACGCCGGCTCCCACCACTCCCATCTCAGGCATGCCCGCCTTGCCGTAAATCAACACATAGTTGCCGATGATATTGAGCAAATTGCCAGATAGCAGAATCCACATCGACGTGCGTGTCTCCGTGATGCTGTCGGTGAATTGCTTAAAAGCGTTGAACAGCATCACGAATGGAATGGAAGCCAACAGTACCAAATAGTATGGCTTGATATAGGGCAGCAACTCCTTTGGTTGCCCTATATTGCCAACATTGAAATACAGTATGCCCAGCGCCGCCATCATTATCGCCCCGGCCATCAAGTTTGCAAGCAGCGCGCAGCGGAGCGCCCTGCCTGCTTGCGGCAGCTCTTCGCGCCCGAAGAGCCCGCCCACTATTGGAGTCAGACCATAAGAGAAACCAGTGGCCGTGATGATGACAAGGTTAATGATGTTGTTGACAAAAGACGCGGCGCCCAGCTCTGTGGTGCTGTGGTGGCCAACCATCATGGTGTCTGCGAACCCCAAGATTATCATCCCCAACTGCCCTATCATTATGGGGAGCCCAAGTGAAAGAAGTGAGCGGTAATGGTATGGATACAGTCTCATTTAAGCGTATTCTTCAACAGCACGTGCGAGTTTTTCCAGTGCCGCCTCAATGTAAGCTTTTGGCGAACCGACGTTCAGTCGCATGAAACCTTCTCCACCAGGCCCGAACATTTCACCGTCGTTGAGGGCAAGATGCGCCTTGTCGATAAAGAGGTCAAGCAAAGCATCGTGATCAAGGTGCAAACCACGACAGTTGAGCCAAACCAAGAAACTTGCCTCGGGGCGGATGGGCTTGATTTGTGGCATGTGCTCACGGCAGAAATCCTCAACAAAGCGAATGTTGTCTTCCACGGCGGCAAGCATCTGCCTGCGCCACTCCTCACCTTTGCGAAATGCCGTAATGGTGGCGATATGGGCGAAGATATGGGCTTCGTCAAGCTCATTGGCTTTCAGCCAGCCAAAGAAACGCTTGCGGATTTCCGGATTAGGCACAATGGCATGAGAAGAAACAATGCCTGCTATGTTGAAAGTCTTTGTTGGAGCCTGCATGGTTATGCTGATTTGAGCGGCTTTCTCCGAGACAGAGGCGAAGGGAATGTGCTTATGACCGAAAAGGGCCATGTCGCAATGTATCTCATCGCTGATGACAAGCATGTTGTGGTCGTAGCAGAAATCCGCAAGGCGAACGAGCGTCTCACGACTCCAACATATTCCGCCAGGGTTGTGAGGATTACACAGGATAAGTATTCTGCATTTGTCATCACAAACTCGCTCAAGACCCTCAAAGTCCATCTCATAATAGTCGCCAGCCTCCACATGGTCAGCCTCAAGAGCTTCTGGATGAACTTTCAGCGGATTCCACACCACCTCACGCTCGTTGGCGCGAGGCACAAGGAAGAACGGGTGATATACCGGTGGCATGACTATGACTTTCTCATCGGGCTTGCAGAAAAGGTTGCTGATAAGCCCTATGCCCTTGACGATTCCCGGTATAAAGCTAATCCACTCTGGCTTTACATCCCAGTCGTGGTGTGTCTTAATCCAGTCTATTATCGCGGGGCGATAGTCGGTTGGTTCCACGGTGTAACCAAGGATTGGGTGCTCCAAACGCTTGCGCAACGCGTCAAGGATGTCGGGCATAACCGCGAAATCCATGTCGGCCACCCACAAGGGTTGCAGGTCGTCACGTCCCCAACGTGGCAACAGGGCCTCGTGCATGAGGTCGCCGCTACCCTTTCTGTCTATAATGGTATCGAAATCGTATTTCATGAAGTACTATGGTTATATTTTAAACAACAAATCTTTATGCCAAGGCTTGCTTTATGTCGCCGAAGATGTCATCAACGTCTTCCAAGCCAACGCTCAGGCGCACGGTAGTGTCGAGCACGTCCATATCGGCTTTCTCCTTTGGGGTGAAATTGCCAAAGATGGTTGAGTATGGATGAATGGCAAGCGTGCGGTTGTCGAAGAGGTTCGTGGCACGATGCACGAGCTTGAGGTTGTTGAGGAAGCTGAAGCATGACTTTTCGTCTTCCAAGTCGATGCAAACCATGGCGCCAGCCGTTTTACCAAATTGTCTTTGTGCCAGCTTATAGAACTTATTGTCTTCCAGGCCCACGTAGTTGACCGACTTTACTTGTTTCAACCCACACAATTTCTTGGCAAGCTCAAGCGCGTTTGCCGACTGCACACGATAGCGCGCGTCAAGGGTCTCAAGGCCCATGGTCTGCATGAATGCCACTTGTGGAGTCATGTATGCGCCAAAGTTGAACAGCAACTCGCTCTTTATAGTGGAGGTGAAGCCCTTGGTGTAGTCTGTGCCATAGTCTATGATCAAGCCGCCAAGCGATGTTGCGCCACCACTAATGTATTTTGTTGACGACACGACCTCTATGTCTACCCCAAGCTTCTTAGCCGAGAACATGGTGAAAGGAATGGTAGTAGTGTCAGCGACGAGAGGGATATGGTGTTCGTGTGCCACACTTGCGAGAGCCGCGAGGTCGGCGACCTCCATTTGCGGGTTGGTAATTATTTCTACAAATATGCAGCAAGTGTTTTCATCCACAGCTTTCCTTACCTTCTCAATGTCGGTGAGGTCGGTCGTGTGGAGGCCTACTCCGAACTTCCTCAGCGAACGGTTGAGCAAATCAAAGGTGTTGCCAAACATGTGTGTTGACGACACCACGTTCTTGCCTTGGGCCGTCAGCGCGAGCATGATGTTGCTTATGGCCGCCATGCCACTGTTAAGCGCCGTCACGCTGAACGCGTCGGTAAGGGCACGCACGCGATCCTCAAAATTGTCGACCGTGGGGTTCTCACAGCGTGAATAGTCTGGAGCGTCTATTCTCTCACAGAAAGCGTCGGCCATCGTCTTGGCATCGTCAAACTCGTACGCCACGGCATTATATACCGGCATGCTCAAAGCGTCATAAGCGTCGCGGCGGCGATAAGGCAAATGAATTGCCTGTGTATTTTTCTTCATCTTAAGTTTATGATTAGTACCATTGAACGGCGTTACTGTAACCCGACCGCTTGTCATACTTCAATGCGTCGGTAAGCGTTGAGGCGTTGCAACGGAACGTGAAATTATAGCTTGCGTAAGGAGCGAGGACGACAGAGCAACTCATGTTAAAGCAATGGAGGTCGCGCTGCAATGAGGCGGTGGTCATCGACACCTTGTGGTTGTCAAAGTCGTAGCCCGAGGAGAAGCTGATGTTCCAGCCGTCGGAGATGCGGAGGTTTCCACTGACATTAAGCGTCTGCGTGAATTTATACGGATACCGCATGGTCTTATAGTTGAACTTGTTGATATCCGTATTCTCGCTCATGGTTATGCCATATCCGAAGGTGAGCGACCAAGGCATTGAGAATCTCATGTAGCCATCACCGTCGGTATCGGCCTTGCCACCCTTGTTATCCTTTGACGCTCCGTGCTGCCCGTCTATCATCGTGTCATCGACATTGCTTTCAATGTCGGTGTCCATCTCATCGTCATCGTCTTTCTTGCTCTTCTTGTCTTTATCGGCATCATCCGTAGCTCCTCCAAACAGTTTCTTTATTTTCTCCGGTGTCAAGGTATAAGAAATGTTTTGTGACATGCCTTGGAAGCGTCCCCACTTTCCCATGCCCCAATAGGTGCGATTGCCGACATAAGGCTTGCCTTGATCGTCGAGCTCGTAAGCATACGACGCGAATACGCCCGTCATGTTGAAAGTATAGTTTTTCCACCATTTCAGTCGGAGGTTGACCGTCAAGTCACTGAGCGGTTTCTCCTTCGCGGCCATGTTGTACGACATAGACCATCCAAGCTGGTCGATAAGGCTTATCTTCTTGAATCCGGTAGAGTCCTTGTCGCTCTTCACCTTCATCTCTATGTTGTTGTCGAAACTCCAAGAAATGCTACCGGTGCGGCCTCTGCCTGGCACGCCATACAGCTCATTTTGGTAAGGCGAGTATTGCACGAGTGAGACATTGCCGTCGGCATCCGTCTTTTGGTATGTCTGATAATAACCGTAGCGCGACGCGCTGAAGTCAGGAGCGTAGCTGAAGCTCACCGTTGGCGTTATGACATGACGTATGGCCTGCACCTTGTCGCCAAAAAGCTTGCGGTTTGGCTTCCAGAAACCATAAATCTTCGTCGATGCCGACAGCGAGAGGTTCCAGTTGTACACGTTGTGGAAACCATAGGTGGTGTCGGCTACTTCCGTCTGCGTCCTTTCATTCCACGACTTGGTAACCTTGTTGGTATACATTCGGTCGGTAAAGTTGAACGATGGATTGAGGTTGATGTATTTGAACAATGTGAAGTTGGCGCTTATCGGGATGTTGTGCTGGAATCCATTGCGCCAATCCTTGATGAGGCTTGAATGCATCAGCTTGTTTTCCTTTGTGTTGATGGAATTGGAGAATTGGCCGGTATAGCTCATGGCTATCTTCTCATACCATCGCTCGTCGCCAGCGGCATGCTTGCGACGGAATGGGTAGAAGCGAGAGATGCTAATGTTAAGGTCAGGCAACGTCATCGAGATTGTGGAGTCGCGCATGTTCTGACTCAGGTTTGCCGTGGAGCTCAGCGTCATGCCGATGCTCGAGAACGTGGTGCTCCAGTTGACGGAAGACGTACGTGTCGATTGTGTCAGCGACTGCGGATTGTACATGCTTGTCAGGTTGTTGCGCTCATAGCTCGACGTGGCAAAGTTGACACTCGCTGATAGGGACATGAACGGATTGGCCTTGGCGTCCTGCCTGTGGCTCCATTGCAACTTGAAACTAGTCTGCTTGGCATAATCGGGCATGCCTTTATCGCCAGTACGCGTGTCTTGATAACTGAAAAGGAACGAGCCATTATACTTGTAACGCTTCCGATAGTTGCTCGTGGCCGTGAGTCCCCATGACCCTTTGGTGTATATCTCGCCTATGAGCTTGAGGTCCATCTTGTCGCTAATGGCAAAATAGTAGCCTCCATCCCTAAGATAAAAACCACGGTTCTGCTCGTCGCCATAACTTGGCATTATGAAACCGGAGCTGTAACTCTTCGTGAACGGGAAGAAGCCGTAAGGTATGGCAAACGGCAACGGAACGTCGGCCACGACGATGTAGGCCGGGCCAAAAACCACATCCTTGCCCGGGCGCACCTTGGCACGGGAAAGGGAGATATAAAAGTCGGGATGCTCCTTATCGCAAGTGGTATAGCGACCGTGGGCGAGATAGACGTCGCCGGTGGCCGTACGCTTTGAGAGCTTGCTCCTCAAGAAACCATCCTCTTGCTTGGTCAACGCGTTCTGCACCAAGCCTTTCTTGGTCTTAAAGTTGAAAGCAATGGTGTCGGTGTCATAATTGTCGGCTCCCATCACGAAGACCGGGCGACCCTTAATGCCGCTTTTCTCCGTGCTGTCTGGCGAGCCTGTGGCGTGAACGAGAGAAGAGTCGAGGTTCATGCGAATCTTGTCGCTCTTCAAGTCCATGTTCTCATACTTCACTTCCGAGTTGCCATATAGCTTGGCGTCCTTGGTCATGGCGTCATAGACCAATGAGTCATTAGCCGAATAGGTGACGGGAGCGTCAATGCCCCGCTTGCTCGCGCGATTTATTGAATCGGCCCTGATGGAGTCGTCAACAGCCTTGTTGTGATGATAAACCGCAAGTTGGAGTGAATCCATCGAGAGTGTATCTATCTCGGCCGTTTCTATTTTTGTAGAATCGTTGCTTCCCTTGCCGTCTGTCTTCCCCGCCTCATGCTTCTTCACCGGCAGAAGCGAGCTGCTTCCTGCCCAAGCGCATACCACGGCGGAAATGAATAATATGATGAAAGACTTAGTCCTTAAATATGTCCACATTACTAATGCATATATTTTAGTGCATATATTACTGCATAATTTCATGCATAATATCGGTGCAAAATTACAATATTATCTTGTGAAAAACGCCCTATTTTCGCAAAATTAACGTCTTGTCAAGAATTTACATCGCGATTGCATCGTCGCGGATAATGCTTTGCCGAGTACACCTTTTATCGCATGCAATAGATAATCTTAATTCTGTCTTAGACTTGTGTTAATATTGCCTAAATGTAATTAATAATTCACCTTCCGTTTTTGCAATTGTAAATAAATGGTTAACTTTGCAGAACCATAACGGATTATTCACGTAATTCCGAGTGGCTAAAATCATAATGGATGGTTCCGTAGCTCAGCTGGATAGAGCAACAGATTTCTAATCTGTGGGTCTAGGGTTCGAATCCCTACGGAATCACGATTCAACTAAAAGGAAGCTTGAGGAAGGCTTCCTTTTTTGTGTTTATAATCAAGAGGAAGATTTTTCTTAATGTGAATGGATTGCATGGCTCTAATGATAAATATTTAGTGTTAACAAGTCTTTGCCTGCTATAAGGAGACAAGAATTCCTGAGCTATAGCTATTTGAAGGCCTCGTCCAGCACACAAGACCGCCCCGTGCAATACGACAAAAGATTACCGACTTTAGCAGATAATAATATTTTACAAATGGTCGTCTGAGAATCGATTTTTTTCAACCAAGGCGTCGCTTGGTTGGAAATGACGCAATTATGGGACGTTTTGATAAACAGCTGACTATCAAGAAATTATATTTTAGAGGTTTCCCAGTGGCGCAAATTCGCTAAAATGGCATCGCCGTTACGGTGCAATCGCATCGCCGTTACGGTGCAATCGCGTTGCGATTACAGTGTAACGGCGATGCGATTACGGTGTAACGGCAACGCGATTGCACTGTAACGGCAATGGTTTTTGGCCAAAAACCGGTCAACGGCATTGTCAAAGAGCGTAAGGCTACCCTTTTCCCGCTCTAAAAGCACCTGTCTCCAAGTGTTAAATTTTGGCAATAATTATTTACAAAAACGACACGAGCGAATGATAAAAGGCCTTGTGTACACGCCCCACGGGCTAAGCTAAAAAAGGAAGCGAGGCGAGAGCCTTTACCCCAAGATTTGGCTGGCATGTTCTTTGACCTTTATCTCCTTAGGCCCGATGACGCGAGTGACGACGCCATGCTCATCGGCGAGGAATGTAGTGCGGAACACGCCCATTACCGTCTTGCCATACATTTTCTTCTCGCCATACACGCCGAGAGCCTCAACAAGACGCTTCTCAGTGTCGCAAATGAGGGGGAAAGGCAGGCTGTTTTTCTCTATGAACCTCTTGTGGCTTTTCGCGTCCTGCGTGCTCACGCCTATCACGGCATATCCCTCGGAGAGGAAATGCTCATAGTTGTCGCGAAGGTTGCAAGCCTCGTTGGTGCATCCTGGCGTGGAGTCGCGAGGATAAAGGTAAAGCACCAACTTCTTGCCGCTCAACTCGGCAAGGGTCCATTCCTTTCCGTCCTGGTCAACACCAAGGACCTCTGGCAATTTCTGTCCTACTTCCATAATCGTTTGTTTTTATAGTTTGCAATAATAAGTATCATTTTCTTATAAAATGAGGGTGCAGTTCATCCCCGTAACGTGAATCATACCTGAATCCTTCCGACTCGAAACTTAACATGTCAGTCAGCCGCTTAATCCGGCGTTGAATGATATACCTCGTCATGGCTCCACGACAGCTTTTGGCATGAACAGACACCACCTTGATGGTGTCGCCCTTGTCCACGTAGAACAAGGGCTGAACGACCTTCACCTCTTGGCACACCCTCTTCCAGTCGAGAAGGTGCTCAAACTCTTCTGTGGCAAGATGAACGAGGACTCCGTCATCGGCCTTTACCGCTTCTATCAGCATGTCTGTGAGATATTGCTTCCAAAAGGCAAAGAGGTTCTTGCCGCCGGCAGCCTCCAGCTTCACCTTCCCTTCCATGCGATAAGGGTGAATGGCGTCCAACGGACGCAGCAAGCCATAGAGGAAAGACATGATGAAGAGATGCACTTGGGCAAAACGGAAATCTTCGTGAGAGAAGGTTTCCGCCTTGAGATATTTGTAAGCCTGCCCAAAGTAGGCGAGGATGGCAGGCAACCGCTCTTCCTCATTCCAAAAACTTTGATATCGCAGGTTGTTCTCAATGGCGATGGCTTGGCTGCACCCCAATTCCTTCATCAAGCGGTGCTTGTCCCATGAGGCAAGTTCCTGTACGAAGCGTACCGTTATATCCTTAAACTTCGGCACGCTATTCATCGGCACCTCCACCGAGGTGGACGCGTTCATGATTTTAGCTGAGGCCAAGACTATTTGCATAGAATCTGTTTCTTTGAGCAAATAAAGTTACGACATTCTATCCTAAACCATGGGATTTTAAATGAATGTTTAACAAAAATTATTTTGAAAGACCTAAACGAAACAAGGACACAAGATTTGCTCCAATAATTTGACACTCTCAAAGTTTTTGCCTATTTTTGCATAATAAACCATACCATCATGGAACAGCAAGCAAAACGAGTACCATACGGCGTGTCCGACTTCAAGTCCGTCATTGAGCAGAACCAGTATTATGTAGACAAGACAATGTTCTTGCCGGAATTAGAGAAACAGCCAAACAACCTGTTCTTCATCCGTCCGCGTCGCTTCGGAAAGAGCATATTCCTTAGCATGCTATACTCCTACTACGACTGCAATCAGGAGGACTGTTTCGAGACCTTGTTCGGCAGCCTGTGGATTGGCAGTCACCCTACCCCATTGCATGGAAAATACCAAGTGCTCTTTCTTGATTTCTCGCAGATTACCGGCAAGATTGACGAGCTGGAGGAGCGGCTCAATGCCTATCTATCTATTAAACTGGACGGCTTTGTACAGCAGTATGCTGAATACTACGGCAAAGAGAAGGTTGAGGAAATAAAAGCAAAGACAGAGTATGCCGACAAGCTGCAGATCATATTCGATACTGCAAAAGCCAACAATTTCCAGCTTTACCTCATCATCGACGAGTACGACAACTTCACGAATGTCGTGCTCAACGAGCATGGCGAGAGCGTCTACCATGCCATTACCCATGCCGACGGGTTCTACCGCGACGTGTTCAAGAAGTTCAAGGGCAACTTTGAGCGCATCTTCATGATGGGTGTGAGCCCCGTGACACTCGACGACGTGACGAGCGGCTACAACGTGGGATGGAACATCTCAGTCAAGCCCGAGTTCAACGAAATGTTAGGATTCTCCACAAAGGATGTTGTAGAGATGTTCACCTACTACAAGCAGGCGGGCAGCATACCTGCCGACAGCGACGTGGAGGCGATTGTGGAAGACATGAAGCCATGGTACGACAACTATTGCTTTGCTGAAGAGTCGTTGGACAATGACACCCGCATGTTCAACTGCGACATGGTGCTCTACTATCTGCGCAACTACATGGACTACGGACACGCTCCCAAACAGATGATCGACCCCAACACACGCACCGACTACGGCAAGATGAAGAAACTGCTGCAGTTTGACAAACTCGACGGCGAGCGGCGCGGCATCATACACAAGATTGCTGAAGATGGACAGATAGTGGCGCAGCTTGAACCGCAGTTCTCTGCCTATCAGATTCCGAAGGCAGAGATTTTCCCGAGTCTGCTGTTCTATTACGGCATGTTGACAATCAAGGGCACACGTGGCTCAAAACTGATTCTCGGCATTCCTAACAACAACGTGCGTAAGCAATACTATGGCTACCTTGAGGAGGAATACCAGGCAAAGTCGTATGTAGACACCAACCGGCTCACCGACTACTATTACGACATGGCGTATGACGGCATTTGGGAGGAAGGCCTGCGCTTCATGGCTGACGCCTATGCCAAGGTGTCGTCGGTGCGCGACGGCATTGAGTCAGAGCGCAACCTGCAAGGCTTCTTCATGGCCTATCTCAACCTCAACGACTATTACATCACGGCCCCAGAGCTTGAGCTTAGCCACGGCTACTGCGACTTTTTCCTCCTGCCCGACCACACCCACTACGCCAGCAAGCACAGTTACATCCTCGAACTGAAAGTGCTCTCGAAAAAGGAGTTTGACGAGCCTGTGAAAGACACTCTCGACGAGAACGGCACGCCCATAACAAAAGCCGAGAGGCAATGGCGCGAGGCTGTGGAACAGATAAAGCACTATGCGGCGGCACCGAGGGTTGAGGCCCTGCGGCAGGGCACCACGCTGCACCGTATCATTATGCAGTTCAAGGGATGGGAACTGGCGAGGATGGAGGAAGTGTAAGGCAAGATGCCGCCCCCTCTTCCTGTTATGTATTGACAGTTTCTACTGGACAGCAATAATTACTTATTTATAGGTAAATTAAAACCAAGTCCTTGCCAGTCCGCAATATTATCCATAACTTAGCCGTACAAAAAAGCAAATGAAATTATGACAAACGTATGGATAAGCGCCGCTGGACTTTGCGGAGCTACAATAATAGGCAGCATTCTTGGATTCGGGATAAAGGAGCTGCCGCACAAATGGAACGACACGGTGCTTGGCTATTGCGCCGGAGTGATGCTCGCCGCCTCAACGTTAGGACTGATTGTCCCTGCCTTTGAGTCAGAGGCAACGCCATGGTGGCTTGTCGCCGTAGGAGTAATGGCAGGTGCCTTGTTCCTCAACGTCCTCGACCTCGTGACGCCCCACCTCCACCACATCACCGGCCTCGACGTAGAAGAGCACCGCAACAACTCCACCCTCAACCACATTCTTCTATTCGTCATGGCCATCGCCATCCACAAATTGCCCGAAGGTATTGCCGCAGGAGTGAGCATGAGTGAGGGCGAGGAGGCGTCGTGGACTGTGAGTTTCGGCATCGCGCTGCAGAACATACCCGAAGGCATGGTTATAATAGCGCCGCTGCTGCTCGCCGGAGTGAAACGCATGCGTACATTCATAATATCCGTAGCCATCGGTCTACTTGAGGTCATCGGTGTGTGGACAGGATTCGCCATGGGCAACGTGTCGGCCTCCATGCTTCCCGTCATGCTTGGCTTCGCCGGTGGCGCGATGCTATACGTCACGAGCGACGAAATGATTCCCGAGACCCACGCCCACGGCTATCAGAAACAAGCCACCTACGCGCTACTGCTCGGCTTCATGACATTTGTTTTGTTGGAGAGACTGTTGTGAAACCTAAGCGTCATCTTGGTTGTGCAGATGTGATTAAGTTTCAGTGCCATAATTCCTTATTCTTTATGACTTCAACCACTTCCATGTCGGCCGGCAGCCAATTCACCGTGCCAAGTTCTTTCTCCGCAAGCCACTTGGCGGCCTCAGCCTCCACAAGACGCAATTCGCCGGCTGCTACATGGCAAAGGTAGCACGCCATGTGGAGATGGAACGAGGGATAGTCGTAGTCGATGGTCGTAAGGTGGCGGTCGACGGAGATTTCAGTTTCCAGTTCCTCGCGTATCTCGCGACGCAAAGCCTCCTCGGGTGTCTCTCCTGGTTCTATCTTTCCGCCGGGAAACTCCCACCAGTCCTTGAACTCGCCATAGCCACGCTGTGTGGCGAAATACTTGCCGCCGCTTTCTATCACGGCAGCCACTACATTTATTGTCTTCATCATTCTTCACACGTTTCAGTATCAGCCACGGCTTACACTGCCTTTATGAATTTTGCAATGGCAGGCTTTCGCAACTCCCGACAAATTGCGACAGTGTCGGCACTTTGTCGTAGGACATCAGCTCCTTTACGAGGCGACGCGTGTTGTATATCGCGCCATGAATATTCGCCAAGACATATTTCTGCGCCTTGCGCTCCATGTATATTGAGCATCCGTGCGGCAAGAGCGTAAATACAATATGTTATTCCACCTGCAAATGTACTAAAAGATACTGGCTTACACTATATTATTCCCACTTATTTTCCACATCTCTATCCTAATTGCTACATTTCGGTTCCGCTCCGCGACATTGCCACAATAAAAAAGAGCTTTACTATCCTGCAGCCCCTGCAAAGCACACGATACGCATTTACCGGAAGAGACAGAAAAAGAGCCAGAAAAAAGCCATAAGCCCCAAAACATCATGACAACATGTTCCAAGACTTATGGCTCCAGCCTATTACCATTCCACCTTCTCGTTGAAGATTACGCCATCGGCGGCATCCTCTGCCGTGAACGTGGCGCCACGATACTGCACGCAGAGCATCACCAATGGCTCGGTGCCGTTGTTGCGGACGGAACGCTTGCCATCCGGGGCCACTCTCACCACGCTTCCCTCGGCTATCGGGAACACCTGGCCATCAACCTGGAACTCGCCCTTGCCACAGAGGAAGAAATACAGCTCCTCATGGTTCTTGTGGGTGTGGATGAAGCCGGTCTCCGTGCCCGGAGCGAACGACTGGAAGGAGAACTCGCCACCTGTCGCGCCTACCAATGCGCCACCAAACACCTTTCCGGGGATTTTCACCTCAGGTGAAAGCTCCAATACATACTCGTTCAGGTCGCTCAACTTGCCGAAATCCACGGCTGTGGCATTCTCTGCCTTGAAAATGGTCTTTGCCTCTTTCATTGTCTTTGATAATTAAGAAAAGTTATTCGTTTGCTTGTTATTACTATATTAGTTTTGATACCGCAAAATTACGGTTTCTTTCCTGTTCCCACAAGAGGACACTTCCACGTGGGTTACTTACCTTGAGGTAACCAATGCTGATTATCAAGCACTAAAAGTTTTGAGTTTTAAGTTACTTTAGCACACGAACTTGCGGCACGTCGGGAAAGTTGGTTACTTTTGTATACCATTTTTGAAAACAAGATGATTACGAACACATCAACAGGAAAATCCATCACGCGCAACCAGATAACCGACACCGTTTTCCCCGACTGTCCCATACGCAATGTCTTGTCACACATTTGCGGCAAGTGGTCGTTGCTGGTCATCTACGTGATGCGCCAAGGCGACAGCATCCGCTTCAACGCTCTCCACCGTGCCATTCCCGACATTTCGCAAAAGGTGCTGACCTCCACCCTCCGCTCGCTCGAGGCTGACGGGTTCATCACCCGGCAGGTCTATGCAGAGGTGCCGCCAAGGGTGGAGTATTCGCTCACCGACCGCGCCCGCTCGTTCATCCCCTTAGTGGAAAGCATGATAGCATGGGCACAAAACAACATGGCTGGCATATTAAAGGACAGAAACAGGAAGGCTTCTTGCTAAATGGTAGAAAAATTTCAATAATGTGAATAACATGTCCCCCCAAAAACGTACCTTTGCAACAATATTCACATCCAGAAGTTAGTTTTTTATAGTTATGAGAATCAAAAAATTGTTTTGGTTGACACTATGTGTGATTGGTTTAGGAGCTTTGTGCTCTTGCGACTCAAGCAGCGCCCCCGATGATAACGCCACAAGTCTGCCAACACAAATCTCTGATGATTTAGCCAAGCGTTGTCCTGGCAACACCATTGAAAAGATATTCACGTTCACGGGCAGCGACTTTTACGGCCACTCCGACTCAGAAGTGACTTATGTTTATGCGGTGGATAAAAACAAGGACGAATGGCTGGTGATCTACACTGATCGCTCATGGAGCAGGACTATACACACGCTTAAAGACGTCAACACGTTGAACGAGGCCGTGAGGTTCCGCTTGTTCAACGACTTCCAGGAAGATATAAAAAATGGCTTCAGCGAGATAAAGGAGGTATCGCAAAACTGCGTTAACGGCAAATATTACATCTTGCGATACGTTTCTGACATTCCATCAGCCAAGAATTGCGAACACACCATCGTGATGGGAGCCGACGGAAAGGTCCTAAAACTGACGACATACCGACTCAACAATATCGATGACGTGCGTCCTTTAGCCTCAGACATGGACTGGATAGCCAAGCATTATGACGGCGCGTCGGTAGCGGCCTATGTCAACGACATGGGCAATGACGATTATATCACTATGCACAACGGTGTAGTGAAAAACATCTGTTTCAAGTCTTACGGATCGGAGAGAAAGTGGGAAAAGACAGAATACGATTTACCACAGGGCGAAACCGTGCCAACTACCGTGCTCGACAATCTGAACGCCTCTGCCCCAGGGTTCAATTATACCCAGGTGACAGTGACGGAAACGCCAATCGGCAAAAGCTACACTTTTATCGACGGCACAAGTCCTGAGCGCATAGGGCACATCATCTGGGCACACCTTGACACGCAAGGCCTATAAGGGTTATTCCTTGTCGGTATATATTCCGAATTGCTTGAAGATGATATATGCTTTGCAGGGGGCGACCCCCGCAAAGCGTTACCCAGATTCGCGTAACGAGCTTATTCGTGAATGTCCTTCACGGCGCGTCCCGATGGCTCATTCATGTTCTTGAACGCCTCGTCCCAAGCCAGGGCCTCGGCCGTGGAGCAAGCCACGCTGGGCACGCTGGGCACCGAGCGCGCCGCGCTGTCAGACGGGAAGTGCTCGGCGAAGATGGAGCGATAATAATACTCCTCCTTGTTGCGAGGCGGGTTTATCGGGAAGCGCTCGGCGGCGTGCGCCATCTGCTCATCGCTCACGGCAGAGGCGGTAATCTGCTTCAAGGTGTCAATCCACGAATAGCCCACGCCATCGGAGAACTGCTCCTTCTGCCTCCACGCTATCTCCTCGGGCAGCATGTCGGAGAAAGCATCGCGCACCACCTTTTTCTCTATCTCCTTGCCCGGGCACATCTTGTAGCTTGGGTCTAACGTCATGGCCACGTCGAGGAACTCCTTGTCGAGGAACGGCACGCGACCCTCGACGCCCCAAGCCGACAGCGACTTGTTGGCACGCAGGCAATCGTAGAGGTGAAGCTTTGACAGCTTGCGCACCGTCTCCTTGTGAAACTCTTCCGGCGTTGGCGCCTTGTGGAAATAGAGGTATCCGCCGAAGATCTCATCGGCACCCTCGCCCGACAGCACCATCTTTATGCCCATCGACTTTATGACCCTGGCCAGCAGATACATGGGCGTGGAGGCGCGCACGGTGGTGACATCGTAGGTCTCGATGAAATATATCACGTCGCGTATGGCGTCGAGACCCTCTTGTATGGTATAGTTTATCTCATGGTGCACCGTGCCGATGCGTTCGGCCACCAGCTTTGCCTTGGCAAGGTCGGGCGCGCCTTTCAAGCCCACGGCGAAGCTGTGAAGGCGAGGCCACCATGCCTCCGTGGCACCGTCGTTCTCCACGCGGTGTGAGGCGTAGCGCGCGGCAATGGCGGAAATGACACTTGAGTCGAGACCGCCGGAGAGGAGCACGCCATAAGGCACGTCGCTCATGAGCTGGCGTTTCACCGCGCTCATCAGTCCGAGGCGCACTTCCTCAACCGCGTCGCCGTAAGACAACTCTTCCTTTGGCACCGTCTCGCCCTGCATCCAGCCACGTGTGTACCACCGCTGCATGCCCTTGTCGGCCTCTCGGCTCCAATAGTAATGGCCAGGAAGGAAAGGCTCGTAGCAGTCGCACTGGCCTTCAAGGGCCTTCAGCTCGGATGCCACATACACCTTGCCGTCCTTGTCGTAGCCAATGTAAAGAGGTATGACGCCTATCGGGTCGCGAGCGATAAGAAACGAGCCATCCTCGACATCGTAAAGGGCGAAAGCGAAGATGCCGGACAAGCGCTCAAGCAACGGCACGAAAGAAGACGCGCCATTGGCCTTCCACTCACGATAGAGGGCCAGGATGACCTCGCAGTCGGAACCCGTCTGATACTGGTAATCGCTCGTCGACTGGCGGATGGAGGTATGGTTGTAAATCTCACCGTTCACGGCAAGCACTTGTTTCTTGTCGGGCGCGAAGAGAGGCTGCCTGCCGCTTTCCGGGTCGACAATGGAAAGACGCTCATGGCACAATATGGCAGACGGGCCAGTGTAGATGCCACTCCAGTCGGGGCCGCGATGACGTATTTTCTGACTCATACGCAGCGCCTTCTGGCGCAATTCGGGCGTCTGCTCACCGATATTGAATATTCCTACTATTCCACACATAATCTTCTCCTTGTCTTTTTCTTTTATGATGGTTTGTTTATAAACTCTCGTTTGCAACCAAATCTTTAGGTTACGGTTGCAAAATTACAACATTAGCAGGAAACCAACAAACAAAAAGACAATTATTTTATGATTTTCTTGTCATTTTGTCATCAGCGATAAAAGTTTGCTATCCCTTGTGCATGATATTGCGCGGATGATGCTCAAGAATCTCTTTTCTCAACGACTCGTCGTCGAGGTGCGTGTATATCTCCGTGGTGCCAATGTTGGCATGGCCAAGCAGCACCTGTATGACACGCAGGTCGGCTCCACCCCTGAGCAGAGCCGTGGCGAAGGAGTGGCGCAAGGTGTGCGGCGATATGGTCTTCTTGATGCCGGCCAGTTTGGCCTGACGTTTCACCATGATGAGAATCATCACGCGCGTGAGGTGGTGGCCACGCCGGTTGAGGAACACATAATCCTCTTCGCCCGGCTTGACCTTCAAGCGGTCGCGGTCGATGAACCAGCGCTGAAGCTCGGTTATCGCCCTGTCCGACATGGGCACGAGACGTTCCTTGTCGCCCTTGCCCGTGACGCGCATGAAATGCTCATTGAGGTTAAGGCCAGACAACTTCAGGTTGACCAGCTCCGACACCCGCAACCCGCAAGAGAAGAGCACCTCTATGATGGCGCGGTTGCGCTGCCCCTCATTGCTCTCGAGGTCGATGCTGTCCTCGAGCCTGTCCACTTCCTCGGTGGAAAGATATGTGGGCAGGTGCTTGGGTAGGATTGGCGACTCCAGAAGTTCGGTGGGGTCTACCTCAAGATAGCCATCGAGGGTGAGGAAGCGATAAAACGACCGCACGCCGAAAAGAATGCGCGACTGGGACCGAGCGCCTATGGCATACTCGTGGAGAGAGGCGGCAAACTGTTCCAAATCATCAAGCTTCACGTCAATGGGCGACATGTCGCGCTCGGAGAGGAAGCGCATGAAGTAAGTCAGGTCGTGGCTATAAGCCTCCTGCGTGTTGACCGAATAGTTTCGGTCAAGCTTGAGATAACGCATGAAACGACGCACGAGGTCTTCGCCTAATGATAAATTATTTTGGTTTTTCTTTTGCAATTTAATCGTTTATCTTTAATTTTGCCGTCAAAGTTAACCATTTGTTGGCAGAAACGGCTAACATTATTATTAAAAGAACATGAGAAAGATTCAGATAATCAACGGGCCCAACCTCAACCTCCTTGGCGTGAGAGAGCCTGGAATATACGGCAACAACTCGTTTGAGAGCTACCTGCCGGCGTTGCGCGCACTGTTTCCAGACGTGCAGATTGACTATTACCAAAGCAACATCGAGGGCGAGATGATCAACAAGATGCAAGAAGTGGGCTTCGGCTACGATGGGATCGTGCTCAACGCCGGCGCCTACACCCACACCAGCATAGCGTTGCTCGACTGCATCAGGTCACTGCGCTGCCCAGTGGTGGAAGTGCATATCAGCAACGTGCACCAACGCGAGAAGTTCCGCCACCACTCCATGATAAGCTCGGGCTGCAAGGGCGTGATATGCGGCTTCGGACTGCAAGGCTACGAACTGGCAATAAGAGGACTCCTGAACAATGATTGAGCCTGAAAGCATCGTCGATTACGCCACCGCCAAGTCTGACGCGGAAGGCGACTACCTGTACCGCCTCTGGCGCGCCACCAACATCCACACCGTGCATGGCCACATGGCCTCAGGCCACCTCCAGGGACGGCTATTGAAAATGCTCGTCATGATGCAACGCCCACGCGCCATCCTCGAGGTTGGCACGTTCTCGGGCTATTCGGCACTGTGCATGGCGGAAGGCTTGAAAGAGATTGCCGGGCAGGCAGACAAGCCTTATGGGGCAGACAAGCCGCGACTGTACACTTTCGAGATAAACGACGAGATGGAAGACTTCACCCGTGAATGGATCGACGGCTCCGACGTGGCCGACCTCATCGACTTTCGCATCGGCGACGCCGTGGAGGAAGCCCCCAAGCTGGGCGTGAAGTTCGACTTCGTGTTCATCGACGGCGACAAGCGCACATACAGCGAGGTCTACGACGCTCTGTTCCCACTCGTCAACGAAGGCGGAATAATCCTCGCCGACAACACGTTGTGGGACGGCCATGTCGTGGAAAGCGCATACGACCACGACAGCCAGACAATAGGAATAAGGCGTTTCAACGACCACATAGCCGAAGACACTCGAATAGAGAAGGTTATAGTGCCCATTCGCGACGGACTGACCATAATACGCAAGAAAAGGCTGGCAAACGCAAGACACAAAAAATAAGAAACCGTTTTTTACCGATTTCTTTTGAACATGTCATTACTTTTTCGTAATTTTGCAGGAAATATTGACACACACAAATGAGCAGACAGAAAACGAACCTCATGCTTAACGACGCGATATGCCGTATGGCCGCACCCGAATCATTGCAAGGCCTGTTTCATGAGCATGAGGAAGGTTATCCTCTCCCTTCAAGCGAAAGCCTTGAAGAAATCATACAGCTGTCTCGTGCCATCCTCTTCCCTGGCTATTTCGGGAAGTCGCAAGTCAATATCCATACCATCAAATACCAGATTGGCGTCAACGTTGAGCAGATGTACCACTTGCTCTGCGAGCAGGTTCTCGCGGGATTGTGCTTCAGCCATGTGTCTGATGCCGACACCGACAAGGTGAAAGTGGCCGACACCGACTTGACGATGCGCGCCCACGACATAGCGAGAGAGCTCATAAGCCGCTTGCCGGAGATAAGGCGCGTGCTTGCCACGGATGTCGTGGCGGCATACAACGGCGACCCGGCCGCACACAGCCACGCCGAGATAATATCATGCTATCCTGTCATAAAGTGCCTCACCAATTATCGCGTGGCCCACGAGCTATACCTCTTGGGCGTGCCACTCATACCGCGCCTCATGACAGAGCTTGCCCATTCGGAGACAGGCATCGACATCAACCCTGGCGCGACCATTGGAGAGTATTTCACCATCGACCACGGCACGGGCGTGGTGATTGGCGAGACGTGCCGCATAGGACGCAACGTGAAGCTCTACCAAGGCGTGACTCTCGGGGCGAAGAGCTTCCCTCTCGACAAGGATGGCAACCCGATAAAAGGCATACCACGACACCCCATCATCGGCGACAACGTGATAATATACGCCAACGCCACCGTGCTGGGAAGGGTGACGATTGGAGCGGGATCCATAATCGGCGCCAACGTGTGGATTACCAATGACCTTAAACCAGGCTCAAAGAAATACAAACAACAGAAAAAAGATATATTTGATTTAGAATTCAATAATGGAACAGGAATTTGAACTTATCGCCAAGACGTTCATGGGACTTGAGAACGTCCTTGCCCAAGAGCTCATCCAGCTTGGTGCCAACAACGTACAGACAGGTCGACGCGTGGTCACTTTCACCGGCGATAAAGAGATGATGTATCGTGCCAACTTTCAGTTGCACACCGCTATCCGCATCCTCAAGCCGATAAAGCATTTCAAGGCTCGCTCAGCCGAGGACGTATATAATAATGTGAAAACCATCGACTGGGGCAAGTATATCCAGACGGGCAAGACTTTCGCCGTCGACTCCGTGGTCTACTCTGATGAGTTCCGCAACTCACACTTCGTGACCTACAAGGTAAAGGACGCCATCGTTGACCAGTTTCGCGAGAAGACCGGCAAGCGCCCCAACATCTCCGTGGCCAACCCCGACATCCGCCTGCATATCCACATTGCCGGCGACGACGCCACGATAGCACTCGACTCGAGCGGCGACTCGCTTCATCGCCGTGGCTACAGGCAGGAGAGCGTGGAGGCCCCGCTCAACGAGGTGCTCGCGGCTGGCATGATACTCATGACCGGCTGGCACGGAGAGTGCGACCTCATAGACCCCATGGACGGCTCCGGGACAATAGCCATAGAGGCAGGGCTCATCGCCCGCAACATCTCGCCCGGCGTGTTCCGCAAGTCGTTCGCCTTTGAGAAATGGCCCGACTTCGACAAGGAGCTGTTCGAGGACATATACAACGACGACTCGCAGGAGAGGCCTTTCGAGCACCATATCTATGCCTACGACATCGACATGAAAGCCGTGAACACGGCACGCATGAACGTCAAGGCAGCCGGCTTGTCGCAAGACATCAGCGTGGAGCAACAAGACTTCAAGGACTTCAAGAAGCCTGCCGAGAAGAGCATCATCATAATGAACCCTCCTTACGGCGAGCGCATCACCACGCCTAACCTCCTGGGCACCTACCACATGATTGGCGAGAAGCTGAAGCGCGAGTTCGGTGGCAACGAGGCTTGGGTGCTGTCGTACCGCGAGGAGTGCTTTGAGCAGATTGGACTGAAGCCTTCGATCAAGGTTCCGCTTTATAACGGCTCGCTCGAATGCGAACTGCGCAAATACACACTCTTCGACGGCAAGCTGGCCGACTTCCGTCGCGAAGGCGGCATAGTGAAGACTGAAGAGGAAAAGGCCGAGATGGCCCAGAAACACAGGTTCAAGAAGAACCGTGAGTTCAAGGAGCGCGTGAGCGGCAACGACTTCTATTCGCTCAAGCGCGAGGCTCAGGCCAACGAGGAAGGCGACATCCGCACATTCAAGTTCCATTCGTTTGAGGAACGCCGCAAGCCGTCACGTCCACGTTTCGACGACGACAAGCGCGAATACTCACGCCCGAAGAGAGACCACGGACGCAAGGACGACTTCAGAAAGGAGCGCCGTGGCGCGGCTCGCAAGCCAGACCGCCGCAAGCGCGGATTCGATGAGGAGGATTAAAAGGCAAGAAGATCAAGAAAAGAAAGAACATGATTAAAAAGATATTCGCGCTTATGTTGTCGGTAGCGTCGCTGTTTGGCGCGGAAGCGCAGGCCCAAACGAAACAGTTCACCCTTGAGGACTTGAACTTCGGCGGGGTGAACTATCGCAAGTTCGTGCCGGAGAACCGTTGGACAACATGGTGGGGCGACGAGCTCGTAAGACTCGACGCGGAGTATTGCTCCATCGTTGACAAGAACAGCGGCAAGGAGAAGACCTTGCTCACGATTGAGCAACTCAAGAAAAGCGGCCTGAACGTGCATTCATTATACTCGGCCACGTTTCCTGAGGCAGGAAAGCCAATCGTGATGCTGACTTCAGGCAAACAGACCGTGGCCTACAACTGGAAGACGCGTAAAACACTTTGGGCCATCAACATGGCCTCGGGCACACAGGCCTCTGACTTCTGCTATGCCACACGCTCGTTGGCTTACGTCAAGGACTGGCAGCTCTACGTGGCTCAACCCACCGCAGGCAACAGCGCTGAGCCCGTGAGCGCGACGAGAAAGCTCACGAACGACGGCTCGCGCGAGATTGTATACGGACAGAGCGTGCACCGTGATGAGTTTGGCATCAACGGAGGCCTCTTCTGGAGCCCGGACGGAAAGAAGCTCGCCTTCTACCGCATGGACCAGTCGATGGTGACCGATTATCCACAGGTTGACATCCCCGACCCTGACGTCACGCCTAAGTCGGGTTCGCGCATAGCCAAGGCCGACCCTGACAAATATCCCATGGCGGGTGAGACAAGCCACAAGGTGACGCTTGGCGTCTACGACATGACTACACAAAAGCTCGTCTACCTCAAGGCTGGCGATCCAACCGACAGGTATTTCACCAACGTGGCGTGGAGCCCTGACTCTAAGACCATCTACATGTTTGAGCTGAATCGCGACCAGAACGATTGCCGTCTCGTGAGCTACAACGCCACGACGGGCGACAAGCTGCAGGAGTTATATCGTGAGACCGACGACAAATATGTGGAGCCTCAGCACCCTATCGTATTCCTGCCCTGGGACAGCAACAAGTTCATCATGCAGAGCCAGAAAGATGGTTACAACCACTTCTACCTTTGCGAAATAAAGAATAAAGAACGAAAAACGAAGAATCCTAATGCGGAGTATTCACAAGGTTCCGCAGCCAACCAGGAGAATTCTTCACTCTCCGCACCTCACTCTTCACTCAACATGCGTCAGTTGACAAGCGGCAAGTGGGTCGTGGAGAACTTCCTCGGATTCAACACGAAACAGAAGGCTATCGTGTATGAGAGCAATGAGTGCAGCCCAATACAAAAGAACATTTGGATGGTTGACGTTGCCACGGGCAAGCGCGCCCTTATTGACGACAACGGCAAGGGTTGGCACAACGGAACGCTTAGCGGAAGCGGTCAGTATGTGGTGGACAACTACTCAACGCCGACCACTCCACGCAACATCGCCATCGTGAACGCCGCAAACCGTCATCACACTCGTTGGCTCACGGCGGCTGATCCTTGGAAAGGCTACGACGTGCCCGAATACCGTTGCGGAACAATAAAGGCGGCTGATGGCACCACAGACCTTTACTACCGTATGGTGATGCCAACTGGATTTGACCCCAACAAGAAATACCCTGCCATCATCTACGTGTATGGAGGCCCGCACGCCCACAACGTTGACGCGCGTTGGCATTATTCCTCACGCTCGTGGGAGACCTACATGGCGCAACACGGCTACCTGCTTTTCATCCTCGACAATCGCGGCTCCGAGAATCGCGGCAAGGCCTTTGAGCAAGCCACGTTCAGGCATCTCGGCGACAACGAGGTGGCAGACCAGATGAAGGGTGTTGACTTCCTGAAGACCCTTCCATACGTTGACAGCACACGTCTTGGAGTGCACGGATGGAGCTTCGGCGGATTCATGACCATCAACATGATGACCACTCATCCCGGAGTGTTCAAGTGCGGAGTGGCTGGCGGCCCCGTGATTGACTGGAAGTGGTATGAGGTGATGTACGGCGAGCGCTACATGGACACGCCGCAGACCAACCCGGAAGGTTACGCGCAGTCGTCTCTCCTGCCCAAGGCAAAGAACCTGAAAGACAGGCTCGAGATAATCATCGGCGGCAACGACCCCACGGTGGTGCCACAGCACGCATTGTCGTTCTTGAAAGAATGCATCAAGTATGGCACGCAGCCCGACTTCTTCATCTACCCTGGCGAGCCTCACAACATGCGCGGACATCAAAGCGTGCATCTGCATGAGCGCATTTCAAGATATTTCTTCGATTTCTTAAAATAAAGACATTTATTCGAATTATTAAAACATAACGGTCATGAATATATTACTTTTAGGCAGTGGCGGACGTGAACACGCCTTGGCATGGAAAATCGCACAGAGCAAGAAATGCTCTAAACTGTTTATCGCACCAGGCAACGCCGGCACGGCTGCCGTTGGCGAGAACGTCGCCATAAGCGTAAACGACTTCGAAGCCCTGAAAGACTTTGCCCTGAACAACAATGTGGGCATGGTTGTGGTAGGCCCTGAGGATCCATTGGTGAAAGGTGTTTACGACGAGTTCAAGGCTGACCCAAAGACAAATGGCATAACCGTTATTGGCCCTTCTAAGGCAGGAGCGCAACTGGAAGGCAGCAAGGACTTCGCCAAAGGATTCATGAAGCGCCACCACATACCAACGGCCGCCTACGAGACCTTCGACGGCACGACAGTGGAAGAAGGATGCAAGTTCTTGGAGACATTGAAAGCTCCCTACGTGCTCAAGGCTGACGGATTAGCCGCAGGCAAAGGCGTGCTGATTGTACCCACACTGGAAGAGGCGCAAAAGGAGTTTCGCGAGATGCTCAACGGCATGTTTGGCAATGCCTCGGCAAAGGTGGTCATCGAGGAGTTCCTCTCTGGCATTGAGTGCTCGGTGTTTGTGCTCACTGATGGCAAGCACTACAAGATTCTGCCAGAAGCCAAGGACTACAAGCGCATTGGCGAACACGACACGGGGCTCAACACCGGTGGCATGGGAAGCGTGTCGCCCGTTCCGTTCGCGACAAAGGAGTGGATGGAAAAGGTGGAGAACCAGATAATCCGCCCAACCGTGGACGGACTTGCGGAGGAAGGACTCGACTACAAGGGCTTCATATTCTTCGGACTCATCAATGTCGACGGCGACCCAATGGTAATCGAGTACAACTGCCGCATGGGCGACCCTGAGACAGAGACCGTGATGCCACGACTGAAAAGCGACATCGTGGACCTGTTCGAAGGTGTTGCCAACGGTGACCTCGACAAGCACGAGGTGGAGTTTGACAGTCGTGACGCCGTGTGCGTGATGCTCGTCTCAGGCGGCTATCCAGGGAGCTACAAGAAAGGATTCGAGATTAAGAACATCGACAAGGTGGACCCGGAAAGCATCGTCTTCCATTCCGGCACGGCACTGAAAGACGGCAAGGTCGTCACAAACGGCGGACGCGTGATATGCGTCACGTCTTATGGAAAAGACAAAGACGAGGCATTGCGAAAGAGCATGCTCGGAGCCGGGCTCATCGACTTTAAGGGAAAATACTTCCGCAAGGACATAGGGCAAGACCTGTAAGCCTCCTATGACATTAATCATAAATTTGAATTAAACAAGTAGTTTGAAGCGACTTCAAAACCGTATTGCGACATCCCGTTGGTCACTGCACGTGACAGTGGCCTACGGGTTGTTAATAAGCCTTGCAGCCGGACTCCTGACGGAGGCATTATGGCTGAACTTCGCATTGCTCTTCGTCTCCATGATGATGATGGTAGAACTGAACAACAGTAACGCGCTCATTCGCATTTATTCGCGAATGGTGTCTTGCTCGTTCCTCGTCATGACTACCATGTCATTATTTCTTTTCAAGACAATTGACGTGGCGGTGGTCCAGATATCGTTCATCGCATTCCTGCTGTTCTTGCTACGTTCCTATCAAGAACCTAATGCCACAGGACTAACCTTTTACGCTTTCTGCGCCCTCGGCATAGCGAGCATAGTGTTTCCGCAAATACTTCTCTTCCTACCGGCGTTGTGGATTGTCATGGCCGTATACATGCAAAGCTTCTCGCCACGCACCTTCCTGTCATCAATCATAGGTGTCATAGCACCGTATTGGTTTGTGGCGGCATGGCTCATCTACACTGGTAAATACGCGTGGCTAGGCACGCATTTCATCAGCGCCCTGCAATTCGGCACACCGTTCTATTTAGCTGATGTCAAGTTGCACGAATGGATCACGTTCGCGTTTGTATTGTTGTGCGCCTTGATCGGAAGCGTCCACTTCATGATATACAGCTACCAAGACAGGATAAGGATAAGACTTATATACGAGATGCTCATCGTGCTCGATGGGCTCACCATGTTCTTCGCCCTCATACAGCCACAGCATTTCGATTGCCTCTTGGGCATGGCCATCGTGCTCACCGCGCCCATCATTGGCCACTGGCTTGCGCTGACGTCATCAAGGCTGAGCAACATCGTTTCCATGCTGCTCGCGGCAGCCGCATTCGCATTGACAATATACAACATGATAGGTGCATAAAAGTCTTCACGTCTCTCCCTGTCAATCATCATTATGGCTCAGGCTCTAACAGATTTTCTCGTTAACTATGGCTATTGGGGTATGCTCGTCGCGGCATTTCTCGCCGGCAGTTTCTTCCCGTTTTCAAGCGAAGCGGTAATGCTTGGCCTCTTCGCGGCTGGACTCAAGGCCGAACCTCTTATAATTTATGGCACCATAGGCAACGTGCTCGGCTCATTGTTCAATTACAGCGTTGGCCGCATGGGGCGCATGGAATGGATTGAGAGATACCTGCACGTCAAGCAGGCGAGCCTTGACAAGGCAAAAAGGTTCATGGCTGGACACGGCGCCTGGATTGGCTTCTTCGCTTTTCTGCCCATCATTGGCTCTGCCATAACAATATGCCTCGGCCTTATGCGCGCCAATATTGCCATCTCAACCGTCAGCATCACTATTGGCAAGCTATTGCGCTATGTCATATTGATGGCAGGAGCCGGACTATTGGTGTCATGACATAATTATCTACAAGAAACCAGCAAGCGAGCCACATGTGAAGCTGCAAAAGAATCACAAGGATAAATATCAGTAACTGCTGTAAATGAATACTGAAATAAATAAGTAACTTTGCAAATCGAAAGAAGAAAGAGATAATGCAAAACCAATTTTCACGCACGCAATTATTGCTTGGCAAGCCGGCCATCGACACTCTCAACGGCTCACGTGTAGCGGTATTTGGCGTAGGAGGCGTGGGAGGCTATGTGGTTGAGGTGCTGGCGCGAAGCGGCGTGGGCGCACTCGACATCATAGACGACGACCGCGTTTGCCTCACCAATGTCAACAGGCAGATACTTGCCACCATATCGAGCGTTGGCCGACACAAGGTGGATGTTGCCGAAGAGCGTATACACGACATCAACCCACGTTGCCATGTAAGGAAATACCAAACGTTTTATCTTCCGTCCAACTCGGCAGAGTTTGATTTCTCGCGTTACGACTATGTTGTCGACTGCATTGACACGGTAACCGCCAAGCTCGACCTCATAAAGCGATGCCATGAACTCAACAAACCTATTATCTCGTGCATGGGCGCCGCGTATAAGCTTGACGCCACACAGTTGCAAGTCACCGACATCTGGAAGACCATCAACGACCCATTGGCAAAGGTGATACGCAAGAAGTTGCGCAAGACGGGCATAAAACACCTGAAAGTGGTCTACTCGCCCGAACTTCCCATTGAGAGCATCGACCAACCAGACATTAGTTGCAGATACCACTGCATCTGCCCTGCCAAGGACATGCGCGCCTGCACCGAGCGCCACACCATACCAAGCTCCAACGCTTGGGTTCCTGCCACAGCCGGACTGATTTGTGGCGGCGAGGTCGTGAAAGACCTTGTCAACAATGCCCACACCATGCGCGTGGACCTGCAAGAAGACCCCGACAACGTTTATGCCAAGAAGGCGGCCGAGAAGAAAGCCGCTTATCTGGACGACTACAAGAAAAGGGTGGCTGAGAGGAAGAAGGCAAAGGCCATGGCTGACAATGACAACAAAAAAGGCAAAGTGCTGGAAACCGAAGGCGGCAAGGAAGCCCTGCGGGACGCGGGAGCCGATATCTGAGTCTGGCACATGAAAGGCAAAGGGTGTTCGCGGTCATTATCGTTGGTTGATTATGTTTTTAATCAGTTTATGCCCTTTCAATATAATAACCCATTGGGCATAAGCGTTATTCTATAGATGGAAAAGAAGAAACGGAACAACGCTTATGCTAACATCCTGAAATACACCAGCCTGTTTGGTGGCGTGCAGGCCTTGAGCATTCTCGTGGCATTGGTGCGCAACAAACTCGTGGCCGTGCTATTAGGCCCCATGGGCGTGGGACTTCTCTCCCTGTTCAACTCCACGATACGTTTCATTGGCGACTCTACCAACCTTGGCATTGGCACGAGTGCCGTGAAACACATTTCCGAGGCTTATGCCCAAGACGACGAGCAAACAACAAGCCAGACCGTGCAAACCGTAAGGGCATGGAGTGCCATCACCGCTTTATTAGGCATGCTGGCATGTGCCTTGCTCAGCCCCTTGCTCAGCAAATACACCTTCGGCTGGGGCAAGCACACGCTACATTTTCTCCTTCTCTCGCCCGTTGTCGCCATGACTGCCATCATGGGCGGTGAGCTTGCCATCCTCAAGGGCACACGCCATCTGGGAGGCTTGGCACGCATATCCATCATCAACGTGGCGCTGGCCGTCGTCCTCTCCGTCCCGCTCTTCTTTGTCTGGCGCGCAAAGGCCATCGTGCCGTCAATGATAATCGTGGCCTTTGCCCAAATGATCATCACCATGGCCTACTCTTACCACTACCAACCGTTGAACCTGCACATCAGCGCGTCAGCGTTGCGCTATGGCGGAAACATGGTAAGGCTCGGCATCGGCTTTTTTCTCGCGGCAACGTTCGGCAGTTGTGCCGACTTCATCATCCGCTCGTTTGTCAACAACGCGGGGTCGCCCGACACGCTCGGACTGTTCAACGCCGGCTACATGATAACCATGACTTACGGCGGCATGGTTTTCTCGGCCATGGAGACCGATTATTTCCCTCGTCTCTCAGCCATAGCCCGCACGGGCACGACGCTCAACGACACGGTAAACAAGCAGATAGAAGTGTCGTTGCTCATCATATCGCCCATGCTCGTAGGGCTTATCATTGGTTTGCCCATCATTCTCCCCTTGCTCTATTCCCACTCGTTCCTGCCCGTCACATCCATGGCACAGCTCACGGCCCTCGCCATGTTTCTACGTGCCGTGAAACTGCCAATAGCCTATCTGCCCTTGTCGCGTGGCGACTCCAAGGCTTACCTGCTCATGGAAGGCATCTACGCCGTGGTTTATGTCATGCTGTCCGTTTTCTTTTTCCATGCTTTCGGTCTCATAGGCTTGGGCATGGCAATAGTTCTCGTTGCCTCATTCGATTTCATCATGCTCAATGTTTATATGGGTCATCGCTACGACTACCGCTTGTCGGGTTCCGCCATTAAACTCATGCTCCTGCAGTTTCCTATCGGTATTGCCGCCTACGTGCTCACGCTGAAAACGCAAGGCATCTACTATTGGGTATTAGGCGTTATGCTGACCATTCTCAGCGCTGTCATTTCCTATATTTCCCTTAACAAGCGTATTCATTGAGCGCCAAGACTACCGTTTCCACGTCTTCGTTGGTCATATAAGGATTGCAAGGTATGCTCAACTCCTCACGATGTATCCTTTCGGTAACAGGCAACGAAAGATTGTTCCATTCCTTATAACAATCTTGCTTATGAGGTGGAATGGGATAATGAATCATCGTGCCAATGTCCTTGCCTGTAAGATATTCTTGTAGCCAGTCCCTTGTCTTACAAAGCAATGGAAAGATATGAAACACGTTATCAGCATCGCCATTTTTCATCGAGAGGCTTATCAAAGGATTTTTAATGTTCTCGAAATACATCTTAGCTATTTCCTTTCTCCTTTGATTCTCCTCGTCCAAATATTTTAATTTTACATCCAAGACGGCAGCTTGCAACTCGTCTATCCTGCTGTTCTTGCCTTTATACTGGAAAATATATTTCCTCGCCGAGCCGTAGTTGCCCAAGGCACGGCAAACATCAGCCAAATCCTCATCGTAAGTGGTTATCGCGCCTGCGTCGCCCAACGCCCCAAGGTTCTTCCCTGGATAGAAACTGTGGGCGGCGGCATCGCCCAAAGAGCCCGTATGCCGGCCTCGATAGGTGCAGCCATGAGCCTGGGCGTTATCCTCCACCAACAATAGGTCATGTTCACGACATATTGCCGCAATCCGCCCTGTCATGGCACAACGACCATAGAGATGAACCAGCAGCAAGGCCTTGGTTCTCGGCGTTATGGCTTGTTCTATCAACTTATCATCGATTTCTAAAGTGTTGATGTCCGGCTCCACCAATATCGGTTTAAGCCCGTTTTCCGTTATCGACAATATTGAGGCTATATAAGTATTTGCCGGAACCACGACCTCATCTCCATCCTTCAGCCGTCCCATCTCCTTGTAGGCGCGGAAGATAAGCGTCAGCGCGTCAAGTCCGTTTCCGCATCCGACGCAATGGCAGTGGCGGCCCCTGTGCCCGTCAGCAACCATGCGGTCATCATTATCAACCGCGACTTCCGACACAGCTTCCATATATTGCGCGTAGTCTTCTTCAAACCTGTGCGTTGCCTCACCTTTGAGATACCATCCGCTATCGATGACACGGTTCACGGCCTCTCGAATCTCATCAATGTGGCGTTCAGTTATTTTCCTCAAATTCAAATAATCCACCATGTCTATCTCTCACCTACGAACCTATATTTCAAAGTGACCTCACATCCTATGTTCTCCTTGAACTCACAAAGCCCATAGTTTGGAACTCCATCCTCGGTTGATGGACCAATGTCAAGAATCCGCAAGCCTTGCTTATAGTAATGGTCCAATAGGGAGTATGCGAGAAAGTTCATCGGCCTCAAGGCAGAATACTTTCTTATGTCACCCCAATAGATTACTTGGGCAATGCCTTCGGCGACATGGGAAATTTGAGCCGCGGCAACATCGCGCCCTTCATGTTCCAGCACGAAAAAGTCAGCTTTCACGACACTTGTCACCGTTTGCCACACTTGCTCCAATGTCATGCGCAAGGGATAGCCGTGCTCCTCACGGTTGCGTCGTATCACCTCATAGGCTCTCTCCACATCATCTCTTTTCCCACTATCAAGCTGCACCAAATGAAAATCCTCTTTCAACGAACGGTTAAGATTCTTACGCGCGCTTCTATCCGTCAATGCCATGTAGTCAGGGAAGCATTGTACATTGAAATAGTAATTGAGGTCTATCACTTGTCTGAAACCTCCTCGCGAAAACACGCTAACCCACTTTGAAATTTGTGACTCATCATAAAGCAAGGGCGGCAACGTCACTTCCACACCCAATTGCCTTTCAGCCGCATAGCCTTTAAGCAAACCTACAGCACTCTCCATAAACAGGATATTCTGCTTGCCATGTTGCTCGAAACCGCCAAAAGGCGCGGAGAAAGGAGATAGAAGTCGTCCGTCGCGCTCTCCGAATATCGCGCCAAGGCGTGGTCTTCGTCCGTCTTCGCCAATGGCAAGATAATGCACTTTAATGACCTTTGAGGCATTGAGCCGCGCAAACGATGCCGTGTTGTAAACAAAGGACGGCTCGAAAAACGAATCGAATTCTGTCGATGATATATCTTTTATCTGCATTGTCATTTTTTCCCGTCCTTTGCAGAAATATAATCGATGAACTCACTGTAAGTGCCAAGATAATCTTCCTCCTTGAACAAGTCGGAGGCAAGAACCAAGCAAACGGCTCCATCAGAAAAGCCAGACAGTTCTGCCCATACGCATTTGTCGATAAATAAACCCTTGTCAGGACTGTCGAGAACAAAAGTCTCCTTTTCCTTGCCATTGTCAAGGGTGACACTGAACCTGCCACACATGGAGACCACAAACTGCCTCAATGTCTTATGGGCATGTCCTCCCCTACCCTTGCCCTTAGGCACGCCATACATCCAAAAGCAACGTTTTATCTCAAACGGCACTTCCTTCATCTGTTCCGCCACCGTAAGATTTCCTCGTGGATCCACTATCTTTGGGAGGTCCACTAATTGTCCTACTTGTTCCATATAATATTAACGGAAAAGCACAAGTTTTATTGTGTTTCAGAAAGAATTAAAGTATTGTTGTACTAATTCCAACGACGCTAAAAAGCAAACGCCTACTGCATGGCAGTTGTATTATATCAAAGCTCGAAGATATTACCTTCCAAACGAAAAAATGGTTGCTCAACATGTAGTTTGCCCCAATAAACAACAACATTGCTTGCCCACGCAGCTGAACTACATGGCTCACCAGCGCGGGCAATCAAAATCGTGGGGTTATCACTTCTTCATGTAAGGGTCGGTGCCGAGCACGGTCTTTGCCAATCGCTTGGCCTTGTCGCGCAGGGCGTTCATGTCGCAACCCACCTCGTCGTAGCACAACACCACGCCCATGCGTCTGCCGACGTGGGCGACCGGCTTGCCGAAGACGCGCACACGAGCGTGATCCTCATGGCAAATGTCATTGAGGTTATAGTCGAGAGGCTCTGTGCTTTCCTTCGGCGAGAGCACCACCGCTGAGGCTCCGCTATGCTCCAAATGGATGGCCGGGATATGAAGTCCCATCACGGCGCGGAAGTGAAGCTCAAACTCGGAGAGGTTGGTGCAATGACTCAGCGTCACCATTCCCGTGTCGTGTGGCCTGGGGCTAAGCTCGGAGAATATCACCTCGCCCTTCTTCGTCAGGAAGAACTCCACGCCCCAAAGACCGTAACCAGTGAGCGCCTTGGTCACCTCGTCGGCCATGTGCTGCGCTTGCGCGAGGGCCTCATCGCTTATATGGAACGGCATCCAGCTCTCACGATAGTCGCCGCCCTTCTGCACGTGGCCTATCGGCGGGCAGAAGAGGGTTGGCGCGTTCTTTTGGGTCACGGTAAGCAAGGTGAACTCAGAATCAAAGTCTATGAATTCCTCTATTATCACCTCCCTCACGTCGCCACGACCATCCTCCATGGCATCGCGAAAAGCCTCTTGCAGCTCGTCATCGTTGTGTACGTAGCTTTGTCCATGGCCCGACGACGACATCAGCGGCTTTACCACACAGGGGAAGCCTATCTCGTCAGCGGCACGCTTGAACTCGTCGAAAGTCTTGGCATAGAAATACTTGGCCGTGCGCAAGCCCAGCTCCTTGGCGGCGAGGTCGCGTATGGCGCGGCGGTTCATGGTGTAGTTTACCGCACGCGCTGAAGGCACCACCTGCACGCCCTCCTTCTCAAAATCGAAAAGGCGCTCCGTGCGTATCGCCTCTATCTCTGGCACTATGATGTCGGGCTTATGCTTGCCAACGACGGCGGCAAGGGCGTCTCCATCGAGCATGGAGAAGACCTCTTTCTCGTCGGCCACCTGCATGGCTGGCGCGTTATCATACTTGTCGCAAGCTATGACATACTGTCCGGCACGCTTCGCGGCGATAACAAACTCCTTGCCCAGTTCTCCTGAGCCCAAAAGCAATATTTTCTTCATATAGCAAAACCTATTTTCCTTTGAACTATCGGTTTCATCCGCCTCATCATCATCTGCCATTCCGGGGAGATGGAGAGGCGATGCAAATCCTTGCTTATTATCTCGCGAAGCGCGTCCTGCGTGACACGATATTTCAGCGCCAGCTGCTCCACAGGCTTCACCGTCTCGCCAAAGAGGCCATAATAGGCATCCAGGATGTCCTTGTCGAGACCTCCGAGCATCGTGAGAAGGATGTTGAGGTTAGCCTTGTCAGCCTCACTGACGAGGAGCGCGGAACTGTGGGCAAGAAGCAGATAGCTATGCAACTGTCGTGAGAACTTGTCCAGGCGGAGTTCATCAGACGAGTTGTCCATGACGCTCCTTTCCATACATCTCATCGTAGTATTTCTGGTAATCGCCACTCGTCACCTCGCTTATCCACTGCTGGTTGTCAAGGTTCCACTTGATGGTCTTCACTATTCCGTCGGCGAACTTAGTCTCTGGATACCATCCCAGCTCCTCCTTTATCTTCGTCGGGTCTATGGCGTAGCGCGCGTCGTGGCCGAGACGGTCGGCAACGTGCTCTATCAGCGAATCGTTAATCCACGAGATGTCGATGTCGCCATTGGCGTCGCGCTCTTGCTTCCTCAGCACCTTGCGCAAGTCCTTGTCAGCCTCCATCATGTCGTGGATGGTCTTTATGGTGAGCTTCACTATGTCGATGTTCTTCATCTCGTTGTGGCCTCCCACGTTGTAGACCTCTCCGGCCTTGCCTTCGCGCACCACGAGGTCAATGGCCTTGCAGTGGTCTTCCACGTAGAGCCAGTCGCGCACGTTGAGTCCCGCTCCATACACTGGCAGCTTCTTGCCCTCAAGTATGTTGTTGATGATGAGCGGTATGAGCTTCTCCGGGAAATGGTATGGCCCGTAGTTGTTTGAGCATCGCGTTATGCTCACCGGCATGTGGTAGGTGTCGCGATAGGCCTGCACGAAGAAGTCGGCGCTCGCCTTGCTTGCCGAGTAAGGACTGTGGGGGCACAGCGGTGTGGTCTCCGTGAAGAATCCCTCAGCGCCCAAGGCGCCATACACCTCGTCGGTCGACACCTGGTGGTAACGCTTGCCGGCCTTCCACGTGGGATAGCCTTGCGCGTCCTTGCCCGTGACCCACGCCTTGCGCGCCGCGTCCATGAGGTTTTGCGTGCCCAGGATGTTTACGCTCAGGAAGAGCTGTGGGTCTTCTATCGAACGGTCCACGTGGCTCTCAGCCGCGAAGTTGACCACGAAGTCGATGTCGTTGTCAGCGAAGAGGCGGTCCACGAGCTTGCGGTCGCGTATGTCGCCCTTCACGAAGAAGCAACGCTTGTTGTCGATGTCGTCCTTGATGGTGCCCAAGTTGCCGGCGTAAGTCAAGGCGTCGATAACGATGACCTTAATGTCGTCGTTGACGTATTTCTTGTGCAACAGGTACTTGATGAAGTTGGAGCCTATAAAGCCCGCGGCTCCGGTGACGAGATATGTTTTCATAAGTCAAAGCGTGTTTTAATGAATTCTGCGATAAATTTCTCTGTGCCTTCCAGTCCCAGCAAGCTGGAGTTGACGCACAGGTCATAGCTCTCTGAGTGTCCCCAGGTCTTGCCCGTGTAGTAGTTGTAATATGAAGCCCTTGTCTCCTCCTGCGAGTGGATGTATTTCCGCGCCGCGGCCCGGTCAAAGCCGTATCGCTTGCAAACGGCCTGTATTCTCTGGTCGATATTGGCGGTTATGAACACGCTCACGGTGTTTTTATAGTCGCGCAACACATAGTCGGCGGTACGGCCCACGAAGACGCAACTGCCCTCGTCGGCCACTTTCTTTATGGCGTCGCTCTGGAACTTGTAGAGAGAGTCTTGCGAGAAGTTGTCCTTGTAGAAGTTGCTCTCGCCCATGAGCGGCACCCTGACGTGGAATAGCGATTTCAAGAAGCCTTTGCGCTCATCGTTCTGCTCGAAAAACTTCTCGCTGAAGCCACTTTCCTTGGCGGCGAGGTTCAGCAGTTCCTTGTCGTAGAACTTGCAACCAAACTCCTCGGCAAGCATCTTCGCTATGACCCTGCCTCCGGAGCCTATCTGCCGGCCAACGTTTATGATTATCTTCTTATCAGTTTTCATGAATAGATTGTTTTATTTGCTGCTTGAATTTTCTCATATACAAAACCATGATTACACCAGCCACTGTCGCCGCTATGAAGTCGGACGTAGGCATGGCATACCACACGCCATTGACGCCAAACTGCAACGGGAACACGTAGAGCAAGGGAAGAAGAAACAGCAACTGTCTCGACAACGAGAGGAAGATACTTATCTTCACCTTTCCTATGCACTGGAAGAAATTGGTGATAACCATCTGGAACCCCACGGTGAAGAACACGAGCATGTTTATCCTTATCGCCGCCACCGCTATCTTGATGAGCGCGGGGTCATTGGTGAATATGCGCGCGAGGAGATGGGGCAACGTCATGGCAATGAGCCAACCCGTGGTCATGATGACGGTGGCGGTAATCATGGCAAGCTTTAGCACCCTCAACAGCCTGTCCAACTTCTGCGCGCCATAGTTGTATCCGGCAATTGGCTGCATGCCTTGGTTCACGCCTATGATTATCATCACGAAGACGGTGGATATGGCAGAGGCTATGCCGTAAGCGCCCACCATCAAGTCGCCGCCATACTTCACGAGCTGGTTGTTGATGAATATTATGACGAGGCAAGCGCACAGGTTCATCAAGAATGGCGATATGCCTATGGCTATGATGTTTTTCACGAGCCGCGCCTTCAGCTTGTATATTCCTCTCTTGAAGTGCAACAGCTCGTTCTTGTTGGTGAAGAGCCTCATTTGGTAAACGAGGGCCAGCGTCTGGGATATGACCGTGGCGAACGCCGCGCCGCGTATGCCCCAGTGCATGACGAGGATGAACAGCACGTCGAGCAGGATGTTCATCACCACGGTGAAGATGGTGGCGTTCATGGCCTGGCGTGGCTTGCTCGCCGCGCGCAACACGGAGTTCATGCCAAAATACATGTGTGAAATCATGTTGCCAAACAGGATGATTTGCATGAAGCTGCGGGCGTAAGGTATGGTGTCCTTGCTGGCGCCGAAGAAATAGAGTATGGGGTCAAGGAATATAAGGCATATCACCGAGAAGCAGAAGCCGATGATGAGGTTCAGCGTCACCGTGTTGCCAAGCAGCTCCTCGGCGGTGCGATAGTCTTTTTGGCCAAGCTTCACCGATATGGCGGTGGAAGAGCCCACGCCCACCGCCGCGCCGAAGGCCGCTGAAAGGTTCATGAAGGGAAACGTGATGGCAAGGCCCGATATGGCAAGCGGACCCACCACCTGGCCTATGAAAGCACGGTCGATGATGTTGTACAATGAAGAGGCGACCATGGCAATGACCGCCGGCATGGCATATTGAAGCAAGAGCTTGCCAACGGGCTGGGTACCCAACGCAAGGGTGGCTCTTTTGTTTTCTTTCTCTTTATCCATAGTGCAAAAGTAACATTTTTATTTGGGCTTTAGCGTTTTTCAAGCTACTTTTGCAAAAAATATTTTCCATGGATAGGCACGCCCTAACTCTTTTCGAACTCAACTCGCTTGTCAGCAATGTCATCGACACGGCTTTCGACCACGCCTTCTGGGTGGAGGCCGAGCTTTCCGAGGCTCGTGAGGTCAAGGGGCATTGCTACATGGAGCTGATACAAAAGGACATATTCTCTGCCACGCCCGTGGCCAAGGCTTCGGCCAAGTGCTGGAAGACGACGTGGGCAAGGCTGAGGCCCAAGTTTGAGCGCGCCACGGGGCAAGGGCTACACGCCGGCATGAAGGTCATGCTGCGTGTCACCGCCAATTTCCACGAGGCATACGGCTTCGCGTGGATAGTGCAAGACATAGACCCGACCTATACCCTTGGCGACATGGCGAGGAAGCGCCTCGACATCATACGCCAGCTGAAGGAGGAGGGGGTGTTTGACCTGCAAAAGGAACTCACGATACCGATGTTCGCGCAACGCGTGGCGGTGATATCAAGCGAGAGCGCGGCGGGATATGGCGACTTCTGCCACCAGCTGCTCGACAACGACCACGGCTTCGCGTTCAGCGTAAGGCTCTTCCCGGCCATAATGCAAGGCGAGCAAGTGGAGGCGACCGTCATCAACGCCTTGAACGACATATATAATTATGTGGACGACTTCGACGTGGTGGTCATCATCCGAGGCGGTGGTGCCACGGCCGACATGAGCGGCTTCGACACCTTGGCCCTGGCCGAGAACGTGGCCAACTTCCCCCTGCCGATTATCACGGGCATTGGCCACGACCGCGACGAGAGCGTGCTCGACATGGTTTCCAACACCAGGGTCAAGACGCCGACGGCGGCGGCGGCTTTCCTCGTCGACAACCTCGCCGGCCTCTGGAGTCACATAGACGCCATGCGCGAACGCGTGGCCACGACGGTGAGACGGCGCATGGAGACCGAGCGGCAACGCCTTGGCAGAATATCCGGGCGCGTGCCACTGCTCTTCTCCCTGGTGAAGGAAAGGCAGCAGGCGAAGCTCACGCGACTGATGAACGACATCTCCGGCACCATAAGGGAGAGGCTGCAGCGCGCCATGCACGAGATAGACGTTATCGACAACAACATCGCGCCATTGGTGGAACGCAAGCTCACACTGGAAGGCAACCGCGTAGACCGGCTCGCCCTTCGCGCCGAGGCGCTCGACCCACAGCTTCTCTTGAAGCGGGGATACAGCATTACCCTGTTCAACGGCAAGGCGGTTCACGACCCCGCGACGCTGAAAGAGGGCGACGTCATCGAGACAAGGGTTGAGAAAGGCTCTATCGTCTCCACCATACATCTGGATAAACAAAAACCATGAGATATGACTAAACAAGAACTGAAATACGAGGACGCGGTGCGCCAACTGGAGACCATCGTCGACAAGCTCGAAAGCAACGAGCTCGGCATAGACCAGCTGTCTTCCGAACTGAAGAAAGCCCAGCAGCTCATCAAGCTATGCAAGGAAAAACTGACCAAAACCGACAACGAAATAAAGAAATTGTTGGATAACGATTAAATTATCGCATAAATATTATCGCATTATCGTTTTTATTGCTAATTTTGCAACAAACTATTAGGAAACAGCATTAAATTATTATATTATGAAAGACTTAGATTGGGGGAATTTGACTTTCGGTTATCGCAAGACCGACTACAATGTTCGCTGCTATTACCATGATGGCAAATGGGGCGAGATTGAGGTTTGCTCAGAGGAATACATCAATCTGCACATGGCTGCCACCTGCCTGCACTACGGCCAGGAGGCTTTCGAGGGCATGAAGGCTTATCGCTGCCCTGACGGCAAGGTGCGCGTCTTCCGCGTGAAGGACAACGCCGAGCGACTTCAGTCAACATGCGACGGCATCGTCATGCCAAAGGTGCCCACGGAGATGTTCGAGGAGATGGTGAAGAAGGTCGTTCGCCTCAATCAAGATTACATCCCGACTTACGAGAGCGGTGCCACGCTCTACATTCGACCGCTGCTTATCGGCATCACGCCGCAGGTGGGCGTGCATCCTGCCAAGGACTACCTGTTCCTGATTTTCACCACGCCGGTAGGCCCTTATTTCAAGGGTGGCTTCGCCTGCAACAAGTATGCCATCGTGCGCGACTACGACCGTGCGGCGCCTCTCGGCACGGGTTGCTACAAGGTGGGTGGCAACTACGCCGCCTCGCTGCGCGCCCACATGTTCGCCGCCGGCAAGGGATATGGCTCTGAGTTCTATCTCGACGCCAAGGAGAAGAAATATGTCGACGAGTGTGGCGCGGCCAACTTCTTCGGCATCAAGAACAACACTTACGTCACGCCTAAGAGCACGTCGATCCTTCCTTCCATCACCAACAAGAGCCTCATGCAGATTGCCGAGGACTTGGGACTGAAGGTTGAGCGCCGCCCTGTGCCTGAGGATGAGCTGCCCACGTTTGAGGAGGCTGGAGCTTGCGGCACGGCGGCCGTCATCTCGCCAATATCCGAGCTCGACGACCTGGCCACGGGTAAGAAATACAGTTTCGGCGACAAGCCAGGCCCTTGGTCAACAAAGCTCTACGAGACCCTGCGTGGCATACAATACGGCACCATCGAGGACAAGCACGGATGGACGACCGTGGTGATTGAGTAATAATCGCCAATCGGATACCAACAATACGCAAGGCACGGTTCGAACCGGTTGGGTTCAAGCCGTGCCTTTCTCGTTTGCGTTATTCAACCATATAAATAGATATTCAAGTCATGATGAAGAAACTGTTTTTGGCTATCTTTGCCTCAAGCCTCTCCCTGTGCTCCATGGCACAAGCCGGGGGGCCACAAGTGACCTACCGCGACGGATCCGTCGAGGGCATCGACTCCTCCGGCGTGAAGATTTTCCGCGGCATCCCCTTTGCCCAACCGCCGGTGGGCGACCTGCGCTGGAAGGCCCCGCAGCCCGTGAAGGCGTGGACCGGCGTGCGACCGGCCAAGGCGTTTGGCCCCGACCCTGAGCAGAACAACGTTTTTGGCGACATGGTCTTCGAGGGAAAGGGCAAGAGCGAAGACTGCCTGTATCTCAACGTGTGGACGCCTGCCAAGAAGATGAACGAGAAGCTGCCGGTCTTGATATATTTCAATGGCGGCGGACTCGTTGCGGGCAGCGGCTCGGAACCTCGCTACCAGGGCTTGCGGCTCGCGCGCCGCGGCAACATCATCGTGGTCACGGCAAACTACCGTGAGGGCATCTTCGGCTTCTTCTCTCTCCCTGAGCTGTCGAAGGAAGGCTGCCACGGCAACCAAGGATGGCTCGACCAGGCCGCGGCCATAAAATGGGTCAAGGACAACATAGCCGCCTTCGGGGGCGACCCAGACCGCGTGACCATCAATGGCGAGTCGGCGGGAGCGCAGTCGGTTTGCGCCCTCACCACATCACCGCTCACGCGCGACCTCCTCAATGGATATATGTGCTCAAGCGGAGCCGTCGTCTCCAACGCCAAGCCCATAACCCTTGCCGAGGCTGAGCGGAAAGGGGCGGCATGGGCCAAGAAGAACCATCTCAAGAGGCTCAGCGACATGCGCAAGCTCTCGGCAGAGCAACTGAAGAAGCTCGACGATGGCACCTTTGGCGAGGGCACAAAGTGCATCGACGGCATCTTCCTTGACGAGGATCCCGACAAGGTTATTGGCGAGGGGCGGCAGGCGCAGGTACCGTGCTTGCTCGGCAACAACAACGGCGAGTTCGCCATCGCTGCCTTCGCCGGTGGCAAGGCACCGACGTTAGACAACCTCAGCCCGGCCATCGCCAACTATTTCGGCACCGACGCGAAGTCCATCTTCGACCTCTACGACATACACGCCGACGCCGACCTCCTTGGCGACAAGGGCACGGCGCTCGGGGGCGACATGTTCATCGCCTATGCCACATGGAAATGGACCGACATGGTGAGCCATAGCAGCAAGGCTCCCGTCTTCCGATATGTCTACTGTCACCCTCGCCCTAACATGCAGCTCAAAGGCAAGAAGCCCGGACTCGCGGGAGGAACGGTAGACGCCAACGACGATGAGCCTAAACTGCCGGCGGCGACAAGCGCCGTACACTCGGCCGACATAGAATACGCCATGGGCAACCTCTCCACCAACAAGGCATTCCCTTGGACAGCCGACGACTATGCCACGTCGGAGATATTCCAGCAGATATATGTCAACTTCGTGAGAAACGGCAACCCCAACGGGCCTGGCCTGCCGCAGTGGGACACCTACAACAACAATGGCGACGTGCCGCCGGTGATGCTCATCGACACCAACACGCGCCAGGTGAGAGACGCCAAGACGCACGCCCGCTACCGGAAAATAGACGCCCTGATACAGGCAAGAAACAAGTGACAAGCGCAAGACAATAAAGGATAATAATATTTTACAAATGGTCGTCTGAGAATCGTTTTTTTTCAACCGACCTGACTCTTGGCTGGAAATGACGCGATTATGGGCCATTTTCGCAACTTGCTGAATATCAGCTTGCTACGACTTTCACGCTTTCCAAGAGTCATTTCTACGCTGAAAAGGCGTCGCCGTTACGGTGCAATCGTGATGCCGTTACGGTGCAATCGCGTTGCCGTTACGGTGTAACGGCGATGCGATAACACTGTAACGGCAACGATTTTTGGCAAAAAACCGTCCGACGGCATTTTCAAAGGGCGGAAGGCTTCCCTTTTTCCGCTCTAAATGCACCTGTTCCCAAGTGTTAAATTTCGGCAATAATATTTTACATTTTAGCGTTTGCGCTTGTTGCCATCCATGCTTTTTCCACCCCCCTACCAAGGCCACACTCGACCGAGACTTCGCTTGCGTGTCTTCCTTTTGTCTTTTTATTGACAACTATGATAATCTGATAAGTCATATTGAGGATTTGCATAAATTGCAAGATGTTTCCATGGTAAATGGATTGGCACATGGATTGCGCATTGATTGAAAGGAAATGAGCCAAATAAGGCACTCTTAATAACATGATGCGGATGAAAAGATTGGCAGAAGCTTTGTCGTTCCATTTATTCTTCGTATTTTAGTGCCGTAAAACGCAAATCGGACAAGATTATGGCAAAAATAGTGAACAAATATCCCGTGGGAATACAAGACTTCGCGACGATTCGCGAGGATGGGTATCTCTATGTGGACAAGACCAAATATATCGTGGACTTCAGAGAGAAAGGCATGCGGAACATCTTTCTGAGTCGTCCGCGCCGATTCGGCAAGTCGCTCTTCGCCTCTACCCTGCAAGCCTATTTCGAGGGTCGTAAGGAACTGTTCAACGGCCTTGCCATCGCCGATTACGAGAGGGAATGGGTGATATATCCCGTGCTCCATTTCGACATGAGCGGTGCCAAGCATTTCGACGGAGAGAGCTTGAAACATTATCTCGACTTGCAATTGGCTTCCTTTGAGGAGTTATATGGCAAAAACGAGAAGGAATTGTATCCCAACGACCGACTCGAGGGACTTGTTAAGCGTGCCAACAAACAAACAGGCAAGAAGGTGGTGATAATAATAGACGAATATGACGCCCCGTTGCTCGACGTGGTGCACGAGAAGAACAACTTGGCAACGCTTCGCCGCATCATGCAGAACTTCTACAGCCCTCTGAAGAAGCTGGGGCCTTATCTTGAGTTTGTTTTCATCACTGGCATCACCAAGTTCTCACAGCTCAGCATCTTTAGCGAGTTGAACAACCTCGACAACATCAGTATGCTCGACCAATGCTCCGCCATCTGCGGCATCAGCAAGACCGAGCTTACGACGGTGATGAAGCCTGACGTAGAGGCGTTGGGTGAGGCGTTGGGCATGACTTATGAGGAATGCCTTGATGAGCTGCGCCATTATTATGACGGTTATCATTTCGGTGAGCATTCAGAGGATGTATTCAATCCCTTCAGCCTGATAAGGGCACTTAACGGACGGAAGTTAGATGCCTACTGGTTCGGCTCGGGCACACCAAGCTATCTCATCAAGAGCTTGCGGAAATACCACATCAACGTGATGGACATAGAGCAGAATGGCGTGAGCGTGGACGATTTCGACGTGTCGCTTGAGAACATGACATCCGCCTTGCCATTGCTCTACCAAAGCGGCTATCTCACCATTAAGCAATACAAGCCGCTCACAAAGAGCTACCAGCTGGGCTATCCTAACCAAGAGGTGAAGATAGGCATGCTGAAGAGCCTCGCGCCCAATTATCTCTCGCCAGTGTCGGTGGACAACAACAGTCTGGTGAATGAGTTTGTGGAGCTGGTGTACGACGGCGAGATTGAGCAGGCGATGGTTCGCCTGAAGGCTTATCTCTCCAGCATCTCAAACCGGCTGAGCAACAAAAACGAGCGCGACTTCCAGACGGTGTTCTATCTGATATTCAATCTGATGGGCGCTCTCATCAAAGTGGAGGAAGACAGTGCCATAGGCAGGGCCGACGCCGTGCTCCATCTTCCCACGGCCATCTATGTGTTCGAATTGAAATATGACGGCTCCGCCGAGGACGCCTTGAAGCAAATAGACGACAAGGGTTACCTCATACCCTATTCCGCAGACGGCAAACGGCTCTACAAGGTGGGGGTGAACTATGACAGCAGCACGCGCACCATCGGCGACTGGATTGTCAGGGAAGGGTAAGAACCATATTGTTCGTGTCCGCTGAAAAAAGCACATTCTAAACACGCAAAAAAGAAGCACGCTCAGAACAAGGCCAGTTCGGAAGCGTGCTTTTTATCATTTATACAAAGGGAAGGTGCGATGGACGTTGTCGTTGGTGACCCTCGCTACTTCATCGGGCGCGACGCCGTAACACTTGGCGAGGTTCTCCAGCACAAGGCTCACGAACGCGCTCTCGTTGCGCTTGCCACGGTTGGGCACGGGAGCCATGTATGGGCTGTCGGTCTCAAGCACGATGCGGCTCAACGGCACGGCGGCAGGCAGGTCCTCACGCAGATGGCTACTCTTGAACGTGGACACGCCACCTACGCCCAACACGAACTTGTCGAAACGGAGATACTCCTCAGCCTCTTTCCGGTTGCCCGTGAAACAATGGAACACACCGCCGGGAAGGTCTTTCTCGTAGATTCGCAAGATATGCAGAAGCTCGTTTTGAGCCTTTCGGCAGTGGATCATGAGCGGCAAGCCCGTCTCCACCGACCACTTCACCTGTTCCTCGAAGGCGGCAAGTTGCTCCTTCTCAAACTCGCGGCTCCAATAGAAATCGAGACCACATTCGCCTATGGCGATATAGCGCGGTTGCAGAGAACCATCAGAGGCATTGTCGACCAACGCCTTACGCATCATTGCCAACACGTCGCGCCAATCGGCACGCACCTCCTCAGGCTGCAAGCCTATCATGGGGTAGCAATAGCCTGGATAGCGGCGGCAGACATCCATGACGCTCGCCACCGACGAGGCGTCGACACCAGGAAGGAAGATGGCCCCCACCCCACTGTCCTTGGCACGCTGGATAACCAATGGCAGATCGTCGGTAAACTCCTCACCGTCGAGATGGGCATGGGTATCAACAAACTTATAATCGGGCATCGTGACAGGAGATTAATATTTACGCGACATCATTTTCTCGGCATACTGCCTCAACACCGTTTTCTTGTCATCGTCCACCTTCACGGCATCAAGATACTTCTTGCTCTGCTCAAAATAGCTGGCTATCTTGTCGAGCGCGAGCTTGTCGACCCCAATCTCGTTGTAGAGCCTCGTCACGGCCGCCACCTTCTCAGCACGGTCGAAGGTCTTTGCCGTGATCCAGCGCGTCAACTCCTCACGCTGAGCGTCGTTGGCGTGGTTGAAGGCGTTGATGAGCATATATGTCTTCTTGTTTGACGTGATGTCACCGCCAATGGCCTTGCCAAAGACCCACGGGTCGCCATAAACGTCCAAGAAGTCGTCTTGCAACTGGAACGCCAAGCCTATCCGCTCACCGAACTTATACAGATTGTCAAGGTCTTGCTCTGGAGCTCCGGCAAGCGCGCCGCCAATCTTCAAGGCGCAAGCCAAGAGCACGCTGGTCTTCAACCGCACCATCTCGATATACTCGTCCTCCTCGACATCCGTGCGCCGCTCAAAGTCGATGTCGTATTGCTGTCCCTCGCCAATCCCGAGCGCCGTCTCCGTGAAGATGGCAAGAACCTGAGAGAGCTTGTCGGCAGCACACTGCGCCATGCGCTCATAAGCCAACACGAGCATGGAGTCGCCAGAGAGGATGGCCTGGTTGGCGTTCCACTTCTTATGCACGGTCTCGTGACCACGGCGAAGGTCGGCGTTGTCCATCAGGTCGTCGTGCAGCAGCGTGTAGTTATGGTAAGTCTCCAGTGCGGCGGCTTGCATGAGAATGCTCTCAGGGTCATCCTTGTAGAGCTGATAGGCAAGCAGCATGAGCACTGGCCTAATGCGCTTGCCACCCATGGACAGCACATAGCGTATCGGATCGTAGAGGGTTTTTGGTTGGCGATTGTAAGGAAGGCTTTCCAGGAAATGGTTGACCTTAGCCAAAAGTTCTTCTGAGCTATACATTATCAATAGATGTTTATAATACGAAATTAACAGGGATGGCAAACATCGTGCGGCAGGTGACGCCCTTGTCCATGCCTGGTTTCCACCGGGGCATCATCTTGATGACGCGCATGGCCTCGTTGTCGAGCAACGGGTCAACTGACTTCACCACCTTGGGCGACGATATGGAGCCGTCCTTGTTGATGATGAACGACACCACCACCTTGCCTTGGATTTTCTGTTGTTGCGCCTGTGGCGGGTAACGCAGGTTTCGAGTGAGCCACTTCATGAATTGCACTATTCCGCCCGGGAACTCCGGTATCTGCTCCACGGTGCGCAGCACGGTAGTGTCCTTGTCGGCCGTCACCTGCGGAAGGGCCTCCGTCACGTTGGCGTCTTTCTGCACGGCTTGCCCGTCGCCTATGACGAGCTTGCTGGTGACAGGCGCTATCTTCGAGGCATTATCCACGTGGGCCACCTCCTTCACGTTTTGGGTTATGGCCTTTGATGCCGGCGCGGCCACGGCAGACACCATGTCGCGCGTGTCTTGCGGAGCCGACTTCATGGTGAGGTCCTCGGCAAGGTCGTCGAGCATGGAGTCGTCTTCCTCGGCGCCCTGTGGACGTGTGGTATATTCGAAAGCAGCGAAAAGCAGGGACAATGCCAGGATAAGTCCCAGCAGGAACCCTGTAGAACGATGGTTGTCCAAATTGGCTTTACCGCTTTTCTTTATATCCATTCAACAATGATAATAAATTTGTTCTCTACTGTAAAAACTTCCTTGCAAAATTACATCTATTCTTGAAGAAAAGCAGTAATTTTGCTGAATAATTTGGAAAAAAATAAATGAGAAAGGCTTTCCTTGTCATCATGGCGACGCTCGCCAATATAGCAGCCACAAGAGCGCAGAATGACAGTCAGACGGGCTACAACTTCCTGAGGTTGCCTGTCTCGGCCCATGCCGCGGCCCTGGGCGGCGACAACATCAGCGTGATAGATGACGACGAGGCCCTCATGTTCAGCAACCCGGCACTGCTCTCGTCGGTTACCGACAAGTCGCTGAACCTCAACTACATGAGCTACATGCAAGGCTCCAAGGTGGCAAGCGCGGCTTTCAACAAGACGTTTGGCGAGCGTGCCACGGCCGCAGTCTCGGCTTCGTATATCGACTACGGCAAGATGAAGGAGACCGACGAGAGCAACGTGCAGACGGGCGAGTTCTCGGCGAAAGACATCTCCATTGCCGGATATTTCTCGTACCTTCTCACCGACAGGCTCTCAGGAGGCGTGTCGGCCAAATTCATAACATCGTATATCGCCGACTACAACAGCATAGCCGTGGGCGTGGACCTCGGCTTAAACTATTATGACCCAGACCGCGAATGGTCGTTGTCATTGGCGTTGAAAAACCTTGGAGGGGAATTGAAGGCATACGATGAAGACTACAACCGATTGCCGTTTGACATGCAGATAGGCGCCTCTAAACGGTTCACCAACATGCCCTTGCGCCTCCACGCCACGCTCGTGGACCTTAACCACCCACACTACAAGTTGGTAAACCATCTCGTGGTTGGAGCCGACGCGTTGCTATCTGATAATTTCTGGATAGGAATGGGATATAACTTCCGGCGCGCCGACGAGATGAAACTGGCAAGTGCCAACGGTAAATCGAGCAGCCACGGGGCAGGCTTGAGTTTTGGCGCCGGCTTGTCGCTGAGCCGCTTCAAGGCGTCGGCAAGCTGGAGCAAATATCATGTCTCAAGCTCAAGCCTCATCATGAGCATAGCTTACTCTTTATAAAACACAATAAATGAAAAAGATAACAATAGCCATTGACGGCTATTCATCATGCGGGAAAAGCACGATGGCAAAAGCCCTCGCCAAGAAGATTGGATATGTATATGTTGACACGGGCGCGATGTATCGCTCGGTAACGCTTTTCTCCCTTCGCAACGGCCTCTTCAATGCCGACGGCAGCGTGAAAGCCGACGACTTGAAAGAGATGTTGCCGCAGGTTAATGTCAGCTTCAAGCTGAACGCCGCCACGGGCTTGCCAGAGACTTACCTCAACGGCGAGATGGTGGAGCGAGACATCCGCGGCATGGAAGTGAGCTCGCACGTAAGCCCCATAGCGGCCATACCATTCGTGCGCGAGGCTCTCGTGGCGCAGCAGAAGGCCATGGGCAAGGAGAAAGGCGTGGTGATGGACGGGCGCGACATAGGCACGGTGGTCTTCCCCGACGCTGAGCTCAAGATTTTCGTCACGGCATCGCCTGAGGTGCGCGCTAAGCGTCGATACGATGAACTGCAAGCCAAGGGACAGCCTGCCGACTATGACGACATATTGAAGAACGTGCAGCAGAGAGACTACATCGACACGCACCGTGAGGTGTCACCACTGCGACAGGCTGAAGACGCGATAGTGCTGGACAATAGCCACATGACCATAGAGGAACAAGACGCGTGGCTCATAGACAAATACCAGCTCGCAGCGAAATAAGCGGCCTCTCCACCACGGGCCATTAACGGAAATAACCCTTACGCACCGCCTCCATGATATTGGCTGGCGGGCATTGGTTGTCAAGCTCGCGCTTCATGAAGTCCATATAGGGGGTCACATGCTCAAGAAACTTGTGGTAACTCAAACTCACATTCCACACACTGGCGCGGCAACGACGCGTGCTTGAGTTGGCTGAACTGTCGCTGCTTGTCGCCATAAAGCATCTCGGCTATCGACTTTGAGCGGATGTTGCCCAACTTGTATTCCGGGAAGACAAAGTGGTCGCAGGAATACACGTCGCCATTATATTCCATTGGCCAAAAGGCGCGATGGCATTGGGCATGTTCTCAATAGTGTTCAGTGTTCCACTTACGTTCTATTTCTTCAACAAGTCAACCATGACGCGGGCGGCATTGTCGGGTGCCGACTCCGTGCCAAGCCGCTGTCTTACAATCTCATAACCAGCGAGCATCTTTTCACGGTCGGCGGTGCCGGGCAAGAGGGCAAGAAGGTGCCGCTTGATGTTGTCGACGCTAAAGCGGTCGGCGAAAAGCTCGGGCACCACCTCCTTGTCGGCAACGAGATTGACAAGGCTGATATAGTCGCACTTGATGACGTGGTTGAATCCCCACCTGATGATTTTAGGCAAAGGCGTCTCGTAGCACACCACCTGCGGCACATCAAACAAGGCCGTCTCAAGCGTGGCCGTGCCACTCGTCACCAGGGCCGCCGTGGAATGGGCAAGAAGAGGATAGGTGTCGCCGTGAACCATTAGCACGCTGCCTTGGCCGATGACCTTACGGTAATAGCTGTCGTCGATGGACGGGGCGCAAGCGAGAACGCACTGATAATCAGCTGCTACAGCCTTCACCGATGCCAACATCGCAGGAAGGTTGTCCTTGATTTCCTGTTTCCTGCTGCCGGCAAGCAACGCTATGATAGGCTTGGAAGGCTCAAGGCCGTTTCTGCGGCAAAACTCTTCCTTGGTCTCCGAATAACCGTCCTTGAACGTCCGCACTTCCTCGGCGGTAGGGTTGCCCACATAATGAATAGGATAATGATGACGACGCTCATAAAACGCGACTTCAAAGGGCAATATGGAGAACATCTCGCTCACGTCGCGCTTAATTGACTTCACGCGCCATTCCTTCCAAGCCCAAATCTTCGGGGATATGTAATAATAAACAGGTATGGAGGTGTTCTTGTGCAGGAACTTGGCTATGTCGAGATTGAAACCCGGATAGTCGACCAGTATCACGACATCGGCCTTCCATTCCACGATGTCACGTTTGCAGAACGACATGTTCTTGAAAATGGTGGGCAGATGAAGCAGCACTGGGATGAAGCCCATATATGCCAAATCGCGGTAATGGCGCACGAGCGTGCCACCCTCCGCCTTCATCAAGTCGCCACCGAAGAAACGAAACTCGGCCTTGGCGTCGTATTGCCGCAGCGAGCGCATGAGGCGTGAGGCGTGAAGGTCGCCACTCGCCTCACCAACAATCATATAGTATCGCATCGAAGTTGCTCTAAGAACTTGAAATCAGTCACGTCGACAGTAGTCGGCGTTATTGCCACATATCCATGGTTCAAAGCCCATTGGTCGGTGTCGGTGGCGTCAGGCTCATCATTGCGATACTCGCCCACCATCCAGTAGTAATCATAACCATGGAGGTGATGACGCTTGTCTACCTCGTTGATCCACGAGCCCCAAGTCATGCGGCAAGCCTTGATGCCCTCGAATTTCTCCCTGGCAGGGAAGTTGACATTGAGGCAAGTGCCTTTGGGCAAGCCCTTGTCGAGGACCTTGCCCACTATTCGCTCAACGTAAGGCCGCAGCGGTTCAAGGTTGGCATCCTCATTGTAGAAGCACGAGGAGAACGCCACGGAAGGGATGTATTTCATGCAGCCCTCCATGCAAGCTCCCATGGTGCCACTGTAATGGCTGTTGACCGTGGAGTTGTCGCCATGGTTGATGCCACTGAGGATGATGTCGGGGCGGCGGTTCTCGCAGAGCTGGTCAAGGGCGAGCTTAACGCAGTCGACGGGCGTACCCGTGCACGACCACACCTCAGCTTCGCCAATGTCCTTCCGACGCTTCAACCTTAGGAAGTCGGCCGCGGAGAAAGCGCAGGAAAAGCCAGAGCGCGCACTCTCCGGAGCACACACGAGAACGTCGCCAAGGCCGCTCACGAAGTCCACGAGTTTATGTATGCCATTGGAGTGATAACCATCGTCGTTTGAGATGAGGATAAAAGGTTTCTTTTCCATTATGCCGTACTTTTTCGTTGTTTCTTTACTCAGGATTAAAAACACATCATTAAAATGCACGGGCAAAAGTACGAAAAAAGGTTTAAAAATAGAATGTTTCACGCAAAATATGTATCTTTGCAACAAACTATCCCACATTTGGTTATTTAAGATGTGGGTAAAAGACGATAACAATGGCAAAAATCATTGCTTTAGCCAATCAGAAAGGCGGTGTAGGAAAGACCACGACCACCATCAACCTTGCCGCGTCACTCGCAACGTTGGAGAAGAAAGTCCTCGTAGTGGACGCAGACCCCCAGGCCAACGCCTCAAGCGGACTGGGTGTTGACATCTCGCAAGTGGACTGCTCCATCTACGAGTGCATCATCGACCATGCCGACGTGCGCGATGCCATCTACACGACCGACATCGACGGGCTTGACATCATACCGAGCCACATAGACCTCGTGGGCGCCGAGATAGAGATGCTGAACCTTAACGACAGGGAGAAGGTGCTGAAAAACATTCTCGACCCCTTGCGTGAGGAATACGACTACATACTCATAGACTGCTCACCTTCGCTCGGACTAATCACCGTCAACGCGCTGACGGCGGCAAACTCCGTGATAATACCTGTGCAGTGTGAGTATTTCGCATTGGAGGGAATAAGCAAGCTGCTCAACACCATAAAAATCATTAAGAGCCGTCTGAACCCGAAATTGGAAATCGAGGGCTTCCTGCTCACCATGTACGATTCTCGCCTGCGCCTGGCCAACCAGATATACGATGAGGTGAAACGCCACTTCCAGGAACTTGTCTTCAAGACCGTGATACAAAGAAACGTCAAGCTTTCGGAGGCTCCAAGCCATGGACTTCCCGTAATCCTATACGATGCCGACTCGTCTGGCGCGAAGAACCACCTCGCCTTGGCAAAGGAGATAATCGACAAGAACGTGTAAAGAAACGACAATGGCAGTACACAAGAAATTCAACGCGCTTGGCCGTGGCCTTGACGCGCTTCTCTCCACGGAGAACGTGCGCACGGAAGGCTCGTCGACCATTAGCGAGATACCGCTCGACCAAATAGAGCGCAACCCCAACCAGCCGAGAAGCCTCTTCGACGAGGACAAGCTGGAAGAACTGGCCGCAAGCATAAGGGAGATAGGCATCATACAGCCCATCACCCTCAGGCAGACGGCGGAGAACCGCTTTCAGATCATAGCCGGAGAGCGACGCTGGAGAGCCTCGCAGATAGCTGGACTGAAAACCATTCCGGCTTACATACGCACCATAAAAGACGAGAGCGTCATGGAGATGGCTCTCGTGGAGAACATACAACGCGAGGACCTCAACCCAATAGAAATATCGCTTGCCTATGAACACCTCATGGAAGGCAAGAACATGACACAGGAGAAAGTGGCAGAACGCGTGGGAAAAAGCCGCGCCAACGTCACCAACTACCTGCGACTGCTCAAGCTGCCGGCCCAGGTGCAGATGGCCTTGCAGAAAAAAGAGATTGACATGGGCCACGCCCGCGCGCTCCTCGCGATAGACAGCCCATCGACGCAGTTGCAACTGTTCAAGGAGATAATCAAGAACGGATGGTCGGTGAGAAAGGTAGAGGAGATGGCGCAACATCTGAAGAACGGCGAGAACATAGATTCTGGCAAGAAGACCATCAAGGCAAAGGACACGCTCTCTGAGACATTCTCCAGCCTTAGGGATCACCTGTCCGACTTTCTTGGGACCAAGGTTCAATTGACTTGCTCTAACAAGGGCAAAGGGAAAATAAGCATTCCTTTCAACAACGAAGAGGAACTTGAGCGCATCATGAACGTCTTCGACGGAATGAAGCAACAAAACGCACAGGCAGACTGAAGCCGTCGCACTACTTATGTCATTACATCACTCGACACATTATATAATAAGCATATTCACAGCGACCATTTGCATGTTGTGCTGCCCACAGCGCACGCAGGCGCAAACGGTCAACCAAAAGCACGGCAACGACACCATACGCGCCGAGAAGCTTGTGGACGCTAACACCATGGGCGAAACCGAACGGCAAAGCCAAGACGATGTGGCTAAACTGGCTAAGCCTAAACGCGACTGGGCGACATGGAAGCCAAATCCCAAAAGGGCCTTATGGCTTGCCCTCGTCGTGCCGGGAGCCGGACAGATATACAACCGCAAGTATTGGAAACTGCCCATATTCTATGGAGGGTTCGTGGGGTGCGCCTACGCTTTGAGATGGAACAACATGATGTACCATGATTACAGCCAGGCTTATCTCGACATCATGGACGACGACCCGAACACGCAAAGCTATAACCAGTTTCTGCATCTCGGCACGCAAATCACGGCCGAGAACCAGCAAAGATGGCAGGAAGTGTTCCGCAAACGTAAGGATCGCTACCGCAGCTGGCGAGACCTGAGCTTCTTCGTGATGATTGGCGTCTATGCCCTGTCGGTGGTAGACGCTTACGTGGACGCCTCATTGTCAGAGTTTGACATTTCCCCAGACCTAAGCTTCCACTTCTCCCCAGCGGTATTCAACAGCCAAGAGAACGGGCTAAACAAGTTCAACAAGCCAGCCGTGGGGCTGCAATGCGGTTTTACCTTCTGACGGAATCACCGCTGACGAAACAAAAGACATTCAATTCGCACTGAAAATAAGGATGAAACAAAAAAGACTTCTCATCATATCCACAATATTCGCGTTCTGCCTCTCGGCTAACGCGCAACAAGAAGACAAGACCGTAGTTGTCAAGGACAACGGCAAGGAAGAGAAGATAGACTTGCCCGAATCAATGACATCAGACCTCGACAGCCTGATGCACCAATACAACGCCAAGATGTATCTACAACCAGACACCGACTGCAACATGCCCGACATCAACCCGGTGTATGAGGCGAGTGTCTATAAGGAGCGGCTCTCTAAGTTGCCTACCGTCATAGAGATGCCTTACAATGACATCGTGCAGGCCTTCATTGACCACTACACTGGTCCACTACGGCGCAAGGTGGCGGCAATGCTCGGAGCGCAAAACTTCTACATACCCGTTTTCGAGGAAGCCCTCGAAAGCTACGACCTGCCATTGGAACTGAAATACCTTCCCGTGATTGAGTCGGCCCTCAACCCAATGGCCAAGTCAAGGGTAGGCGCGATTGGACTTTGGCAGTTCATGCTCCGCACGGCAAAGCGCTACGGCTTGAGCGTCAACTCATTGGTCGATGAGAGGCGCGACATCGTGAAGGCGTCTTATGCTGCCGCCCACTATCTCAGCGACCTTTACAAGATATACGGAGACTGGAATCTCGTCATCGCCGCATACAACTGCGGCACCAACGCGATCAACAAGGCCATAAGACGCTCTAAAGGCGAGCGCGACTATTGGAAGATTTATCCTAAATTGCCAGCGGAGACACGTGGATACGTGCCTGCGTTCATCGCCGCCAACTACGTGATGAACTATTATTGCGACCACAACATCTGCCCATTGACAACCAAGGAACTTCCAGCGGCCACCGACACGGTGATGGTAGACAGGGACATGCATTTCGAGCAGATAGCGCAAGTGCTCGACATCAGCGTGGAACAGCTGAAAAGCCTCAACCCACAATATCGTCGCGACATCGTGAACGGTCAGTCAGGCTACGCCTCACTCCGCCTGCCATCGTCACTCATACCCGTCTTCATCGACAAAGAGGACTCCATCTGCGCGGCATCACCCAAAAACTACAAGCCAAAGCGAACCGAGGTTGAAGTGGCTGGCGGAAGCGACAACTATTCCGTAAACGACAACAAGGTAACCTACGAAGCAGCTGAGGCCGACGAGCAAAAAACAACTGCCAAGAAGACCCACCAGCGCTCGGAAAGCTCATCAAAGAAGAGCAGCAGAAAGGGAAAAGGCAAGAAGAACACGCGAAAGGCCAAGAATGTCTCAGTGCGCGAAGGCGACACTTTGAGCGAGATAGCGGAACGCAACCACACCACGGTCTCGAAACTGAAGAAGCTGAACAAGATAAGCGGCAGCAACATCAGGGCTGGAAAGAAAATCCGCGTGAAGTAAACTGACACAATACCTTGTGGGACAAACCTATTAATATTGATTGAGTATGGACGACCAGGAGCTGAAAAACAAAGAAAGAGAGCAGGCCGACAACAAGATGATAACCGACGCGTTTAATCATCTTATCGACACTTACCTGCATTCCTCTCACCGCCGCAAGGTGGACATCATCACCAAAGCCTTCAACTTTGCCCGCCAAGCCCACAAAGGCGTAAGGAGGCTATCGGGCGAGCCATACATCATGCACCCTATCGCTGTGGCGCAGATAGCGTGCGAGGAAATGGGGTTAGGCTCCACCAGTATCTGCGCGGCCCTGCTTCACGATGTAGTGGAAGACACTGATTACACCACGGAGGACATTGAGAACATCTTCGGCCCAAAGATTGCGCAAATCGTGGATGGACTTACCAAAATCAGCGGAGGCATCTTTGGCGACCACGCATCGGCCCAAGCAGAGAATTTCAAGAAGCTATTGCTGACCATGAGCGATGACATACGTGTCATACTCATAAAGATTTGCGACCGATTGCATAACATGCGCACGCTCGACTCGCAACCGAAAAACAAGCAATACAAGATTTCCGGCGAGACGCTTTACATCTACGCGCCTATCGCCAACCGACTGGGACTCAACAAAATCAAGACAGAGCTTGAGGACTTGAGCTTTAAGTTTGAGCATCCTGAGGAATACGACCGAATAATAAAGAAGCTCTCCATGACGGAGAAGGAACGCCAGGACCTCTTCGACAAGTTCACAGCGCCTGTAAAAGAGTCGCTCGACAAGATGGGCTTCAAATACCATATCAAGGCGCGCGTGAAGAGCCCCTACTCCATCTGGTGCAAGATGCAAAACAAGCACGTCACCTTCGAGGAGATATACGACATCCTTGCCGTAAGGATAATCTTCACGCCAAAAGACCGCAACGACGAGATAAACGAGTGCTTCCAAATATACGTAGCGCTCAACCAGATATACAAGAGCCACCCCGACCGCTTACGCGACTGGGTAAACCACCCTAAGGCAAATGGTTACCAGGCTCTTCATGCCACCATGATGTCTAAGCAAGGCAAATGGATAGAGGTGCAGATCCGCTCCGACCGCATGGACGACATAGCCGAGCAAGGCTTCGCGGCCCATTGGAAATACAAAGAGCACGATTCCACCGACGAGGACACCGAGCTTAACAAGTGGCTGGGTACCATCAAGGAGATTCTTGATGACCCACAGCCTGATGCCATGGACTTCTTAGACTCTATCAAGCTCAATCTCTTCGCCACTGAGATATTCGTCTTCACGCCAAAAGGTGAAGTCAAGACCATGCCATCAGGCAGTACCGTTCTTGATTTCGCGTTCCAGATACACACTTTCCTCGGCAGCCACTGCATAGGGGCCAAGGTGAACCATAAGCTCGTGCCACTGAGCCACAAGCTGCAAAGTGGCGACCAGGTGGAGGTTCTCTCGTCAAACTCGCAGCACGTGCAGCCATCATGGATCAACTTTGTTTACACCGCCAAGGCTCGATCCAAGATTCAGGCAATACTCAGGCGGGACAGTCGTGAACAACAAAACACTGGTGAGGACATCTTCAAGCAATGGCTTAAAGACAAGGACATACAAGCTTCACCCGACATCATAGACAAGCTCTGCAAATATCATGAGATAAAGACTCACGAACAATTCTTCATTGCAGTGGGCAAAAAGGTGGTCATCCTGGGCGACGGCGACGCTGAGGTCATCAGCGAGAAGAAAAGCTCGCCTATCTCTGGTTGGAAGAGATTCGTGCCCTTCATCGGAAAGAGAAAGAAGGAAGACAACACGCAACTCGTCAGCGACGAGCTGCTGGTGGCAGACAAGAATTTCAACAAGAAGATACCTTGCGTCATATCAGAACGCACCATCGGAATGTATGTCTTCCCGACCTGTTGTCACCCGATTCCCGGCGACGACATCATTGGATTCATCGACAGCAAGCACCACATTGAGATTCATAAGCGTTCGTGCACTACGGCCAACAAGCTAAAGGCCAGTTTCGGGCCTCGCATTCTCGATGCCGTCTGGGACATGCACCGCCAGCTCTACTTTGACGCGACAATAGAGGTAAAAGGCATTGACCGCAAAGGCATACTGCACGACGTGACTGAAGTCATCTCAAACAAGATGAACATTAACATCCACAAGGTGTCGTTCACCGCCGACGAAGGCATCTTCAGCGGGCAGATAGAGCTTCGGATCCATGACCGTGATGACGTGAAGACCATCATAGGCAGACTGAAGAAAGTTGACGACCTGAAAGACGTCAGGCAGATTCTTTAAGAGACAAAAAACGCTTCCCCAAAGAGAGGAAGCGTTTTTTCGTTCTATTAAAGAAGGTCAAGATGCTTCTTGATGCTTTTCAGCTCGGAGAGCGTGTCTTGCAGCAAGTTGATAATCTCCGAACTCTTGTCCACGCCATCACGGTTGTTGCGCAAATAGGTGCGTGCGGCAGAAATCTTAAAGCCTCGCACCTTTATGAGGTTGTAGATGACTTTAAGATCCTCTATATTGCGATCCGTATAGTGGCGCACCCTGTTTGTGCCGACTGTCCTTGGCTTGATATTAGGAAACTCTTTCTCCCAAAAACGCAGCGTGCTTTCGCTTACGCCGATTATCTGAGCCACTTCTTTGATGGAATAATACAGTTTCTTGTTTTTATCGCTATCTGATTCCATAATTATTATTCTTTATGTCTGCAAAGATACTTAAAAATCAAAGAAATTAGTAACTTTGCAATTGTTTTCAATAGATATATTCGCAAAATAAAGGAACATAATTAAAAAAATCAAGATACAGATGATGACAGCAAATGAAATCCGCGACTCATACTTGAAGTTTTTTGAGTCAAAAGGACACGTCATCGTGCCTTCCGCCCCAATTGTGGTGAAGGACGACCCAACACTGATGTTCACCAATGCTGGAATGAACCAGTGGAAAGACATTATTCTCGGTACAAAAGACCCTAACCCATGCCGCCGCACCGATTCGCAGAAATGCTTACGTGTCAGCGGAAAGCACAACGACCTTGAGGAGGTCGGACGCGACTCCGCCCTGTCCCACCATACCATGTTCGAGATGCTGGGCAACTGGAGTTTCGGCGATTATTTCAAGGAGGGCGCTATTGACTATGCCTACGAGTATCTTGTCGACGTGCTTCATCTCGACCCCAAGGACCTATACGTTACCGTGTTTGAAGGTGACCCATCCGAGAACATAACGCGCGACGACGAGGCCGCGAAATATTGGGAGAAGCATTTCCCGAAAAACCACATAGTGAACGGCAACAAGCACGACAACTTCTGGGAGATGGGCGACACGGGACCTTGCGGCCCTTGCTCCGAGATTCACATCGACTTCCGCCCGGAAGAGGAGAAGAAGAAGGTGCCTGGAGAGCAACTCGTCAACAAGGATCACCCACAGGTCATCGAAATATGGAACATCGTGTTCATGCAGTTCAACCGCAAGGCCGACGGTTCGTTGGAACCGCTGAAGATGCACGTCATCGATACGGGCCTTGGCTTCGAGCGTCTCGTCAGACTGCTTCAAGGAAAGAACTCCAACTACGACACCGACATCTTCTCGCCAATCATAGAGGAGATTGAGCGCTTGTCGGGTCATAAATACAACCACACGTTCCCAGAGGGACACAATGGCGAGGGCGTGAACGACGAGGAGAAGGTAGACATTGCCATTCGCGTTGTCGCCGACCACTTGCGCGCCGTGGCATTCGCCATCGCCGACGGTCAGTTGCCAAGCAACGCCAAGGCTGGATACGTCATTCGCCGCATCCTCCGCCGTGCCGTGAGATACGCCTATACATTCCTCGACCAAAAAGAGGCATTCATGTACAAGCTCGTGCCCGTGCTCGTGGCAGAGATGGGTGGCGCTTACCCGGAGCTCAAGGCTCAACAAGAGCTCATAGCCAAGGTCATGAAGCAGGAGGAAGACTCCTTCCTTCGCACACTCGACCGCGGCATAAGCTTGCTGTCAGTTGACATGGAGGAGCTGAAAGCCGCTGGCAAGAAGGAACTTGAAGGCGAGAAAGCCTTCCGTCTCTTCGACACCTACGGATTCCCACTCGACCTCACAGAGCTCATCTGCGGTGAAAACGGATTTGCCGTCGACGAAAAGGGATTCGAGGAAGAGATGAAGAAACAAAAGGAGCGTGCGCGCAACGCCGCTGCCGTGGAGAACAGCGACTGGGTGACAGTGAAAGAGGGCGAGCAGCAGTTCGTGGGCTACGATGCCGACGCTTGCGACTCTCACATACTGCGCTACCGCAAGGTGACACAAAAGAAGAACGTCTTTTATGAGGTAGTGCTCGACCAGACTCCTTTCTACGGTGAGATGGGCGGCCAGGTAGGCGACAAGGGTAAGTTCATCTTCGACGACGAGACCATTGAGGTCGTTGACACGAAGCGCGAGAACAACCAAAGCATACACATCATAAAGAAGTTGCCTAAGGACATCACCGCTGACCTCCACGCTGAGGTTGACACTGAGAAGCGCGAGGGATCCGCATGCAACCACACAGCCACCCACCTTCTCGACTATGCCTTGAAGCAGGTGCTCGGTGAGCAGACAGAGCAGCGCGGCTCTTATGTCGACGAAAAGATACTGCGTTTCGACTTCAACTATTTCCAAAAGGTTTCTGCTGAACAGCTCAGGCAGGTTGAGCGCATCGTAAACAAGATGATACGTCAGGACATTCCTCTCGACGAGTATCGTGACACTCCTATGGAGGAGGCCAAGAAGCTTGGTGCCGTAGCTCTCTTCGGCGAGAAATATGGCGACAAGGTGCGCGTGGTACGCTTTGGGCCATCGGCTGAGTTCTGTGGCGGTATCCACGTGAAGAGCACTGGCCACATCGGCTTCTTCAAGATCATCTCCGAGAGCAGTGTCGCCGCTGGCATTCGCCGTATAGAGGCTCTCACGGGCGAGGCCGCCGAAGAAGGCATCTATGCCGTGCAAGACACTCTCGACGTCATAAAGGGCATGTTCAACAATGCCAAGGATCTTGGCAAGGCCATACAAAAGTCTATCGACGAGAACTCCGAACTCAGAAAGCAGGTTGAGCAATTCCAGGCCCAGGTGGTGCAGCAGATGTGCAACCGCCTCGTAAACGACGCCAAGGACATTAATGGCGTAAAGGTCATCAAGGCCATCGTGCCTTTCGAAGCCAACAGTGCCAAGGACCTCGTGTTCAAGATTCGCGAGCGCATTCCAGAGCACCTCGTTTGCGCAATAGGCAGCAATGCACACGACAAGCCAATGCTCTCCGTGATGTTCTCCGACGACATGGTGAGCGAGCACGATCTCAACGCCGGAAAGATTGTACGCGAGGCGGCCAAGCTCATCAAGGGTGGCGGCGGCGGCCAGCCTCACTACGCGCAGGCAGGCGGAAAGGATCTCGACGGTCTCAACGCAGCCGTTGACAAGCTCGTGGAGCTCTGCAAGCTGTAATCACACATTATTTATAGTGGACACAGGAACAGCAATATAGACTTTATATTCCAGACTTATAAAAAAATTGCCGCGCTATTCCGCGACGTTTACCCGGACATTTTCTGGCAAACGTGGAACAGCGCGGCTTTTTCGTAAGCAAAACACCATGCAGATTGACACAATATGGCTTAGAGACAACTTCCGCCAGTTCAACAAGCAATATTTTGGCGACAAGCTTCCTGAGCCGCGTTTCTTCATTGGCCGTTCAAGGTCGCAACTCGGTTCCTTGTCGTATAAGCGCGGACTCATCTTGGGCAGGCAGCTTTTCAGCCGGGGCAACTCCGCCAACGCGTTCACGCTTTCCATCAGCAACTTCTACGACCAGACCGAATACCAGTTCCGCAACGTCCTGCTCCACGAGATGATACATCTTAGCATCGCCGCGAGCGGGGTGAAAGACTCGTCGCCCCATGGTGTCGTCTTCAGAGGAATGATGGCACGACTAAACCGCGAAGGCTGGGACATACACGTGATGACAAAGATGGAAGGTGTCAAGAAAGCCTACACGGGGTCAAAGACCATTATCAGGCAATTTCTCGTGCTCTCCATAGAGACCACAAACGGCAAGCGTTACCTGTCCTCAGTGAACCCGAAGTTCGCAAGGGAAATAAACCAAAGGATTAGTGAGGCAAAAGGTATCACAGCCTACCGTTGGTACACCACAGACAACCGTTGGTTTGAGAACATGCCAAAGGTCAGGTCGCTTCGCGGACGATTGGTCGAAACCGCTACGTTTGAGAAACTGACAACCTCCATGACGCCAATACCATTCCATTAACAGAACCCTGTTTTGCCAGAATTAATGGTGCGACTCATTGCTAAGGAGATACAAAAAGCGCACCACAGGGACCAACTATTTTAGGGTCTACTAATTAAATATAACCAACCGAAGTTCAATAAATTACCTTCCAATATATTTCCGTAGTTCACTGGAAATGATTACCTTTGGGTGTTAAAATCAACAAGAATCAACATGAAATACTACTCCCAATACCACAGTCACGAGCTGTTTGAGCTTCAAGAGTCTCTCTCGGGTTTGAGCAAGTCCAACCGCATCGTCAGCATCTACCAGCCGCACCTCCGTCCTATTGTCAGGGGCAAGGCGAAGGCCAAGGTCGAGTTCTGGGCGAAGATTGGCGCCAGCATCGTGAACGGTTACACCTACGTCGACCATCTCAGTTGGGACGCCTACAACGAATCGTCCGACCTCGCCATGCAATTGGAACTCTATAAAAAGCGCTTCGGCATGCTGCCACAGGAAGTCCAAGCGGACAAGCTCTACCTCGGGAAGGCGAACAGGAATCTTATCAAGACAAGAAGAGGGCCATCGGCGAGAGGAACGAGGTGGAGGCCACATTCGGAACCTCCAAAAGGGTTTACCGGGCAAACGACATCAGGGCGAAACTTGACGACACGGCTGACACATGGATAGGAGCTTGCTTCTTCGCTAAAAACGTAATGAAGTT
>ERZ1032009.7-NODE-7-length-74959-cov-24.312346_pt1 | contig 74959 bp, 73 predicted proteins | sample MGYA00516700_ERZ1032009 | MGnify/ENA primary metagenome ERZ1032009 (study PRJEB33719, sample SAMN04261292) | wastewater metagenome | biome: rural village; feature: human; material: feces | host: Homo sapiens | place: El Salvador | collected 2013-01-14 ...
GCTCTATTTGCACCTGTTCCCAAGTGTTAAATTTTGGCAATAATATTTTACATTTTGTGGCTTCCGCGCGATGTCCATGGACATGATGGACGACTTGATTTGCCGTCTTTACGGTTTGATTTCTTAACCGACTATTTAAGGGATTATAAATAGTGTATACAGTCAATGCCAACGGTGAGGATGACACGAAAGCGGAAATACTGGTAATCAGCATTGCCAAGTGAGGATTTTTTGCTAACTTTGCCCACAGAAAGCAACTATTCAATTATGGGAAAAGTAATACTCACTGGCGACCGTCCCACAGGCCGCCTCCATCTCGGACACTACGTGGGAAGCCTTCGCCGCCGCGTGGAGCTTCAGAACAAGGGCGATTTTGACCGCATGTTCGTCTTCATGGCCGACGTCCAGGCACTTACCGACAACGCCTCCAACCCCGACAAGATACGCGACAACATCGTGAACGTGGCCCTCGACTACCTGTCGGCCGGCCTCGACCCGGAGAAGTGCACGCTCTATGTGCAGAGCCGCATACCTGAGCTCGCCGAGCTGACGGTGTATCTCATGAACATCGTCTCCGTGAGCCGCGTGCAGCGCAACCCCACGGTGAAGACTGAGGTGAAGATGCGTGGCTTCGAGAACGACTCCATACCTTTGGGCTTCTTCTGCTACCCCGTGTCGCAGGCCGCCGACATCGCCGCTTTCAAGGCGACCACCGTGCCCGCCGGTGAGGACCAGGAGCCGATGCTGGAGCTGACGCGCGAGCTCGTGAACCGCTTCAACAACACTTACGCCCCCGTGCTCGTGGAGCCAAAGATAATGCTCCCTGAGAACGCCACGGCGCGGCGCCTGCCTGGAACCGACGGCAAGGAGAAGATGTCGAAGAGCCTGGGCAACTGCATATACCTGTCTGACGACGCCGACACCGTGTGGAAGCAGGTGAAGGCCATGTACACCGACCCGACGCACCTCAACGTGTCGGACCCCGGCCACGTGGAGGGCAACGCCGTGTTCACATATCTCGACGCTTTCGCCACAGACCAAGACTTTGCCGACTTCTGGCCTGAGTTCCAGAACCTCGACGAGCTGAAGGCCGCTTACCAGCATGGCGGCATTGGCGACATGAAGTGCAAGAAGATGCTCAACAAGGTCATCAACCGCATGCTCGACCCCATCAGGGCGCGCCGCGCGGAGTATGAGAAAGACATACCAGAGATATTCAACATCCTGAAGAAAGGCTCCGACGCCGCGCGCGAGGTGGCGGCGCAGACCATGGACGAGGTGCGCAAGGCCATGCGCATCGACTATTTCGAGGACGAGGAACTGATAAAGGAGCAAACAAGGAAGTTCAGTGGAAAATAATCACGAATATGAGGTGATGGCCCCTGTGGGCAGCCGCGACTCGCTCGCGGCGGCCATCCAGGCCGGTGCCGACTCCGTGTATTTCGGGGTGGGGCAGCTCAACATGCGCTCCCACTCGGCAAACCATTTCGACCTCAACGACCTCGACTATATCGTGGCCACGTGTCGTGAGCATGGCATCAAGACCTATCTCACGGTCAACACCATCATCTACGACGACGACGTGGAGACCATGCACGCCATAGTGGACGCGGCGGTGAAGGCCGGCGTGTCGGCGGTGATAGCCTCCGACGTGGCCGTGATGACCTATTGCCGCAAGGTGGGCATGGAGGTGCACTTGTCGACCCAGCTCAACATAAGCAACGTGGAGGCCCTGGAGTTCTACTCGCGGTTCGCCGACGTGAGCGTGCTGGCGCGTGAGCTCAACATGAAGCAGGTGCGCCACATCCACGACGAGATAGCGAGGCGCAACGTCTGCGGGCCGTCGGGCAAGCAGGTAAGGATAGAGATGTTTTGCCACGGCGCCCTGTGCATGGCCGTGTCGGGCAAGTGCTACATGAGCCTGCATGCCGCCAACCGCTCAGCCAACCGCGGGCAGTGCGTGCAGGTATGCCGGCGCAGCTATACCGTGACCGACAACGAGACGGGCAACCAGCTCGAGATAGACAACAAGTACATAATGAGCCCCAAGGACCTCAAGACCATACGCTTCATCGACAAGATGATGGACGCTGGCGTGAGGGTGTTCAAGATAGAGGGACGCGCCCGCGGCCCGGAATACGTCTATACGGTGGTGAGCTGTTACAAGGAAGCCATCGAGAGCGTGCTCGACGGCACGTTCACCGAGGAGAAGAAGGCGGCATGGGACGAGAGGCTCGCCACCGTGTTCAACCGCGGCTTCTGGGACGGCTACTACCAAGGGCAGACCATGGGAGAGTGGAACGACCAATACGGCTCGCTCGCCACGGAGAAGAAGACGCTCGTGGGCATGGTGAACAAGTATTTCAGCAAGATTGGCGTGGGCGAGATAGCGGTGCAAGCCAGCACCTTCAAGAAAGGCGACCGCCTGCTGATAACCGGCCCTACGACAGGCGCGATGTATCTCGACGCCACGGAGATTCACGACGACAACGGCCCGATAGAGGAGACCGTGCAACATACCTACGTGTCGGTGCCCGTGCCAGGCAAGGTGAGGCCCCACGACAAGGTTTTCAGAATAGACAAAGCATGAAGACGATAAACGAATTGCAAGACGAGGTCGTGGAGGAGTTCTCCGACTTCGACGACTGGATGGACAAATACCAGATGCTCATAGACCTGGGCAACGACCTCGAGACCTTGGACGACAAGTACAAGACTGAGCAGAACCTCATAGACGGCTGCCAGAGCCGCGTGTGGGTGCAGTGCGACTACGCTGACGGCAAGCTCGTGTTCACCGCCGACAGCGACGCGCTGATAGTGAAAGGCATCATAGCCCTGCTCATACAAGTGCTCAGCGGACACACGCCAAAGGAGATTCTCGACGCCGACCTGTATTTCATAGACAAGATTGGCCTTCGCGACCATCTCTCGCCGACGCGAAGCAACGGGCTTCTCGCGATGGTGAAGCAGATAAAGGCATACGCCCTCGCCTACGAAGCAAAGGAGAATGAGAAAGCTTAAGACCATAGAGATGCACCGCCTGAGCGTGGACGAGTTTAAGGCGGCCAAGAAACTGCCGCTCATCGTCGTGCTCGACAACGTGAGGTCGCTCTACAACGTGGGCAGCGTGTTTCGCTCTGCCGACGCTTTCCGCGTGGAGGCCGTGTGGCTGTGCGGCGTGACGGGATGCCCGCCCAACGCCGAGATACACAAGACGGCGCTCGGAGGCGAGGACAGCGTGGACTGGCGATATTTCAAGGACACGGAGGAGGCCGTGAGGGAACTGCACGCGAAAGGCTGTTTCGTGTGGAGCGTGGAGCAGGTGGAAGGTTCCACAAAGCTTCAAGAACTGAAAGTGGACGACAATGCCGCTTGCGCCGTGATACTCGGCAATGAGGTCAAGGGCGTGCAACAGGCGGTGGTCGACATGAGCGACGGTTGCCTGGAAATACCGCAGTTCGGCACAAAGCACAGCCTGAACGTCAGCACCACGGCGGGCATCGTGATTTGGGAGTTCGCGAAGCAATATATAATAAATAGGTAATGAGTAGAAAAGATGTTTGACATTTGCAGTATAGGCCATATCACGCGCGACAAGATTGTCACGCCAGGTAATACCGTCTACATGGCGGGCGGCACGTCGTTTTACATGACTTATGGCATGAGCCACCTGCCACGCAAGGTGAGCTACCAACTCGTGACCAAGGTGGGCGAAGAAAGCAAGGCCGACCTGGACAAGATACGTTCGTTGGGCTTCGACACCGTGTGCTACCCGAGCCGGCGCACCGTGTTCTTCGAGAATATCTACGGTGCCGACAGCAATGACCGCAAGCAGCGCGTGCGCTCCAAGGCCGACCCGTTCACTCTGGATGACGTGAAGCCCCTGCAGGCAAAGGTGTTTCACCTTGGCTCGTTGCTTGCCGACGACTTCTCACCCGAAGTGGTGGAGGCTCTCGCCGACAAAGGCACCGTCTCCATCGACGCGCAAGGCTACCTGAGAGAGGTGGTGGGCGAAGAGGTGAGGCCGGTGGAGTGGAAGGACATGAGCCGCGTGCTCCGTGCCACTGGCATACTGAAGCTCAACGAGAGCGAGATGCAGACCGTCGTGGGAAGCAATGACCCCTACGAGGTGGGAAAGAAGCTCGCGGCGTGTGGCGTGGGCGAGGTGGTGATGACACTTGGCAGTTATGGCTCCGTGATCTACGCCGGAGGCAAGGCTTACGACATCCCGGCTTACAAGCCAAAGAAGCTGGTTGACGCCACGGGCTGTGGCGACACGTTTTCCACCGGTTATCTATGGTGCCGCGCCCAAGGCATGGGCATTGAGGAGGCGGGCAAGTTTGCCGCCGCGATGTGCTCGCTCAAGCTGCAACATTCGGGGCCGTTTGATGGCACGATAGCCGACATAGAACAGTTGATAGGTTAAGCAGAAGGATATGAGCGCAGAAAGGACAGGAGGCAAGTCGATTTACCGAACCGTTCGCGACTATGCCATCATAGCCATAGCGATGATTATGGGCGTGATAGGCTTGAACCTTTTCCTCGTGCCCAACGAGATAACCATGGGCGGCACCATGGGAGTGGCGGAAATCGTGTATTGGGGTACAGGCATACAGACGCAGTATACCTATTTCGCCATCAACGCCGCCTTGTTGATAGCCGCCTTGAAGGTGCTGGGCTGGCGGTTTTGCGTAAAAACAGTGTATGCCGTGGTGGTGTTCACCGTGGCGTCGTCCGTCTTCCAATGGCTTGGCTTCGCCAACGTCCACCTTCTCGCCGACCAGAAGTTCATGGCGTGCATCGTGGGTGGCGTGTTCATGGGCACGAGCGTTGGCCTCGGATTGTCAGCCGGCGGCAGCACGGGAGGCTCCGATGTCGTGGCGGCAATGATACATAAGTATCGCGACGTGTCGCTCGGGCATATCATCCTGTTTTGTGACCTCACCATCATCACGTCGAGTTATGTGGTGCTGCACGATTGGGAGAAGGTGCTCTATGGCTACGTGTTGCTCTTCATAGTGTCGTTTTGCGTGGATTATGTTGTCAACTCGCTGCGCCGCTCGGTGCAATTCCTTATCATATCCAGGAAGTGGGAAGAGATAGGCCTGGCGATAAACAAGATAGCCGACAGGGGCTGTTCAACGCTCAACGGCAACGGGTTTTATTCCAAGCGCGATATCAAGGTGATATTCTGCATAGCCAAGAAGAGCGAGTCGGCCATGATCTTCGACATCGTAGACGAGATAGACCCCGACGCTTTCGTGGCCCAGAGCGCCGTCATAGGGGTGTATGGCCAAGGCTTTGACCGAGTGAGAGTGAGGAAGAAAATAAGCTTGGAGGAGATTAAAAAGGAGATAAAGGCGTGATTAATGCGTTATCTCCCATTAATTCAGTAATTTTGCACCGACAATAGCAAAATAGATATAAACGTTTATATAAGATATGGCATTAAAATGTGGTATCGTGGGATTGCCTAATGTGGGCAAGTCCACGCTTTTCAACTGCCTGTCGAGCGCTAAGGCACAGGCAGCCAATTTCCCTTTCTGTACGATAGAGCCTAACCTCGGTGTCATCACCGTGCCCGATGAGCGACTCACCAAACTGGCGGAGATTGTGCACCCTGGCCGCATAGTGCCGGCGACGTGCGAGATAGTGGACATCGCCGGGCTGGTGAAGGGCGCTTCCAAGGGCGAGGGCTTGGGCAACAAGTTCCTTGGCAACATTCGCGAGTGTGACGCCATTATCCATGTCATTCGTTGTTTCGACGACGACAACGTCGTGAGAGAGGGCGGCGCGCCAGTGGATCCCGCAGCCGACAAGGACGTTATCGACACGGAGTTGCAACTCAAGGACCTGGAGACCATAGAGGGCCAGTTGTCAAAGCAAGAGAAGGTGGCGGCGACAGGCAACAAGGACGCCAAGGTGCTTGTCGACGTGCTGCACGCTTATAAGGAGGTGCTCGACAAAGGCGAGAACGCCCGCACCGTGACCTTCGACACCAAGGAGGAGCAGAAGGCGGCCCACGACTTGTTCCTGCTTACCACCAAGCCGGTGCTCTATGTCTGCAACGTGGACGAGGCAAGCGCTAAGACCGGCAACAAATATAGCAAGATAGTAGAGGAAATAGCGGCCAAGGAAGGTGCCGAGGCAATGGTCATCGCCGCCAAGACGGAGGAGGACATAGCTTCGCTCGACACTTACGAGGAGAAGAAGCTCTTCCTCGACGACCTCGGACTGGAGGAGAGCGGCGTGAACAGGCTCATAAAGAAGGCGTACCACTTGCTCAACCTGCAGACATTCATCACCGCGGGCGAGATGGAGGTTAAGGCTTGGACATTCCATAAGGGATGGAAGGCGCCACAATGCGCGGGCGTGATACACACCGACTTCGAGAAAGGCTTCATTCGTGCCGAGGTAATAAAGTATGACGACTACATACAGTACGGCTCGGAGAACGCCGTGAAAGAGGCTGGCAAGCTGAACATAGAGGGCAAGGACTATGAGGTGCAAGACGGCGACATCATGCATTTCCGCTTTAATGTTTAAACAGTTATGGCGATGACAAACCTGCTCTACATTGTTTGGAACCCTTCAGAGGTGATATTCCATGTGGGTTCCTTTGGCGTGAGGTGGTATGCCATGTGTTGGCTCATGGGCCTGCTGCTGGGCACGTTGCTGATGGCCAAGCTCTACAAGGACGAGAAGATACCCGACGAGAAATTCGACCCCCTCTTCATGTATATTTTTGTGAGCGTGCTCATTGGCGCGCGTCTTGGCCATTGCCTTTTCTATCAGCCCGATTATTTCCTGTCGTCAGGCAAACATGTCGTTGAGATGTTTGTGCCAATCCATTTCATGGCCGACGGCTCTTGGAAGTTCACTGGCTATGAGGGCCTTGCCTCTCATGGAGGCGTGATAGGCATGATAATCGCCATCTTCATCTATGCTTATCGCAACAAGGTGAACGTGTGGACGGTGTTCGACAACATGGGCATCTGCTCGTGCGTCACGGCCACCTTCATCCGCCTGGGCAACCTCATGAACTCTGAGATTATAGGTAAGGTCACCGATGTGCCTTGGGCGTTCATCTTCGAGAAGGTTGACCAGTATCCTCGTCACCCAGGTCAACTGTATGAGGCCATGGCCTACGCTTGCTTCTTCTTGATAATCTACGCCATCTACAAGAAGCATCCTGAGAAGGTAGGCAGCGGATTCTATGTCGGACTTTGCCTGACGCTGGTGTTCTCGGCGCGCTTCCTGATAGAATTTGTCAAGGACATACAGGAACCTTTCGAGGCAGGCTTGGCGCTCGACATGGGCCAGATACTCTCCATACCAATAATAGCCATCGGCGTGGCTTGCATGGTTGGCGGTAAATGGATGAATAAGATAGGCGCGAAAATAAATGATTGATATTTCCTTTGCGGTTTGGGAAATAATCATTACCTTTGTGCCACAGTTTTAATGTTCTGCATTATAGCTGATTAAAATCGCTGCTTGCGCTTGCAAGTCAGCTTCTTATAAAGGGCTCTGATAGTTCAATGGATAGAACGGAGGTTTCCTAAACCTTTGATCTGGGTTCGATTCCCAGTCGGAGTACAAGGTGTGAAAAGTACGGAATTGCATCCTTGCAATTTCGTACTTTTACCTTATAAATATGGCAATGATTATAACGCTTATTATTTTGGAAAAGAAAAATATTATGCGATTCACTACTGTCCACGAAAATCATTTAAGTTCTTCTTTTGCTTGGTAATAATGCTGTGTTCGGCATGTTCAAGTTCATAATCAACCCTCACACATCTAACTAAGCCCCATATACAAAAATACGCCGGTACTCATCAACGAGCTCCGGCGTGTTTTTATGTTTAACTTAAAATGATTTCAAACAAATGAATACCTCACGGTATCCACGCGTTTCCGTTAAACAATCTATCAAATCTACCTTAAACCTAATAACTAAAAACCTAAATCTATTACTACTAACCTAAACAATCTATTAACCTTTTGACACTGCAAAGTTACACCTATTACAATTATATATCAAAGAAATTAAAATGTTTTTTCAGAAGAATATGTGTTTATTGATATAAATCAATCATTTGTGTGCGAGCACATTATTTTTATGTAAGCAAAGCACACTTATTCGTATTATATTGTTGGTTTCTCGAATCCTTTTCTTACCTTTGCTGAACAAAACAAACATTCTGTTAGAGTATGGCAATGAGGGTGTTGATAGTCAATACGAGTGAGCGTGAGGGTGGCGCGGCGGTTGCCGCCAACCGTTTGATGGACGCTCTGAACAATAATGGCGTAAAAGCCAAGATGCTCGTTAGGGACAAGGAAACCGACAATATCACTGTTGTAGGCTTAAAAGGCGGACTCCTCCAGCGTTTTCGTTTCTTGTGGGAACGTTGGTGCGTGTATTATCATCTGCATTTCAAGCGTGACCATCTTTTTGATCTTGACATGGCCAACACAGGCTTTGACATCACGAAGCTGCCTGAGTTTAAGGAGGCTGACGTGATTCACCTCGCTTGGATAAACCAAGGCTTTCTCTCTTTGAAAGACATAAGGAAAATCATCAACAGCGGCAAGGCTGTGGTATGGACCATGCATGACTTGTGGGCAGCGACGGGCATTTGCCATTTCACCTTTGGCTGTGAGGCGTATAAGGGACAGTGTCACAACTGTTTTTACCTTCCACGGGGAGGCAAGTCAGCCGATTTGTCCACTCGCGTGTTCAACAAGAAGAAAAAGGTTTACTACAATAGTGGAATTCATTTCGTGGCTTGCAGCAAGTGGCTTGGCAATAGCGCGCGGCAAAGCAGTCTGCTGACTGGCTTGCAGCTGTCCGTCATCCCCAATCCCATCGACACCCATGTGTTTTGCCCGAAAGACAAGCGCGTGGCTCGCCTGCATTCCACGCTCCCTGAAGACAAGCGTATAATTCTATTTGTTTCCCAAAGGGTTACCATGGAGCGCAAAGGCATGGCCTATTTCATCAAGGCCATCTCGCTCCTTGCTGAGCGTTATCCGGAGATGAAGGAAAACACGGTGATAGCCATACTTGGCGGTCGTGCCGATGAGGTCGTCTCCCAACTCGCGCTGCCTTCCTTCCCGTTGGGGTATGTCAAGAACGAGCGTCAGTTGGTGGATATATACAATTCTGCCGACGTGTTCGTCATACCGTCGCTTGACGAGAACTTGCCAAACACGATAATGGAGTCGATGGCTTGTGGCGTGCCTTCGGTTGGATTTAAGGTCGGTGGCATACCAGAGATGATAGACCATCAAAAGAACGGTTATGTGGCCAGCTACAAAGACGCTGATGACCTTGCCGCTGGCATTCATTGGGTTTTGGGCGAGGCCGACAAGGAGGAATTGAAGAGACAGTGCGTGCAAAAAGTGATGTCGTGCTATTCGCAACGCTCGGTGGCCATGAAGTATGTGGAGGTCTACAACCAAGCGCTTGCCTTTAAGAATTATAAATTGTAACAACTCGCGTTCACATGATTAAGTTTACGATAGTCACTTGTACGTATAATGCGGCTTCGGTGTTGCAACGAACTCTCAATAGTGTCTTGAGCCAAAAATATGCCGACATTGAGCATCTTATTCTTGATGGCTTGTCTAAAGACGAAACGGTGGAGATGGCCATGGACTACAAACTGCGTTCCGACAAGTCGGACAATGGCCATGATGTGACAGTGGTTTCTGAAAAGGACAAGGGACTTTACGATGCCATGAACAAGGGCATAAGGTTTGCCACTGGCGATTACGTTATTTTTCTGAACGCCGGCGATGTATTCCCTAATGCTGAGACATTGGAAACGGTAGTGGCCTCGATAGGCGATGGCGAGCAATTGCCCGGCGTGCTGTATGGAGACACCGACATCGTGGCCATGGACGGGCATTTTCTGCGTCATCGCAGGTTGAGCCCTCCAAAGAGACTCACATGGCGCTCTTTCCAATGGGGCATGCTGGTTTGTCATCAGGCGTTTTACGCGCGGACAGACCTTGCCAAGGAAACACCATATAATAATGTGGAATATCGTTTCTCCGCTGATGTTGACTGGTGCATACGCATAATGAAACTGTGCGCTAAGCGGCGTCTTGCCTTGAGAAACGTCAGCGAGGTGATTGTTAACTATCTTGACGGTGGCATGACAAACAAAAACCATAAAGCTTCGCTAAAGGAAAGATTCCGTGTCATGGCGAAACATTATGGTTTTGTGCATACGGCCCTTTTACATCTTTATTTCGTAATCAGGTCTTTCGTGAAAAAATAGCTTTTATGGCTTAATCTTTTTATCGTGTTCTTTTATGCAAGTGGTTATCGGATATTATACATATCTGATAATCATTCCCGTGCGCACTTTTTGGTTCTTGCTCCTGAAACCGTTCAGGTGCATGATTCTCTCGACGCTCACGCCGACCTTCTTGGCGATAGAGGCGAGGGTCTCTCCGCTTTGCACCTTATAATATACACGCTCCGGGGCGTTCATTGCCTCGCGCACATCCTCAGGCGTGTCGTCGTTGCTGCGTCCGAGCTTGCCATAAATCATGTCGTGGGTGTATCCGCCATTGCCAATCTTTCCACGTTCACGCGTAGCCACTTCCGATTCATGGTCATAGGTCCGCTTATTGAACGTGTAGTAGTCGCCTGTCACGTCTTGGTTGCGGAAATCAAAGAAAAGAGCCGGGTTCAAGGCTACTCCGCAGAGGCGAGTCTCGAAATGCAAGTGAGAGCCCGTGCTTCGGCCAGTATTGCCGCCGAGACCTATTGGCTCGCCCGCCCTCACGTTCTCATTCTCGGCCACGAGTTGTTTTGACAGGTGCCCATAGATGGTCTCAAGGCCGTTAGGATGCCTTATTACGATATATTTGCCATAGCCGCCAGCCTCGTAGCGCACTATTCTGACCTTTCCGCTGAACGCGGCGCGGATGGTGTCGCCAGTGTATACTTTAATGTCCAGTCCCTTGTGTTGGCGACCCCATCTTGAGCCGAAGTTGCTTGTCACCACCCGGCTTGGCGTTGGCATGCAGAAATGCCGGAGGTTGATGGTGAACGAGTCGGGGAGTTCGGTGGCACGGTGAGCGTACTTGTTGTCCCATTCGTCACCGTAGAGTTGTGCGGCGGGCGACTGGTAATTCTCGCGTTCTACCATGCTCTTTACTTCTATAGAGTCGAGTTTCTTGGCTCTTCGGTCTATTGGCGCTTGTCTTGCCAACAGGTCTTGCGCCATTGTGGTGCTGGCCGTGAAAACAAAAAACAATAATGCCCCAACTATTTTGATATTCTTTTTAAATGTCATTCAGTGTAATTTCTTTCAGGTTTGCAATGAGACGGTAAGATATGTTTCATTTGCACCCACAAAGATATAAAAAAGATGTCAAAATTGATTTGGCTCAAGTGCTTTTTATGGGTTGTTTAACAGAAATTGCGTGCAATCGTGATTGCATTAACATTAGTTAGGAAACGATTGGCACTCGTTAGCTTATGACACCCCAATTGACATTGGTGTTTCTCAGCTCCCTCAAATGTTGCCACAATAGGTCATATTTGGGGTTTGCGCAGTCGGGGTCGTCGTCAACAATTTTCTTTGCTTCGTTTCTCGCGAGTTGCACTATTTGTCCATCGCGTGCGATATTGGCTATCTTCAAGTCGAAGGCCATGCCGCTTTGAGCGGTTCCTTCCAGGTCGCCCGGTCCACGGAGCTTCAAGTCGGCTTCGGCTATGCGGAACCCATCGTTGGTCTGGCACATGATGTCGATGCGTTTGCGTGTGTCTTGCGACAGTTCGTAGCTTGTCACGAGTATGCAGAAGCTTTGTTTGGCTCCGCGTCCCACGCGTCCCCGGAGCTGGTGCAGTTGCGAGAGCCCGAACCGCTGCGCGTCCATTATCACCATTACCGAGGCGTTGGGCACGTTGACGCCGACTTCTATCACGGTGGTGGCCACGAGGATTTGCGTCTTTCCCTGCACGAATTTCTGCATCTCCGCCTCCTTGTCCTTTGGCTTCATTTGCCCGTGCACCTTGCTCATGGAGTATTGCGGGAAGATCTGCTTTAGCGCCTCGTAACCGTCCTCAAGGTTTTTCAAGTCCTTGTTCTTGCCTTCCTCAATTACGGGAAAGACAATGTACACCTGCCTTCCCTCGTTTATTTGCTTGGCAATGCCGGCATAGAGGGAAGTCATTTGGTTGTTGTATTTGTGTATGGTGACTATGGGTTTCCTGCCTGGTGGCAACTCGTCGATGACGCTCACGTCGAGGTCGCCATAGAGTGTCATGGCAAGGGTGCGCGGGATGGGTGTTGCGGTCATAACCAAGATGTGGGGCGGCCGCTCGCTTTTCTTCCACAGTCTCGCTCTCTGCGCCACTCCGAACCTGTGTTGCTCGTCGATTACGGCAAGCCCGAGCCGCTTGAACACCACGTTGTCTTCTATGAGCGCATGCGTCCCCACTATTATATTGATGGATCCGTCGGCGAGGGCGTTGAGCACCTCGGTCCGTCTCTTTCCCTTCACGATGCCAGTGAGGAGTTCCACCCTGATGTCCATGCCTTGCAGAAACTCCGTTATTGTATTCAGGTGTTGCTCCGCCAATATCTCCGTTGGCGCCATTATGCAAGCCTGGAATCCGTTGCCTATGGCTATGAGCATTGCCATGAGCGCGACAAGGGTCTTTCCCGACCCCACGTCGCCTTGCAAGAGCCTGTTCATTTGGATGCCCGACCTCATGTCGTCGTGAATCTCGTGGACCACGCGTTTCTGCGCGTTGGTCAATTCAAACGGGAGGTTGTTCTTGTAAAAGACGTTGAGCGGCTCGCCGACGCGCGAGAACGCGAAGCCACGGTATTTATGGCGTTGCTCAGTGGCATAGCGCAAGATGTTGAGCTGCACGTAAAACAGCTCTTCGAATTTCAGCCGTTCTTGGGCTTGCTGCACGTCGCGCAACGATTGCGGGTAGTGTATCTTCCTTAGCGCGTCGTCCCTTGATATGAGATGCAGCCTCCTGATTTGGTCTTCGAGCAGCGTCTCGGCAATGGAGCCCTGCGGAATGCGCGCCACCAGCGCCTTGGTCATCTTCTCCATGGCCCTCGACGTGACGCCACGGTCTTTCATGGTTTGGGTGGTGATGTAGTAGGGTTGCATCCCCATTGTCGAGAGCTGCAGGTTGGAGGCTTTCTCCATGTCGGGGTGGGCAAACTGGTATCGCCCGTTGTAGGGCTGAGGCTTGCCGAAAACGATATATTCCGTTCCCGGCTTATAGGTGTCGTAGACCCAGTTCTTGCCGCCAAACCACACGAGGTCAACCACGTCTCTCCCGTCAGAGAAATGCGCCACGATGCGTTTCTTGCGTCCTTCGCCAAACTCCTCAAAGACCTGTATGGCGCCTTTTATTTGCACCAAGGGCATGTCGCCGCTAAGCTCGCGGATGGGGTAGACCCTTGACCGGTCTACATATTTATATGGGTAATACTCAATCAGGTCACCCCAAGTCTTGATGTTGAGCTGACTGACCAGTATCTCCTTGCGCTTCGGTCCCACGCCAGGGAGATACATGATGTCTTGATTGAAAATATTGTTCAATTGTCGGAATCGAGTAATGCCTTTGCCACTTTAAGGTCGAATGGCGTGGTAATCTTTATGTTTTCCTTGTTTCCGTCCACCGTGTTTATGCTCACGCCCAGGCTCTCCACCACCGAGGCGTCGTCGGTGAACGTCTTCCGGTCAGGCTGGTTGAAAGCTTGCTTTGCGAGGGCAATATCGAACACTTGAGGCGTCTGCACCGCCCTGTAGAGCGAGCGATCCACCGTGAAAGTCCTCGTGGTGCGCGAGTCGACGTGCCGCAAGGTGTCGGTGACAGGCACCACGGGCACGGCGGTGTACTCCTCCCGTGCCGTCTCGTAGCAATCGCTTATCACCTCGTTCGACACGAACGGCCTCACTCCGTCGTGGAAGCCCACCACGCCTTCCTCGTCGTCGGGGATGAGCGCGAGTCCATTCCTTGAGCTCTCAAAACGTGTGGCCCCACCGTCGGCCACGCGATGTGGGATGGTGAATCCGTGTCTCTCGCACAGCGTCTGCCATGTGGGTTGCTGGTCTTTTGGCAACACTACGATGATGCCGATGGCGTGGTCGTAGTCGTAGAAACGTTCTATCGTGTGCATCAGCACAGGCTTGCCGCCAATGGGCAGGAATTGCTTTGGCACGTCAGTGCCCATTCTCGTGCCTCGTCCACCGGCGACAATGATGATGTAGTCCATGCGTAATCCTTGTGTTTTTTGTCCTTGGCTTTAAGCCATGAGGTGCGCGTATTGCATCTTCCTCTTGAGATCTTCCACCGCGTCCTTTGGTATGAAATATCCCAGGATGTGGTAGGCGTAGGGCAGGGTGGCGGCAGGGCCTTCTCCCGTGGTCACGAGGCCGTCTTCCTCGAAGAGGTTGGCGGTGTATGTCGCGTTTGGCAAATACTTCTCGAATCCGGGCGAGCATGTGGCGCGTTTGCCGTCGAGCACGCCTATTGAGGCGAGCACCATCGGCGCGGCGCAAATGGCTGCTACACGCTTGCCAGCGTCGTATTGGGCTCTCAATGCCTTGCGCACGCCCTCGTGGGCGTTGAGGTTGGTAGAGCCAGGCATGCCTCCGGGAAGCATCAGCAGGTCGGCGTCGGTGAAATCGCCATCCTCAAACATCATGTCGGCCTTGATGGTAACGCCATGCGACGACTCCACGAACTCACTGCCGGTGACACTCACCGTCTTAACTTCCACGCCACCGCGACGCAGGATGTCCACAGGCGCCAACGCCTCTATCTCCTCGAAGCCGTTGGCCAAAAACTCATATACCTTTGCCATAATTCTTTTTGTTGTTATAGGGTATGCTTTACAAAGATGGCGCAAACCGAATGCAATGGAGCTTGCTCCAAATTGCTAAGACGTCGCCTATCTTATACAAAGATACGAGAAAAAACCGAGGAAAGGCAGCCGTGGATGGCTTTTAACAAACATTCACCGACTTGTGGCCATTATTTTCCTTGATTTCTCAGCGTAAGGAGCATAAAATTAGTATCTTTGTTGCTCTGATAATATAAGTGATGCAAGACAAGAAATTGAGTTTCGCCATTTTCGGCAACGAGTACCAGGCTGGCAAGAGCGTGGGAATAGAGCATGTGCTGTCTTCCCTGTACGAGTGCGACGCTGAGATATACGTCGACCGCCCGTTCTACGAGTACCTCTCGCGCGAGCTGAATGTTGATGTCAAGGCTGCGGGCGTGTTCGATGGCTACAACTTTGACGTAGACTATGCCATATCCATTGGCGGCGACGGCACGTTTCTCAAGGCCGCCAACAGGGTGCTGGCCAAAGGCACGCCGGTCATCGGCGTAAACACAGGCCGCCTGGGGTTCCTTGCCGAGGTGTTGCCCACGGAGTTTAAGGAGGCGCTTGCCGAGATGTATGGCGAGACGTGCAAGATAGAGAAGCACACGGTCATCCAAGTGGATGTCAACCCATGCGGCACCGCTGAGTCGCTTCCCATAGAAGGCAGTCCTTACGCTCTCAACGACATTGCCATCCTGAAGCGTGACAGTGCTTCCATGATAACCATTCGCGCTTATGTCAACGACGATTTCCTCGTTACCTATCAAGCCGACGGTCTCATCATCTCCACGCCTACCGGTTCCACGGCCTATAGCCTTAGCAATGGCGGCCCGATAATCGTGCCCAACAGTGGCAGCATCTGCCTCACGCCCGTGGCGCCACACAGCCTGAACATACGTCCGATAGTGCTCAACGACACCACCGTCATACGCCTTGCCGTAGAGAGCCGTAGCCATAATTTCCTCATGGCCGTGGACGGAAGGTCAGAGAAGTTGTATGAGGGCACGGAACTGATAATAAGGAAGGCGCCCTATGTCGTCAATGTCGTAAAACTGCGCTCCAAACGCTATTTCGCCTTGCTGAGGGAAAAACTCATGTGGGGAGCCGACCAGCGTGGATAATTGTTGAATTATGGCGGTCATGTCTGGATTCTTTCATAAGGCTTTCAAGTCGCGCGGTTCTAAATACAAGGCCGCAGACATCCTGCGTTGGCTTTGGCGTGCCTGGCGCGGCAATAGGTTGCAAGCGTGCCTTAACGCCGTGATAGGCTTGTCGTCGGTCGTGGTGTCGCTTGCCCAGGTCACGGCCGTGCGCCATGCCATCGACGTGGCGAGTGGTGCCGCGCGTGGAAACCTCTATTGGGCGGTGGCTGTCATGGGCTTGTTGATTCTTTGCGACTTCCTGCTCAACATCAGCAGCACGTGGGTGCAAAACCTTCTTGGCATCCGCGCCCAGAACCGCATGCAGCAACGCATGCTCGACCGCATTCTCCGCTCGCGCTGGCATGGCAAGGAACACTTCCATTCTGGCGACGTGCTCAACCGCCTGGAGTTTGACGTCGCCAATGTCGTCGATTTCCTCACGCAAACCATTCCAAGCACATTGTCGGTGTTTGCCATGTTCGTGGGCGCTTTCTGCTATCTTTTCGCCATGGACGCGGTGTTGGCGCTCATCACCGTGGCTATCATACCTGTGTTTGTGGGGCTTAGCAAGCTATATGTCAACCGTATGCGCAAGCTGACGAAGGACGTGCGCGCCGAGGATTCTCGCGTGCAGAGCACCCTCCAAGAGACCATACAGCACCGTATGCTCATAAAGACCTTGGAGAGCGAGACCATGATGGTGAACCGTTTGGAGCAAACGCAAGGCGTGCTCCGCCATAAGGTGGTGAAGCGCACGGTGTTTTCCGTCTTCAGCAACACCATCTTGAACGTTGGCTTTGCCTTGGGCTATCTCGTGGCTTTCCTTTGGGCTGCCTTGCGCATGGCGGCAAACTCGCTGAGCTTTGGCGGCATGACGGCCTTCCTGCAACTCGTAAACCGCATACAGAGTCCGGCGCGAAGCCTGACACGGCTCGTGCCGGCGTTTGTCTCCGTGTTCACGGCGGCAGAGCGGCTTATGGAACTTGAGGAAACTCCGCTCGACGAGCAAGGCGAGCCAGTGGCGTTGGAGTCGCCGTGCGGCATACGGCTGGAGCACGTGGGTTACGCTTACGAAGACGGGCAAGACGTGCTTCGCGACCTAAGTTTCGATTTCAAGCCCGGCACGTGTACGGCCGTTCTCGGTGAGACCGGCGCGGGAAAGACAACCCTCATACGCCTCATTCTCGGGCTGGTAAAGCCCAAGGATGGCAAGGCGGAGATATATTCAGGTGTTTATTCAAATGTCACCAATACCGTGCCCCTTTCCCCTCTCACCCGATGCAACCTCGCTTATGTGCCGCAAGGCAACACGCTGCTCAGTGGCACCGTGCGCGACAACCTGCGGCTGGGCCGCCTCTCGGCTACCGACGAGGAGATGTGCGAGGCGTTGCGCATGAGTTGTGCCGAGTTCCTCTTCGACACTCCCGATGGCCTCGACACCATTTGTGGCGAGCAGGGTAGTGGGCTCTCCGAGGGTCAAGCGCAGCGCATAGCCATTGCCCGCGCCTTGCTTCGCGATTGCCCCGTGTTGTTGCTCGACGAAGCCACATCGGCGCTTGACCCCGACACCGAGCGCCAGTTGCTGGGCAACATCCTCTCCGACAAGAAGCGCACCATAATCTTCATCACCCATCGCCTCGCCGTAAAGGATTATTGCGACCAAACGCTCACTATAGAAAAGATATGAGTTCGCGCCCCTCTATCATTTTCCCTTTCTCTTGCCAAGCCCGAATGTTATTCCGGCATTGAATCCCCATGATCCTACACTTCCCTCTGAAAAGCCATGAAAGTAGTTTAGGTTCACCTTAAAGGCCAACCACTTTAAAATAGGCACTTTAACGCCTATTTCCGGATTGTAGAAGAAACCTACGCCGGCAGCTTCATCGGCAATCGCAAACACACCGCCAATGCCAAGCTGCGCATACGGGCTGACGTATTTCGTGGGGTAGCTATATGATGCGTGCACTGAGAGCGGAAAAGCTAAACAGTCAGCATCATAAAACCACACGCCTGAGCCCACGCCAAAACCAAAGTTGCTTTTCGTGATATGAGTATAGTCTATTTTTGTGACGACCACTCCGTCGTCCTCGAAATACTTTCCGGCGGTGATGCTTATCTCGTTGCGTGGTTGCCAGACGCGCTGTCCGTATGAGGAAATTGCGCACATGATGAGCAAAGACATAATGGAAAGTAGTTTTTTCATGATTGTGGAATTTTATGTTGTTCTTGTCGAAATAGTGAAGTTGTAGTCATGTTTATATACCAAGGATATTGCGAATGACCATCCAAATAAGGAATGTGATTATGTAGAGCCAGACTAAGAACTTGTTCTCAATGATATTGCCAAGCCACGTCTTGGCTTTGCCGCTCAACATCCATCGCTGGACAACGAAAAGAAAAGCGTAGGGACCAGCGTAGACCAAGAAATAGTTATAGTGCAGAGCCTCTTTCACATGGCCGTGAAGAATGGCATAAATTGCCCTCTGACCTCCGCAGCCTGGACATTGGAGACCTGTAATCATCTTAAAAGGGCACTTCGGCATCCATAAATAGTCAATAGGGTTAAAACGGTAAAGCACTGCCAACCCTATCAATATGACCGAAGCGACGAAGAGCCGCTGCCATTTCATCAGATTTGGGAAAAGGCCGACGCTCCGTAGGCCACCAAGTAGATAATCTGGCATACCAAGCCAAGGCCGACACCAATAAAGCTCCACTTCTTGGCTTCGTCAGCCGCCTTTTGAGCAAGTTCATACTGGCGCAAGGCAAAATATTCGTTGACCTTGGAAGCCTTGACAATGGCAACGATACCGAGTGGGAGACAACAGCAAATGGTTGTGAAGATAGCTAATGCCATATAGTTGTTTGGCTTTATTGGCGTAGTGTTCATTTCGTCCATGGTAATATGATATTAATAATGATATTGTCGTGTGTGGAAAGCTGTGGCTAAAGCAATACTTGTGTTAGCCGCTCGTAATTTCTCATTCGAGTCTTGCCCATAATCAAGAATATGTCTACAAGCCACCAGATGTAAAGGCCACCACAGGTTATCAGCTTGATAATTCCAAGACCTATGTCGCCGACATAGAATCGGTCTACGCCAAGGCTGCCAACGATGATGCTGAGTATGAGCGATATTATAGGGTCTTTCATCTGCATGAGCACTACTTGCACCTCACTGTAACTCATGGTGGTGGAGAGAAGCATCTCACGAAGAGAGCTAAGGCATGATATAGGCACGCGCTCACCGTATGCGGCTATGAGTTGTTCGACCTGCTGCTCGGTAAGTCCCGGTCTTTTCGCTTCACGTATTTGGGAGTCTAAAGAAAATGTGTCTTCCATAATTATAGCTGGTATAATGGTTTTTCTAATTAGTCAATACTACGTTGGCAAAAATAGCGAAAAGAATCGAAAAATCCGCTAAAAATGGAATTGTTTTTCTCCTTTATGTCATTTTCTTACGAATTGGTACACGTAGATGGTGTCCTTGAAGCACGACGCGCGATGTTCCGTCCGCATTATTTCCTTGAATGAATATCGCTTGGCGAATGGCTCGCTTAGCAGGGACTTGCACTGCGCCGGAACCACCACCACGCCTTTTCGGGGGCGGTCCACGTCTAACTGTCGCACGTTGTCGCCCAAGTAGAAGTCTATGCCGTAGAGCCTTAGCACGTCGTCGCCCACCTCGCGCTTGTTGATTGTTGTCAGCGCGAACACGGGCTCGCCTTTAGCCGCTTGCTCAACTTGCATTGCCACGGGGCGCAGGCTCTGGCACCCGACAACTGTCGGCTTGTAATATCCGTCAAACGCCATGAAAACGAGAAGAGTCATCACCGTAGAGGCAAATACCGGATGACTCGTGACAAAGCAAGACCGGCGGCGCATCAATGTCATGAGCCCAAGGCAAGCGGCGAGGAGTGGCATCAGCGCCATGAGAATGTCGCCGAGGCTCATGCTGCCATCGGAAAGGGCGTGAAGCATTTGGATGTTTTCCCAGGCGTGTTTGCCGTGGAATATGCTGTCTGGAACAAGACCTGCCCTGAGAATGACAAGAGCGACCGTGAGAATGAAGCCTACTATGGAGAGAAAGCCAATGTAGAAGCGTATCGGGAACAGAGAGCGCTTGACGAGCCAGGCCATGTATTCCACTATCAGTACCGCCATGAACGGGTAACAGGGCAGGAGGTATACGCCACGCTTGCTCTTTGGTATGCAATAGAAGAAAAGAATGAGCAAAAACGATAGCCAGGTGAACACTTGCACGGCATCGGCCTTGCGCATGGCTGCCATTATACGGCTCTTCAATGTGACCTTGCCTGTGCTTTCGCCTTTTGTGAAGCTATTGGCGAACTTGCGCCAAGGCAGGACAAAGAGCGAGAGCAGCAGGGGGAGTGTCCACGGAAGCCATCCCGTGATGAGCATCAGCAAGTTGTAAGGCCAGGGATTGGCATGGGTCACCACTTTCATCTTGCCGAGGAAGCGTCCCACGTTCTCGTCCATGACGAGAGCCATGAATTGGTCGCCGCCTTGACGATAGGCCGCCCAATACCAAAGAACGGGAAGCACGGCGGCAAGCGCGGCGGACAGAAACAGCTTGTAGACGGTCTTCCATGCCATGGCGCCGTTGAGCTTGCTGCCTTGCCAAGTCGTGAAAAGCATGAACACGAACATCACGAAGCAAGGCAGCACCATGCCCACGGGACCTTTGGTCAGCGTGGCGCCGCTCATGCACAGCACGGCAATCCAGGGCAGCCGGCGGCAACCTCGTTCCCACCATTCGTACAAGGCGTAGAGCGCGCACACGATAAACATTGTCAGCACCATGTCCACGCGGCAGTTGGTTCCGGCGCGGTGAACCTCAAAGGCCGTGAGGGCGAGCATGGCGGAAAGCAGGCCGATGGTGTTGTTCTTGCGCTTGGCGTAAAACAACGCGCCCACGCACAGCATGACGATGAGCGACAACGCTGATGGCAGACGCGACGTGAACTCGCTCACATGGCCCGCAATCATTGATAACGCGGCGATGCACCACTGGAAGAAAGGCGGCTTATATGGTATGTCGAAGCCGTTGTTGATGGGCAGGATCCAATTGTGCTGGTTAAGCATCGACACAGCCACCACTGCCTCGCGAGGCTCGCCCTTGGTGGTGAAGTCGGTATTGCCGAGGAATGGTAGAAGCGTAATGGCGGAGATAATGATTACCGTCCAAAAGACAAAACGAAGGTTCTTGTCATTCATCTTTGTTTATGGGTTGTATTTATATTCGTGCAAAATTACGGTTTTTTCCATATAACCCACCGCTTTGACTCAAATAAGTATTAATTTTGTAGTATGAAACGTTTTGTAAGGTCAGTGCTGTGGCTTGCGTGCATCCAAGTCATGGCCTTGTTGGTGTTTTCCCTCTTTCGGCTTGTTGAGTTCATCGCCCTCCATGCCCAAGTCACTCATCCCGATGCCAGTTCGCTCGGGGCTTTCATCCGTGGCGTTTGGTTCGACAATGTAATAGCTTGCTACATCATGGCGTTGCCGCTTGTCGCGGTTCTCGTCTCTGCCATGTTCGGATGGAGCCGTCGTTGGTTCCGCCGTGCGGTGACGGTCTATTTCGCAGCCTTCTATGCCGTGGCTTTCATGCCCTCAGCCGCCAACACGCCCTATTTCGCCTATTTCTTCAAGAACATCAACTCGAGCATCTTCGGGTGGTTTGGCTATACCGCCACCACGGCCGGCATGCTTGTGGAGGAAAAGAGCTGGTGGCTTTACATAGCCTTGTACCTTTTGCTTACCGTGGCTTTCGTTTGGGCGTTGCTTCGTCTGGAGCGCATCTATGCGCTATCGTTGAAAAACGCGCCGGTTGATCGTCGTCCAAGGTTTTATGTGGTTGGCGGTGTGGTGTCGGCATTGCTTGTCGCCCTTTGCTTCTTTGGCATACGCGGCAGGCGAGGCTACAACCCCATCAAGATAAGCGAGGCATACTATTGTGATGACCCGTTCCTCAACCAGCTCGGCATAAACCCGGCCTTCAACCTCCTCACGTCAGTACTCGACGACATTAAGCCGGAGAACAAGGAACTGCGGCTCATGCCCTCGGCGGAGGCCGTGGCCTACACGCGCTCCTGGCTCGGCGTTGGGGGCACGGCCGACAGCAGCAGTGTGCTTAGGCGATTTGTCGTCAACGATTCGTCGAGAAAGGAACCCGCCGTCAAGCCCAATGTCGTGGTCATACTGATGGAGTCTATGTCGGGCTCGCTGCTTCGCGAGTTTGGGCAAAGCCAACCTCTCACGCCGACGCTCGACTCGCTTTACCAACACTCGCTCGCGTTCACCAATTTCTACAGTGCCGGAATACACACCAACCACGGCTTGACGGCAACGCTGTACAGCTTCCCGGCATTGATGTTTCGCAACCTCATGAAAGGCACGGTGACGCCGCGCCGTAGGGGATTGCCCACTGTGCTGAAAGGCTTGGGCTATGACAACATGTTCTTCATGACCCATGAGGCGCAGTATGACAACATGAAGGCGTTTTTCTCGACCAATGGTTATGACGAGATATATTCGCAAGAGAATTATCCGAAGAGCGAGGTGGTAAACAGTTTTGGCGTGAGCGACCATTTCGAGTTTGGCTATGCCCTTGGCAAGATAAACGAGAAAGCCAAGAGCCGCAAGCCCTTCCTTGCCACTATCCTTACCATAAGCAACCATCCGCCATACATAGTGCCGGCGTGGTTCAAGCCGCGCGCCAAAGACAAGGAAACACAGATAGTGGAGTATGCCGACTGGTGCATTGGCGACTTCCTGCGCAAGGCGGCAAAGGAGCCGTGGTTCAAGAACACGATATTCGTGATTCAGGCCGACCATGGCAAGATGGTGGGGCAGAGCGACGCCGAACTGCCCGTGAGCTACAACCACATACCGCTCTTGATATTCGGCAAGGGTGTCAAGCCAATGAAATACGACGGACTTGGCATGCAAGTGGACGTCATGCCCACGCTTCTCGGACTTATGGGCGTGAACTACAGCTACGAAGGGTTTGGCGTTGACCTGCTCAAGCACAGGCGCGACATGGTGTTCTACTCGGCCGACAACCAAATCGTGGCGCGCGACTCAACCCATTGTTTTGTTTATAATCCTGGCATGGGCAAGGCGTTTTGCTATGAGGCCCTGCCGGGATGGAAACTGAGGCCAACGCGTTGCGACAGTCGATTCGGCTCGTTGCGTCGCTATGTGTTCAGCATGGAGCAGACGGCGCAGTTCATGCTCGACAGGCAGAGGCTGCAATAACGCGAAATTCCCATCGATGCGCCTTACGGTGTCTCGATGGGAATTTCGCTTTTGTGAGTATGTAAAAGAAAGCCGCGTGTCAGGCCCTCTCTTGCACGAAATAGCGTGGACGTTGCTTCACCTCCACGTATATCTTGCCGATGTAGATGCCCGTCACGCCCATGGCGGTCGTTATGATGCCGCCTATGAACCACAGCGACACGAGGAGCGATGTCCAGCCTTCTATGGTGTTGCCCTCGATGTGCCTTATGATGCCAAACATTATCATGACGAGTGATACCAGGGTCATGGTAAGGCCGACGAAGGTGATAAACTTCAACGGTGCGGTGGAGAACGACGTGATGCCGTCTATACTGAAGGCGAGCATCTTCTTCAGTGGGTATTTAGATTCGCCAAGCTCCCTCGCGCGACGGTCGTAATACACGAATCCTTCCTTGAACCCGAGCCGCCTCACGATGCCGCGCAGGAAGAGGTTGCGCTCAGGGTATTGCATCAAGGCTTCCACGGCGCGACGGCTCATCATGCGGAAGTCGGCGTGGTTGTACACAATCTCCGAGTCCATGCTCTTCATCAGCTTGTAAAACGATTGCGCGGTGAAGCGCTTGAACCATGTGTCGGTCTCCCTCTTCTTCCTCACTCCGTACACGATGTCCTTGCCATCGTTTATCTGCCTTGCCATGTCTATCATCGCAGTCTCGTCGTCTTGCAGATCAGCGTCGATGGATGCCACGGCGTCGCTCGTAGCCACGCTCTCCTGCATGCCGGCCCACAACGCGCCTTGGTGACCCTCGTTGTGCGACAGGCGGATTCCGTTAACATAGTCGTGTGTCTTTGCGGCTTCGCTTATAAGTTCCCACGTGCGGTCGTGGCTGCCATCGTCCACGAGCAGCAGGCGCGCGTCGGTGCTTGCTTCTGTCTTGAGGCGGCCAATGAGTGTCGCGAGCTTGTCAAGTGTCCAAGGGAGCACTTGCTCCTCGTTATAGCAAGGAATAACAATAGTCAGTTTCATGTCTTTTCAGTTTACTACGAGATAACCCAAGGCCCCGGTGGTCGACGACCTATATGTTGTCAAGCCCTTTCCACTGTCGTTTATGCAGTTGCCGCCAGTGTTCATGTTGTATTGCCTTTTACACTTGGCGCACGTGGCAATGCCGGCGGCGTTCATCGTGAGCGGATAGCTTTTCACCGGTATGGCGTTGTAGTCGAAGCAGTTTGGGCATTGAGCGTCGTAGGCGTAGAAGGTGTATGCCCCTGACGCGCCTGTGGAGAGGTTGCCATATCCCACTATTATGCCATTGTTCATGCCTATCCTGCCATAGAATCCCATTTCGGTTTCCTTGGCGTTGAGCCTGCTCTTGCTTTGCTGCCCCTGGTTGGAGGCGAACACGAACGACCGCGACGACGCCTCGTAGCTGACGCGGCAGAACACGCCGGGCGAGGCCGCGTTCATCGCCGTGGCGAGCGTGGCGTCTTGGTGGGTGGAGTTGTCGATGTAGATGGCAAGGCGCAGGCTGCTGTAGGTGTTGTCGTCAGCTCCGCAAGAGGCGAGCGACGCCAGCAGAAACGTGAGGCTAAATATCCAGCAGCTTCTTCTCGGCATTTCTCACCTTGTCAAAACTGAACTCCGCCATGGTCTGCTCCATCAAGGTTTGTATCTTGTCGTTGCAGAGGTTGCCGATAGAGCCCTCGTGGGTGTGGTGGATGTTCTTGTTGGCCACGAACTCGCCAGCCTCAATCTCCAGTCCCACCTTCTTGTAAGCGTCCCTGAAAGGCATGCCGGCGGCGGCAAGGCGGTTCACCTCCTCCACCGAGAACATGGGGTCATACATCGGGTTGTCGAGGATGTGGTCGTTGACCTCCATCTTGTTGATGATATAGGCAGCCATGCGCAAGCAGTCGTTGAGCTCGTCGAAGGCGGGCAGGAACACCTCTTTTATTATCTGCAAGTCGCGGAAATAGCCCACGGGCAGGTTGTTCATTATCATCATTATTTGTTGCGGCAGGCTCTGCAGCTTGTTGCTCTTGGCGCGTATCAGCTCAAACACGTCGGGGTTCTTCTTGTGCGGCATGATGCTTGAGCCCGTGGTGCACTCCTTGGGGAGCTTTACGAACTGGAAGTTCTGGCAGTTGAACATGCAGGCGTCGAAGGCCATCTTGGCCAGCGTGCCAGCCACGGTGGCCATGGCGAACGCCACGTTGCGTTCCATCTTTCCGCGTCCCATCTGCGCGTAGACCACGTTGTAGTCCATGGAGTCGAAGCCGAGGAGGTCGGTTGTCATCTGCCTGTTGAGCGGGAAGCTGCTGCCATAGCCAGCTGCGGACCCCAAAGGGTTGCGATTGGTCATGCGCCATGCTGCCTGAAGGTAGAGCATGTCGTCGGCAAGGCCCTCGGCGTAGGCGCCGAACCACAATCCGAAGCTCGACGGCATGGCTATCTGCAGGTGCGTGTAGCCCGGCATGAGCACGTCCTTGTATTGGTTGCTCTTTTGTATGAGCTCGTCGAAGAGGGCCTTCACGTTGTCGACCACCTCCATGAGCTCATGGCGCGTGAAGAGCTTGAGGTCCACGAGCACTTGGTCGTTGCGTGAACGGCCAGAGTGGATTTTCTTGCCCATGTCGCCGAGCTTGCGCGTGAGCATGAGCTCAACCTCGGAGTGGACATCCTCGACATCCTTCTCAATGGAGAACTTGCCGTCCTCGCAGAGCTGGTAGATGTGGCGGAGCTCGGCGAGAAGCTTCTCCAGTTCGTCTTTCTCAAGGAGCCCGATGCTCTCGAGCATGGTGATGTGCGCCATGGAGCCGAGAACGTCGTATTTGGCGAGATACATGTCCATCTCGCGGTCGCGGCCCACGGTGAACCGCTCTATCTCCTTGTTGACCTCAAAGTTTTTTTCCCAAAGTTTGTTGGACATAAGTTTGTGTGTGGTTTCTTTTCAGTATTTTATCATCTGCAGCGCGTCGGCAATCTTCTCTATGCCTTGCTGCAAAGGCTTCTTCACCATTGAGGTCATGAAGGGGTTTATGTCTGCCTTTATGGTGAGCTTCATCTTGCTTGTCGTCTCCGTGACGGGCAGAATTTGAATCCAGAAGTTGAAAGGCAGTGGACTCTCAGCCGTCTCAAACTTTATGGTCTTTGGCTCCTCGCGGTCCACGATGACCAGTTTCACGGCTCCCATCTGTGTCTTAATGGAAATGCTGTCGTGGTCAAACTCAAGGTTCTCTATCTTGTCCTCGGGTATGCGGTCTCTCACCTTGTCGATGTTGCTGAGATCGCTCAAGAGATTGTATACCGACTGTTGTGGGTATGCAATCTCGCGTATGCTGCTTTCTATCTTTGTCATTTCTTCCAGTTGGCAGGGTCTTTTCTCCATTCTTTCAGCACCTCGATGTCTTCCTTCGACACGTAGCCTGTCTCGGCAGCTATCTCTATGGTGTGCTCGTAGTCGCCGAGGGTGACAAGCTTCAGGTCAGCGTCCTTGAAAGCCTGCTCTGCCACGGGGAAGCCGTAGGTATAGCTTGCCACCATGCCCACTACCTCGAAGCCGGCTTGGCGCAACGCCTCTACCGCTTTCAGCGAAGATGAGCCTGTGGAGATGAGGTCCTCGATGACCACCACCTTGGAACCTTCCGGCAGACGGCCCTCAATCTGGTTCTTGGTGCCATGGTCTTTCGGTTTCGGGCGAACGTAGGCGTAAGGCAGTTGCAGCAAGTCGGCAACGGCCATGCCCATGGCGATGGCTCCCGTGGCGACACCTGCCACGGCGGTAGCCTCAGGGAAGTTGGCTATGACGGCATGCGTGAGCTCTGTCTTTACGAAAGCCCTGACCTCAGGGTAGCTCAGCACCAGGCGGTTGTCGGTGTATATTGGTGAGTTCCAGCCAGAAGCCCATTGGAAAGGAGTGTTGGGTTGCAGCTTGATGGCCTTGATGCCAAGAAGCTTCTCTGCGAATGCGTGTTTCAAGTCGTTCATGGTAATATCGTTTTTGCTAATTGTCTGTATTTGCAAAGATAAGGATAATGCGTGAGTTGGCAAAGAAAAGCGCGGCGTTATTGACTAAAAATGTTATCCTCTTCGTCTTTGTCGTCTGAATTGGCGTATATTCTTTCACCCGCGAAACCTATGGCCGCCACGCTCACTCTCACGCCAGGCAGTTGAGTTATCTGTTTGGCCATTGCCACTATCGTCGCGCCTGTGGTCACTATGTCGTCCACTATGAGCACGTGTTTCCCGGTCACGAGCTTGCCGTTTTTCAGGCGGAAGGCGTTTTCCACGTTCTCAGTCCTGCCTTGGCGGTCGCGCTTTGTCTGGCTGCCGTGAAACGACACCCTGCTCACGGCGCCGGTCACCACCCTGATGCCCGTGGCGTAGCTGATGCCTTGGGCTATCATCTCGCTCTGGTTGAACCCACGTTGCCGTTTGCGCTCCTTGGCGAGCGGCACGGGAAGGATGACGTCGATGTCGTCGGTGAATCGCGCCTCTTTCATCATCTTGCCCATTATCTCGCCAATGTCAACGCCGATATCGGGCATGTCGAAATATTTTATCTTGTACACGGCTCGGGCCGAGTCGGAGTGAGGCTGGTGGTAGATGAAGGCATAGGCTTTCTCGAAATGGGCCACCCGTCCCCAAAAGGTTTGCGCCATCTCGTTGTCGTAGGGATGTTTGAGGAAGGGGGTGCGTGGAAGCCGCATCATGCACGTGGCGCAAAACACGACTTCGTTGTAGTTGAGCCGTCTGCCGCAAGCGCAGCACAAGCGTGGCGCGATGATGTCGAGAAGTTGGCGTAGCAGTGTCAGAGGCATTGCTTTATCTCGTCTATGCTGAACCCTCGCCCAAGGGCGAACTTCATCAGCTTCATCTGTCGCTCATAGTCGCTCTCGGCTTTCACCGTGGCCGACTTCGACGCTATCAAGGGCTTGAGCACGTTGATATAATCCTCTTCGGGCACGGCGTCGAGTATTGGGGCCGACACGCTCTCGGGCACGCGCTTCATCCACAGGGCTTGTTCTATCTTGCGGCGGCCCCAATGGTTATAGGCAATCTTGTCGTTTACGAAAGCCTGGCAGTAGCGTGCGTTGTCAACGTATTTGTTGGCGACGAGATAGCTTATGTTCTCCTTTATGTCGTCGCCGCTGAGGCCCCATCGCCGCATCTTGTCCTCCATGTCACCGGTGCAGTATTCGGCTCTGGCGCAGAGGGCCGCGAGCTTTGCCAGGGCTTTCTCCCTGCTTAATGGTTGGCGTGTGAACATCATCTCAATGATTTGTGGTTAGATTTCGTGCAGCTTATGAACCGTTGTTTGCCAAACTGGTCGTTTACGATGGTCACGTCGCTGAATCCCTTTAGCTTGAGCATGCGGCTCATGTCATCGGCAAAGAGGGGGTTTATCTCAAAATAGAGTCGCCCGTCGCGGCTGAGCGTCGTCGCGGCATAGGTGGCTATGGCGTTGTAGAAGCGCAGTGGGTCATCATCGGGCACGAACAGGGCGAGACTTGGCTCGTGGTCGAGCACGTTTGGTTCCATGTCGGCCTTTTCCTTCTCGGTGATGTAGGGTGGGTTCGACACTATCACGTCCCATCCGTCATGGTTTGCCTTGAGAGCCGGTGCTGCGGCGTCTTGCAGTATGTCTTGCTTCCGGAAAGCGACGTTGGCGTGAAGCCGTGCGGCGTTTGCCGACGCTATCTTCAGCGCTTGGTCTGATACGTCGATTGCCGATACGTTGACGCGAGGCATGTCGAGGGCAAGACTGATGGCTATGCAGCCACTGCCGGTGCCAATGTCGAGAACGCGCGGAGACTGGTCGTCGTGTGGCGCGCTGTTGGGATTGCAGTCATCGATAATGGCTTGGCATAATTCTTCGGTCTCCGGACGTGGTATTAGCACGCCTGGCGCCACTCCGAACTGCCTGCCACGAAACCAAGCCTTGCCAAGCACATATTGCACGGGCTCTCCGTCGCCAAGCCGCTTGGCGATGCCCTTGAGCCGCTCTTGCTCACTTGAGGGCAGGTCGGCCACGGCTCCCATGGCGATATCGGTGAGAGAAAATCCATAGAGGTCTTCCAGCACAAGCCGTGTCATGGCTTGTGCCTCGCCTGCAGGGTAGGTTGGTGTCAGCTTGCGCCAGAGGGTGGAATAATTGAAAATCTCGCTTTCCATTGGCGCAGATTCATAACTTGTCGAGCTCATCCTCGGAAAGCCCGGTTACCTTTGTAATGGTCTGCTTGTCCATGCCCATTGCAAGCATTTTCCTTGCCATGTTTACGCGCTCTTCTTTCCGTCCTTCCTCGCGTCCCTCTTTGCGTCCTTCCTCGCGTCCTTTTTTACGGCTTATGCTATTTGAATCAATAAACAGTAAGCGCTCAGCGCCGAGCTTGTCCCAAAAGTCCTCGTAGGCATCCATCTCATCTTCGGTGTAGGCAGATTCCTCTACTTCCTTTAGAGCCTTTGAGGTTTCAGGGTTTTGGAGCAGTTCATCGGGCACGACGGTTGTTTCCTCATTGATTTCAGTGAGGAAACGAAGCCATAGTACCGCCATCTTGCGTTCGGCGATTGTCTGCGGCTTGAACTTGGGCAGTTCGACGAACGTGAGGTGAAGCCCTTCTATTATCTTGTCGCTGTGAAGCTCATGCACTATGTTGTAGTTGTGGATGAACTCGTCGGGATAGTCGTTCATGAAAGTCTCGTTGACGAGGTTGAGCGAGTAGACTGGCTGCAGAAGCTCATACTTGCGGTTGCGGCGCAGTTGTCGCACGAATGCCTTTGAGGCGTTGAACAGCACTCGCTGCTGGAAAGCCGGAGTCCATATCATCTGCATCTCCACGATGAACTGCCGTCCGCTCAAGTCCTTGCATCTCACGTCGACGATGCTGTTCTTGCCCATTGGCAGGTCTGGCACAAGCTCGGCTGGTAGGTATTCCACGCTCTCCACCTGCTCGTCGCCGCTGAGCGGCAGCAAGGCGTTGAGCAAGCTGATAAGCAAGTCTTTATGTTCGCCGAACACCTTCTTGAAAGTGAGGTCGGCTTTCGGGTCGAGGTATCTCATGTTTTGGGGTTGATTATATTAGCATAATTGTCGGTCTTAATTCGTACTGCTATGGCAAATTTACGACTTAAAATCTAAGTCGCAAAATTTTTCCTAAACAATTTAAATGGTCTTCCGGAATTTGGAGTGATGGCATACCCAATCGTAGTGCCTTGCAGGGGCCGCCCCTGCAAGGCGACAAATGGCATCGATTTTATAGGATAAAATATTTTACAAATGGTCGTCTGAGAATCGATTCTTTTCAACCAAGCAGTCTCTTGGTTGTAAATGACGCGATTATGGGTGGTTTTTGCAAATGATTGATTATTAGCGGGTTATGTCTTTAGCGGTTTTTTGGCATTGCAAATTCGCTAAAATGGCGTTGCCGTTACGGTGCAATCGCGATGCGATTACGGTGTAACGGCGATGCGATTACGGTGTAACGGCGATGCGATTACGGTGTAACGGCGACGCGATTGTACCGTAACGGCAAACAAAAATGGCCGAAAACCCGCCGCCGGCGTTGTCAAGAGGCAGAAGGCTACCCTTTTTCCGCTCTATTTGCACCTGTTTTCAAGTGTTAAATTTCGGCAATAATATTTTACAATTCAACGTTTACGTCATGGTGCGTGTCATGGATTAATACAAGGCCGATGCTGTGTTGCCTTCTTTCGTAAGAACCATCACTCCAAATTCCGTAAGAGCCTTTTTTATTCTATTGATTCTCGCCATTTGCCGAGCTATTCACTTAAAATGCTTAATTTTGCATTTATATTATAGTGGCGAGGCGATGCTGAAAGCTGCTTGCGGCGTGATAGACTCGCGTCCGTGGGTAATATGTTCATGTTCGTGAGCAGATGTCGTTAACCGCTAATCAGTTGTTTATTATGCAGAAAGAGACAGACGAAAAGTTTATGCGGCGATGCCTTCAGCTCGCTGCCAACGGGTTGCTCACCACTAAGCCCAACCCTATGGTGGGCGCGGTGATAGTGTCGGAAGACGGAAAGATAATAGGCGAGGGATTTACCTCGCCCGTGGGTGGACCACATGCCGAGGTCAACGCCTTCGCGTCGGTGAGGAAAGACAATGAGAGGTTGTTGCCGGGAGCGACCATCTACGTGTCGCTTGAGCCTTGCAGCCATTGGGGACACACGCCGCCCTGTTGCGACTTGATTATCAGCAAGGGCGTGAAGCGTTGTGTCTGTGGTTGCGTGGACCCGTTTGCCAAGGTGCAAGGCAGGGGCATACGCCGTATGCGCGACGCTGGCATCGAGGTGACCGTTGGCGTGCTTGAGGAGGCGTGCAAGGCCATGAACCGCCGTTTCATGGTCTTCAACGAGCATGGCAGACCTTACATGGTGTTGAAGTGGGCGCAAACCGCCGATGGGTTCATCAGCGGGAAGGGAGGCGTGCCTATTCGCGTCTCAACGCCATTCACGCAGATGCTGTCTCATAAGTTGCGGGCCGAGAGCGATGCCATTCTCGTGGGTCGCCATACGTTGGAGACCGATCACCCACGCCTTGACGTGAGGCAATGGAGCGGCAAGAGCCCTGAGGCCATCGTGCTGTCAAGCAGCTTGAGAAACGTGCCAGAAGGCTTCGTGTGCCTCGATTGCATAGAAGCCGTTGTTGCCCATTTAGTGGAGGAGCGTCGCCAAAGTTTGATAGTGGAGGGCGGCGCGCTGACGTTGAAAGCGTTTCTTGACCGGGGCTTATGGGATGAGATTCGCGTGGAGACATCGCCGATGGTCGTGGGCGAAGGCGTTGAGGCTCCACGGTTGCCTTCCGGCATAGCTCTCTCGCGTCGGGAGAGCTTCGATGGCAACGTCATCTGCTGGTATCATCGGGCATAGGTTCAGCCGCCATGTCCATGTAGTCATCTATCGGCTTATAGCGGACGGTGCGGTCTTTCAGGTAGATGTGGTTGAGCGTGAAGGCGAGACCCTTCAGAGTGTCCTCGCGCCTGTCAGGGCTTAGCTCGCATTCCCACACCACGATGACGTGCCACCCCATCTTTGCCAGTTTGCGGTGTTCTTCCTTGTCGCGCTCTTGGTTGCGCCTTATCTTATTCTCCCAAAACTCCACATGGGTCTTCGGCATGCGGAAGTCCTTGCAGTCGTGACCATGCCAAAAGCAACCATTCACGAAGATGCACGTGCGGTATTTGCGCAACACGATGTCGGGGTGACCTGGCAGGCGGTTGAGGTTCAGCCTGTAGCGGAAACCGAGTCGCCAAAGGTATTTCCTCACGGTCAGTTCTGGCTTTGTGTCTCTCGAATGGACGGCGGCCATCATCTTGCTTCGCTTTTCTTTTGAGATTTCTGCCATGTGAATGTCTTTGTATTGGCAAAAGTAACAATAATGTGACGAAAAAAAACTTACCTTTGCATAAAAATGCTTGGAAGGATGAACTTGAAAATTATCTCGGTGCTTCTTGCCATGTCAATGGTGTCTCTTATTAGTTGTGGCTGGCCCTTTCCTTTCTTTACGTTTCGATAATAATGGCATCGCATATACCCCGTATTTCTATTATAGCATTATGGCGCGCGACGAGCAGGCCTTGGCAAAATGTATAGGGGTGAACGGGATTGAGCCAAGCAAAAGCACAATTTCAAACAACACGTACCCTTATGTGTGTCAGAGATATACGCGGCAGTGCGCTCCGACATTGATAAATCATCCAACGCGTATAAGCTGTTTGAATATTTGATTACGGCATCAGGGCAGAAAGTGGTGAAAGAGAGTGGCTATGTGCCAATTGATAATCAGCGATGATAGTGATTTATTTGCACTGGTTGATTTTTCTGTCGCTATATAGATATGAAAAAAGCCGTTGGGAATCAATTTCCCAACGGCTTTTTATTTAATGCGTATGTATTGGTCTATGTTTAGTCGCCAGACAGGGAGAAGCGCTTGAAAGCCTCGACCTTCATGCCCTTGGCCTGCTTGTTGAGCCACTGAGAAACGCTCTCCTTGGCACCCTCGTCGCCAAACTGGAACTCCTGGTCAACGAGGCAGTTCTCCTTGAAGAACTTAGCCATACGGCCCTTGGCGATGTTCTGGATCATCTGCTCCTTCAAGTTGGCGGCAGCGGTCACAGACACTTCCTTGCGGATCTGCTGAGCCTTGTCGGCCTCCTCCTGTGTGAGCCAGCCCTTAGCCACGTTGCTTGCGATGTGATCATCGCTGTCCACGAGGTTAGCGTTGATGCCGGCCTTCTTCAAGGCAACGTTCACCTGGCGCTCAACCTGCTCCTCCTTGGTCTTCTCGATAGCGATGCGAAGCTCCTCGTCCTTCACGTTCTGAGGAACGCTTGCCTCGTCGAGAGCCACAGGCTTCATTGCTGCCACCTGCATGGCAACCTTGTAGCCAGCCTCCTCGTTAGCCTCGGAGAGCTGAACCATTGTAGCCAGGGTGTGGCGGCGCATGTGGTCGTATACAGAGATATTGGCACCCTCGAGCACGTTGTAGCCGTCGAGCTCCATCTTCTCGCCCACGACGCCAGAGCGACGTGTGACAGCCTCTTCAACCGTGATGCCGTCCTTTGTCTGCAGCGCCTTCACCTCATCGAGAGTGTGAGCCTTGGCAGCGATGGCAAGGTCGAGAATCTCCTGTGTCAGGGCGATATAGTCGGCACCGTTGGCAACGAAGTCGGTCTCGCACTTCAATGCGATCATTGCGGCGAAGCCATTGTCGTTCTTGACGAGAACGCAACCATTGGATGTGGTACGGTCGGAACGCTTTGCGGCGATAGCCAAACCACGCTCGCGGACGAGCTCCACAGCCTTGTCGATATCACCATCAGCCTCGGCGAGGGCCTTTTTGCAGTCCTTCATACCGGCGCCTGTCATGGCGCGAAGCTTCTTGATGTCTTCAATTGTAACAGCCATAATTGTGTTTTCTATTTTATTGTTGATGTCTTACTCAGCTGCTGGAGCTGCCTCTTCTGCTTTAGGAGCCTCTGTTGCGGGAGCCTCCTCACGGCGTGCGCGGCGGTTGCGGCGACGGCCCTCGGCAGCCTCTTCTGGCTGCTCGGCTGCGGCCTTGTCGTCAGCCTTCTCAGCCTTGTGCTCCTCCAAGCCCTCTGCGATAGCTGCGCAGCAAGCGTCGAGGATGGTCTCTACAGAATCCTTGGCGTCGTCGTTGGCAGGGATAACGTAGTCGATGTTGCGAGGATCTGAGTTGGTGTCAACGATACCGAACACGGGGATGCCCAGACGGTTGGCCTCCTTCACGGCGATGTGCTCTTTCATCACGTCGACCACGAAGAGTGCTGAAGGCAGACGGTTGAGGTCGGCGATAGAGCCGAGGTTCTTCTCCAACTTGGCGCGCTGGCGGTTGATCTGCAGCAGCTCACGCTTAGAGAGGTTAGAGAATGTGCCGTCGTTCATCATCTTGTCGATGTTTGCCATCTTCTTCACGGCCTTGCGGATCGTTGGGAAGTTGGTGAGCATGCCACCGGGCCAGCGCTCGATAACGTAAGGCATGTTGACGCTTGCTGCCTTCTCGGCAACCACGTCCTTGGCCTGCTTCTTTGTGGCCACGAAGAGGATCTTGCGACCGCTCTTTGCGATGGCCTTGAGAGCCTCGGCAGCCTCGTCAATCTTGGCTACGGTCTTGTTGAGGTCGATGATATGAATGCCGTTACGCTCCATGAAGATATAAGGAGCCATTGCGGGATTCCACTTGCGCTTCAAGTGACCAAAGTGGCAACCAGCCTGAAGCAGCTGTTCGAATGATGTTCTTGACATTTTTGTTTTCTGTTTTAAATGTGTTTACTTTCCTTGTTAATTCTATCTCATTGATTAGAACCAGCAGGCAGGTAGCCATGTGGATCCTGCCTGTTTGGATGCTAAACCGCGGATTAACGCTTACTGAACTGGAAGCGACGGCGAGCCTTCGGCTGACCTGGCTTCTTACGCTCAACGGCACGGCTGTCGCGTGTGAGGAAGCCGTTGTCCTTGAGGTTCTTCTTGTCTTCTGCGTTGATCTTCACCAGGGCGCGGGCGATGGCGAGGCGAAGAGCCTGGCTCTGGCCGGTGTAACCGCCACCATCGAGGTTGGCCTTGATGTCGTATTTCTCAGCGACCTCGAGCAGCTCCAGAGGCTGCTTCACCACGTAGCGGAGAATTGCTGATGGGAAATACTGCTCTATGTCTTTCTTGTTGATTGTGATCTTACCGGTACCCTCTGTGAGGTAAACGCGGGCTACGGCGCTCTTGCGGCGGCCGATTGCGTTGATAACTTCCATCTCTATGATTATTTATACTGGTTAATGTCGATGTTCTTTGGCTGCTGAGCGGCCTTGTTGTGCTCAGCGCCCTCAAAGATGTAAACGTTGTCCATCAGCGAGCGACCGAGGGGACCCTTCGGCAGCATGCCCTTGATGGCGTGGCGCAGCATCTTGTCGATGCCGTTTGGACGTGTGCGCAGGTCGGCAGGCGTATTGAAACGCTGACCGCCTGGATAACCAGTATAGCGTGTGTAAATCTTGTCAGTCTCCTTCTTGCCAGAGAACTGAACCTTGGCTGCGTTGATGATGATCACGTTGTCACCGCAGTCTACGTGAGGTGTGAAGCTGGGCTTGTATTTGCCGCGGAGCAGCTTTGCGACCTTTGAGCACAGACGGCCCACAATCTGGTCGGTGGCATCCACGACGACCCACTCCTTTTTCGCCGTCTCCTTGTTAACGGAGACAGTCTTGTAACTTAATGTGTCCATTTTTTTGAACTTGAATAATAAAATGAATGTTTAATAATTGCTTCAGATGAACAGGGGCCTCGCGGTGCCTCCAGTCTAAAAGAGACCATCCATGGCTTTAACCCTGAACGCATGGGCGATTCCCTAACCATGACGCATGGCCTTACGCGACACTATTAACACGCTCATGCTGGAGCGATTCTAAGAGTGTCGCCCCAATCCAGTGTGCAAAGGTACATATATATAATGAGTATTTTGGTATTGAGAGCCAATGAATTACGTTTGTTTATGTATTATTAACAAATTGAACGCGAGCGATAGCTTAAAAGGGATTATTTCCATGGACGTTTTTTGGAAGTTTGAAATATTATTCGTATTTTTGCCAAAGGAATCAGGACTAATTGATACGACTATGAAACTCGCTTTTTTGATTAACGTACAGAAGGACGCGTGTCATTTGCGCGATCTCGTAAGCAGTCTTCCTGCTGACGCAGAATATTATATACATGTGGATGGCAGCCGCGACATTCTGCGCTTCATGCGTCAGGTGCACGGTGTCAATGTGCATTTCATCACACGTAGGGTAAGGACGGTTGTGGGCGGTCTCAGTGAGGTGAGTGTTCAAGTGCGGCTGATTCGCGAGGCCCTGTCCTGTGGGGCCGATTATCTCGTGGCGATTGGTGGTCTCGACTATCCTCTTTGGAGCAACAATCGCATCAAGGAGTTTTTCTCTGGCTTAGGTGGCAAGCAGGTCATTTCCGCTGTCGCTTTGCCAGGCATGGGCAGTAGGGCGTACGAGTACACCGACTTCCAGCTTTTCAATGACCACATGTGGGAAAGTGGCTCGTTCAAGGGCAAGGTTCGCAAACTTGCGCGTCTTGTGTTGTCGGGCAGTCATATACACAAGACCCTACGCATACATTGTCCACAGAAGACCTATACATTATATAAAGGTGGCACGTCGTGGGCAATCACGCGCCAGATGGGCTACCTTATCGTGAGGGAGTGGGATGAGAATGACCATTTGAAGACGTATTTCAGCACGAGCTATCGTCCTGTTGAGACATTCGTGCCAACGGTGGCGCTTAATTCCTCGCTTGCGTCGCAATGCACGTTGCTCAATGGCAGGAATTATGATGAGGAATCCTTGATGCCTCTTACCTATTTCGATGGCAGGCGTTCGTCGAAAATCCTCACCGAGGACGACTTCCAGGCGGTGTGTGATAGCGACAAGATGTTCGCGCGACAAGTGGTCTCCGACTACAGTGACGGCCTGAAGAGCATGATAGACGCGAGGCGGAAGAGGTGACGGACATTGACTATAGTAATCTAATAACCTGAGTTCGGGATAAGAAAGTCTTTGTAAAAGTTGGTAATCTCAATAATATTTAGTACCTTTATGGTTGTAAATCAATTAGTTATAAAGTAAAAGGATACTATAGTTATGGAGATTACCAAAGACACAATTACTGAAATTTTCTGTATTATCGATGATTTTTGCCAAGAATATGATAAAGAGATTGCTCGCATGTCCATTTGTGAGCCGGACGGGCGTAAGCACCGCAATCGGAAATGTACTATGAGCTGGTCGGAAATCATGACAATACTCATCTGCTTTCATTTCAATACTTTCCGCAACTTCAAGCATTATTACCTCTTTTATGTCAAGGCGCACCTGCACGACTTGTTCCCTAAGCAGCTCTCATATAACCGCTTTGTTGAACTCGAGTCCAGAGCCGCGGTTGAGATGATGCTGTTACTCCAACTGTTTTGCTTTGGCAGATGCACGGGTATAAGTTTCGTTGACAGTACATGCATTCCCGTATGTCACAACAAGCGTATAACAAGGAATAAGGTGTTCCGTGATTATGCAGAAAGAGGTAAAAGCACCATGGGATGGTATTTCGGTTTCAAGTTACACCTGATATGCAATGAGAGAGGTGAACTGCTTAACTTTATGCTTACGAAAGCGAATGTTGACGATAGAAATACAAAAGTTTTTAACAGATTGAGTGATAATGTGTTCGGAAAATTATTCGCAGACAAAGGATATATTTCGCATGGCTTGTTTGAGAGATTGTTTAACGACGGTATAGAAATTGTCACAGGCTTGAAATGCAATATGAAAAACAAGCTCATGCCATTGTATGACAAGATTCTGTTGCGCAAAAGATCTGTCATAGAAACCATCAATGACGAACTTAAGAATGTTGCACAACTTGTACATTCAAGACATCGTAGCGTGTTCAATTTCGTAATGAATGTCCTTTCTGTTTTGGCTGCGTATAGCTTCTTTGAAAAGAAGCCATCCATCAACATTGACTATTGCATAGAGAATGTTGACGGACAGGAGAAATTGCAGGATGTTATTGCTTCTTTCCACTAAAACAAGTTATGCCAAGCGAAATTGCAGCTAACATTGTTCCCACAGCGCACACGCCCAGCCATCCCTCGTGCGTCCAGGCCAATCCTGCAACAACTGCCATCGTTAGCAATAAGCTGCGCTCAATGCCTTTGTTTTCTTTCAGTTGTTTCATTATTTTCTTGTTTTAACACCGAATGGTTTGATGGAATTTGCACATGATTATTTGTCGTTGCATAATCCCCAACTGCAAAATTACGAAAAAGGTAATAAGGGCAAGGGCTTGAAGGCCGTATCGGCTAAAGTCTTCGGTCCTGACAGTTGTGTCTGCCGAAGCAAGCCACAAGCCGACCTTCCGGGAGAGCCTGTCGTCAAGCCTTTAGGCGTTTGGCCTACCGACCACAAAGGCGTTATCGTGGAAATGGACCTTAATGGTCGGTAGGTTTCGTTTATCCTAAAATGAAGTTGGCTATGAAGATAAGGCTGAGGATAACCAGCGTCATGTTTACCTGCTTCCATTTGCCCGTGCATAGCTTCAGAATGACGAAGCTCAGTATGCCGAGGCATATGCCGTCGGCTATGGAATAGCAGAGCACCATTGTTATCATCGTGATAAAGGCCGGGAAAGCCTCGCTCACGTCCGCCAGGTTGAGACGCTTCACCGAGTCGAGCATCAGCACGCCAACCAGCACCAGCGCGCCACTTGTCGCCGCGCTTGGAATGAGCATGAACAATGGCGAGAGGAAGAGGGCGACGATGAAGAGGATGCCGGTCGTGAACGAGGTCAGGCCGCTGCGTCCTCCCTCGGCAATGCCCGACGCGCTCTCCACGTATGTTGTCAGCGTGCTGGAACCGAGAAACGCTCCGCAGGTGGTGCCGATGGCATCGCTCATCATGGCCTCCTTTATCTTGGGGATGGTGCCGTCGGGTCGCACGATGTTAGTCTTGTAGGCGAGTCCCACGAGCGTGCCCACGGTGTCGAAGATGTTTACCAGCAGTAGCGAGATGACCACCATCAGCGTGCGGAAATTGATGATGCCCGAGAAGTCGAACTGGCAGAATATTGGTGATAGGCTTTGCGGCATGGATACCGGAATCCAATGACTTGGTATTTCTGTCACGCCAAGCGGAATGCCTATTACGGTCGTGGCGATGATGCTGACGAATAGCGCGCCTTTCACCTTTCTTGCCATAAGTACTCCACTCAGCAATATGGCTATTACGCCCAGTATCGCCGCTGGCGTGAACTTGCCAAGCGTTACGAACGTTGCGGGCGACGACACGATGATGCCGGCGTTCTTCAAGCCGATAAACGCTATGAACATGCCGATGCCAACGGATATGGCATGTCGCAGGTTCTCTGGTATGGCGTTGAGTATGGCCTCGCGAACATTGATAAAGGTGATGAGCAGGAACACTATGCCTTCAATGAGCATTATAGCGAGCGATTGTTGCCAAGAGTAGCCCATTGCCTGGCAGAGCGTGTAGGCGAAGAAAGCGTTGAGGCCCATGCTCGGAGCTTGGGCGAACGGCAGCTTGGCCATGAAAGCGAGCAGCAGCGTGGCTATGGCGGCGGCTATTGCCGTGGAGGTGAACAACGCACCACGATCCATCCCGGTCGTGCTGAGAATGGTGGGGTTCACGGCGAGTATATAGCACATGGTAAGAAAAGTGGTGGCACCAGCCACCACTTCCGTACGTTTGCGCATGGTCTTAGGGTCAAAACCAAGAAGCTTTTGCAGTATCATGCTTTTCTTCAGATGTTATTGTGACATGCTTGGAAAATGGCGATTGCCATGAAAAGGTTACAGCAATTCAGGCAACTCAAACAGTTTCGTGCCATTGCTGCCCTTTATGAGTATGCATTTCCCACAAGGCTTGTAGCTGGCTATGGCCTGCTTCACTTCCTCCACATTATTATATTTATGGAAGTCGCATCGCGTCTTGCCAAACTCCTCGCCAACGAGCCACACGTCGTTTAGGCCCTTGGCCTTCAACGTGTCTACCACCTTTTGGTGCTCAGCCTCGCTCACTTCGCCAAGCTCCCTCATGTCGCCGAGGATGGCCATCTTCGGAAGCTGCGTGGCAATCTGCCCGAAGCTGTCGAGAGCCGCCGCCATGCTTGTCGGGTTGGCGTTGTAAGCGTCCACGATAAGCGTGTTGCTGCCGGTCTTCACGAGCTCGGAGCGGTTGTTGGTCGGCTCATAGTTCTCTATGGCATGGCACACCTGGTCGGCTGTCACGCCGAAATGCAGTCCCACGGTGATTGCCGCGAGCACGTTGTCGAGGTTGTAAGAGCCAATGAGCCTGGTCTTTATCTCGTGCCACTCGTTTAAGGCGACAGGAATCGACTCGCCGTCGCCGCCGCATTTCCACTCGATGGTGATAAACGGGTCGGCAGCCGTCACCTTGCCTTGGACCTCGGCTTGTTCGTCGGTGCCATAGCTGATCACGCGGTCAAGCTCGCGCTCACGTGCCATTTCCACGAGATTGTCGTTGGCGGTGTCCAGGAACACGAGCGCGTTGTTGGCTTTCAAGAAGTCGTAGAGCTCACCCTTGGTTTTCTTCACGCCCTCGAAAGAGCCGAAACCTTGAAGGTGGGCCCTGCCGACGTTAGTGATAAGTCCGCACGTGGGCTCCACATACTCAACCAGCTTCTTAATGTCGCCCGGATGCGACGCGCCCATCTCCACCACGGCGATCTCGTGCTCCGGCTTTAGCCGTAGCAAGGTCTTTGGCACGCCAACGTCATTGTTGAAGTTGCCCTCGGTGTGCATCACGTCGTATTTCTCGGCGAGCACGGCCGAGACGAGCTCCTTTGTCGTGGTCTTGCCGTTGGTTCCCGTGATTCCCACGACAGGGATGTTGAACTGTCTGCGGTGCTCACGTGCCAGCTCCTTGAAGGTGGTGAGGCAATCGTCCACGAGGATGTACCTCTCGTCGCCCTCCACACAATATTCCTTCTCGTCGACCACGGCGTAGTGGCAACCTTTTTCCAGTGCCATTGCCGCGAACTTGTTTCCGTCGAACGACGCTCCCTTCAGGGCTAAGAAGATGCTGCCTTCCGGACAGTCGCGGCTATCAGTGGTCACCACCGGGTGGCTCTGGTAGATGGCGTATAATTGCTTGATGTCCATGATGAGACCTCTTTTTTATGCAAACTGGTTTTCCACGATGTCGGTGAGCACGTCCTTGATGTCGAGGCCTGCCGCGCGCACCTGCTGCGGTATGAAGCTCGTGGCTGTCATGCCCGGCGTGGTGTTTATCTCCAGCATGTTCACCTTGTCGTTGCCGTTCTCGTCCTTGGTGATGATATAGTCGATGCGTATGATGCCGTTGGCGTGCAGTATGTCGTAGATGCGGCTTGTCTCCGCCGCCACGGCCTTAGCTGTCTCTGGCGAGAGGCGTGCGGGCGTTATCTCCTTCACCTTGCCGTTGTACTTGGCGTCGTAGTCGAAGAACTCATCCTCTGTCACCACCTCGGTTGCGGGCAGCACCACGCTCTTCTCCTTTGTCTTGTACACGCCTTGCGATATTTCCACGCCTTTGAGGTAGCTCTCCACCATTGCCTCGTTGCTCTCCATGAAGGCCACGCGCAGGGCAGGGGCGAGCTGGTCGGCGTTCTTCACCTTGCTCACGCCGAAGCTGGAGCCGTCGGCTGCCGGTTTCACGAAGCATGGCATGCCCAGGCGCTTCTCAATCTCGGCGGGGTCGTAGTCGTCGTCGCGACGCAGCAAGATGCTGTCGGCGACGTTCACGCCAAAGCCGCGCAGGTAATTGTTGAGCACGAACTTGTCGAACGTCATGGCCTCCACCAGTACGCCTGAGGTGGAGTAGGGCAGGTGGATAAGGTCGAAATAGCCTTGCATCAGGCCGTTCTCGCCCGGCTGGCCATGTATGGTGATATAAGCGTAGTCGAACACCACGGCCTTGCCGTCCTCGCCTATGAAGGAGAAGTCGCTCCTGTCGATGGGTGCCACGTTGCCGTTGTCAAGGTTGACGTGCCAGTTGGTGCCCTTGATGTCAACTAAGTAGATATTGTAACGCTCCTTGTCGAAAAAGGAGTAAAGTCCTTGTGCCGAGCGCAGCGAAACGTCGTGCTCTGATGAATCGCCACCGCAGACGATGGCAATGTTTCTTTTTAAATTTTCCATTTGCTGTTAATATACTTTCTCCATTTATCTATCAATGCCTCAAAGTCGTCGGGCCACTGCGAGTCGAAGTCCATCTCCTCTCCCGTGCGCGGGTGCTTGAACCCGAGGGTCTTGGCGTGCAGTGCCTGTCGTGGGCACAGCTCAAGGCAGTTGTGTATGAACGCCTTGTAGGATGAGCTTCGTTGCCCCCACAGTATCTCCGTGCCTCCGTATCTCTCGTCGCCAAACAGCGGATGCCCTATCTCTTTCATGTGGGCGCGTATCTGGTGGGTTCGTCCGGTCTCCAGCACGCACTCCACGAGTGTGGTGTAGCCGAAGCGTTCCAGCACGCGCCAATGCGTCACGGCCGGCTTGCCTATGCCCGAGTCGGGCGCGAACACTTTCATGCGCAGCCTGTCTTTCGGGTCACGCCCTATGTTGCCCTCTATCCGCCCGGCGTCTTCCTGCAGGTTTCCCCACACGAGGGCGTTGTAGGCGCGGTGCGTGGTCTTGTGGAAAAACTGCTTCCCGAGCGATGTCTTCGCGTCGGCGGTCTTCGCCACCACGAGCAGTCCGCTTGTGTCCTTGTCTATGCGGTGCACGAGTCCCACGGCTGGGTCGTTGGCGTTGAATGTCTTCAGGTCGCGCAGGTGCCATGCCACGGCGTTGATGAGCGTGCCGTTGAAGTTGCCCGCTCCCGGGTGCACCACCATTCCGGCCGGCTTGTTCACCACGAGCACGTCGTCGTCCTCATACACTATGTCGAGCGGTATGTCCTCCGCCTGTATCGTGGAGTCGTGCTTGGGGTGGTCGAGCATGAGCGTGATGACGTCTTCTGGCCTCACCTTGTAGTTGCTCTTCACGGGCTTGCCGTTCACCTGTATGCACCCCGCGTCGGCAGCCGTCTGTATGCGGTTGCGCGAGGAGTGCTGCATGTGCTCGGCGAGGAATTTGTCTATCCTCACCGGTTGCTGTCCGGTGTCCACCGTCATGCGCCAGTGCTCAAACTGCCCTGGTTCCCCGGTCGTGGTCTCGTCTTGCGGCTCCTCTATTATGTCGTCTATTGTCAAATCGTCGGTCATTGTTCTCGTCCTTGATGTTTATTCCACGGGCGTGAAGGGGTCCTCCTCCGGTTCCACTTTCTTCTTGGCGTGCTCCTCCTCCGCGGGCGCGCCCACCTCTTGAAACTCGTCCACGTCGCCCTCGCCGTTGTCGGGCGTGTTGAGCTCCGGGTCAACGTAGTCCACCGAGTCGCTCGCGTTTCTCATGCCGTTGCCGGCCTGTATCACGAGCCGCGCGTCCACGGGTATGCGGTCGCCATAGGCCACGTGCCTCCCGTTTACGAGTATGCCGTAGACCCAGTCTTTCTCTCCCGGCACAAACTGCGGCGGGTTGAGCTTGAATCCCATTGCCGTGAGCTTTGCCATGGCCTCGCGCAGCGAGCAGTTGTCTATCACGTCGGGCAAGGCTATCGTGGGCGTGTGGGTGGCGTTGATGGTCACGAACACCGTGCGTCCGGGCTTCACGCGCTCTCCCGGCGCTGGATATTGCCCGAGTATGCATCCCGGTGGCAGCGTCTTGATGTAGCCGGTGTCGCTCACCTCAATGTTGAGGCCGAGCTGCGAGAGCACATGCTCCGAGTTCTCAAAAGTCTTGTGGGTGAGGTTGGGGATGGTGACGGCTTCGCCGTGGTGGGTGTAGATGTCTACGGCAAACTTGAACCCGATGGCAAGGGCCACGATGACCATCGCCATTGCCATGAGGTTGCCCCAGAGCTTCATGCTCTTGAATTTGCCTATGAACTCTTTAATCGACATCGGTTGCTGTTTTTCACATTATATAAATAAGGCGCGGTTCGGCCTATGGTGTGCAAAGGTAAGTAAAAAGGCTGGAAAGGGAAAGAAAATGCGTTTTTTTCTCTCTCGAAATCACTGCTCACCGCAAACGCGAAACCATCAGTCAATACAAAAGGCAGACAAAGGTATACCCTTGCCTGCCTTTTGCTGCGTGCTGACGTTGTGAGAAAGCTTACTTTCCGTGATTCTCATCAGAAACAGTGAGCTTCTTGCGGCCACGAGCGCGACGAGAAGCCAAAACGCGACGGCCGTTCTTGGTGGCCATACGCTCACGGAAGCCATGCTTGTTCACACGGCGGCGATTGTGAGGCTGAAATGTTCTTTTCATCTTTTATTCGTAATTTAATTGTTATCTGTTGTTGCTTCAAGGGCAAACTAAACCCTTTCGGGATGCAAAATTACTCATAAAAATCGAATTGACAAAGAATTATATCATTTTTCGATGTTTTTTTCTGATTTCTTAGTAACTTTGCACTCGCTTACAACGCATAATAATATAGTAAACATACAATTACCATGATTAATTCACAGGAAATCAAGAAAGGCACTTGCATCCGTATGGACGGTGGCATTTGGAAGTGCATCTGGTTTGAGCATCGTAAACCCGGAAAGGGCAATACCGTTATGAACACCAAGCTGAAGAATGTTGCCGATGGCCGTGTGCTGGACCGCACGTTCCAGGTTGGTTTCAAGCTCGACGACGTTCGCGTGGAGCATCGTCCATACCAGTATCTTTACGAGGATCCCACAGGCTGCATCTTCATGAACCAGGAGACTTTCGAGCAGTTCCCTATCAGCCGCGACCTCATCACTGGCGGTGAGTTCATGAAGGAGGGCGATGTCGTAGACGTGCAGCTTTCTGCCGACGATGGCGCCATTCTCTCTGCCGAGATGCCTCCTAAGACCAACCTCGTGGTGGCTCACTCTGAGCCGGGCGTGAAGGGCAACACCGCTACCAACGCCACAAAGCCCGCCACACTGGAGACCGGCGCCGAGATTCGCGTACCTCTCTTCATCAACGAGGGTGACCTCATCACTGTCAACACCGAGGATGGCAGCTATGTTGGTCGCGTGACCGAGAAGAAGTAAAACAAGTCACAACTAATATTGGAAACGTCCGCAGCTACATTTAGTAGTTGCGGACGTTTTTTATTCAAATTCTGCTCGGAATTATAGATAAAGTTTTAACTTTGTAGAAAATAGCATCACGATGGAGGATTTTGTGTCATGGCAGAAAGGAAAGAATTTATAGCGAATAGAAAAGGCATTAAATACCTTGATCTCTTTGCTGGAGCTGGAGGCTTCAGCGAAGGGTTTATGCAAGCGTATACTGATGATAAGTATTATGACTTCCGTCTTGCAAGCGACATCAATGAGAACTGCGAACTCACCCATCGTGTAAGATACAACAAAATGTTGGGACTTGACACGGATTTCTTGCGTCAAGATATTATGGAGGACTCTTTTATTCCCAACTTGTTACAACGACTGCATGGGCAAAAGATAGATGTCATAACTGGTGGACCGAGTTGCCAGTCTTTCAGTTTGGCTGGAAGAAGAAAAAAGCTCGACAAGCGTGATGATTTGTTCTATCACTATCTGAAAGTGATAAAGGCGTTGCGTCCTAAATATTTCATAATGGAAAATGTGAAAGGTATCCTTACTAAGGATAAAGGGCACATCAAAAAACGTATATTGAGAGAAATCCGATCTATTGTTGATAACACGAGGATTGGAGAGTTACTGACGTTTTTGGACGAGAACTTGAAATCTCGTTTGGATTCGTCCCTTTATTTGTGCCTTTATATTAAGATGTGTATGGAGGATTCCAATATGGATTTGGATAAATTGTATGAAAACTACTTCGCCAATTTAGACCAGCAATTGAAGAATGTAACGAAGCACTTGCCTTATAATGTAAGTAAGAGCGATGTTTCGGTCAACACCATTCGTCACGGCTTGCTGCTGCTTAAAGACAAAAAGCATCGTGACGAGATTCGCAAACAGGTGATACAACTGAAAACGGCAAGTCATATTGACAACGACTCGTTTGTTGACAGTTATAATGCCATTGTCGAAAGCATCTCTGACGAAAGAATTCTTGAAAATATACTTAATGCTATTGATGTTGTGACAAAAATGAATGGAGGTTGTGAGGATGACGCGCAAGTCTTGAAGAACTCGCTTGAAATACTTACATCTACGTTTGACGAGTGTATTGATTTTGTCCGTGAACAGCTTTCCGACAAGACTACTGCGTTGAATTTCCTTGAAAAGCTATTAAAGGAAATCCGTCTTTACAATATTAGCGAACCCCTCGTTTTGTTGTCTTCCAATTATGGGGTACCACAGAATAGAGAGCGTGTTGTATTTATTGGTTGTCGTAACGACCAAGAATTGATAACAGAGATACCTTCAACTGTCAAAGAAGAGGATAAAGTAAAGGTTTATGAAGCCCTTTGGGATTTAAATATGGTTGGTAATGGTGATGTTGCAACGGAGTATAAAACGCCAACGTTAATAAAAGAATACGAGCCAACAAAGCGACTTAGGGGTATTCAAGGAGAACCAGAAGAAAACGGACATCTCTTTTCAGAATGGTCGAGAATGGGTAGGCTTTCCCATCGTTTCACGTTTGACGAAGAACCTTTCTATGTGTTGTCAATGAAAGACCTTGATGTAAATAAGAAGCATCAGCACATGGATTTGTTCAACCATCAGACGAGCAGCCAAAACGACAAGGTACGGGAACGCTTACATATAATAGCCAAGCACAAAGACTATGATTCGGCGAAAGAAGAACTGAAAGCTAAAGGGCTGGATTCTCAAAAGAGAAATTATGTGGTACTCAATCCACTTGGGCAAAGTCCAACTGTTTGCACCATGCCCGACGATTTCATCCACTATTCTGCATATCGTCCCATGACGGTTCGCGAAATGGCTCGTCTGCAAAGTTTCGATGATTCCTTTGTATTTCAAGGCAAACGTCAAACTGGTGGAAACAACCGCCAGAAAGAGATTCCACAATACACACTTGTAGGAAATGCCGTACCGCCACTTATGGCAAGAGCGATTGCAAATACTGTTTTGAATCATATAAAATAAGCAAGAAATGGTAAATATGCGTCCGTTCAATTCGTTTGAACAAAAGAACTTAAAGTTCTTGGTAAACCATAATGTCAAGTTTACACAAGTAGAGATTACTCCAACTGGTTTGAAAAAGAGCATCTTGGACTCTACTGTACCTATGCGTACATATTTCTTGGAGAATGGTATCCATAATTATGAACACCAACAGCAAGGTCAAGAACATAAAGCCATATATCGTGCTATTATACTGACCGACACAAGTAAGAAAGAAACCAAGGTCGCGTTTTATCGCCCGAACACCAAAAAAGGGGACCCACGTATGTGGATATATGGACTTGGAGCGTTCACGGAAGGTAATGAAATTCATGTTCTGTTTAAACACGAAAATACGCTATGCTCCGTAAACATCACAAGAATTGATATTGAGAAGTGTTTCAATTCCCCAATAATTACGCCACTCCAAGAAATCATCAAATCCATATATGTTGAAGGAAATGTCGTTTCTGAAGAGTTATTAGCTCGTTTCCGCTCTGTTAAAGACCAATGGTTTGAATCTGAAGTCTATGCTGATACTGGTATCGGACGAACCGTAGAATCATTCCTTGGGATTAAAATGAATTGTGATAAAACACCTGACTACAAGGGCATCGAGCTGAAAAGTCATCGTGATAAGCGTAGCGGTAATAAAAATGGTCTTTTTACTCAGGCACCAGATTGGGGCATAAGCAAATTAAAATCAAGCCGACAGATAGTTGAAAAATATGGTTACTATACAGAGGATGGCAAGAAAACCTATCAGAATGCGGTACAATGCGCTCCTCCTAATAGTCAATTCTTATTCTTGAATGTGAATCAGCTTGATGATCGTCTTGAACTGCAAGCGCAACTAAAGAGAGTTGAAGATGTCGCAGCATGGCGTTTGATGAAACTTCATCAACGCTTGCTCACCAAGCATCACGAAACCTTTTGGATTGAGGTGGAAAATGAGAAAAACAATGGCAAGGAATACTTCCGCTACAAGCAGATTGAACACACCAAGAACCCGAATGTCGGGATGTTTGACACGCTTATCGAGCAGAATATAATAACGTTAGATCTGATGTTGTGCCGTCCGAGCGGACGTGGCGACACGTATTCTTTCAAGATAAAGAAGAAAGGTATGCCGTTGTTGTTCCCTAAAAGTGTTATCTATCAGTTGTGAAATTTAACTTTAAAAAATGAATCTTTTTCATTATACGTCAATAGAAGCTTTAGCCTTGATTCTCAAAAACAAGACAATCCGGTTTAATAGATTGGATTGTGTTGATGATTTAGAAGAATCAATGTATGGCTCTGGCCCAAATGATATAAAATTGGGCCAGTATCAATTTGTTTCATGTTGGACAAAAGATTGTGAGGAAAATATAGCATTATGGAAAATGTATACGAGCAATAAGGGTGTTCGTATATGCTTGGATTCTGATATGTTTAAAACATATCCAATACTCAAATCAAAAGCCATATCGTATTTTGAGGAACCAATGGCATTTGGTGAAGACTATATGTTAACACCAGTCATGAACATAGCGCAATTATATGACGTGCAATATGTTCCAGATGCCAAGGAGGTTATTAAAAGCCTAATGGATGAAAAAGGAAACATTAACACCAAAGATGTGGGATTATATAAAAATCGGCAGTGGCAATTTCAAAAAGAAAGCCGTTTTAAAGTAGTTATGCTTCCTATAGATAAGTCTTTGTGTAGTGGTCATGAGGACGAAAACAGTTTAGTATCTACAATATTTCCATCTATAGGAATAGGGAAACCAATAACTCGAAGATATTTGGATTTACCATTAAAAGATGCTACATTAGACAAAATAGAAGTGATGATGGGACCAGAGACAAATGAGGCTGACAGATATATTGTAGAGAAACTTCTTTTTGAGTTTAAAGAAAGCACTATTAAAGAAAGCTATTTCAAAGGAAAAATTAATTCAAAATAATGCCAGATTTTATAAACGACATAGGCAAATGAAATACAGCATTATCATTCCCGTTTACAATCGTCCCGACGAGGTGGACGAACTCTTGGACAGTCTGACCCGACAAGTCTGCAACGACTTTGAGGTGATAATCGTAGAGGATGGCTCGGCCAACCCTTGCAAGCAGGTCTGCGACAAGTATGCCGACCGCTTGGCGATAAAGTATTTCATGAAGCCCAACAGCGGCCCGGGCCAGAGCCGCAACTATGGCGTGGAGCGCGCCTCGGGCGACCATGTGCTCATTCTCGATTCCGACGTGGTGGTGCCCGAGGGCTATCTCCAGGCCGTCGACGATGAGTTGAGGCGTGAGCCGTGTGAGGCCTTTGGAGGGCCAGACCGTGCCGCCGACTCGTTCACGCCGACGCAGAAGGCCATATCCTATTCCATGACGAGTTTCTTCACCACGGGCGGCATACGTGGCGGCAAGAAGAAGCTCGACAAGTTTTACCCGCGCTCGTTCAACATGGGCGTGTGTCGCGATGTCTACAACGAGCTGGGCGGATTCTCGAAGATGCGCTTCGGCGAGGACATCGACTTCTCCATCCGCATCTTCAAGGCCGGGTGTCGTTGCCGCCTGTTCCCCGGCGCTTGGGTCTACCACAAGCGCCGCACCGACTTCCGCAAGTTCTGGCGGCAGGTGTTCAACAGTGGCATAGCGCGCATCAACCTTTACAAGAAATACCCCGAGAGCCTGAAGCTGGTGCATCTCCTGCCCATGGTGTTCACCGTTGGCGTGTTTTTCCTCCTCGCCCTTTTCGTGGCCGGCGCGGTCATTGCCCAAGCTTGCTGCCAATCGCTGGGCATCGCGCTCAGCCTTGTCGCCTTGTCGCCGCTCGTGCTCTATTCCCTCCTCATCTTCGTCGACTCCAGTCTCCACAACTACAGCCTACGCATCGGCCTGTTGTCCATCCGTGCCGCGTTCACCCAGCTCATGGGCTATGGCTGCGGCTTCATCAAGGCATGGTGGCAACGGTGCGTGCAGGGCAAGGGCGAGTTTGAGGCCTATAAGAAGAATTTTTATAAATAGAGTGGATTTATTTTTCTCGACGATAATGCCTGTGAAGTCACAACCATGCTAAATAGTCGCCATGGGAAGTCGTGGCGTCTACATCAAGAATGGACGCAAGTATGTAGAGAAATAAAAACTTTCCCGAAAGAGATAAATAGCTACATTCTTTTAGAACTATTTATCACGGCAATCCAAACCGTTGGGAATGGTGACGCTTTTTAGTACCACGGTTATCAACCGTTTTGGTACGAGGAGTACCACGGCGTGGTATTCACGGTACCACGCTTTGGTATTCACGGTACCACGGCGTGGTATTCACAGTACCACGCTTTGGTATTCGCGGTACCACGCCGTGGTACTGTCTTCAGGACACGAAAAACAAGATGGCACGTCAGCTTTTTCAGCATGACGTGCCATCTTGTTTATGTTGAAGGGCGGTCTTGTTTCAGAGTTTCACGAGCTTGTCGATGTCTATCGACAAGCCAGCCATGAGGTTCACGCCATCGGTGAGAGGCGCGTTGAGATAATAGTATTTTGGCTTGTAGTTCAGCAGGTTGTCCACGGTGACGTTCAGCTTTACCGCCTTGCCTATGCGGTTGCTTATCATCAGCTTCCACATGGTGTAAGCCGGGTATCTGACGTTTGCCACGCCCTGCGAGATGTCGTAATAGTTGACATATTCCACGTTGTCAACCCCCGACATCACCTTTCCGTCCACGATGATGTCCACGCCGTAGCCCTTGCAGAAGCTGTGCTCCCAGTCGGCGTGCACGTTGAGGGCGTGCTTTCGCGCCGGTATGTACTGGTTGTTTGCCGTGTTGCCGTCCTTGTCCTTAGGCATCTTCTCCAGGGTTAGCGCGTAAGCCACGCTTGCCGAGAGGCCGTTGCTCCAGTGTCCCTTTGCCGAAGCCTCCAGTCCGCTTACCGAGTAGGTGTCGAGGTTCACGTAGGGCAGGGTCGGCGTGCGGTCGGTCTTGCTGGCATAGTATGGCACGCCGGAGGCAATCTTGTCTTTCACGTGGTTGTGGTATCCGTCGAGCAGGAACTCATAGTTTCGCCAGTGGTATTCGAGCGACAGGTTGAAGTTGTCGCTGTATTCCGGCTTCAGCTCCGGGTTGCCCTGTATTATCCATATCCCCGCGGCGTCGTACTGATAGTATTTCTCCTTCAGCGACGGTGCCCTGAATCCCATACCGTATCCGAAGCGCACGTTCAGGCCCTTCATCGGCGTGTGGCGTATGCTGAGCTTCGGCGTGAGGCGTTGCAGCGACGAGCCGTCAGAGAAATAGTCGTAGCGCAGGGCCGCCACGACCTCCCAGATGTCGTTCAGCTCGCCGTCGTATTGCGCGAAGGCGTCGAGGCAGTCTTGGTGGTGCGTGCCGTCGGCCAGTCGGTTGTTTCTCAGGAAGTCGTGCATGTAGTCGGAGCCCACGGTGAGGATGTTGCCCTTGCCGAACGAGTGGTTGTAGAGCATCCTGAAGGCGTTTTGCACGTCGGAGTAGTAGCGTATGTCGAGCTTGCTCAGGCTTTGGTAGTTCGACTTGTCGTATTGGTCGAAGGCGTAGCTGCCGTAGAGGTGGTCGTCGGCTGTTATGCGCCAGTCGGCTTTCACGCCCCCGTTGTAGTCGCGGTATCTCTCCGGCGTGTCCACCGACCGTTTCGTCTGCCTGAAGAAGTAGCCGGCGTGCGCCTTCAGGTTTATGTCCTTCGTGGGGTGGAAGGCGAGCTGCTCCTTGAAGTTGTAGGTGTTGTTGCCGTAAATGGTAGAGAAGACCCTCGTGACGGGGTCGCTGGCGCTGTGCACGTCGTAGTTGGCGCTGCTGTTCCGGCTCACGTCAAGGCTGTTGTCCCATTTCCCGAAGCCCTGCGTCCACGACAGTCCGTATCTCTGGCTGTCGTGCTTGCCCACGCGCGCGTTGACATTGAGCTTTAGCGGCTTGTCGCTGTTTTTGGTGATGATGTTTATCACTCCCCCGTTGGCGTTGCTGCCATAGAGAGCCGACACGGGGCCTTTCACTATCTCTATGTGGTCCACGTTGCTGAGCGTCAGGCGGTCGAAGTCCACGTCGTCCATCGTCTCGCCGGCGAGCCTCTCCCCGTCCACGAGGATGAGCATGCTCTGTCCGCCGAATCCCGAGAAGTTCATGTGTCGTTGCTGGTTCATGGAGTAGGAGAACTCCACCCCTGGCACGTTCTGTCTCAAGATGTCTTGCAGCGTGGTGGCGTCGGCCTTCTCTATCTCCGCGCGCGTTATCACGCTTGTCATCACGGGCGTCTTGAGCAGCGTCTTCGGCGTGCGCGTTCCCGTGACGACCACCAGGTTGAGGTCGTCGGCTATGAGCAGCGAGTCGGTTTGTGCGGCAAGGGCGAGCGGCGCCATTGCCGATATGAGGAGTGTCGATAAGCGTGTTTTCATCATTTCCTTTCCGGTGGGTTAGTAGGGGTATTTATAGTTTATGGTGAGGATGCCCTTGTCGCCGTTGGCGTCCATGTAGTTTTTCAGTTGCACGGCGGCATATCGCCCGCTTTTCAGCCTGATGAGGAAGACGTGGGAGTCGAGCGTGAAGAGAGGCGGCAGGCTCTTCATCTCCACCTGCAGCCACGACGACAGCACCTTGTTGATGTTTATTCCCTGGCATCCGAGAATCTTGTTCAGCTGCTCGGTCTGGTCGGCCCACACGTCGCTCTCCGACCACTCGTCGGGCGTGAACTCCGTGCCCGAGAAGTCGGCCGACGATGCCGGCAGGTCGTCAATGCTCGTGTAGCTTGTCTTTAGCACCGCCCCGCCGTTGGTGCGCGCGTCGGCATAGTGTATGGCGAGGTCCCAGTGGTCGGGCTCGGCTTGCGTAGCCGTTGGCGCGAACGCCCGGAACTCGTTTTTCGACAGGCCTTGGCCGAAGATGTCGTACCAATAAGTGTATAGCCCCGTGGTGCCCTGCGCGGGGTGCGAGGCGGTCTTGTCGCCGGTGGGAGTCATGGGTATGGGGTAAGGCGTGAAATGGGTCTGCGCGTATTTCAGCTTCGCCATGTCGCCCTGCTCGCGCAGGGCCTCCAGAGAGTCGAAAGAAATGTAATACCAGTTTTGCCAGCTTGAGGCGTCCATGATTATCTGCGATTCCGTTGTCTCAGTCTTGTTGTCGTCGGCATCATCGTAGACCGATGAGAACAAGCCGTTGCACGAGACGGCAATCAGGGGGAAAAGAACGGCAAGGCACAAGCGAAACGGTTTCGCGACAATGCCCCGTGGGAATAATTTCATCGTGTTGAGATTATTTTATTGAAAATGCACTGCAAAGTTACGGCTATTTTATTTAATTTTGTCCTTAATATTAACATTCATATCCATTTATGTTGAAAAAAACACTTTTGTGCCTTGTGGCATTAGTGGCCTTGCTTGCCTCCACGCCTTCCTACGGGCGCAAGACCACGGTTCTCGTGTCCTTCGACGGCTTCCGCTGGGACTATCCCTCATATTACGACACGCCTTTTCTCGACCGCATGGCCTCCCACGGCGTCGAGGGCTCGCTCATTCCCTCGTTTCCCTCAAAGACGTTCCCCAACCACTACACCCTTGCCACGGGATTGCGGCCAGAGCATCACGGCATAATAGCCAACAACTTTCTCGACCGCGCCACGGGCGCCAAGTTCTCGCTGGGCAACCCAAAGACGAAGTCGGACCCGCGCTTCTACCACGGCGAGCCCCTTTGGCTCACGGCCCAGCGGCAAGGCCTGCGCACCGCCGTGTTTTACTGGCCTGGCTCCGACGTGGCCATCAGCGGCAAGCGTCCCGACGTGTGGCACGACTACGGCGAGAAGCCGCACATGACCTTCGCCCAGCGTGCAGACAGTATAGTGGCCTACCTGGACAAGAAAGCCGCGCCCGACTTGATAATGGCTTATTTCGAGGAGCCCGACTACAGTGGCCACTCCTTCGGCCCTCAGGCTAAAGAGACGCGTCGCGCCGTGGAGGCCGTGGACTCGCTGCTCGCCTCGCTTTGGGCACGCATAGAGCGAGCGGGCATGGGTGGCAAGGTAAACCTCGTGGTGGTGTCAGACCATGGCATGACGTGGTTCACGCCGTCGAGGAAGATAAAGCCTTCCGACTATCTGCGCAAGGAGTGGTACGACGCGCTGGAGGGCAACCTGCCCTGCAACGTGTACGCGCCGGAGCGGTGGCAACAAGACAGCATAGTGAAAGCCCTTGCCGGCGTGCCGCACCTCAGGGCGTGGCGCAAGGCTGACATCCCGCGATACCTTCATTACCAAGCCGACGCCAACATCGGCGACGTGCTCGTGCTGCCCGATGAAGGCTACCTGTTCTGCGATGGCGATACCTACGATGGCGGCGTACATGGCTATGACCCGTATTGCGGCGACATGCAGGCCGTGTTCAGGGCGTGGGGACCTGACCTGAGGCAGGGCGTGAGCCTTGGCAAGATGAGCAACACGGCGGTATATCCCCTCGTTTGCCACCTGCTGGGCATTAAGCCTGCCGCCAACGATGGCGAGGAAGCCTTTGAAGAGATAAAAGGCAAGGCCCTCGTGAAGTGAGAGCCTCGCTGACCAAACAACCTGTCTTCGACCTATGCAAAACCTGACAATAGCCAACTGGGCGGAGGAAGACCGCCCGCGCGAGAGGCTTGAGAGGCTTGGCCCCGAAGCCCTGTCAAACGCCGAGCTGCTGGCCATACTCATTGGCTCGGGCACGCCGAAGGTGAGTGCCGTGGAACTGATGAAGACGGTGATGGCGGCGTGCAACAACAACCTCAACACCCTTGGCAAGATGTCGATAACCGACTTGGAACGCTTCAAGGGCATAGGGCCGGCGAAGGCGATAGCCATACTCGCGGCGTGCGAGCTGGGCAAGCGGCGCGCGAGGGAGAAGGCGGAGGAACGGGCCGACTTGGGCTCTGCCACGGCGATATACAACTATATGCACCCCCTTATGCAAGACCTGGACGTGGAGGAGTTTCACGTGCTGCTGATGAACCAGCGGTTCAAGCTGATAAAGGCCATACGGGTGAGCCACGGAGGCATAACGGAGACGGCGGTCGACGTGCGCGTGATAATGAAGGAGGCCATCCTCAACAATGCCACGGTAATGGTGGCGTGCCACAATCACCCGAGCGGCAACAACAGGCCCTCGAAGGAGGACGACAGGCTGACCGAGCGCATGAAGAAGGCGTGCGAACTCTTGAGGGTGTATTTCCTCGACCATGTGATCATCACCGACGGCGCCTATTACAGCTACCGCGAGGAGGGAAGGGTGTAGGAAGTGAAGAGTGAAGAGTGGAGAGTGAAGAACGAAGGAAATAAAAGACATTAGGCTTGCTGTTCTCGTTTTTTATTCGTAAGTTTGCAAATAATCACAAATTCACATAGATGAGAAACATGACACAAGAAGAAAAGACAAAGATAGAAGAACGCATAGTGGACGTGCTCAAGACTGTTTACGACCCGGAGATACCGGTCAACATCTACGACCTGGGCATGATATACAAGATAGACCTCAACGACGACGGCACGCTGAACGTGGACATGACGTTCACGGCTCCCTCATGCCCCGCGGCCGACTACATTCTTGAGGACGTGCGCTCCAAGCTCGACAGCGTGGACGGGGTCAAGACGGCCAACGTGAACCTCGTGTTTGAGCCGGCGTGGGACCAGAGCATGATGTCGGAGGAGGCACGCGTGGAACTGGGATTTGAGTAAGAGAAGCAGGTATAAGGTTTAGTTTAAGAGGATGCTTATGCGAAAGACGGTTTATTTCCTTTCAGACGCGCACCTCGGTTCGCTCGCGGTGCCTCACCGCAGGATGCAGGAGCGCAGGTTGGTGCGATTTCTCGACTCCATCAAGGACAAGGCTTCTGCCGTTTACCTCCTTGGCGACATGTTCGACTTCTGGTATGAATATAAATATGTGGTGCCAAAGGGTTTCACCCGCTTCCTCGGCAAGCTGTCGGAGCTGACCGATATGGGCGTCGAGGTGCACTTCTTCACGGGCAACCACGACATTTGGGCTTACCACTACCTGGAGCAGGAGTGCGGCGTGACGATGCACTACCAACCCCTTACCACCGAGATTTACGGCAAGGTGTTCCATCTTGCCCACGGCGACGGCCTGGGCGACAACAGCGGCTCGTTCAAGTTGCTGCGCTGGATATTCCACAACCGCGTTTGCCAGACGTTGTTCTCTGCCGTGCATCCGCGTTGGGGCATGCAGCTCGGCCTTGAGTGGGCTAAGCACAGCAGGCTGAAACGCGTGGATGGCAAGGAGCCTCCTTTCATGGGCGAGGAGAAAGAAAACCTCGTGTTGTGGACGAAAGAATATGAGAAGCATCATCCCAACATCGACTATTACATCTACGGCCATCGCCACATAGAGCTCGACTTGAACCTGCCTCGCGTGGAAGGTCATACGCCGCGCATGCTCATCCTTGGCGACTGGATAAGCCAGTTCTCTTATGCCGTCTTCGACGGCGAGCACCTCTTCCTTGAAGAGTATGTGGAAGGCGAGAGCAAGTTGTAGGAAAAACCATTAAGGGCGACCTCGTTCAGGGTCGCCCTTAATGGTTACGATAGGCCAAGACATCTTTTGGCAAAACAAAACGTGCCGGACTCCATTGCTTGGAATCCAGCACGTTTCTGTTTGTTAGTCTTATGGCCGAAGGCTTAGATCTCAGGCTCGCGACCCTCCACGATGGCGAGCGTGTCGCGCGCGATGACAATCTCCTCGTCGGTAGGAATCATTACGACCTTGACCTTAGAGTCGTCGGCGGAAAGAATCTGCTCCTTAGAGCGCACGTGGTTGCGCTCCTTGTCCATCTTCACGCCGAGGTACTCAAGACCTTGGCAGCTGTCCCAGCGCACGCCTTCCTGGTTCTCGCCCACGCCGGCGGTCCACACGATGATGTCCACGCCGTTCATGGCGGCTGCATAAGCGCCGATATACTTCTTGATGCGGTAGTTGTACATTGCCAATGCGAGGTGAGCCATCTTGTCGCCCTCGTTGTCGGCGTTCTCGTTGTCGCGCATGTCGCTTGATATGCCAGCCACGCCGAGCACTCCGCTCTTCTTGTTGAGATACTCAGACATCTCTTGAGGCGTCATGCCGCTCTTCTCCATCATGTAGCACACTGCCGACGGGTCGATGTCGCCGCAGCGAGAGCCCATCATCAGGCCTGCCAGAGGCGTGAGGCCCATGGAGGTGTCGATGACCTTGCCATACTTGACTGCTGCTACCGACGCGCCGTTGCCGATGTGGCAAGTGATGATCTTCTGCTTGTGGATGTCCACGCCGAGGAACTCGCAGACGCGACGTGACACGTAGCGGTGTGACGTGCCGTGGAAGCCGTAGCGACGCACGTGGTATTTGGAATACCACTCGTAAGGAATGGCATAGAGGTAAGCGTAGTCGGGCATGGTGGAGTGGAAGGCGTTGTCGAACACCGTCACCTGTGGCACGTTTGGCATGAGCTCGTCCACGGCCTTGATGCCAGCCAAGTGGCCCTTGTTGTGTACAGGGGCGAGGTCGATGAGGCTCTCGATGCCTTCCTCCACCTTTGGCGTGACGAGGCAGCTCTTCTCGAAGAGGTCGCCGCCCTGCACGACGCGGTGGCCAACGGCCCCAATCTCGTCGAGGCTCTTGATGGCTCCGAACTCAGGGTCGAGAAGGCACTTGAACACGAGCTGCACGCCCTCCTTGTGGGTTGGCAGGTCGGCCATGATCTTCTTCTTCTCGCCGTTGGGGAGCTTCACCTTGATGAAGGCGTCGTTGATGCCGATGCGCTCCACGCCACCTTGGGCGAGCACGGCCTCGTTGGTCATGTCGTAGAGTTTATACTTAATGCTGCTGCTGCCGCAGTTCAATACAAGAATATTCATGTTAAGCTTACAGTTACTGATTGATGATTATTTCTTGGCGTCTTGTGCCTGGCAACTCGTGATGGCCACCATGTAGTAGATGTCGTCGACAGAGCAGCCGCGGCTGAGGTCGTTGACAGGACGTGCTATGCCCTGGAGGATTGGGCCGATGGCTGTGGCTCCGCCGAGGCGTTCCACGAGCTTGTAGCCGATGTTGCCCACTTCGAGGTTAGGCACCACGAGCACGTTGGCGCGTCCGGCGATGTTGCTTTGCGGGGCTTTCTTCCTTCCCACTGCCGGCACGAGGGCTGCGTCGGCCTGCAGCTCGCCGTCGACCTGCAACTCAGGGAACTTCTCGCGTGCTATCTTCACGGCGTCGACCACCTTGTCGATGACGTAAACGCTCTTGCCCGTGGCCTTGTCGATGGCGTCCTTTGCCGAGCCCTTTGTGGAATAGCTCAGCATGGCCACGTGAGGCTCGTTGATTCCGGCGATGGTCTTGGCCGTCTGTGCCGTGGTGTAGGCGATCTGCGCCATTTGGTCTGCTGTCGGGTTAGGCGTCACGGCCACGTCGCCCATGACGACGATGCCGTCCTTGCCGTATTGCGACTTGGTGACGAGCAGCATGGCACCGCTCACGCAGGTGATGCCAGGAGCGCACTTGATGATTTGCAACGCCGGGCGAAGGGTGTCGCCGGTGGTGCTGAGAGCGCCGCTGATCTGTCCGTCGGCGTCTCCGCTCTTGATGATCATGCAACCAAGGTAGAGGTTGTTGTGGGTGACGAGCTCGCGGGCCTGGTCAACGGTCATGCCCTTCTTCTTGCGCAGCTCGGCGAGCTTCTCGGCGTACTCCTCCGTCTTGTCGAAGTGGAGAGGGTCGATGATGGTGGCCTTGTCGATGTTTTTCAAGCCCCATTCCTCGGCTTCCTGCTTGATATGGTCGGGGTTGCCAATGAGGATGATGTCGGCGATATCGTCGGCAAGCACATGGTCGGCTGCTTTCAATGTGCGCTCTTCCTCAGCCTCAGGAAGAACGATGCGCTGCTTGTCAGCTTTGGCGCGCGCCACGATTTCTTCTAATAAACTCATCTTGATTAGATTTATATTGTGTTGTTATATTAGCGATTAACCCATGCAAAATTACAAAAAAATATCCTTATGCACCTTGGCGCATAAGGATATTTTTCATACGGTGGTCATTTCTTTTGTGAGGAGGCTCTCCAGGTCCTCGGCTGAGAGCCGCAAGCGGAAGTTGCCCTTTATGGCGGCGCTGATGCGTCCAGTCTCCTCGGAGACCACCACGGCGATGGCGTCGCAGGCCTGCGATATGCCAAGGGCTGCGCGGTGGCGCAAGCCAAGCTCCTTGGGTATGTCCATGTTGTGGCTCACGGGCAGGATGCAACCCGCGGCCTTGATGCGCCGCTTGGATATGACCATGGCGCCATCGTGGAGGGGCGAGTTCTTGAAAAACACGTTCTCTATGAGCAGCTTGTTGACATTGGCGTCTATCAGCTCGCCCGTTTGCACTATGTCGTCGAGAGGCGTGGCTCGCTCTATCACGATGAGCGCGCCCACCTTGCCTTTGGCCATGTCCATGCACGCCCAAACGATGGGCATGATGGCCTCCTTGTCGGCTTGCTGCGCGCTGTCGCGATGGAAGAACAGGTTGATGAACTTTCTTGCCCGCTGCCGCTCGCCAATCTCGTAGAGAAACTTGCGTATCTCATCCTTGAAGAGGACGATAAGGCCAATGACGCCTACCGACACGAGCTTGTCCATGATGCTTCCGAGAAGGCGCATCTCCAAGACCTGGGAGACGACCAGCCATGTTATGACGAAGACGATGATTCCCGTGAAAACGTTAAGCGACCGGCTCTCTTTCATGAGTCGGTAGAAGTAGTAGAGGAATAACGCTACGGTTACGATGTCTATGATGTCTTTTATGCCGAAGGAGAAAAACATCGAGAGTTACTGTTTATAGATGAATGTGGATAACTTTACCGCTTGCGCCGCCTCCTTGACATCGTGCACCCTGAGGATGCTCGCGCCGTTGGCGAGGGCGACGGTGTTCACTACCGTTGTGCCATTGAGGGCTTCGTCGGCCGTCAGGCCAAGCGTCTTCCATATCAGTCGCTTGCGCGACAGTCCGGCGAGGATGGGAAGGCCCAACACCTCAAGCTTGCGCTGGTCGCGGAGGATGGCGAAGTTCTCTTCCTGCGTCTTCCCGAACCCGTACCCTGGGTCAAGGATGATGTCGTTGACGTGCAAGTCGCGAAGCTGTTGCACCTCTTTCGCGAAATTGATGAGCATGTCGTGGATGTTGCCCTGTACCGACATGAGGATGTAAGGCACCTTCAGCCTACCCATCATGCGGAAGATGGCCGGGTATTGCTTGAACCGCTCGTCGCCATCGGCGACATCGTATCGCTCCTCCAGGGGCTTGTCCACGATGCCGGTGATGCCTCCCTCCGACACGTCGTTGATGATATCGGCACCATATTCCTCCACGGCCATCCTCGCCACGTCGGGACGGTAAGTGTCCACGGAGATGGCGACGCCGGGCTGCTCGCGCGCCACTATTGGCAAGGCATGGCGCAGACGGTTCATCTCTTCCTCCTGGCTCACCTCGGACGCTCCGGGGCGGGTGGAGAAGGCGCCAACGTCTATTATAGAGCCGCCCTCGGCCACGATTTGGTTGGCGCGGTCGGCTATTTCCTTCTCTGTCTGCTTGCGGCTCCCGGCGAAGAAACTGTCGGGGGTGCAATTGAGAATGCCCATGACAACAGGGGCGGAAAGGGAGAGCAATCGGCCTTTTATGTTGAGCGTGTAGTCCATGACATTGATATTTTCGGCAAATGTACGAATTAATTTCGTGTTACACTTTGCCATGCAGATAAATTATACTATTTTTGCAAAGGAATTAAGCTTACATAATATATAAGAAATGAGATTTGTCCGTCGGATTTCGCGACTGTTCATGTTGCCCTTGCTGAAGAATGGCGTTTTCTTTTTCGCGATGTATGCCTTGGGCATACTGTGCGCTTATCTTACGCTTCCAGACAACAAGGGGCAGGATGTCTACGACAACTTGTGGCTGGAGCTCTTCCTTGATGTTTATTTCGCTTGCGCGGTGCTCACGGTCATTCCCGCCAAGGTGAGGCGCTGGGTTAGCCTTGCCCTCTACGTCGTGTTGTATGGCGTGGCGCTGACCGACGTGTTCTGCTTCTGGAAGTTCGGCTCCGTAATCTCCCCCTCCATGCTCATGCTCGTGGGCGAGACCGACAGTCGCGAGGCGGGCGAGTTCCTGTCCACTTATCTCAGCCTGGACGTGTTTTCCTCTCCCGTGGCGTGGATAATGCTGCTTTTCATCCTTCATTCCCTTGTGGATTTGCGCAAGCCCCTATGCCGGTTGTTGAAGGTGGACTACGCCAAGTTGCAAGCAAGGTTCCACTTCGGCTTCCTTCGCTTCTTCCACCGCTACATGCTTTACCCGGAGTGCGGCATGCTGGTATTGGCGTTGCTCGCGTGGAGCGTCGTCACGAGCTGGGGCAACAAGCGAGGCATGGCGCGCCTGATGACGGCCGACACCATAGGGTCGATAGAGCACATACTTACCGAGCCGGACCACGGCGAGTTTTATCTCCCGATATATCGCCTCGCCTTTTCCGTTTACAGCAACCACCTTGCCTCGCAACAGGTGGACAAGTGCGTGGCTGCCTCGAAGAGGGTAGTGGTGGACTCATGCTCGTTCCGCTCGCCTACCATAGTGCTCATCATTGGCGAGAGCTACAGCAAGGCCCATTGCCAGCTTTATGGCTATCCGCAGAAAGACACGCCAAGACAGAGAAGGCTTGAGCGCGGCGGATGGCTGACGAAGTTCAACGACGTGGTGTCGTGCTGGAACCTCACGAGTTTCGTGTTCAAGAACGTGCTGTCGATGCACGTCGTTGGCGAGAAGGGTGAGTGGTGCGACTATCCTCTCTTCCCGGAGCTTTTCCGCAAGGCGGGCTATCAGGTCACGTTCCTGACCAACCAGTTTCTCCTTGCCGCCGGGCAGGCGGTTTACGATTTCTCGGGAGGCTTCTTCCTCAACGACCCGGTATTGAGCAAGGCGCAGTTTGACCTGCGCAACACGAGCCTTCACCGCTTCGACGAGGGATTGCTCAGCGATTACGACAACTTCTTGAACGAAGGCAAGATAAACCTCAAAGGCAACAACCTCATCATCTTCCATCTCATTGGCCAGCACGTGAGCTACAACACGCGCTATCCCAAGGACCGTGCCAAATGGCATGCCGACGACTACAAGGAGCTTCGCCCCGACATCGCCGGCGACCACTACCGCCGTCGCATGATAGCCGCTTACGACAACGCCTGCCTTTACAACGACTCCATCGTGACGCAGATAGTGAAACGCTTTGAGGACAAGGATGCCATAGTGGTGTATATGCCCGACCATGGCGAGGAGATTTTCGAGCCGGGGCGCGACATCATTTGCCGTAACCACTCTGCCGCCGTAGACTGGCCCTTGGCCCACTACGAGTTTGAGGTGCCTTTCTGGATATGGTGCTCACGCAAGTACGCCCATCGCGAGCCGGAGGTGTTCAAGGCGATAAAGGACGCCAAGAACCGCAGGTTCATGACCGACGCGTTGCCGCACATGATGGTGTGGCTCGCGGGGATAAGTTCGAAAGACTATAACGACAAGTACAACCTGTTGTCGCCAAATTATGATGAGAGCCGGCCGCGTGTCCTGAAAAACAGTGTCGACTATGACAAGCTGAGGGACGCGGCGCGCCAAGATGAAAAAGCACAAGGAAAGAAATAATGCGAATAAACCTTTACAATGACAGAGAAGCCACGGAGAATGGCGGCGAGAGCCTGCTCACCCGTGCCGAGTGCAACGCCTTGCGTGGCATAGCCATCCTTGGCATCTTCCTGCATAACTTTTGCCACTGGCTTAACCCCGTGGTAAAGGAGAACGAGTATCAGTATTTTCAGCACAACGTGGACTGGTTCGCCCAGTGCGCCGCGCGCGTCAACGAGCTTTTCCCGGCTCATGTCATCTCCTTCTTCGGCCATTACGGAGTGCCGGTGTTCCTCTTCCTAAGCGCTTACGGCTTGGAGATGAAATACGGCAATGGCCAGGGCAAGGCCCCCGACGGGCGGCGCGTGGTGGTGTCGTCTTTCGTGCGCTATCATTATCTCAAGTTGTTCAAGATGATGATAGTGGGCTTCATCTGCTTCACCGTCGTCGACGCCATGACGGCGGGCTCGTGGCACTATAACGTAGCGCAAATAGTGGGCCAGCTGCTGATGATAAACAATTTCTACGACCAACCCGACCGCAACATCTGGCCTGGACCCTTCTGGTTCTTCGGGTTGATGCTGCAGTTGTACGTGGTCTATCGCCTGTTGCTCTATCGCCGTCATTGGGGATGGACGGTAGGCTTGATGGCCGTGTGCACCGTGGCCCAACTGTTCATGGACCCCGAGGGCGAGAACCTCAACTATTGGCGCTACAACTTCATGGGCGGCATGTTGCCATTCGGCCTTGGACTGCTCTTCGCGCGCTATGGCAACAAGGTAATGCTTGTCAATCTCACCTTCGGCTCGTTTCTTATGAGTTGGGTGGTGTGCTCCTTCTTTATCGTGTCGGCCTCAGGGTCGTTTTATACCTGGGTCATCGTGCCCGCTCTCGTTTGCTACGCCTCGGTTTATTTCATCAAGACCGTCTCCACCCTTCCCTTGCCCTGGCTCCGCGCGCGCATTGGCTACGTGCTTGGATGGCTGGGCAACGTGTCGGCGGCGCTATTCGTGATCCATCCCGCCATAAGAAAGGTCTTCATCACCGTCTCGCGCCAGGGCGACATCTACACGGGCCTCTTGCTCTACGCCATAGCCAGCCTTGGCGCGGCATGGCTCGTCATGAAGCTGATGAGGCACATACCGAACCCTAAACTCTGACGCCATGAGGATTCCAGACATAGAGCTCGCCAATATCTCGCGCTTCCGTGGCGCGCTGATGGGCATCGCCATGCTCATCATCATCCTGTTTCATGTTGACCTCGCGCGCTCCGACATGTTTTTCGGCCTTCGGCGCATGGGCAACCTTGGCGTGGACATGTTTCTCTTCCTGAGCGGCATAGGCTTGTGGTTCTCGTGGATGAAGACTCCCAGCTACCGCCACTTCTATTTCCGCCGCCTGATACGCATCTACCCGGCGTGGCTCATCATAGCGTGCCTCTACTACCTGCCGCGCTTACACGTGCATGATGCCGCGTCGCTCGTCAATCTCATTGGCGAGATAGGCTTCAACTGGAACTTCTGGCTCCACGATGAGCTAAGCTTCTGGTATATACCGGCTATCATGATGCTGTATCTCTTCGCGCCGCCCTACATGGAGCTGATACGCCGCCATTCCGTCTACCGCTGGCTGCCCGTGGTGATGATAATGTGGTGCATACTGGTGGAGTGGGTCACGCCCATCCACCACGCCGTGGGCCACCTTGAGATATTCTGGAGCCGCGTGCCTATCTTCTTCATTGGCATCAACATGGGCGAGATGGTAAGGCAGAAGCGCACCATCGACGGGCAAGGCATCTGGATGCTTATCATCATGTTCGTGATGACGTCAGTCTCTTGTTTCTTCCTTGAGCAGGAACGCCACGGCCAGTTCCCGCTCTTCGTGGAGCGAATGCTCTACATCCCCCTTACCATCACCTTTATCCTCATCTGCAACAGGGTGCTGCGGCGCACGCCGAAATGGGTTAACGGAGCGTTAGCCTTCGTTGGCTCGTTGAGCTTGGAGTGCTATCTCATACACCTGCATTTCGTGCTCGATTATTTGCCTAAGGCGTGGAGCTACTGGCCGACGTTCCTTGCCTGTGTCGTGGCCACGCTGCCATTGGCGTGGGTGCTGAGCAAGATAGTGGATTGGATAGCCAAGAAAATCATAGATTCGCATACGAAATGAACACAATGAGACATACCGAGGCGTTGGCGCTCTTGCTCCGCCCCATGCAGTGGATAAAAAACTTCTTCGTCTTCGCCCCGATAATCTTCGGTGGCGCGCTCTTCGACGTTGGCGCGCTCACGCAGGGGCTCGTGGCGTTTTTCGCCTTCAGCTTTGCCGCGTCGAGCATCTATTGTTTCAACGACATCCACGACGTTGCCGACGATCGCCGGCATCCCGAGAAGTGCCACAGGCCCATAGCCAGTGGCGCGGTGAGCATGGGGCAGGGCTATGCGCTCATGGCTTTCATGTTCCTGCTGAGCATGGCGGCTTGCGGGCTCGCGTCGGGCCAGGCTTGGAGGCTCGCCTTTGTCATAGCCTTTTATTGGCTGCTCAACCTTGCCTATTGCGCGCGCATCAAGCAGTATGCCATCGTCGACGTGTGCGTGGTGGCGTTCGGCTTCGTGCTCCGCATGTGCGCCGGAGGCGTGGCCACGGGAATAGTGTTGAGCAAGTGGATAGTGCTCATGACCTTCCTGATTACCCTTTTCATGAGTTTCGCCAAGCGGCGCGACGACGTGCTGCGCATGGAGCAGACCGGCGAGGCGCCACGAAGGAACACCAGCCGCTACAACTCCACCTTTATCAACCAGGCGCTCACCATCACCGCCTCGGTCACGCTCGTGTGCTACATCATGTACACCGTGAGCCCGGAGACCGTGGCGCGGTTCCATTCCGAGTACCTGTACCTGACGAGCGTCTTCGTGCTCTTAGGATTGCTTCGCTACATACAGATTGCCGTGGTCGACAAGAAGAGCGGCAACCCTACAAAGGTTATCATCCACGACCGCTTCATACAGCTCGACGTGCTGGCGTGGCTCGTGACATTCGTGCTCATCATTTATGTTGGATAACAAGATTCTCGTTTTCGATTTCGACGGCACGCTCACCACTCGCGACACGCTCATCGCCTTCATACGCTTTGCCCGTGGCACGGCGTGGCTCTTATGCTGCCTTGCGCTGCTGTTGCCACGTCTCTTGTTGATGAAGGTCGGTCTCGCCGACAATGGGCGAACCAAGGAGCGGCTCTTCGCCATGTGCTTCAAGGGCATGCCAGTGGCCTGTTTCGATGACCTTTGCCGAAGATTCGCAGCCACGGTGGGGCGGAGCCTCAAGCGGCAAGACACGTGGGGCGTGATGGAGAAGGCCGTGGCCGATGGCCGTCCGGTCTACGTGGTCAGCGCGAGCGTGGACAACTGGGTGAGGCCGTTCTTCCAGGAAGCCGTCGCGGTGATAGGTACGCAGGTGGAAAGCGAGGACGGACGACTGACTGGACGGTTCCTCACGCCCAACTGCTATGGAGCCGAGAAGGTGAGGCGCCTCAAGGCGTCGCTGCCCGACCTTGCCGACGCCCGTCCACATTATTATATTATAGCCTACGGCGACAGTCGGGGCGACAAGGAGATGCTTGCTTATGCGGATGAGAGCCATTATGTCGGGTAAGTTGGGCGAGGTGGTGCGCTTCGCCATCGTCGGAGCCGCTGCCACGTTGCTGCAATATGCCATTTACTATCTGCTGATACAGTTCTTGGGCACCGGCGCGTCCAAGGCCGACGCCCATTTGTGGTCCACGGTGGCGATGACCGTGGGCTACGTGTTGAGTTTCGTGTTCAATTTTTTCGCGTCCACCCGTTTCACGTTCAAGGTGAAGGCCAACGCGCGGCGCGGCGCGGGGTTCCTTTTCAGCCATGTGGTCAACTACACGTTGCAGATGCTCACGCTGAACCTCTTTCTTTGGCTTGGCCTGTCAAAGCAGGTGGCGCCGATACCCATGTTTTGCGTTTGCGTGCCGGTAAACTTCATTCTCGTGCGCTTCTTCTTGAAGAGGTGAGCTTGTCTGTGAATCTGCTACTTTGGCATACTGACATCGTGCTATTATGGCAGGCGAAACGCTAACGACTCATACAGAACGTGAATAATGACTAACAGCGTGGGCGCGCGCCAAAATGTTGGCACATTTCTTGTCGGAATGGAAATAAACCGCTACATTTGCAACCAATCAACATTATAGAATAATCATCTTATAACAAGAAAATTATGGAAGTTCAAGATTTAGAGAAAATGGTGAAGGAGCAAAGCTCCATGTCCAATATGGAGCGCGACTTGTCCCGCTCCGCCGCGTTCCCCATGTTGATGCGCAAGGTGTATATATGGATGACCATGGCCCTCGTCATCACGGGCCTCTGCGCTTGGGGTGTTGCCACGAGCCCATCCTTGGTGCAGCTCGTCTACGGCAATCGCGCGGCCATGTGGGTGCTGCTGTTGGCTGAGCTGGGCCTGGTGTTCTATACCACGGCACGCATCAACAGGCTCTCGCTCTCCACCGCCACTACGTTGTTTATCGTCTATGCCGCGCTCAACGGTGTCACCATGTCGTTCATTTTCATGGCGTTTACCACGGCTACCATTGCCAAGGTGTTTTTCATCACCGCCGCAACCTTCGGGGCTACGGCCGTCTATGGCTATGTCACCAAGGCCGACTTGTCGAAGATGGGCAACCTCTTCCTCATGGCGCTTTTCGGCCTTATCATCGCCACGGTTGTCAACATGTTCATCAAGAGCACCTCTCTTGACCTGGTGCTGAGCTATATCGGCGTGGTGCTGTTCGTGGGCCTCACGGCGTGGGACAGTCAGCAAATCAAGCGCATGCTTTCCATGCAGGTCGGTCTCGACGAGGGCGCGCAGAAAGTGGCGTTGATTGGCGCGTTGTCGCTTTACCTCGACTTCATCAACCTCTTCCTCTATCTGCTCAGGATATTCGGAAGAAACGACAACTAAAAGTCGGCAGCTTCAATAGCATGTTTTTGGGTGACCCATCATGGGTCACCTTTTTTTGTGGGTTGCGCATGCCTTACCGTAATGCTCTGCAGGGGCCACCCCTGCAAAGCAGATGATGCATACCAAAATATTTTACAAATGGTCGTCTGAGAATCGATTTTTTTCAACCAAGGTGTCGCTTGGGCGGAAATAACGGAATTATGGGCCATTTTGGTAAGAGCTTAACTATTAGAAGGTTACGATTTTCGCGGTTTTCAGTCGGTGCCGACGAGCTGATTTAGTGGTGCCGTTACAGTGTAATCGCGTCGCCGTTACACTGTAATCGCGTCGCCGTTACGGTGTAATCGCGTTGCCGTTACACTGTAATCGCGATGTGATTGCACCGTAACGGCAAAGATTTTTGGCCAAAAACCGGCCGACGGTGTTGCCAAAGGGCAGAAGGCTACCCTTTTTCCGCTCTATTTGCCCCTGTTTCCAAGTGTTAAATTTTGGCAATAATATTTTACAATTCAGCGTGTCTACGCCATGGTGCCTGTTATGGATAAGAATCATAAAGCCATGGTCGCGTTTCATGGTGCGCGTTGACATGCCTCTTGTGTTCAATAAGTTTTAACTGACGGCAGCGATTGTATATATATTGCGTTAATATGTCATACGCATTACGTTTTACAAGAAAAATACAAAAATAGTTGTATATATGTTTGTAATATTCAATAATTCGTGGTAATTTTGCAGCGAATAAAGGATAAATATACAGATGAAGATAAAAGGTCAACGCTTGGATACCATAAAGATGCTGCTTTCGAGCAACGAGATAGGCAGTCAAGACGAGTTGCTTAAAGAACTCCGGAAAGAGGGCTTCGTGGTGACGCAGGCAACGCTAAGTCGCGATTTGAAGCAGCTCAAGGTGGCTAAGGCGGCAAGCATGAACGGACATTATGTATATGTCCTCCCCAACGAGACGATGTATAAACGTGTGCACACTCCGCTGAGGGCGACGGAGATGATGGCCGTGCCAGGTTTCCAGAGCATCAACTTCTCTGGCAACCTCGGCGTGATACGCACGCGCCCCGGATATGCCAGCAGCATTGCCTACAACATTGACAACAGTGAGATACCTGAGATTCTCGGCACGATAGCCGGTGACGATACCATATTTATCGTCATTCGTGAAGGCACCGACCATAACGCCATCATCGATGCCATGCGCGAGAACTTGATAATCTGACCTGTCATAGAAGATAATCATTAAGGAAAAAGAGAAAGAAGAAAGAGATAAAATGAAAGACGTAAAAGTGTTGGTTGCCGACGAGAGTCATATAAAATTTGTTGACACCATTCTCAAGACTATTGCCGACGCGGCGAAGGTGCGTGGCACCGGTATAGCGAAACGCTCGCCCGACTACGTGGCGACAAAGATGCGCGAGGCAAAGGCGGTCATCGCCCTCGACGGTGACAAGTTCGCCGGATTCAGTTATATCGAGACGTGGGGGAACAAGCATTATGTCACCACCTCCGGACTGATAGTCCATCCCGACTATCGTGGCTTGGGACTCGCCAAGCGAATAAAGAACCTCACGTTCACCCTGGCGCGCATGCGTTGGCCGCACGCCAAGATCTTCTCGCTGACGAGTGGCTCTGCCGTGATGAAGATGAACACTCAGCTTGGCTATCTGCCCGTGACCTTCAAGGATCTCACCGACGACCAGTCGTTCTGGCGTGGCTGTGAGGGTTGCATCAATTCCGACATCCTCCATCGCACCAACCGCCAGTATTGCATATGCACCGCCATGCTCTTCGACCCTGCCGAGCATCTGCCTGTGCGTCTCCCCGACGACGTGATAGAGAGGATAAAGAAGATTGACGGGGTGAAATGACGGAGGTCTCACTTCCAAGGAATAACACAAGGAAAGAACAGAAAACAAAATAGTAAAGATTATGGCAAACAAGAAAGTAGTGGTCGCATTTAGCGGCGGTCTCGATACATCATACACAGTAATGAAGTTGACCCAGGATGGCTGGGATGTTTATGCGGCATGCGCCAACACAGGTGGTTTCTCTGCCGAGCAGTTGAAGACCAACGAAGAGAACGCATATAAGTTGGGTGCCAAGGCATACGTCACACTCGACGTTACCCACGAGTACTACGAGAAGTCATTGAAATACATGATTTTCGGTAATGTGCTCCGCAACAACTGCTATCCTATCTCTGTATCTTCTGAGCGTATCTTCCAGGCTATCGCCATCGCTCGCTATGCGAAGGAGATTGGTGCTGACGCCATCGCTCACGGAAGTACAGGTGCCGGCAACGACCAGATTCGTTTCGACATGACCTTCCTGGTAATGGCTCCTGGTGTAGAGATCATCACATTGACCCGTGATAAGGCGCTTTCTCGTAAGGAGGAGGTTGACTATCTGAACGAGCATGGTTTCTATGCAGACTTCACCAAGTTGAAGTATTCTTACAATGTAGGTATCTGGGGAACCAGTATCTGCGGTGGTGAGATTCTCGACCCAACACAGGGCCTGCCAGAGGAGGCTTACTTGAAGCACGTTACAGCTAAGGAAGAAGAGGCTGAACTGAAGATTACCTTCGAGAAGGGTGAGATTGTAGCCGTGAACGGCGAGAAGTTCGACGATAAGATTGCTGCCATCCAGAAGATTGAGGAGATTGGTGCTTCTTACGCTATCGGTCGCGACTGCAACGTGGGTGACACCATCATCGGCATCAAGGGTCGTGTAGCTTTCGAGGCTGCAGCTCCTAAGCTCATCATCGAGGCTCACCGCCTGTTGGAGAAGAGCACATTGAGCAAGTGGCAGCAGTACTGGAAGGACCAGGTAGGCAACTGGTACGGAATGTTCCTCCACGAGAGCCAGTACTTGGAGCCTGTGATGCCGGATATCGAGGCTATGTTGACTTCTTCTCAGCGTCACGTCAACGGTACTGCCATCTTGAAGCTCCGTCCATTTAGTTTCCAGACTGTAGGAATTGATTCACCAGACGACTTGACCAAGTCTAAGCTTGGTGAGTATGGCGAGATGCAGCACGGTTGGACCGCCGAGGATGCGAAGGGCTTCATCAAGGTAAGCTCTACCCCACTTCGTGTTTATTATGGTATGCACCCTAACGAGGAAAGATAATATGGTAAAAGTAGGTATTTTAGGAGCAGCTGGTTATACAGGAGGTGAGTTGATTCGCCTCCTTATCAACCATCCTGAGGCAGAGATTGTATTCGCCAACAGCGAGAGTAACGCCGGCAACCTGGTGGCAGAGGTTCACGAGGGATTGTATGGCGAGACCGACTTGAAGTTTACCGCCGAGATGCCTTTCGACCAGGTGGATGTTATCTTCTTCTGCTTCGGTCATGGCAAGAGCGAGGCGTTCCTGAAGGAGCACAATGTTCCGGAGAACGTGAAGATTATCGACCTGGCACAGGACTTCCGTCTTGCCCCAGAGACTGTGGTTGCTACCCAGCAGCCAACCCCAGCCGCTCACGATTTTGTATATGGTCTTCCAGAAATAAATGAATCAAAAATAGCCGTAGCTCAGCACGTGGCAAACCCAGGTTGTTTTGCAACCTGCATTCAACTTGGTTTGTTGCCTGCTGCTAAGATGGGCCTCATCAACAGCGATGTATCTGTTAATGCCATTACCGGTAGCACCGGCGCTGGTCAGAAGCCAGGTGCCACTACCCATTTCTCATGGCGCAACAACAACATGAGCATCTACAAGGCATTCAACCATCAGCACGTGCCAGAGATTCGTCAGAGTCTGAAGCAGACACAGGGTTATCTCGATGCAGCCATCGACTTCATCCCTTACCGTGGCGACTTCGCCCGTGGCATCTTCGCTACAGAAGTGGTGAAGACCGATAAGCCAATCGAGGAAATCGTAGCAGGTTACAAGGAGTTCTACAAGGATGCCAAGTTTACCCACTATGTGGATAAGGCAATCGACCTGAAGCAGGTGGTGAATACCAACAAGTGCCTGGTTCATGTGGATAAGTATGGCGATAAGCTCCTCATCACTTCCTGCATCGACAATCTCTTGAAGGGTGCCGTAGGTCAGGCTGTTCAGAACATGAACATCATGTTTGGTCTCGACCAGACCGCAGGCCTCAGGCTAAAGCCTTCTGCATTCTAAGTGAAGAACGAAGAGTGAACAGTGAAGAATCCAAGTGGATCTTGGATGGTTCACGCATTACTCTCTCGTTTTACAAGACAAGATGATTGACTTCCGCTTCGCACGTCGAACGTTGTTTCTTCACTCTTCATCCTTCACTCTTCACTTAAATATTAACCCGAAGGACAAGATGATTATTCTCTCTTCGTTCTTCACTCTTCACTTAAATTATGAAATTATTCGACGTATATCCTCTTTTCGATATCAACATAGTAAAAGGTAAGGGCTGTCACGTTTGGGACGACAAGGGACAGGAATACCTCGACCTTTACGGCGGCCATGCCGTCATCAGCATCGGTCATTGCCATCCTCACTACGTGGAGATGCTCACCAAGCAGTTGAACAACTTGGGTTTCTACTCCAACTCCGTCATCAACAAGTTGCAGGTAGAACTTGCCGAGCGTCTGGGCAAGGCGAGCGGCTATGAGGATTACCAGCTCTTCCTCATCAACTCTGGTGCCGAGGCTAACGAGAACGCATTGAAGTTGGCATCATTCAACAATGGCAGAACTCGTGTGCTCTCCTTGGAGAAGGCATTCCACGGCAGAACTTCCCTCGCCGTAGAGGTAACAAATAATCCTAAGATCATCGCACCTATCAACGACAATGGTCATGTAACCTATCTCCCTCTCAACGACTTGGAGGCTTGGGAGAAGGAACTTGCCAAAGGCGATGTTTGTGCTTGCATCATCGAGGCGATTCAGGGCGTAGGTGGTTGCAACATGGTAACTCCAGAGTTCGCACAAGGTTTGCAGGCTGCCTGCAAGAAATACGGTACCTACCTCATCTGCGATGAAATCCAGTGCGGTTACGGTCGTACCGGTAAGTTCTTCGCTCACCAGTGGCTCGGCATCAAGCCAGACCTCATCACCGTGGCAAAGGGTATCGGTTGCGGTTTCCCAATGGGTGGCGTGCTGATTTCCCCAGAAATCAAGCCGGTATATGGTCAGTTGGGTACGACATTCGGTGGCAACCACTTGGCTTGTACAGCCGCTCTCGCCGTTCTCGATGTCTTCGAGAAGGAGAACGTAGTGGAGAATGCACACGTAGTAGGCGAATACCTCATCGAGCAGTTGAAGGAGTTGCAGAAGCGCAACAGCCACATTCTTGAGGTACGTGGTCGTGGCTTGATGGTAGGAGCCGTACTCGATATTCCTCACAAGGAAGTGCGCAGCAAGCTTATCCACGAGCAGCATTGCTTCACCGGTTGCGCCGGCACCAACATCCTTCGTATCCTCCCTCCATTGGTTTTGACCAAGGAGAATGTCGATGACTTCATCGGAAGACTGGAGACGGTATTGAAGGAAGTATAAACCCATTGAGATAAGAATATAAAGAAAACTCAACCCATAAAAGAAATAGGAAACACTCCTATCTTGAGCAGCAAGCCCTTTGCGGTTTGCTGCTTTTTTGTTTCCCTTATAGGAAAAGTGTAGTTTTTTGCTGCAAATATGCTGAAAATTAGCGAGAAAGCAAAACATATCACATTTTTATGAGGGACTTTTCGAGCTATCCATACACTTTCATGAGGGACTTTCTGCAACGTCCTTCTTGCGTGTACACGTCCTCTCGAGGGTTGAGTAGATTACAGAAGACTATGTGGTGTCAAATTGCTCCAAGACCCGAAAATTTTCCTCCAAAAAGAGTGAGTTTCTCAGATTTAATTTGTAACTTTGTCATATCAGAGTTTTGCTTGTTTTCTTATCGTAACACTAAGATAAGTGAGAATTCTGACATAGCAAAGCCCCGGACAACTTTTTGTTGATCAGGCTATTAAAAGGTTTAATTTACAATAGTGTTGCGGAATTAAGGATTATGAAAATATATCGTGTATTAGGTGTTATCTTAGTTGCGTTATGCTTCTTTGCATGTAATAGCAATAAAGAAAATGAGTATGAGTATCAGCCTCTGACTATAGCTAATTACGCAGAGGTATCCTTGGGTGATACGACAAATCTCATAATAACTGGCGGAAGTGGAAACATTGTTGTTGAAGGAAACGACAAGGTGGACATTTCTACAGATCAGAATGGCAAACAGAAAATCGCTCTTATCGGCAAGGAAATAGGCACTACTAACATCTTCGTACGAGATAAAATCACGAACGAGTCATGTAGCATTGAGGTAAATGTGATTCTCCCATTTCTTACGTTGAACTTTGAAATAGAGAAAGAAAACCACCTCAATATAATTCCACATAGCTTATTCGCTTTGGTTGCAAGTGAAGATAGTATATGTTACGTTTTTACCTATAATAACATGCAGTTTAAATATAATGACATACCAATTATGAAAGGAACATACCATATATCTCAAAATGGGACCATGTTGTCTTTCGACTTAAAAGGAGAAAATAGTACCTTCGAACATACCTTTAAGGTAAAAAACGATAATGTTGCATACCTTCTGTCAAACATGTCAAGCATAAGCACGCTACCGAAAACCTATTTAACGGCAAGTTTTACTGACGTAGAAACGGGCACTGACTTTCCGCATGTATTCATAGGAAATAAGTTCCGCAAGAATTTACCCAAACGAGAGTAGAAGCTCGTATAACAGGCACCAGTTCCCTTGTACTTGCTACGTGTGGTATTGAACTTATAGCGAAGGGTG
>ERZ1032009.8-NODE-8-length-70649-cov-21.064326_pt1 | contig 70649 bp, 46 predicted proteins | sample MGYA00516700_ERZ1032009 | MGnify/ENA primary metagenome ERZ1032009 (study PRJEB33719, sample SAMN04261292) | wastewater metagenome | biome: rural village; feature: human; material: feces | host: Homo sapiens | place: El Salvador | collected 2013-01-14 ...
ACGGTCATTAGAAAATGACAAGAAGCTTTTTCTAATGACCGATTTGGGTTAAATGGTTATCTTTGCAGATGTCATAATGCAATGGCATAACACACAATAAAGAATCGAGAATAATGGAAACAATCAAGAACGACAAGCTCACGCTCACCATCTCGGAGCATGGCGCTGAGCTGCTAAGCATCAAGGACAATGGGGGAGAGGAGTATCTGTGGCAAGGCGACCCCGCTTATTGGGGACGGCGCTCGCCGATTCTCTTCCCTATCGTGGGCACGGTATGGGGCAACACGTATCGGGTCAACGGAAGGGAGTATCAGCTCTCGCGCCACGGCTTCGCCCGCGACAAAGACTTCACGCTCCTCGCCAAGGGCGACAGTCAGGTGGTGTATGGCCTGCACGACAACGCGGAGACGATGAAGGTCTATCCCTTCCATTTCAACCTTGCCGTGAGCTATAAGCTGACCGGCAACAAGATTCACGTGGTGTGGCACGTGGAGAACACCGACGACAAGCCCATCTATTTCCAGATTGGCGGCCATCCGGCCTTCATGGTGCCTGGCGCCAAGAAGGGCGAGCCGCTGAAAGGCGCGCTCCGTTTCGACAATCCGGAGCCCATGCGCGTGTTCATCAGCAAGGAGGGCTTCCTCACCAAGGGCTATCACGAGGTGGCTACCGACAAGGGCCTTTTCCCATTCACCGAAGACACGTTCAATGATGACGCCATCGTCTTCGACCACAGTCAGATTCGCCATGTGGAACTGCTGGATGAGGCTGGCAAACCCCACGTGACGCTTGACATCAAGACCCCTGCCGTGGGCATCTGGACGCCATGCGGCAAGCATGCGCCATTCATCTGCATAGAGCCGTGGTATGGTGTGGCCGACAGGGAGGAATACGATGGCGAACTGAAAGACAAGTACCTCACCAACAAGCTGCTGCCTGGCAGTAGCTTCATGAGCGAGTATATCATCACGATAGGCTGACGCTATTCCAGCGTGATGCCGAGTGATGCCTGCACTGGCTAAATGAGTCCAGCGATGTCGCTGAACGATTTGGCGCGCAAGAGCCGGGGGAAGCTACCGCTTTCCTCGGCTTTTTCCATTTCCCATTGCAATGCGTAGGGCACGTGGATGGCGTATCCGCCAAGGCGCAGCACGGGCAGGATGTCGCTCTTGAACGAGTTGCCTACCATGCACAGCTGGTCGAGGCTCACGTCGAAAAGCTGGCAGAGGTGCTCATATTCGCGTGTGGTCTTGTCGGCCACCACTATGCAGTCGTCGAAGAAGGGCTGGAGCCCCGACCTCTTGAACTTGTTTTCCTGGTCGAGGTTGTCGCCCTTGGTGAACACCACCATCTTCTGCTTGCCGCCGCGCAGGGCTTTCAGCGTTTGCGCCACGCCCGGCAATGGCGTGGCGGGCATGTTGAGCAGGCTCTTGCCCATGTCGATGATTCTCGTCAGGGTGTCGCACCCAACCTTTCCGCCTGATACCTTTATGGCGTTCTCTATGAGCGAGATAGTGAACGCCTTGCTGCCATAGCCAAGCAGGGCCATGTTGGCCGTTTCCGTGCTGAAGAGGCTTGCCGCTACCTCTTGCTTGCTGCCATAAGGGGCGAGAAGCTGGCAATAGCTTTCCTCCACGGCGTCGAAATGGCCTTGGCAGTCCCAAAGCGTGTCGTCGGCATCGAAAGCCAACAGCCTTATGCCGCAATCTTTTAAGAGTTTCATGCGATGCGTTTCCATCAGTTCAGACGATAATATTATTTCATCTCGAAGACCAGCGTACCACCGTTGGCGATGTCGTCGTGGCTTATGGCCGTGCCCTTTACGCGCTTGCCGTTCAGCTTTACGCCATCCACCAAGTACCGGTCTTCCGAATAGTTTTCCGCCTTTATGGTGAGCGTGTTGCCGTTCTCAAGGTGCAGTGTGGCGGTCTTGAAGAGAGGCGTGCCAAGCTCATACTCGCAGCTGACTGGGTTGAGCGGATAGAAGCCCAAGGCGCTGAGCACATACCATGCCGACATCTGTCCGCAGTCCTCGTTGCCGCACAGGCCGGCTGGAGAGTCGTTGTAGAGCTTCGTGAGAATCTCCCTCACGTATTTCTGCGTCTTGTGTGGTTGCCCTATCTTGTTGAAGATGTAGGCTGCATGATGGCTGGGCTCGTTGCCGTGGGCGTATTGCCCAATCATGCCCGTGCTGAAGAGCGGCAGCTCGGCGTTGGCCTTTGGCGAGTAGGTGAAGAAGCTGTCGAGCTTGGCGGCAAACGCCTTCTTGCCCACGAGCTTCTCCAGGCCCTTGATGTCGTGCTGCACCGACCACATGTAGTGCCAGCCGTTGCTCTCGCAGATATGCGACGTGTAGTCGTCGGGCGAGTAGGCCGGCTGGAACGTGCCGTCGGAGCGTCGCGGCTGCATGAAGGTGCTCGTCTTGCAGTAGACGTTGCGGTAGTTTTGCGCGCGTTTGGCGAAAACCTTGTAAACGTCGGTCTTGCCTATGCTCTTCGCCAAGGCCGCTATGCACGCGTCGTCGTAGGCGTATTCCAAGGTGCGCGATAGCGACCAGTCGTCGCCGAGTGTCGGCTCCTTCACGTCGTAGGGCACGTAACCGAGCTTCTTGTATAGCCCGATGCCACGGTAGCCGTCGAGGTTGGCGGTCTTGACGCATTGCCTGAGCGCCTCGTCCTTGTCGATGCCGGGCACGCCCTTGAGTGCCGCCTCCGCTATCACCGACGCGGCGTGATAGCCAATCATCATGTCGGTCTCCGACGACCACATGTTCCACACCGGCAAGCGGCCATTCTCCTTGCTGAAGGCCAAGAGCGAGTTGACCATGTCGCCCGCGCGCGATGGCATGAGGATGTCGTAGAGTGGGTGAGCGGCGCGATAGGTGTCCCACAGCGAGCACGTCTCATAGTTGTTCCAGCCAGCGGTCTTGTGTGGCTTCCTGTCGGCACCGAGATACGATCCGTCCACGTCGCAGAGCAGCGTCGGCGCTATCATGGCATGGTAGAGAGCCGTGTAGAACACGGTCTGCTGCGCGGCGGTGCCGCCTGTCACCTCAATCCTGCCCAGTTCCTTGTCCCATTCGCTTTCGGCACGCTGGCGCAAGGTGTCGAAGTCGAGGTTGCCCACTTCGGCCTCAAGGTTCTTCCTCGCGCCTTCCAAGCCCGTGGGCGAGATGGCCGTGGCCACGGTAATCTGGCTCGCGCCGTCGGTGGCGAAGCCGATACGCGCCACGACGCCCTTGCCGTTCTTGTTGCCTTCAAGTGTTGTCTCCTCAATCTCCACCTTTCGCATGGGCTGCGAGAACCGCGTTCGGAACCACACCTTCTGGTCGCGCGCCCATCCGTCGGAGAAGCGGTAGCCCTCAATGGTGAACGAGTCTACCACCACGATCTTCGAGTCCACGGTGGCGTCCCAGTTCATGGCCTTGGCCAGGTTGAGGATGACCATGCGCTGCTTGCCGTTTGTGGGGAAGGTGTAGCGCTGTACTCCACAGCGTGGCGTGGCCGTCAGTTCCACGTTGATGTCGTAGTCGGACAGCCTCACCTGGTAATACCCGGCATGTGCCGTCTCGTCGGCGTGGCTGAAGCGCGAGTGCACCCCAAGTGGGGCCTTGGCCTCGCGCATGGGCAGCGTGACGGGCATGAACGAGATGTCGTAGAGGTCGCCCGCGCCTGTACCCGAGAGGTGGGTATGGCTGAAGCCGGCTATCGTGCTGTCGGGATAGAAATAGCCGGCTATGCGGTCCCATCCCGGCAATCCGTTGTCGGGGCTGAGCTGCACCATGCCAAACGGAGCTTGCGCCCCAGGGTAGGTGTTGCCGGTGTAGTCGGTTCCTATGAGGGTGTTCACTTTCCGCGAGTAGTTGTCGGCTGGCAGAGCCGAGGGCAACAGGCACGCGAGAAAGGCGGCTATGTATAGTCTCGCTTTCATCATATATATTGTCTTTAAGCTTGAGAAAATTGTCTGGCGGTCGTAATATTATTAAGGAAAAGAAAAGGCCGAGACTTTTTTCTTAAATCCCGGCCTTGGCGATATAGGCATCTCAAAAAAGAGCCTGATAAAGATTTCTGTCCTGTTTAGTCGTTCTTGTCGTCGAGCATCTCGAAACCGCAGTAAGGCACGAGCACCTTCGGCACGCGGATGCCCTCCGGCGTCTGGTTGTTCTCCAGGATGGTTGCCACGATGCGCGGCAAGGCGAGAGCCGAGCCGTTGAGCGTGTGGCAAAGCTCTATCTTCTTGCTGTCTGAGCGACGGAAGCGGCAGTGGAGTCGGTTGGCCTGATAGCTCTCGAAGTTGCTCGTTGAGCTCACTTCCAGCCAGCGCTTCTGGGCGGCCGACCATGTCTCGAAGTCGACGCAGATGCTTGACGTGAAGCTCATGTCGCCACCGCAGAGCAGCAGGAGGTGATAAGGAAGCTCCAGCTTCTGGAGCAAGCCCTCCACGTGGTCGAGCATCTCGTGCCATGACTGGTAAGAGTGCTCAGGCGTGTCGATGCGCACGATCTCCACCTTGTCGAACTGGTGCAGGCGGTTGAGGCCACGCACGTCCTTGCCGTAAGAGCCGGCCTCGCGACGGAAGCAAGCCGAATAAGCGCAACGCTTGATAGGCAGGTCTTTCTCGTCGAGGATCTCGTCGCGGAAGAGGTTTGTCACAGGCACCTCGGCGGTAGGAATGAGGAAGAGGTTGTCGAGGTTGGCATGATACATCTGGCCTTCCTTGTCGGGCAGCTGTCCCGTGCCGTAGCCTGAAGCCTCGTTGACGACGAAAGGAGGTTGAATCTCCACGTAGCCAGCCTTGCGTGCCTCGTCGAGGAAGAAAGCCTCGAGAGCGCGCTGGAAACGTGCCATCTTGCCGATGTAGACAGGGAAGCCGGCACCCGTGATCTTGACGCCGAGGTCGAAATCCACGAGGTTGAACTTCTTGAGCAAGTCCCAATGGCACAATGCGCCTTCAGGCAGCTCTGGCTTCACGCCACCTTCCTTGATGACGACGTTGCTCGTGGCGTCCTTGCCCTCCGGCACCTTGTCGTTGGGGATGTTAGGAATGTCGAGAAGCTCGTGCGTCATGTCGGCCTGAGCCTTGTCGTAGAGTTCCTGAAGGGCCTTGTCGTCGGCTTTCAGCTCGGCCACCTGGGCCTTTATCTTCTCGGCCTCGTCTCTCTTTCCCTCTTTCATCAGTCCGCCGATCTGCTTCGAGAGCTTGTTTTGCTGCTGCTTGTTGCTGTCGAGCTTCTGCTGCGTCTCACGGCGTATCTTGTCGTATTCGAGTACTTTTTCCACTGCTTCGCGCGCGTTGGGGAAGTGCTTCTTCTCCAAACCTTTTACCACGCGCTCTGTCTCTTCGGTAATGAGCTTTAATGTAAGCATGACTCTGTATGTGTTTAGATATTTTTTCTTTTGCTTGCAAAGTTACAAAGAATATGTGTTATTAATCGCTTTTTTGATGAAATGTTTATTCAAATTGTTTATTGAGGCTATATCGGCGTGGCTGGTTTATTAAAGATGTAGGTTTCGCCGATTGGACATACCGCCCCTGCAAAGCCATTTGCCATCCGCAACCCGGATGGCAATCAAACGACAGTGTGGGGAAGGGTGAGACCGCGATGAATTGTAAAATATTATTGCCAAAATTTAACACTTGGAAGCAGGTGCTTTTAGAACGGGAAAACGGCTCGGAGGCGCCCCTTGGCAACGCTTTCGGCGCGTTTTCGGCCAATTTTTGTTGCCATAGTAGCCAAATGGCGTCGCCGTTACACTGTAATCGCATCGCGATTTCACCGTAACGGCAACGCGATTGCACTGTAACGGCATCGCGATTACACCGTAACGGCGACGCCATTGAAGTGGAAATGCAGCATCTGAAAACCATTGAAAGCGTAATGTATTGGTCTTCAATGCGTTACCAAAATTGCCCAAGAATCGCGAAATTTCGACCACGAGACGGCTTGATTGAAAAAAATCGATTCTCAGACGACCATTTGTAAAATATGTTTACCGGTAATATTTTTGCAATGCAGTGGCCGGCACACGACCGGCCACTGCAAAACGTATGATTGGGTGAAACAAAAAAAGCGGGGCAGACTGTGTCTGCTCCGCTTTAATATGGCTGTAAGTGCTTATTCTTACTTGACGTAAACCACGGCGAGGCGGTTTGACGTGACACCCTGCACACCCTTACCAGAAGCGCTGTCTACGATGACGCCACGAGTCTTCAGGTAGCTGGCCACGACGTCGGCACGAGCCTGCGACAGACGGTCGTTAAGCTCCTTGGAACCCTCTGGAGAAGCCGTACCCACGATCTCGACGTGGCTGCCGCTCTTGATCTTGTTGAGAGCCTTCTTCATGTCAGGAACGAGGGCAGACTTGCCCTGCTGGAATGTCACGAAGAAGAGGTTGTCGATGCGGACGGTGTTGGTGGTCTCCTTCTCAACAGGAACCTCCTTGATCACTTCCTTCACCACCTCCTTAGGCTTCTGCGCGAGCTGAGCGCGAAGGTCGTTGATCTCGTCGTTCAGAGGAGTGAGGTCGATCTTCTTGAAGTTGTTTGTGCCGTTGGAAGTCTTGAACTTGTAGTTGAAGCCGGCCTGGATAGCGAGCTGTGCGCAACGCTTGTCCATCTGCACGGCATCCTTAGGTCCGTGAGTCAGGTCCCAGTAGATGCCCGGCTCAATGTAGAGCTGCCAAGGCTTGCTTGCGCCGCCGAGGTTCCATGTGAAGGTCATTGAGGTCTTTGCGGTGAGGTCGTTGTCGTCGCCCACGTTGCCCTTCATGCTGATGACTTTGTCGCCATAGAACTTGCTGTAACCGAGGCCGAGCTCAGAACCCAGCTCGAACACCTTGTTCTCGTTGTAGCCGAGGAAGAGGTTGGTCCAGTTGATGGTACCGTTCAAGCCAATGTTGAACGACTTGACAGCGGTCTTGGAGTTGAGCACCAGGTTGTCGGGGATTTCTGTTACGAAACGGTTGTCGCCGAAGTTGGCGAGACCCTCAATGTTGGCACCGAAAACGGGCGAGAAGTTCTTGCCGAGCTTGAAGCCGAAGTTGGGGTTGAGTGGGAACGTGTGGTTGAACGTGAGAGGTGTGGAAACACCAATCTTTGCGCCAAGATACCAGTTGTCGAAGAACTTAGCCTTCTCCAAGCCGGTCTGTGCGTTAGCGCTTCCAAAGCCCAAGGCCATGACAGCTAATGCCAAAATAGATTTTTTCATAATGTCTGTTGTTTGTTTTTGCTTAATATGTCTTTGTTGCAAAGTTATGTTTTTTTTATTAATGTTGTGTCATGATTTAAGAAAAAAACGATTTGACGTTAATCTTTTCTTGTTTTATGTTATCGAAAAGGCGACACTTGGAGATAAAAAAGGCAGGACACCCACCGGCGCCCTGCCTCTGCCAACAAATATAAATTGATAGGTTTGGTTACTTTCGCAAGTAACTGTCTACTTCGGCAGCGACTTTTCTTCCGCTTGCCAATGCTCTTACCACGAGGCTGGCACCGCTTGCGGCATCTCCGGCTACGAAGACGTTGGCCGGAAACTCAGGCTGTTGCGGCCTCAAGAATCCCATGGCCAGCAACACCATGTCGGCCTTGATTATCTCAGGCTCCTTTGCCGGCTTCATCAGTGGGCGACCTCCGTCGGGGTTGGGCACCCACGTTATTTCCTGCACCTTCACGCCCGTCAGCTTGCCGTTCTTTCCGAGAAACTCCAGCGAGTTGATGTTCCATCGCCTGACGCATCCCTCTTCGTGGGCGAAAGTCGTCTTCAGCGTGCGTGGCCAGTTGGGCCATGGGTTCTTCGGGTCTTCGGGTCCGTCCACGGGCTTCGGCATTATCTCTATCTGCGTCACGCTCTTAGAGCCTTGACGGTGAGCCGTGCCTATGCAGTCGGAGCCGGTGTCGCCACCGCCGATCACGAGCACGTCCTTGCCCTTGGCGTTGACGAGCTGGTCCTTGGTGAACTCCTCGCCCATGAGCACCCTGTTTTGCTGCGACAGCATCTCAAGGGCGAAATACACGCCCTTCAAGTCGCGTCCGGGTATCTTGAGGTCGCGGGCCTGTGGCGTTCCCGTGCAGACCACCACGGCGTCGAACTGCTTTGAGAGTTGCTCTATCGTGGTCTTCTTGGTGTTGTCCAGGGTGTTGTCGTTCTGGATGTTGGCGGGCTCGGTCGGGTTCACCGGCACCAGCATGACGCCAAACTCGAACTTGATGCCCTCCATCTTCAGGTATTCCATCTTCCTGTCGATGACAGCCTTGTTGAGCTTGAAGTTAGGAATGCCGAAGCGCAGCAGTCCGCCTGCGTTCTCGCGAGCGTCGTAGACGGTGACCTCGTAGCCCTTTTGGTTGAGTTGCGTGGCTACGCTCAGTCCCGACGGGCCAGCGCCCACCACGGCCACCTTCTTGCCGTTGCGCGTGGGGATGTGCGGATGCACGAAGTCCTCGTTGTAGGCGTGCTCTATTATGGCCGCCTCGTTTTCGCGGTTGGTCGTCGGCTCGTGCTCCATGAGGTTGAGCACGCACGCCTTCTCGCAGAGGCCAGGGCAGACGCGCCCGGTGAACTCAGGGAAGTCGTTGGTGGCGGTGAGCAACTCGTAGGCGAGTTTCCAGTCGCCCTTATACAATGCGTCGTTCCATTCCGGCATCTTGTTGTGGAGCGGACAAGCCCAGTGGCAGAACGGCACACCGCAATCCATGCAACGGCTTGCCTGCAACTGCCTGTCGCGCGAGTTGAGCGTCTGCTCCACCTCGCCGAAATCGTGTATTCTATCATGTATTGGACGGTAGCCGGCATCTTTGCGCTCTACCTCCAAAAATCCTCTTGGATTACCCATGTCTTAATGTCTAATTGATTAATGATTTTAAAGTCCGGCAATATCAATAGTCCCTTTGAATGTCGGAAATCTTCTGCTGGAGCTTCTTCACCTGCTCCTCTTGCAGCACGCGCTTGTACTCGATAGGCACCACCTGGATGAAGTCCTCGATGTAGCGGTTCCAGTCGTCGAGCATCGTGCGGGCGAGTTTAGAGCCAGTGTAGAGATAGTGCTGGCGCACAAGCTCGTGCAGCTCCTTGCGGTAGGTGGTTTCCTCCACGAGGTTGATTTCCACCATTCCCATGTTGCAATAGTAGTCGAAGTCGTGGTCCTTGTCCCAGACATAAGCCACGCCGCCCGACATGCCGGCAGCGAAGTTGCGTCCGGTCTTACCCAGCACCACGACGCGTCCGCCAGTCATGTATTCGCAGCAGTGGTCGCCCGCGCCCTCCACGACAGCGATGGCGCCCGAGTTTCTCACGGCGAAGCGCTCGCCAACCTTTCCGTTGACATACAGCTCGCCCGTCGTGGCCCCGTAGAGACCGGTGTTGCCGGCGATGATGTTTTCCTCGGCGTTGAAGTTGGAGCGTATTGGCGGCAGGATGCTTATGCGACCTCCGGAGAGGCCCTTGGCGAAGTAGTCGTTGGTCTCGCCCTCAAGCTTGAAGTTGACACCGTGGACGAGGAACGCGCCGAAGCTCTGTCCGGCAGAACCCTTGAAGCGCACGTTGATAGTGTCGTTGGGCAAGCCTTCCTCGCCATATTTCTCGGCTATGATGCCCGAGAGCATGGCACCGACGGCGCGGTTGGTGTTGCGGATGGCGAAGTCGAGGTTCACCTCCTCCTTGTCTTGTATCGACTTCTGCGCTCCGGCTATGATTTGCTGGTCGAGCAGGTTGTTGAGCTCATGGTCTTGCGTCTTGGTGCAATATAGGCTCACGTCGCCAGTCTCTTTCTTCTCCATGCGCGAGAAGTTGAGGCTGTCCCATTTGGCCTGCACGTTGGCCGGGGCCTTGGCCCACGTCTTCGACGTGTCGCGCCTCTCGAGAAGCTCGGTGTGGCCAATGATGTCGTTGAGGCTGGTAAATCCCATCTCGGCCAGATATTCCCTGACGTGCTGGGCGAGGAACTTGAAATAGTTTATCACGTAATGGTAGTCGCCGCGGAAGTGCTTGCGCAGACGCTCGTCTTGCGTGGCCACGCCCATTGGGCAGGTGTTTGACGAGCACTTGCGCATCATCACGCAGCCAAGGGTGATGAGCGGTGCCGTGCCGAAGCCGAACTCCTCGGCTCCGAGCAGCGCCATGATGATGACGTCGCGCGCCGACTTCATCTGTCCGTCCACTTGCAGGCGAGTGAGCGAGCGCAGACCGTTCTTCACGAGAGTCTGCTGGGTCTCGGCCACGCCAATCTCAGGCGATATGCCGGCGAAGCGCATCGACGAGGCAGGGCTCGCGCCCGTTCCGCCCTCGGCTCCCGACACGACCACGAGGTCGGCCTTGGCCTTCACCACGCCGGCGGCAATGGTGCCCACGCCGCTCTCGGCGACGAGCTTGACGCTGATGGCGGCCTTCGGGTTGACGTTCTTCAAGTCGAAGATGAGCTGCTTCAGGTCCTCTATGGAATAGATGTCGTGGTGAGGCGGTGGAGAGATAAGCGAGATGCCAGGGATGGAGTTGCGCGTCTTGGCGATGATCTGGTTCACCTTGAAGCCAGGCAGCTGTCCGCCCTCGCCAGGCTTAGCGCCTTGCGCCACCTTGATTTGTATCTCCTCGGCGTTGACGAGATATTCGGTAGTGACACCGAAGCGGCCCGACGCCACCTGCTTGGTCTTCGACGACAGGCTGATGCCGTCGACCTCGGAGTGGTAACGCTCGTTGTCCTCGCCGCCCTCACCGGTGTTGGACCTCGTGCCAAGGGCGTTCATGGCGAGGCAGAGAGCCTCGTGAGCCTCGGCGGAGAGAGCTCCGAACGACATGGCGCCCGTGACGAAATGCTTTACGATTTTTTCCACCGGCTCAACCTTGTCGATGTCGATGGGGTTGCGCTTCCAGTCGAGGAAGTCGCGCAGGAAGAGCGGCTCCGGCTTGTTGTCGACGAGGCTCTCAAACTTCTTGAAGGTCTCGTAGTTGCCGGTGCGTGTGGCGAGCTGCAGCGTGGCTATTGTCTCAGGGTTCCACGCGTGCTTGATGCCGTCCTGGCGCCAGTGGAACTGTCCGAGGTTTGGCAGCGGGTGCTCGGTGTCGGCGCTCGCCTCCTTGATGGCCTTGTCGTGATAGGCCACGGCGTCGCGTGCGATGGTGTCGAGGCCAATGCCGCCCACCGTGCTCGTCTCCGTGCCGAAATAGGTGCGGAGCAAACCCTCCGACAGACCTATCGACTCGAAAATCTGCGCTCCGCGATAAGAGCGGATGGTGGATATGCCCATCTTCGCCATTATCTTGAGCAGGCCCTTCTTCACGGCCTTTATGTAGTTGGCTTCCGCCGTGGCGTAGTTTTCTTGTATCTTGCCCTTCTTCACGAGGTCGTCGAGGATGGCGTAGGTCATGTACGGGCAGAGAGCTGACGCGCCGTAGCCAAGGAGCAAGGCGGCGTGCATCACCTCGCGAATCTCGCCGCTCTCCACGATCAAGGCTGTCTGCACACGCTTGCCCACCTCGATGAGATAGTGGTGGACGGCACTGACGGCAAGGAGCGACGGAATGGCCACGTGGTCCTTGTCGACGTCGCGGTCGGAGAGGATGATGTAGTTGAACCCGTCGTCGACGCTCTTCTCCGCGTCGTGGCAGAGCTTGTCGAGAGCCTCGCGCAACGCCTCGCCCGGATGCTCAGAACCCTCAGGCGACGGCACGAAGCAGATGCTGAGCTTGCGGGTGTTGAAGCCCTTGTAGCGAATGTTCTGCAGGATGTCGAGCTGGCTGTTGGTAAGTATGGGGTGGGGCAGGCGCACCATCTTGCAGTTGGTCTCGTTGGGGTTGAGAATGCCCGTGCCCACGCGACCGATATATTCGGTCAGGCTCATCACGAGTTGCTCGCGTATGGAGTCGATGGCAGGGTTGGTGACCTGGGCGAACTGCTGGCGGAAATAGTTGAAGAAGATCTGTGGCTGGTCCGACAGCACGGCGAGAGGCGTGTCGTTGCCCATTGATGCCGTGGGCTCCTGGCCCTTGATGGCCATCGGGATGAGCGTGTCGTTGACGTCTTCCTCGCCGAAGCCGAACTCCATCTCCTTGGCCTCGAGGTTCTCGATGGCGTTGTTGACCTTTCGGCCAGTGTGGATCTTCTCGAGCTGTATGCGGTTGGTGTTGAGCCACTGGCGGTAAGGATGCTCGTGGGCGAGTCGATCCTTTATCTCGCCATCATAGTATATCTTGCCCTCTTGGGTGTCGATGAGCAATATCTTTCCGGGTTGCAAACGTCCCTTCTCGGCTATCACCGTCGGGTCGAAGTCCATTACGCCGACTTCCGACGCCACGACCATGGTGCCCGTCTTGGTGATGGTGTATCTGGCAGGGCGCAGGCCGTTACGGTCGAGCATGCCGCCCGCGTAGCGGCCGTCGGAGAACAGCAGGGCTGCAGGGCCGTCCCAAGGCTCCATGAGGATGGAGTGGTACTCGTAGAAGGCCTTGATGTCCTCGGTGATTGGGTTCTTGTCGTTGAAACTCTCGGGCACCATTATGCTGAGGGCCTTCGGCAGCGACATGCCGTTCATGACGAAGAACTCGAACACGTTGTCAAGGCTTGCCGAGTCGCTCATGTCGGGCTGGATGATTGGTGATATGTCGTGGATGTCGCCCAGGGCATCCGACGAGAGCACGGCCTCGCGGGCCTTCATCCACGAGCGGTTGCCGCGGATGGTGTTTATCTCGCCATTGTGGGCCAAGAGGCGGAAAGGCTGTGCGAGCGACCACGTGGGGAACGTGTTGGTGGAGAAACGGCTGTGGACCAAGGCCAGGCCACTCGTGAAATAACTGTTGGTGAGGTCAGGGTAGTACTGCCTGAGCTGGAGGCTGGACAGCATGCCCTTGTACACGATGTTCTTGCTTGACAAAGAGCAAATGTAGAAATCCTTGTCGTGGATGCGGCGCTCTATCTTCTTCCTGATGAGATAGAGCATGCGCTCAAACACCGCCACCTTGTCGTCGGAGACACCGGTGATGAACACCTGCTTGATGGCAGGCTCCGATTCAGCGGCGGCCTCGCCGAGGCAGTCGGGATTGGTGGGGACGGTGCGCAGGTGCATCAGTTGCAGGCCCTCGCGCTCAATCTCCTCAATCATGATGGACAGGATCTCTTGCTGGCGTTTCTCGTCTTTTGGCAGGAAGATGAGGCCAGTGCCGTATTTTCCCTTTTCCGGTACAGGTATGCCCTGGAGAAGGATAAACTCATGGGGGATTTGCAGCAGTATGCCGGCACCGTCGCCGGTCTTGCCGTCAGCGCCCTCGGCTCCACGATGACGCAGGTTCTCAAGAACCTTCAAAGCGTCGTCTACAAGCTGGTGGCTCTTTCCGCCATGGATGTTAACTACCATTCCTACGCCACAAGCGTCATGCTCGTAGGAACTGTTGTACAGTCCATTTGTTTGCATTTGCTAATGTTTTTGTGTTTTACCTATCAATTCGTTTGCAAAATTAATAAATATATCACTAAGTGTAAAGCAAAATCGCCATTTTATTCACTACTGTCCCTATCTTTTAACACTTGTGTGATAATTTGTAAGGAAATAGTTGAATAAAATGGCGATTCCAGTATATTTTACTTCCGCTTTGCTGACGATTTGTTAGTTTTGCCTAAAATTTAGAACACTTTGCCGAAAACGATGTTGACGAACGTCATGAAGAGTATCTTGGCGTCGAACCACCATGAGCGGTGCTCAAGATAATAAAGGTCGAGGTCGAGCCGGCGCAGCATCTTCTCCATGGTGTTGGTATATCCATTATATAATGTGGCATAAGAGGTGACGCCCGGCCGAATCTGGTAGAGGTACCTGTATCGAGGGTCGTGCTCCATTATCTTGTCGATATAAAATTTCCGCTCTGGGCGCGGCCCCACGAAAGCCATGTCGCCCTTGAGCACGTTCCACAGCTGGGGAAGCTCGTCGAGGTGGTGGCGACGGAGTTTGCTACCGACTTGCGTCAGCCTCGGGTCGTTTGGGACTTCCATCAGTTGTGGCTCCCCACGGTCTTCAGCGTCTTTCTTCATGGTTCGGAACTTGTAAATCATGAATGGCTTGCCGTGCAGTCCTATGCGTTCTTGGCTATATATAACCGGTAAACCGTCTTCTTTCTTTATGGCAATTGCGCAAATGAGCATGAGTGGAGAAAAGGCCATGAGGCAGATAAGGGCCAGCGTAAAGTCTATTGCTCGTTTCATCCTATTTGTCGAACTTCGTCTCTGCCATAGCCTCTTTTTGCTTTATGAAGTAGTTGGCTGCGAGATTAACCATTGAGTATAGTGTCACGTCTATTATGAAAATGCCCGTGGGGGAGATGGTGTCAACCATTATAAAGCTTGTTGCTATGATTGCAAGTTGCAGGGTGATGATGGCAACCAGTGCCTTGTGTTGATTGAGACCGCATGCCATGAGCTTGTGGTGTATGTGATTCTTGTCAGGTTGGAAAGGTGACCGTCCGTGCATGATGCGAAAGAAGAAAACACGCACGACATCGAAGCACGGCACGGCGAGAAACGACCATGCCCATATTATCCTGTGAGTGTTATAGACCGCGCGAGGCGTGTCCATGCACAGTTTGACGGCAAGGAATCCGAGAATGAAGCCAAGACTTAGGCTTCCAGAGTCGCCCATGAATATTTTATTTCGTTTCTCGGTGCTTCCAAAGACGTTATAGTAGAGATAGGGTACAAGCACGCCTATCAAGGCTGCAATCATGACGCAGTAGTAGGAGAGTCTTTCTTCAATGAAACAGAGGAAAAAACCTGTTAAAGCGATGACAGTAAGGGAAGCGGACAATCCGTCGATGCCATCAATGAGGTTGATGGCGTTGCAGGTGAATACTAAAACGAGGATTGTCAGAGGAGCACCTATCCAGAAGGGGATGGTGTAGATGCCGAACAACCCATAGAGGTTGCTGATATAAAGATTGGCAGCCGGTAGGATACAAGTGGCAGCAATCTCGATGCTGAACTTCACCGTAGCGTTAAGTCCCACGAGGTCGTCAATGATGCCTGTGGCATAGATAATCAGGAGACTGATAATGAAGTAGAGGCTCCACAGGCTCACCTGTATTTCTCGCTGGATTCCCGTGCTCATCAAGAAGAGCACAATGACGGAGGCCAGGAGCATCCCGGGTACAAAGGAGATGCCGCCAAGACGTGGAATCGGCTGGTGATGGATTTTACGGCCGTTGGGCTGATCGTAAATGTTGTATTTGAGACAGAACTTAGTGATCGCGGGAATGGCGACAAATCCGCACCCCATGCTGATCAGTATAGCTCCCAAATATAGTAGATAGTCTTGCATCTAATTTCATTCTTTCTTTATTTATAAACGCAGAGACTATCGATATATTGCACACAGAATGAAAAAGATTTCACATTAATTGGCTTTATTCTTTTGTGAGGCAAAAAGATGATTATTTGGTTGCCACTCTGAGAAAAATACAGTAAATTTGCAAAAAAGATAGATGCGTATGAAATATCCCATTGGAATACAGAACTTTCCCAAGGTTAGGCAAGACGGGTATGTCTATGTAGACAAGACGGCTTTCATCTATAAGTTGGCCTCTGAGGGTAGCTATTATTTTCTCTCCCGGCCGCGCCGTTTTGGCAAGTCACTGCTCATCTCTACGATGGATGCCTATTTCCGTGGCCGGAAGGAGCTGTTTCATGGCTTGGCGCTCGAGACGTTGGAGAAGGACTGGACGGTCTACCCCGTCGTCCATATCGACCTCAATACGGGTAAGTATGATTCCGAGGATGCGTTGTTTCATGTGCTCAACGACTATCTGTGCAAATTAGAGGATGTGTATGGCAAATACCCTTCCGAGGTGACACCGGAGCTGCGTTTCAAAGGAATCATTGAGCGTATCGCCAAAAAGCACAACCAACGTGTCGTCATCCTTGTAGATGAATACGACAAGCCGATGTTGCAGGCTATCGACAACCCGGAGCTGCAGGAGCACTTCCGCAATACGCTGAAAGCATTTTACTCCGTGCTGAAGACCCAGGACCAATATATCAAGTTTGCGTTCCTCACCGGTGTGACGAAGTTTGGCAAGGTCAGCGTCTTCAGTGACCTTAACAACCTTGTCGACATATCCATGGATGCGAGGTACCAGGGTATCTGTGGTATCACACAGGATGAACTGATGACCTATTTCAAGTCATCTGTTCAAGATTTCGCGGATGCTTATGGCATAAGTCTTGATGAGGCAGCCGCCAAACTGAAGAAGCGTTATGACGGTTATCACTTCCGTCAGCGTGGCGTAGACATCTATAATCCTTTCAGTCTTTTAAACACGTTTGCGACAGGTGAGCTCGGTAGCTACTGGTTTGAGACGGGCACACCCTCGTTCCTCGTTCAGTTGCTTCAGCGGGACAACTATTATCTCCCGAACCTCACGGAAGAAGAGGTGTCTGGCGACTTTCTCAACTCCGTCGACTCGGTTGATGTCTCACCCGTGCCGATCCTTTATCAGAGTGGGTACCTGACGATCAAGGATTATGATCAACGTTTCCAAACCTATACATTGGGATTTCCTAATGAAGAGGTATCAGAAGGATTTACGGAGTATTTGCTGCCGTACTACACGAACATGGAGAAGAATGCATCACCAATGTTCGTCGGACAGTTCGTTCATGATATGGAGAAAGGTAAGCCGGAGGCGTTCATGAAACGCATGGCGGTGCTCTTCGCTGACACCGACTATAAGATCGTAGGTGACGCGGAGCTCTATTTCCAGAATGCGTTCTATCTCATCACAAAGCTTCTGGGCTTCTACACAGAGGTGGAGCATACGATTAGCGACGGACGTATAGACATGATTGCCAAGACCAAGGATTATATCTATATCTTCGAGTTCAAATACGACCGGAGTGCCGATGCCGCCCTCCGACAGATTGACGAAAAGGGCTATGCCGCGCCTTTTGCCGCCGACCCCCGCAAACTCTATAAGGTTGGCGTGAACTTCAATCGCGAGAAGCGGTGCATCGATGAGTGGAAAGTGATATCTTAATTTCCCTTCCACTTTCAGAAATCTGCGATAAAAGTAAGAATGACCCGGAGAATTTCTAATAGTTCATCCCAAAGTGCCACAGTGGTATGACGTTACCGTACCCATATACAATATCATCTTTCACGACATATCCTTGCTTAACCTCGCTAATCTGCTTCTTGCCCTTGTTCTTGCCACCGACTTCAAACGTCATGCCATCGATGGTAAAGTCGCTGACATGGGATGCCGTGACTTGATTGCGAACCCACGTCTGGTTATAGAAAAATGTTTCTCGGGCATTGCCTATATTTGTATCATCTCCCGTCAAGGCATACATCAGGTTAGTGTTGTCAAGATATACCTTCTCCAATTTGCCTAACACACGCAGCCCGGAAGTGTCATCGCGAAGCATGCCTATCATGCCGGCTGTCTCAAGATAGGTGAAATAGTCCGGTATTGTGTTTTTGCTGATGCCAAGCTCTTGTGATAGGTTTGACATGTTGGGCTTTACTGGTGCGGTTTTAGCAATTACAGCGAGCAGTTGTCGTAACTTGCGGGTTGTGGATACCTGCATATTAGCATAGATAGGTATATCAACCTCAATAGTCTGTGACACTATTTGAGTCAGCCTCACAGAATAGCCGTCTTGAGTAAAGAAGGGATAATACCCGCGCTGAAGGTATTCATGGAATGCAGGAAGAGGAAGAGCTATTTCTGGGATGTCAACCTCGTTGTTCACAATCTGTTTAAGCGTGAATGCCGGCAGTGAGATATGCTCTTTCATCATCAGGTATTCACGAAACGACATGCCTTCCAGTTTGTAGAGAAGGACCCGTCGGCTGAGATCCGACTCTCCTTTCTTTATGTCAAGAATGGAAGAGCCGGTAAACACAACGTGTAAGGCTGGGTGCATGTCATAGATGAGCTTCAATTCCCTTGACCAACCCTTGTACTTATGGATTTCATCAATATAAAGATATTCTCCGCCCATGGCAGAGAAACTGTCTGCAAACTCCAAAAGCGTATGCTCTGAAAACCACAGGCTCTCAGCAGTGATGAAGATGTGCGTACGAGGAGCGTTAAGCGCTTTGATGTGTTGCAAGATTAATGTAGACTTACCAACACCGCGGGGCCCCAAGATACCAATGAGTCTGTTATCCCAATTGATTTCATCATAGAGATAGCGATGAAACTCCATAGGCGTCTGTCGCAGCATCTCCCGCATATAGTTGTAAAACAGTGCTTCTATCATAGCCTTCCAATTTTACTTTTGGTGCAAAGATACAAAAAATCCCTCTCGAAAGGGATAATTTTGCGTTTTTCCCCCTTTGGGGAGGGACTTTTTGCCGATTCTTTCACCGTAGCCCCTGCAGATTCTATAAGTCGGAGCAAACTTCAACAGGCAAGATCGGTGCTACGATGATTGGAAAGTGAGTCTATTATAGTCTTCCGAGTCTATCTTTGGTATGAGGATACCTCTCTTCTTGTAATGTAAACCGTGGTTTATATAAACCGCCGTTTACATTTGCAAAGATGGCATATTATTCCAATAAAGCAAAATGAAAGATGGAGAAATATTGTAACATGGGAAAGAAAAGAACCGTAGAAAGTTTGCAGTTATCAACGAAAAGTCCTATCTTTGTAACAAAAAACATTACGCCATGATACACACGGGAGAACGATACATCAATCCACTGACCGACTTCGGTTTCAAGCGCATCTTTGGCATACCCTTCAACAAGGATTTGCTGATGAGTTTCCTCAATGCGCTGTTCAATGGCGACCCTGTCGTTTCCGACATCACCTATAAAAACAGCGAGAAGTTCGGCACGAACGAAGAGGCTCGCCGTGCTGTCTTTGACGTGTACTGCACGACGGACACCGGTGCGCGCATCATCGTGGAGATGCAGAATGTATACCAGGACTTTTACAAGGACCGCTCCATCTATTATTCCACATTCCCCATCGCCGAGCAGGCCCAACGGGGCAACTGGAACTATGAACTCCACGACGTGTACACCATCGGCATACTGAACTTCACGTTTCCCGAGGACAAGCACAGCGACAGCAGTATTTTCCGTGAGGTGAAGCTCATGGATACGGATTCGCACGAAATCTTCTACGACAAGCTCACCTATATCTATGTGGAGCTTGCCAATTTCCACAAGACCTTGGAGGAGTGCGATAGCCTCTTGGAGAAATGGATCTATTGCTTAAGGAATCTCCAAAATCTGATGAGCCGTCCGCTGGCCTTGCAAGGTCGTGTCTTCGAAAAGCTTTTCAAGACTGCTGAGATTGCCAAGATGACTACAGAAGACCGCCGTGCCTACGAGCTGAGTGCCAATGCCTACCGTGACATCAAAAACGGCATGGATGCTGCCAAACGCGAAGGAATGGAGAAAGGTATCGCCATTGGGACGGAAAAAGGTATTGCTATCGGAACAGAGAAAGGTGCTCGGGCAAAAGCCTTGGAAGTGGCACGGAAGATGAAAGCAAGAGGACTGGAAGATGGAATGATTTCGGAGATGACAGGACTGTCTGCGGAAGTTATAAAAAAACTATGATAGTTTCGCTAATGACCTGTTAGCCACAAGCATAACCTCGTCGAGACCGAAGCCTTGGCGGTAGTAGAAAACAGAATTTCCGCTCACCTCCATGATTCCTGAACAACAGCTATTACATCTAGGAACATAAATCGTCACGAATTATTCACAGAAGAATTCATTTATGAGAAATTCTTGGACCATTCATGAGCATTCATGTGGACAATAATATGTCTTTTGCCTTAGCATGGCGCAAAAAGTTCAATCTGTCTCTTCTGTCTTCCTGTCTTAAATATCAAAGCCCAATCTGTCCTTTGTGTCTTTCTGTCCACGACTCTCTGTCTCCTCTGTCTCCTCTGTCCTTAGAATACCTTGCCGAAAATGATGTTGATGAAGGTCTTTACAAGGATCTTTGCATCGAACCACCACGAGCGGTGCTCAAAATACCAATGAGTCTGTTATCCCAATTGATTTCATCATAGAGATAGCGATGAAACTCCATAGGCGTCTGTCGCAGCATCTCCCGCATATAGTTGTAAAACAGTGCTTCTATCATAGCCTTCCAATTTTACTTTTGGTGCAAAGATACAAAAATCTCCCTTTTGAAAGGGATATTTTTGTATCTTTTTCCCTTTCAAAAGGGATTTACACTGCTTCTTTTCCTTTACTCCCCCGCAAAGCCTATAAGGTCGGCGTGGACTTCAATCGCGAGAAGCGGTGCATCGATGAATGGAAAGTGATATCTTTACTTTCCTAACTTTCTTATGGTAGCATAGATGAATTGGCGGAGCTTGTTGGGGATAATCCGGGTAGTAAACCGGATGGAGACATTGAAACAGAAGTCTGCAATGGAGAGATAGTGGAGTTGGTGATAGGCTTTCCATTGTGTCTTCGCTTCATCCACGGCATACCTCCATCCGCCTCTTTTCTTGATGGTTTCGGGATTATATCTGAAGGATAGTAGGCTGTCTTGTATGTTATAGAACTTATACCCAGCTTTCAACATTTTCATCCATAGGTAATAGTCTTCTGGGAAAAGATCCGTTTGATAACCCCCAACTTTTTCAACTGCCTTCTTTCTGTACATGGCAACAGGATGGTTAACAGGACAACGATGTTTACCATATTTGTAAATATCCTCTGGCTTTTCTGGAAGTCTACGTTGAGAGTGAATCTGCTTGGGATTATCAACAAATTCATCAATCCATGCTGAAATAAGGTCATATTCTGGATGTTCTAAGAGTACCTTTAGTTCTTGCTCAAACCTGTCAGGATGGTTGATGTCATCAGTATCAGCTCTGGCGATAATGTCATGTTTGCAATATCTCATTCCTTCATTAAGAGCTACACCCAAACCTCGGTTCTGTTCGAAGCGGACTACATGGAGTTCATGATATTGTCTTTCATAATCGCGAACCACAACCTCTAAATTATCTGGGAGAAGCCCATCCTCAACAAGCACGACATCATCTGACCTTACGGTTTGACAGAAAATACTGTCTAATGCTTCTTTTAAGTACTTTGGATTCTCCTTCTTGTAAAGGGAGAGAAGGACGGAAAAAGGAAGGTGCTTAGTCCTCATTTTAATTCGTTTTAGTTGTCAGATTCTTATCCAGTCCTTGCATATAGGATTTGAGGCGGAGCCACTATGATCCCAAATTCGAGGAGATGCCACGATTTTATTGGGATTTTTGTTCAACCACGCCCCCCACCATGAAAAAGAAGAATTTGCAATGATGTTGTGCTTGCAAAGGCTCATCAGATGGATGTCATTATAGCTTTGTGCCCCTACGTTCCAGTCAATGAACGTTGTGCTTTTGAAATTAAGTAAAGATGATAGATTCTTCTGGCACCAGTCTATGTCGTTGGAGAAGACCACGACATGGTCTATTGGTGTCATTGAGCAAACCCGTCTTATAGCTTCTTCATAGTATTGTAACGTACATATATCCTTATAAAGTGGATGATTTAAGAAATCTCCTCGCCTAATATGAATGCTTAGGCTGTTACTGCTTATTATTTCCTTTGCGCAGGCTTCGTTTCTCTCATCAAACGGAGGAAAAGAAAATTCTTTGAGTATTATGCCTTTTATATCCTTGAAATATTCTTCGGACTGCCAATAGCCATCATAATAAATGGAGTCGTGCAGATAAAGAATAGAGGAGTCTACAGGCCTCTTGCAGTTTTCTTTAATCATACTTTTTCTTATAGGGAAAATTCTACTGCCTATTCTCCATGTATTATAGCTGCAATATGGATATGCAATCTTTGCGGTTTCTTTCAAACCTGCTGTCTTGAATTTGGGTTGGAAAATTTTATTTAGCTCATATCCGTTGTGTAGAGAATATCCTTTAAAACAATGTAAATCCAATGCTACCTCTTCCTTTGGCTGATGGGCTTTGATAGAGCAGGCTAATGCATATTGAAACATTTGGTTGCCAAGACCACCTAATATCTTTACTATTTTCATACGTTGCCTTCTTTTATGACTTTCCAATTCTTTTTAAAATTGTTAGAGATTTTTCCTCCAAACATGGCTATTATTGAACTTAAAATGAATCCAATAAAAGCGTATAGGATAACTTTTATAGCTCTTCCTGAATTAGCTTTGTTTGGATATGAAGCAGGCTCTAACACAACAAATACTGGTTTTGCATCCTGTACTTCCATTAAAGCACTTATTCTCTGCTTTTCTATAGTATTATAGGCATCTTGGGCCAAAATGGCATCTTGTTCGATTCTGTCAATATTACTCTTGATACTTTGTAGCTCAACAAAGAAATTCTCATCTGCTGCTGCGGCGTATTTTTTTTGTAGCTTTATTAAGCGTAATCTTGCCTCATCGGAAATCTTGGTATAATATTTTAATTTCTCTTTTGCTTTGAGAGTCTTGTAATTAATGACCATTTCTTGTAGTTTGCAACTGATAGTGTCTGCCATTTGTTGTGCAATGGCAGGATCGTCTGCTGTAAAGGAAATGGTTGTGATGCCTGTTTTTTTGTTTATTACAATATCGACATTTTTCTCAAGTCCTTTTAGCAATCCTTCTTGTTGTTTGGTATAATGAGTTATGTCTATTTTGTTGATATCTCCCTTTGGTTCAACTTTTTCTAAATGAAGAGCTGTTTTTATTCCTCCGATGATTTTTTCAGATGTAGTTGTTCTAATAGGGTCTGTCAAATAATCGTAAAGGGTTATTGACTTTTGATTTTTCTTTAGTTTAATCTTGCTTTTTTCTGAAGGTACGACTTGTACTTTCAGTAACGATGCAAGAAATGGCTTGCTAGTACCCATTTCTGGAAATATAGTTACATTATACGCCCCTTCTTCTGAACCCGTTGCAGAAGTCAAATCCATAAAGTTTGACAGACTATTCATCAAGGAACTCTTCATGTCTTGCTCTTGTTCTGGAACAACCACTTCACTTGCGGTGTATTCTCTATCTGCTGTGTAAGCAAAGAAAGTTCCTATGGCTCCAAAGATTAAAGTTGCTATGATAACCCAAATCTTTTTCTTGTAAAGATTTGCTAATAGCGGCAGAACATCAATGTTGATTTTCTGCGAATTGAGTTCTTCTTTCTTGTATAATTCTTCGTCTTTCATTTTAATTATTTCCATTAATCCATATTATTGTTTGTAATTAGAATTATTTGTGATTTTCTAGAATCACCCAAATTCCTGTTTTATCACTTCCTTCATGTCTTATAAAACCCGCCTTTTGCATCGTCGCCAAATCTCTTTCTATGGTCCTTAAAGTCACCGCCAAAGTTTCCGACATTGTTTTGCCTGTTACAAAAGGATTTGCTTTAATTATAGAAATGATAATACGTTGTCTGTCTGTGAGTTTCTTCTCGGATTTGTTGCCGACATTTACACCGACATTTACACCGACATTTACACCGACATTTACACCGTCAAGTTCTGTTATAACATCATCTAGAGTTTTGCGTATAATGCCAGCTCTGACACCACCTCCGCTTTCTTCGATTGTTGGTAATGGCATTTTGGCACTTTCAAATTCTTTAGTGATTTTTTTGAAACCACGCCCCCAACTCTCCACAAAGCCAGCCTTGTAGAATACATTGGCAATATTGTGGTTTCGTGGATAAGAAGAATGTTTCTTCATTAAATCTGCTGGTGTTAGCTCCTTTGGCAATAATCCATAATTCCATAATTCTATCTTACGGTCGTAGATTCGCATTTGAATTGCTGGTCCTGAATAGTCTTTATGTGCGATAGAGTTGTAAATCAGTTCACGCAAAGCTTTTTCTGGTATTTCTAATTGCTCGATGCGTTGCAAACCTTCATAATGGATTGGGGATAGTAGATACTTGGTTCGTAAAGTCTCTACTACACGACTTGCCATTTGGATAATATTCCCTTCAATTACATCTTGCACGATTAGGTCGCTTTCATCAGTATGGAAACGTCCAATTTTAAAAGTTGCTGATGGAAAAAAATGTCCCACATGTTTGCCAAAAAGTAGAATAGCAGCATTTTTCAACTCTCCCTCTCTGGTAAATAAACCTAAATTGCGTAATACATCTTTAGTGGATGCTTTTGCTTCATCCTCGTCCATACGTCCTGCTTTGATACTGCATTGCAGGAAATAGTCGATAGCTTTGCGGTCGATGTCTTCAAGGGTTGCACCATATACAGGAATGTCATCCCATGAATGTCCCATTTTCTGCATGATAAATTGTTGAAGGGCAAGTCCCTTCAATTCTTGTTTCGTAGAACCACTACGGTAATGGTATGTTCCTTTGTATGCGATGGGCACATTGCTTGGTGAAACAACTATCTCTATGTATTCTTTCTCATTATAGGTGAGCAAGTTTACATCCTCAACAATTCCAAGGTAGTTGACTATCTTGTTAGGAATGTCTTCCATCAATTTCTTTGCATTAGGCAAACCTGTCACTTCCTTATTGTCGTTCACGCCAATAAAAATGCGGCCACCACTGGCATTGGCGAACCCACATATCCATTTCAGATATTCGTCTCGCCAAGACTCTTTGTATTCTATATTTTGGCTTTCATCAAGCATGTTTATTCTCATTTTAAATTTTATCTAATTTTCTTTATGAATTTTACAAAGGTTATGGTCTCTTTCTTGAAGAATAGCATTAGTATTGCCATTATTATAGCGTACCATATCATAGTAATATAAATGCCATGATAGTAATAGCAAAAAACGAAACCGATTGTATTTATAAATTCTATTTTTGTAATATTCTTAATTGGAATTGTGTAGCTTTTATACAATTCTTTTTGCATCATGAAGACTTTGATCATTTCTGCTATCAGAATACTCAAACCCATCATGTCGATATTGTGCTTGAATATCGCTATGGAATAGCAAATGATGGCGCAAATTACGGTAATTATATTGATGTATAGCAATTGCTTGATTTTTCCTAAATTTTTGAAATAGGTGTTGTATAGTAGCACAACTCTCGTTTCGTAGCAAATACATGGTGCTGTAAATGCTAAGAACCTAAGTGAATCTTCATATTTTGGCAGCCATGCCAATACAAAGAAGTACATGGCAAAGAAGAGTACATAGAACGCCATTGGTAGTATTGTCATCATATAGTCTGCTTTTTCCAGTAGCAAAGCTTGTATTTCTTCTTTTATTCGTTTAAGAACAGGGAATAATACATATCCTATTTGCGATATGAAGAATAGCAAGAACGAGGCTATTGTGATAGAAAATGAGAGTTGAGAGAATACTTCTATGTTCCAATAGTGCTCTACTGCCAGTCTGCATATTCCCATGATTAGGATAGCAGCAAAGTTTGCCAGCATCAATATCATACCGATTTTACAGGTGTCTATCATTTTGATGGCGTGTAGCTTTGTCGGCAATTGTAATTTACAGAACAATCCACTTTTTACAATAGACATAATACAAGCTACAAAGTGGGCTAATGTATATGCACACATAACGTAGCTTGCTTCCTTGCATTGGGTGATGATAAGATATACGACGATTGCAGACATCAGTAGTTTGTCAATGATGACAGTTTTTGAGACAAATGGGATTTGGTCTGTTGCCATCATTGCCATCGTGATAATCTTATAAGTGTTCTCTATTATAAGATAAGCTGCTGTCCACAAGAAGATGATAAGGTATCTTTCATTTGTGCAGAGAGTAAAAGAGGCGATAACTATGATTATTGCAATGATTAGCTGGAATATAAAAGTAAGTTGTAGTTGAGGAATCCACTCTTTTCTGTCAATTTGATTCCAGTACTGACCTCCTAGTTTCAGATATATTCCATCCCCATATCCGAAGTGCATTACGCCAACATAACTAGTCCAAAGCAGAAAATATTGCCAATATCCAAATTGTTCTACAGAGATGAATTTTGGCAAAATAAAAGATACGATAATGCTGGTCAATAGTGACACGCCTTGTGCTCCTATTGTCCAAAAAGAATCTTTTATAAAGTTTGTAAATGTACTCATTCTGCTTCAATGCTTTTGTCTAATCGTTCTATCCACTTGTCAAAAGAATATTTTTCTTTGATCCATAGTGGGTATGTTTCTGTTGGCTTATTTAAAAACGCATTCAGTCCCTTAATATTGTTTGGAGTTAGAACATAAATGTTTGAATTATTTCCAAAGTCTTTATTCGTCCTCATGGAAAGGTTGGTTGTGACAATTTTCTTGTCAAATAATATCCCTTCCATAATCCTGAGTGTCAATCCCGTCTGATTTTTCTGTACTACATCTACGATAGCTTGAGTGTTATTGGTGAGTTGGCATAATGTAAAATAGTCAACTTCTCTTGCATAGTCTTTGCTATACAGAGACTTAAAGTTATTTACGATTCGGAAATCACAACGTATCTGAAAGGCTTTTAGTTGCTTCTTCAGATGTAGTAAAAAAGTCTTTCTTCCTTTATCGGTTCCAATGAACAATAAATCGGTGGATGTTTTTTTTTGCACCTTTGTATTTTTTTTGCATTCTTTTAAAAGAGGATTGTAGAAAGTCGCACCGTATTTAAAACCAAATTTATGGGCATCTTCCTCCATGAAGGTCCAAATTTCCCATCTGCTAGATAGTAATTTGTAGTTGTCGGAGAAAAAAGCCGGGTTGAGGAGATATAGAATGAGTCTTGCGTCCTTTGGGGCCATTTCTTCTATCTTCTTGCAATAAGTGGAATAATGCACGAAAGTATCAAATAATATGATAGCATGTGCTCCTTTACACTGTGTATCCCAATTTGTTATCTCTTGGGTGTTAGAGATGAACTTCGAGAAAATTGGGAGTTTTCTCAAAAAGCGCATGGGTTTGGAAAGAGACTTTCTGACGGAAATTTCTTTCACTTGTGTCCCATAGAGATAATTCTTAATGGGAAAATCTATGAAGATATAATTTGTTGTGTTCATTTTTTAATTATCATCTTGAACTTGATTTAAGTATATGGCTTTTCTTCGAGCTATAACATTATTGTCGGGTGTTTCAAAAATACTATAATATGGTACGAATAGCTCATAAAAATAGTATCTGTCTGATGAAGGCTTCGAGGAAACTAAACTCGTGACATCCACAAAATAATATCTAGCAAAAGCTATAGTCAGCAACGTACAGTAAATGCCTGTAATAATCTTTTGTCTCATTACGAATAGAAATTCAACCAATGCAATATAATAGAATAGATTGTATGAGTTGCATATTCGGTTTACAAATACTGGCATCAACAGACCTATGATATGCAGACAAAAATATATTTTTAGACCGATATATACTTTGTAGCTCACATGCCTTTTAACATATATGATTATTAGATATACAAAAGGGATTTCTATAATACTTCTTAACACTCCTAATGCAGAACCAATAGCCATCTTGGAATAAAAATCAGTAAATGTGTCAACTCGTCCTTCTGGTAAGAAAAAAAGCATTTTGCTCAGAATAAAGGGGTTGGCAAAAACAAGAAGACATCCAGTTAATATTGCCACAAATTTTGGTGTAAAGTCTTTTGTTAAAATTGGTAGTAAAAAAGGTAATATAAAATAAAAGGCAGCCGCATCGTGGAATAAGAATGCCACGAAACATAATCCATAATATGGAATCCATTTATGTTTGATTAAATATCCAAATGCAAAATAGAAAATGCAAATAGCAAATGTTTCTCGCATGATTTCGCAGTTAAGGTACAGAAACTGAAATATCAGATACACAAAAGCTACCTCAAATTTCTTATCTGTTTCTTTTTGGATAATGTAGAAGGTTACAGGGTTGACTACGCACGCCAAGATAAGTTGAAGTACGTAAAACTCCGAATAGATAGTTTTTGCCAATACATTGAGTAAAATCCATAATGGTTGGTAACGAAACAATGCAAAATGGAATATTGTAAATTCATCTAATGTTGGGTAACGGTCATAGTCACTCATATAAGTCTGTGTATCACCGCCTACAACAAGTCGTAGTCCTGCCACTAGTATCAATAAAATACATTCTCCCCAGTACCAATATTTGCTGGCTAAAAAAGGTACTTTGTGCCTAAAGAAGAGTGGCAGGCAAAATATGATGATTAAAAATAAATATATCATTTGTTTAATGTCTTGTTATTTATGTTGCATATAGAACATTTGCAATGGGGCATAGAAGAATGGACGGAAGATATAGTCTTTTACTAATCTCTTCAATATGGCTTTTGCCTTTGTTTTTGGCAGTTCTTTCTTTTTTCCATTTCTTAAGCGAGTAGCTCTTATGGCTTGTGGAAAGATGATGTCATAATCTTCTATATGTTCCCATTTTGAAAGTATCTTATTCTTATATGTAGGATTGTGTAAATACTTATACATCAATGCTGAATAAATCGCTTGGTCATGCCTGTTTTCGATGAAACATTCAGCTTCGTTTACTTTTTCTTCTATAGTCACGTCTTTAACCATTTCTGGATGTGAAATCATCATATCCTTCCATTCAGAGACAAAAGCTCTTGTGAAGGGTGTTGCTTTCAAAATAATAGCTGTTGCCATAAATTGGTAGCATTTTGTCCAATTCTTGGAATTGGTTTCGGCAAAATGTTCTATGATACTCTTACGAGTCCATTTGTCTGTTCGCTGATAGATGCGTTGGGCTATTATATCATGGTTTTCTAATGACTTCCAAATATGATTCCATTCGTTACAGGGATATACTGTGCATCCTGAGTCGCAATAGACCAAGACGTCACCATCTTCCATTTTGTTCAGTGTTGTAAGGATTACGTCTGGCTTCCAACTCCACAAACCACCACCTCTTTTTTCATTGATAATTTCAGATTGTTTGAGCTCTTCAGATAAGTCTTTATCTGAATAGGCAATGATTTCATCGAAGATATTTATGGCATGTGCATTCTGGATGAAACGGTTTTTGGGCATTTCAAACTTTTTGTCGCCGTATGTTATAAGAACCTTTTTCATTCCTTATATAGCTATAAAAATAATCTCTTTTTTAAATAGAAAAAGGCACTGCGTAGTGCCTAATATGTGTTGAGTATACATAAACTATAGTGCTTATTCCCTCTTGGCTTGAAAAGTTGGAGTTTGCCCCCCAGTACGTTACGTTGTTAATCCATTGTGTATTTTTGTTGATTGTGGATGTCGGGTTATGAATGCTCTTACGGCTATTCAATTGTGTCCTTCATATTTTTGCTAATATTATTTAGTCATTATATTCAGTGCGTAATTGCCCACGTTCTCCCAGTAATCCCTTATTCGGTTAGAAGTGTTGTTCAATCGTAATAAAGTTAACATCTCTGAATAGCTGTTCCCTAAATCAGCGATTTTCGAGAATCCTGTCATATATGGATGCTCGTCTTTTCTCACAACTGAATGACGTGTGGAAGAACACAAAACATGTCCTTTCTCATCTAATACGGTTATGAGTTTTCCCTCTCTTTTTATTTGAATTTTATTCTTTGTCATGTTTGTCATTTTTTGCAAAAATAAGTCTTTTATGTTGTGCAAACAAGTTTCCTTGTTGTAAATTATAATATTTATTCTTAATTTAAAGGTGTTGGCATTCAGAATACCTTCCGGGTTGCGGACGGGCACAAGACCCGCACCCTGCAGGTCGTGCCATTTATAGACTCCACATCTTCCTCGCTAAAAGCATAAGATGCTTATTCATAGCGAGTTATGAGCTTTGTGCGGAAAGAAGGCAAGCGTCAAGCCAAGCGCTTGCCACTATTTCGCCATGTTGGCTATCGTGGCTATCATTGCCGCTATCGACGACATGCTGTGCTTTTGCGACTTTTTTAAGACATTACAGACTATCGTTGTCGTTATGCGCACTGGCTAAATACTCTGCCGGAGTTATAACAGGGATGTCATGTTTGACAAAGTCCTTAACGTTTCGGGTCACTATCACATCTGCCTTTGCTGCTTCAGCTGAGTAATACTGTAGGGCATCCTCTAAGTCCTTGTACTCTGATTCTAATGCTTTATGCACTATCTCTTTATCTACTGTTGTTGTTTCACACAATTGTGAGAACAGTGTCAACTTGTTTTTAATTTCTCCTAATGAGAATCCATGTTGGAGGATATATGCAGCATTTGAATATGTTAAAGAGGAGCATAGTATCGCTATCTCTTTCTTATCAGCTTGGCAAATAATCTTTGCCGCATCAAGGAAGAAGAACTTTCTTTCACCAAGGAAGTCTATGACTACGTTTGTGTCTAAAAATACCTTTTTCATAAGTGTTTTTTCAAAAGGGCATCTTCCAAGATTTGCTTATCATCAAGTTTTGCATCAAGTCCATGGCCTGTGCACATCTTTTTTACGAATGGTGTCAACTCAAGTTCACTTGTTGAAGACTTGGACTTTATGGACAAGATCTGCTGAATGGCATTCTTTACTTGTTCAAGTATGGAAATGTCATTTATGTCATATATTGTCTTTGCCAGTGAAGACTGTATTTCTACTGCTGTCATAATTGATTCTATTTTATTTTCCTTGCAATGTTGCAGGCCTGTTTTTTATCTTTTAGATTATTCCACGGTTTATTTCGCCATGTTGGCTATCGTGGCTATCATTGCCGCTATAGACGACATGCTGGAGCCAATGCCAAGTATCTCTGACGGACTTGAGCGACGTTTGATCTTGCTCGGCACCACTATCTCGCAGCCTGGCTCTACCTTTGCCTTCGACGATTTCGACACCATGCCGTTCATGTAGATGACGTATGCTCCGCTCTTGCGTGCGTTTCGGCTGTATCCGCCTGAGGCGTTGATGTAATAGCCCACGCCCTTGCCCTTGATATAGCTCACGGTGTTGGGGTACATCACGGCACCGTTTACCTTCACCGTGGACGTGTATTGTGGCAGGATGAGGCGGTCGCCCTCGCGGAGCACGATGTTGGCGTCGCTGTTGGGATCGGCCAGGGCCTTGTCGAGCTCTATGCCCACTGGGTATGTGTTGGGCACCTGGAACTTCTTTATCTCCTCCTCCTTGCTCTGCTGTCCTACCTGTTGCAGCGCGGAGCCCGATGTCTGGCTCGCGGCGAGCGTCATCAGTTCTTGCTGCAATTGCTCTTTCTGCATCTGCAATGCCGCTTCCATGCGTTTGCGCTCGGCCTCGTTGGTCCGGCGCTCAAGCCTTGCGCCATGTATGTAGGCGAGGTTGGTGGCTCCGCCGGCTGCTTTCACGAGGTCGGTCAGGCGTGTCTGCCTGTGCGATAGCGTGTAGGTGCCAGGGAACGTCACTTCACCGTCAATGCTCACGTTCTGCTGCACGGTATAGCTCGGGTCTTTGCGGACGTATACCTCATCGAACGGCTGGAGCACGAAGCCCTGCTCGCCGTCGACGACAAAGCCGTCTTTCAAGGCGAACGAATAGGTATTGGCGATGATGCTGTCTGTGGTCAGCGCCTTGTGGTTACCGACCCGCCGTGCCACATCGACCTTCACGGTTGAGGCTTTGTCGGTCAGACCGCCTGCCTGAAGCACGAAGTCTTCGAGGGTCTCATTGTCGGCATATTTGTAGATGCCGGGGTACACCACTTCGCCTTGTATGCTGATTGTCTGCTCGTTCATCGCCGTCTGCTTGGTGGGGATGAAGAGCACGTCGTTCTCTTTCAAGGGTATGTCTGCCACGCGCCCTTCCATGATACCTTGGATGTCCACAGGTATCACGCGCAACGTGCGGTCAGCCTTCATGCGGTGCATGACGGCGCGTGCCGTGAAGGCCTCCTCCGTCAGTCCTTCGGCATGCTGCACGAGCGAGCGCACACTGTTGATGCCGTCGCCAAGCTGATACATCCCCGGGCGGAACACGGCCCCTTTGATCTCCACGGTGTTGTGGTAACGGGGTAGGATGGAGTCGACGCTCACCGAGTCGCCGTCAGCGATGCGGAACGCACTCATGTCGAACTCGTCGACATTGAACACTGCATATTCGCGGCCTGTCTTGCGGTTCACGCGCACGGCTTTCTTGTAAGCGTCGCCCGTGAAGCCACCGGCATAGCGCAGCAACGTCTGCAGGCTCTCGTTGCGTTTCATCTCATAATACATGGGTCGTTTCACCTTGCCCGTCACGTTCACCAGACAGTCGTAGGGCCCCACGATGATGACGTCGCCGTCGTGCAGCCGCACGTTGCCGGTCATCTTGCCGTTGAGGATATAGTCGTAGATGTCGCATACGCTGACGAGGCGGTTGTTTCGGTAAATCTTTATGTTGCGCAGCGTGCCTATGTCGTTGGTGCCGCCGGCCATGTAGAGGGCGTTGAACACCGAGGCGAATGCCGACAGGGTGTAGGTGCCCGGCTTCTTCACCTCTCCCATGACGTTGATAGACACCGTGCGCGTCTGTCCGAGCGACAGGTTGATACGGCTCGACTGGTAGCGCGAGCCGAGCGTGGCGCGCAGCCTTGCCTTCGCCGCCGCCACGGAGAGTCCTCCCACGCGTATGGGGCCGTAGCCCTCGATCACGATGTCGCCGTCGGGCGACACGGTGCAGTCCACCGACTTCTGCGACGCGCCATAGATGTCCACCGACACCTGGTCGCCGGCGCCGAGCACGTAGTTTTGTGGCGTGGCAATGTTCATCAGCGGCTCAAACGATAGGTTCTTGTTCGAGAATATGTCGCGCCCGAACACCTTTTTCTTGTTTGTCTTGCCAGTGGCGTTGTCATCCTCGTTGCCGTCGGAGAACGCCGCTATGTTCTCTTGGTATCTCTTGAAGTCGGAGTCCTCGTCGTCGTATTGCTGTTGCCACGAGGCGTTGCCCGCCAGTCGCTGCGTCGTCGTGGCATCCCTCTGCGCGTTGGCCTCCCGTGTGGCGAGCGCGTCGGCTTGCTTGTCGCCCGTGCCCTGCTTGCCCACGCCGTTGGCCTGTCTCAGCCTGCGTTGTCCCTGTCCGCGCGATGCCGTGGCCTCGCCCAGTCCAGCGCCGTCCTTGGCGCGCTCGTAAGCCTTCCTCACGCGTCTGATTTGCGAGATTTCCACGCCGCTCTGCATGAGGTGGGTCACTATTTGCGATTGCGACGTGCCGCGCTTCATCTCCTGTTGTATGTAGCTCGCCACCTGCGAGTCGGTCATCGACGACTGTGCCAGCAAGTGGAGCGGCAACGCGAGGAGCAACAATATGATGATTTTCTTCATTACCTGTGTTTTGCTTGTTTATGTTACAAACGGATTCGTGTCCGACTTTATTGTATGAGTACGCAAAGTTATCGCTTTTTTCCCGAATAAGCCAATAATGTAAGGATTAAAATGTAAGGAAACAACAATGTCCATCCGTGACCCCGAATGGGATTGGCATTGCAGTGGCCGGTTTTATGCCGGCTTACAAAAAATGTCACAACCATTGAACATAGGTCGAACGTTATTTGTGGGCCCACAAGACCGGCCCCTGCAAGTTGAATAATATTTTACAAATGGTCGTCTGAGAATCGATTTTTTTCAACCGAGGTGTCGCTTGGGTGGAAATGACGCGATTATGGGCGATCTTGATAAGTGGTTGATTATTAAGTGGTTGTGTTTTTAACGATTCTCAAACGTCGATTTTACACTAAAAAGGCGTTGCCGTTACACTGTAATCGCGTCGCCATTGCACCGTAACGGCAACGCGATTGTACCGTAACGGCAACGCGATTACACTGTAACGGCGATGCCATTTGGCTACTATGGCAAAAAAAACTGGCTGAAAACCCGCCGGCGGTGTTGCCAAAGGGTAGCCTCACGCCGTTTTCCTGTTCTAAAAGCACTGGTTTCCAAGTGTTAAATTTAGGCAATAATATTTTACACTTTCGACGTTGGCGCTCCACATGAACGGCCATTGTCACGAGATTATTTCTTCAACAGTTTCTTGCCGTTCACGATATATATTCCCTGCGGCAACTTGCCAAAGCTCTCGCGAGTGGCGAAGCCATCCACCAGGTTGCCTTTCAAGTCGTACACCTTCGCGCTCGTGCCGCTGTCGAATGGGTCGTCGACAGTGGGCTGTTGTACGCCTGTGGCTTCCTTGCCCCCGACATATACCAACAACCAGCCAGGGGCGAAAGTATAATATCCGCTCTTGGCTGGGATGCGGTCAATCCTCTGCCTTTCCACCTCAGAGCTCATTGTCGCGCCGTCTTTTTCAACGGTCATGGTCAAGGAGCACCGTATGAACTTGCTGCCCATTTCCTCTGGCGTCGCCTCCATCGTGACGTGGTTGACGGAGTTTGGTTCCAAGGTCAGCGTCTTCTGGAACTTCTTCGTATTGCCGTCGGGCAGTCCCTGGCACGTTATGACAAAGGTTCGGTATGTCCTGCCGCCCGTGTTCCTTATGTCATAGTCGAAGGTCGCTTTCTCCTCGTTGGTGCACGGTGCCTTTAACAGTTCGCCAACCTTATAGTAAGCGTTCTTCGTTTCATACAATCCTGGCGTGGCGTTCATCTTCGCCGACGTGAGGGTCACCGCAGGCGCGGCGTGCACCACGGTGGAAAGCGCGTGCCCGCTGACGATGCTGTTGCCCAGCTCGTCGCACACCCAAATGTACGCCTTCTCCGACGCGGGGCTTATCCTCATGGTGCGAGTGGTCTTTCCCTTGCCAGGCACGCTCACCGTGTATTCCCCTGTGGCCGCCGAAGGCTTTTCGCCTGTTTCGCTGACGAACACTGAAATCTTGCCAAGGTATTCCTCAGGCAGGTTGTTGTGGAGCACGATGTCGACATTGCTTGTCGTGTTGCGAATCACCTCGTCGTAGGTGGTTATGCTTGCCGTGAGGTCTATTCTTTTCGCCTGGCTTATTTCCGTGTCGGTCGCCTTGAGGTTGAGGTAGTCGAGCTTGCCCATCTCTATCCACTTGTTTGGCACGCACGTCTGCCATGTCGTGCCATCGTAGCTGTACACGCCATACAGGATGGTGCATCCCTTGGGGAAGGCGTAGTCGAAGTCGAAGGTGTAGCTCCTATAATACGTCGCGTTGCCCTTTTGCTTCGGCAAATAAAGGCCGACGGCCTTGGCGATGAGTTTCACGTTGCCGTCGTCGTCTTTGATGCCCAAGCCCGCCATGCCGTCGAAGTCCTTGTCGGTGGGGTTGCAGAACACTATATCCACGCTTCCTGCGAAGCTCTCGCTCGCGTTGTTCCTCTTTTGCCTCGTCCACTTGAGGTTGTTATAGTAGTATTGTCCTACATGCGAGCTGGGCTTTTCCATCAAAGGCTTGTCCACCTTGCCGTTGTCTGGCGCGATGCCTATGACGATGCACGCGTCCCTTGTGTAGCCGTCTTCCGCTGGAAACGAGCCTTGGTAGTCGGGGTTCAGGATGTTGATGTCGAAATATCCGTTGTAGCTTCCTCCCCATCCCCAGTTGATGTGATACAATCCGTCCTCGTCGCGTCCGTCGCACACGTATTCATGCCCACCAGTGGAGCTTGTGCCAGAATAGAGTATTGGTCGGCCAGCTTGCAGCTCGCCATCGAGCAGCTCAATCCACTTGTCGAGAGTCACCGACTTGCGATACACCTCCTGCATCAGGTCGGCGTCGTAACCGAAGAATTCAGACAGTTGCGCCGGGCGCACGGCGGCGGCCGAGACAGGGCCATACTTCATCTCTACGGCGGCTCCGCAATGGAACATCAGCTTTGCCACGGCGTTGGCTTGCGCCTCGGTGTAGGAGCCGCTCGTATAGCGTGGCAACATGTTGTCCCAGTCGTAGGCAGCTCCCTTGGCAATGGGTTCCGTGGTAAGTTCATACCTGTATTTATAGCTTGGGATGTCGGCTTGGAGCGTGGCAGGGTATTTATAGTATGCCATGACCTGCGCCATGGCCGTTGCCACGCATCCCGTCACCGCGCGGTCAGTGCCGTTCCAAAGGGGACACTGGTTGTTGTAAGGCTCGCTTTGGTCCCATGCCATGCTCCCAAGCAGTGGCGAGACAGCTGTGGCCTTGCCCGCGCTCCTGATGGCGGTCAGCTTGTTCATGTTGTCAGTGGCATCCTTGTCGCCGGCGAGGATGGCTGTTGCCGTCTTCCGGTACGCGTCCATGAAAGCGGCGAGACCCTCAGGCATGTTGCCGTCGTCGAATGCTCCAGTGTCGGCGTAGCCCACTATCTCGGGCAGCACGTCGTCTGCCGACACGATGGTGAACCCTTGGTTGTCGCCTTGATTGAACACATAGTAAGGCCTGTCGGCCTCGCTTGCACGGGCGCAGGTGAGCGCTCGCCTTGCCGCCTTTTTGGCAGATCCGCCCTTTTGTGCCGCAAACTTGGCGGCGATGGCCTTGGCTTGGCTCAAGGAGCGTGGAGCGGCAATGCTTGTTAACGCCATGCCGCACAAAATGGAGATGAGGAGTAATGGTGTTTTCATCTTGTGTGTCGTGTTGTTGGTGAAGTAATAGGGTCTTGAAACCCACAGGGTTGCTGTCAAAGGCATCGTTGCAAAGTTAGGCTATTTTTTTCGAGTTCCCGCGCCTTTTAATGATTTTTTTTGCGGGGGCTTCCAGAATTTGGAGTGATGTTATTACCTTACCGTGGTGCTTTGCAGGGGTTGCACCTGCAAAGCGCATATTTTTCAGCTACTTCAGACCAGCCTAAAGTCTACCCTCTCTTGACCTATGATAAAAAGACAAGGGCGAAAGGGGCGAAATCCATTAATTATTCGTACTTTTGCAAGCTATTAGAAAAAAGCGATACAATGATGAGAATGCTTAGCGATGCCGACATGGCCAAGCTGCTTGACAAAGACATATTCCACAAGATTTCTGAAGCCGCCGACAGTTTCGGCCTTGAGACCTACGTCGTTGGCGGATACGTGCGCGACCTCTTCCTCCAGCGGCCGAGCAACGACATCGACGTCGTTGTCGTGGGCAGTGGCATAGAGGTGGCCAAGGCTTTCAAGAAGTTGCTCAAGGGGCGTGCCAACCTATCCGTGTTCAAGAACTTCGGCACGGCGCAGGTGAAGTGGCATGGTCAGGAGGTGGAGTTCGTGGGCGCGCGCAAGGAGAGCTACAGCCACGACTCGCGTAAGCCGCACGTGGAGGACGGCACCCTTGAGGACGACCAGAACCGCCGCGACTTCACCATCAACGCCCTTGCCGTGTGTCTCAACAAAGACCGCTTCGGCGAGATAGTGGACCCCTTCGACGGCATATACGACATGCAAGACGGCATAATACGCACGCCGCTCGACCCAGACATCACTTTCTCCGACGACCCGTTGCGCATGATGCGATGCGTGAGGTTCGCCACCCAGCTCCGTTTCTATATCGACGAGGAGACGTTCGACGCCTTGGAGCGCAATGCCGAACGCATAAAGATAATCAGCGGCGAGCGCATATCGGAAGAGTTGAACAAGATCATGATGACCGCGCAGCCAAGTCGCGGCTTCGTTGACCTGCACCGTTGCGGCCTGCTCAAGCTCATCTTGCCCGAACTCGCCGCGCTCGACGTGGTGGAGACGAAAAACGGCAAGGGCCACAAGAACAACTTTTACCACTCGCTTGAGGTGCTCGACAACGTGTGCGACGGCAACAAGGCGGGCGAAGACGGCGAGCCCGCGTCGCTCTGGCTGCGCTGGGCGGCCTTGCTCCACGACATAGGCAAGGCGAAGACCAAGCGCTGGGAGCCCGCGCAGGGATGGACGTTCCACAACCACCCGTTTGTGGGGGGCAAGATGGTGCCGTCGATATTCAGGCGGCTCAAGTTGCCGATGGACATGAAGATGAAATACGTGCAGAAGCTCGTGGAGCTGCACATGCGCCCCATAGCCATAGCCGACGAGGAGGTGACCGACTCGGCCGTGCGCCGACTCATCAACGACGCCGGCGACGACATCGATGACCTCATGCGGCTCTGCGACGCCGACATCACCAGCAAGAACGAGGTGAGGAAGGCGCGCTTCCGCGACAACTTCCGCATAGTGCGCGCGAAGATTGCCGACCTCAAGGAGCGCGACTACAAGCGCCTGCTACAGCCCGTGATTGACGGCAACGAGATAATGGAGATGTTCAACCTCAAGCCCTCGCGAGAGGTCGGCACGCTGAAGCAGACCTTGAAAGACGCCGTGCTCGACGACAAGGTGCCCAACGAGCGCGAGCCACTCATGCGACTGCTCAAGGAGAAAGCCGCCGAAATGGGACTGGCGTAGGCGTTTCATGGCCTTTTTACTGTCATTTGGTTATAATAGTATAAAAGAAACGACAAACGATTGTAATTGTTGTTAAAAACTCAACGGGCAAAAATAGTTTTCCAAGATAAAAGTGCTAACTTTGCGCATTGTTAAGGGAGATTGTGCCCTTTCGGGCTTTTTCCAACGCACCTTTCGTGATGTAAATGATTAAAATTGATAATAATATTATTCTAAATTTAGGTATGAAAATCAAGAGTTGTTTGTTTGTGGCTTTGGCTGCATTGGCACTTGCTTCTTGTGGCAAGAAGAGCGGCGGCGGACTGGCTGACCTTCAGGACAATGAGTTCCCCGTGAAGACTGCGGGTGTATCGAGTGCTGACCTTCAGACCACTTATCCGGCAACAATCAAGGGTATTCAGGATGTTGACGTGCACCCGAAAATCTCGGGCTTCATCACTAACGTTTATGTTCACGAGGGCCAGACGGTGAGCGCTGGCCAGCCAATGTTCACTATCGACAGCGAGACATATCGCGCCCAGGTGAGCCAGTGCCGCGCGGCATTGAACACGGCCCGCGCCCAGGCCAACACCGCGCGTCTCACATATCTTAATAACAAGAAGCTCTTCGACCAGCACATCATCGGCCAGTATGAGCTTGAGACGGCACAGAACAGCTATGCCACGGCCAAGGCTCAGGTGGCCCAGGCCCAGGCCGCTCTCGCCGCCGCTGAGGAGACCCTGTCGTGGTGCGTGGTTCGCGCTCCGGCGAGCGGCGTGGTGGGCAGCCTGCCTTTCAAGAAAGGCGCGCTCGTGTCGGCGTCTAACACGCTGACAACCGTTTCCGACGTCAGCACCGTGGAGGTGTTCTTCTCAATGAGCGAGCCCGACATCCTCGGCATGTCGAAGAACGCGGGCAGCGTTGCCGGCGTGCTGAAGGAGATGCCTGCCGTGAAGCTCCAGCTTGCCGACGGCACCATCTACAACCAGCCGGGCCGCGTGGTGAAGATGAGCGGCGTGATCGACGCTTCAACCGGCGCTTACACACTCATAGCCCATTTCGCCAACCCACAGCGTCTGCTCAAGAGCGGTGGCGCGGGCCAAATCGTGGTGCCTCACGTGAGCAACGACGCGGTAATCATTCCGCAGGAGGCTACCGTGCAGGTGCAGGACAAGATCTTCGTGTATATCGTCGGCAGCGACAACAAGGTGAAATACACCGCCATCAAGGTTAACCCACAAGACGACGGCATCAACTACATCGTCACCGACGGTCTCCACTCTGGCGACCGCTACGTGTGCAAGGGCATAACGAAGCTTACCGACGGCGAGCAAATCAAGCCCCTCACCGAGCAGCAATACGAGGAGAAGATAGAGAAGGCCGAGAAGCTTGGAGCCAACCAAAGCTCAGCCAAAGGCTTTGTCAAGACGATGACAGGAAAATAAGGAGGAGTTAATTTCGAGCAATTATGACATTTACAAAATTCATTAAACGACCGGTTCTGTCGACCGTGATATCCATCCTGCTCGTGCTGCTGGGTATCATCGGCCTGACTTCACTGCCTATCGAGCAGTATCCGGATATCGCGCCACCTACCATCATGGTGCGTACCTCCTACCAGGGCGCTGACGCCGAGACGGTGATGAAGTCTGTCGTGGTGCCTCTTGAGGAGAGCATCAATGGTGTGGAGAACATGACCTACATGACTTCTTCAGCCACCAACGACGGTATGGCCATGATTACCGTCTACTTCAAGCAGGGTTCCGACGCCGACATGGCCGCCGTGAACGTGCAAAACCGCGTGCAGCAGGCCCAGGCATTGTTGCCGGCCGAGGTGACAAGGGTGGGCGTGACCGTGACGAAACGCCAGACCTCAAACGTCATCATGTATGCCGTCACCTCTGACGACGGTCGCTACGACGACCAGTTCGTCACCAACTACAACGACATCAACATCGTGCCGCTTATCAAGCGTGTCAACGGTGTGGGTGACGTGCAGAGCCCGTCAACGGCCACATACTCAATGCGTATTTGGCTGCAGCCTGACAAGATGAAGCAGTATGGACTGATTCCTTCCGACATCACGGGCGTGCTCGCCGAGCAGAACATCGAGGCCGCGCCTGGTAAGTTCGGCGAGAACTCAAACATGGCTTACGAGTACACCCTTCGCTACAAGGGCCGCTTGTCAACGCCTATTGAGTATCAGAACATAGTGATCCAGAGCAAGACCACCGGTGAGACCCTTCATCTGAAAGACGTGGCCAAGATAGAGCTTGGCTCGCTGATGTACAACGTGCACCTTGACAACGACGGCCAGCCCGCATGTATGGGTATGGTGCAGCAGACTGCCGGCTCCAACGCCACACAGATAGCCACCGACGTGAAGGCCGCCCTCGCTGACGCGCAGAAGAGCATGCCTCCAGGGCTGAAGGTCGTGATGATGTACGACGTTACCGACTTCCTCTTCGCGTCTATCGAGGAGGTTATCATGACGCTCTTCATCACCTTGATACTCGTGTTCTTCGTGGTGTACATCTTCCTGCAAGACTTGCGCTCGACGCTCATTCCCATGATCGCCGTGCCTGTGGCCTTGATAGGTACGTTCTTCTTCCTGCTGATATTCGGATTCTCCATCAACCTGCTGACGCTGTCGGCGTTGCTGCTCGCCATCGCCATCGTGGTGGACGATGCCATCGTGGTGGTCGAGGCCGTGCACGCCAAGCTTGACGCCGGCTACGACAACTCTATGACCGCCGCCATCGACGCCATGAACGAGATTTCTGGAGCCATCATATCCATCACGCTGGTCATGTCGGCCGTGTTCGTGCCTGTGAGCTTCATTGGCGGCACGTCTGGTACGTTCTACCGTGAGTTTGGTGTCACGATGGCCGTGAGTATCGTCATCTCCGCGTTGAACGCCTTGACACTGTCGCCGGCGTTGTGCGCCATGTTCCTGAAGCCGCACGACGCTGAGAAGAACGAGAAGAATAGCTCGTTTGTCTCTCGCTTCCACGCAGGCTTCAACCGCATGTTCGACAAGACCATCAAGAAGTATAAGGTTGGCGTTGAGCGCGTCATCAACCATCGCGTCATCACGGCTGCCATCGTGGTCGTGGGCATGGTAGTGCTTGTGGTTTGCATGAAGTTCACCAAGACTGGTCTGGTGCCTAATGAGGACACAGGTACAATCTTCGTTACCATCTCGGCAAAGCCGGGTACCTCGCAGGATCGCACCAACCAAATAGTGGCGCAGGTCGACAAGATGCTCGCCAGCAACCCTGCCATCCTTCACCGTAACGCCATCGTGGGTTACAACTTCATTGCAGGCCAGGGTTCCGACCAGGCTACGTTCATCATCAAGCTGAAGTCGTTTGAGGATCGCTCCGGCGGCATCACCGCCCGCATCAAGCGCGCCATCACGGATAAAGACCCAATGGCGCTGATTGTCAACCCTTACGAGCAAAACTCGGTGCTGGGCATGATATACAAGCAGACAGCCGCCATCAAGGACGCGCAGATCCTTGCATTCGGTCCTCCTATGATTTCCGGATTCTCAGTGCAGAACAGTGTGACGATGACCATGCAGGACAAGACCGGTGGCGACCTCAACAAGTTCTACAACATAACAAAGAGCTTCATCAACGAGCTGAACAAGCGTCCTGAGATTCAGCAGGCCATGACGTCGTACAACCCTAACTACCCACAGTACATGGTCGACGTGGACGTGGCAAAGACCAAGCAGGCCGGCATATCACCATCGGCCGTGCTCAGCGTGATGCAGGGTTATTATGGCGGCTTGTACGCATCCAACTTCAACGCTTACGGTAAACTCTACCGTGTGATGATCCAGGGCGACGTGGAGAGCCGCATGCGCCCCGACGGACTGAGCCGTATCTACGTGCGCACCGCTTCCGGCGAGATGTCACCCGTGAGCGAGTTCGTGAAGCTGCGCAAGGTCTACGGTCCTTCAAACATCGGACGTTTCAACCTCTTCACCTCTATCGACGTGAGCGTGTCGCCTAACACCGGCTACTCTAACGGTCAGGTGATGCAAGCCATCAAGGAAGTGTCTGCCGACATGCTGCCTCAGGGTTATGGCTACGAGTACTCAGGCTTGACCCGTTCGGAGGCTGAGTCGAGCAACTCAACATCGCTCATCTTCGTGCTCTGCTTCATCTTCGTCTACTTGATTCTGAGCGCGCAGTACGAGAGCTACATCTTGCCTTTGGCAGTGTTGCTGTCCATACCGTTCGGTCTTGCCGGAGCGTTCATCTTCACAAATATCTTCGGTCACTCCAACGATATCTACATGCAGATCTCGCTCATCATGCTTATCGGTCTGTTGGCCAAGAACGCCATCCTTATCGTGCAGTTCGCCCTTGAGCGCCGCGAGACGGGTATGGCCATCAAGTATTCCGCCATCCTTGGCGCCGCGGCCCGTCTGCGTCCTATCTTGATGACATCGTTGGCAATGGTCATCGGCTTGCTGCCTCTGATGTTCGCCTCAGGCGTGGGCAAGTCTGGTAACCAGACCCTTGGCGCCGCTGCCGTAGGCGGTATGTTCTTGGGAACCCTTATCCAGGTGTTCGTGGTGCCGGCATTGTTCTGCATCTTCCAGTACCTGCAGGAGAAGGTCAAGCCGATGAAGTTTGAGGATGAGTCCAACAAGGAGGTCGAGGCCGAGCTTAGCCAATATGCCCGCTCTGGAGCCGCTATAGAGTCAGAGATGGACGCCAAAGGAGACAGGAGCCTTCCCACAGGTTGGCACGACCAGTTTTTAGACAAAAAGGATTGAGAATAATAATGAAAAGATACAATTTCCTTATCATTGGTCTTGCAGCCGTGACTCTCACGGGCTGCAAGAGCCTTTACGGCAAGTATGAGCGGCCGGCTGTCAACACCTCCGGACTCATCCGCGATGCTGTCAACGATAACGACACCCTTGCCGTGACCGACACGACATCGTTCGCCAACATACCTTGGCGCTCAGTGTTCACTGACCCGCAGTTGCAGACACTCATCGAGAAGACGCTTGCCAACAACCCCGACCTGCTCAACGCCGCGTTGAACATCGACATGGCCGAGGCTCAGCTGAAGGTGGCCAAGTTGGCATTCCTGCCAGGCATCACCTTCACGCCGCAAGGCACGATATCCACATGGGACGGACAGAAGGCCAACAAGACCTACTCGCTTCCTGTCAACGCCAGTTGGGACGCCAACCTCTTTGGCAGCCTCACGGCGGCCAAGCGTTCGGTACAGGTCTCAATGCTGCAGATGAAAGACTATCAGGTGGCTGTGCAGACCAAGCTCATTGCCAACGTGGCTAACATGTACTATACCCTCCTCATGCTCGACAAGCAGCTCCAGATCGTCACCGACATGGAGAAGCTGACCAAGGACACATGGGACATCATGAAGGTTCAGTTGCAGACCGTCAGGGGCGTGAGGTCTACCGCCGTGCAGAGCGCGGAGAGCAATTACCTCTCGGTGCAGACGCAGAAGGAGGACATCAAGCGCCAGATTCGCGAGACAGAGAACAGCCTTTCATTGGTAATGGGCGAGCAGGCTCACGCCATATCAAGAAGCACGCTCGACGCCCAGAGCCTCCCCACCACATTCTCGACGGGAGTGGGCGTGCAGTTGCTTTCCAACCGCGCTGACGTTCACGCCAACGAGATGGCTTTGGCCAACTGCTTCTACAACATAGAGGTCGCTCGCTCGCGTTTCTATCCTTCGCTGACCATCAGCGCCTCCGGGGCATACACCAACAGCGGCGGCATGGGAATCACCAATCCTGGTAAGATTCTCCTCTCGGCCGTTGGTTCACTCACGCAGCCCATCTTCATGAAGGGACAGCTTCGCGCCGGATTGCGCGTGGCTGAGGATCAATACAAGCAGGCCCTCAACACATGGCAAAGCAGCGTGCTGTCGGCTGGTTCTGAAGTCAGCAACGCGCTCGTGCTCTACAATGCCTCCGACGCGAAGAGCAAGCTGGAGCAGAAGCGCATAGCCGTGCTGAAGAAGAACGTCGAGGACACGCGTAACCTCATGGCAAGCGCCGGGGCTACATATCTTGAGGTAATCACCGCACAGAGCAACCTGCTCAACGCGCAGCTCAACCAGGTGCAAGACGATTTCTCAAAGATGCAGGCAGTCGTGAACCTCTACTACGCTCTTGGCGGTGGTGCCAAATGATTGGCAGTTATGATTGATTAGTAATTAACGAAGCGACTATGAATCAGATAAGTGACAAGGCCGTGATTTCGCCTAAGGCGAAGATTGGCAACAACGTTAAGATATTCCCGTTCGTGTATATTGAGGACTACGTGGAGATTGGCGACAACTGCACCATCTTCCCATTCGTGAGCATTCTCAATGGCACCAAGATGGGAAAGGACAACAAGATCCACCAAGGCACGGTGATAGGTGCCTTCCCTCAGGACTTTGAGTTTCAGGGAGAGCGCAGCGAGGTCATCATTGGCGACAATAACACTATCCGTGAGAACGTCATTATCAACAGGGCGACCCATGAGGGCGGCAAGACCGTCATTGGCAATGGCAACTTCCTCATGGAGAGCGTTCATATCTCCCACGACACCGTGGTGGGCGATTTCAACGTCTTTGGTTATGGCACGAAGATCGCGGGCAACTGCGAAATAGGCAACGGAGCGATATTCAGCTCCTCTGTCATCGAGAACGCCGGTACACGTGTCGGCGACCTCGCCATGCTTCAGGCTGGCACACGTTTCTCCAACGACGTGCCGCCTTACGCTATCGTCGGAGGCAACCCGATAGCCTACACAGGGCCTAACAACACCCTCATGGAAACATGGCATATCGACGAGAAGGTGCGCAAGCACGTGGCCAACGCCTATCGTCTGCTTTTCCACGGAAAGAACAGCACGTTTGACGCCACGCTGCAGATACAGCAGCAGGTGCCCGACGGGAAAGAGGTGCAAAACATCGTCAATTTCCTCAAGGCTTCAAAGTGTGGAATAATCACAAAGGTGTAGTCTACACATTATATTTTAATAAACAAGGGGATATGCTTCGCGGCATATCCCCTTGTCTTATTTTTAACAAAACATAAATTCTTTGCCGCCAGTATGTAGTTTATCTATTATTAAGTATCTTTGCAGAATGATTATATCAGTTTCTTAATGGTAACTGGCAAAACAGCTTTATGAGAAAACTTAAAAAAGCCGTGCAATGGGCATGGCGCAAGATTAAAGCCTTTTGGCCTTGGTACAAGAACTTGTATAAGGGTAGGGCGTGGTACACGAAAACGCTTATCGCTTTCGTGTCGTTCTTAGCGTTTATCTTTATTTACCTTGGGGCGGTGGACATCAACTTCCTTTGGTTGTTTGGCAAGAGCCCTGGCTATTTCTCAGGCATCCTCAACCCTCCATCCAACCAGGCATCAGAAATCTACAGTGCCGATGGCAAGTTGATTGGCAAGTTCTTCAACGAGAACCGCACGCCCGTGGCGTATGACCAAGTGAACCCTTCTTTTTTCAAGGCGTTGGTCGATACCGAGGATGAGCGTTTCTATAGCCGTCCGCGTGGCATGGCCGTCGACGTGGTAGGACTTTTCGCGGTGGTCAAAGACGTAATCTTGCATCACGACGGACGTGGCGCTTCCACCATTTCGCAGCAATTGGCAAAGAACATGTTCCGCGTGCGTTCCCAGTATTCCACTGGCCTTCTTGGCAAGATTCCTGGCTTGAAGATTCTTATCGTCAAGAGCAAGGAGTGGATTATTGCCACCAAGCTGGAGACGGTCTACAACAAGCGTGACATCATAACGATGTATGCCAACACCGTGGATTTCGGTAATAACGCTTATGGCATAAAGACGGCCTCGCGCACTTATTTCGGAACCACTCCCGACAGTATTTCAACGCAAGACTGTGCCGTGTTGGTGGGAATGTTGAAAGCCACGTCAAAGTATAATCCCAAGACCAATCCGGAGAACAGCAAGCGCCGTCGCAATGTCGTCTTGGCAAACATGTTCCATCATGGCGACTTGAGCCGGGAAGATTGCGACTCTCTCCAGCAGCTTCCTATCACGTTGCACTTCAAGGTGGAGGAGAACTATGATGGTCAGGCATTATATTTCCGTGAGTATGTCGCCGACTATTTCAAGCAGAACTTCCGCGATGACGACGGCGACCCCAAATATGACCTTTACAGCGACGGCTTGAAGATATACACGACGCTCGACTCGCGTATGCAGAAATACGCGGAGAAGGCCGTGCACCAGCAGATGAAGCAGGTTCAGCAGAACTTCAACAACCATTGGAGCATTTATCGCAACCAATCGAAAAACTGGTTGAGACAGGCTCCGTGGCGTGACGAGAACGGCAACGAGATACCAGGGTTCATAGACCAGATAGCCCAGAGGCAACCGTTCTACAAGGCACTGCTTAACCGCTATCCCAACCAGCCTGACTCGGTAAACTATTATTATCGCAACTGGGTTCACCCTGTCAAGCTCTTCGATTATGACAAGGGCACCATCGTGAAAGACATGACCTCAGAGGATTCCATCAAGTACATGGTAACGTTCATGCACTGTGCCATGCTCGCGATGGAACCGCAGACAGGCGCGGTCAAGGCTTGGGTCGGAGACATCGACTTCAAGTCGTGGAAATATGACAAGGTGACGGCAGAGCGCCAGCCTGGTTCAACCTTCAAGCTTTTTGTCTATACTGAGGCCATGAACCAAGGGCTTACTCCTTGCGACAAGCGTCGTGACGAGTATATCTCAATGGACGTGTACGATAAGATTCAGAAGAAGGTGGTCACTTGGACGCCTACCAATGCCAATGGCTCTTTCTCAGGCGACTCAATACCATTGAAGAGCGCCTTCGCCAAGAGTATCAACTCCGTTGCCGTTCGTCTTGGGCAGGAGATGGGCATCAACCGCATCATAGCCACGGCTGAAAAGATGGGTATCAAGAGTCCGCTTGACGACACTCCGTCGTTGGCGCTTGGTTCCAGCGATGTGCAGTTGCTTGAGCTTACCAACGCTTATTGCACTGTCGCCAACAATGGCATGCACCATGACCCCGTGATTATCAGTAAGATAGTGGATAAGGACGGCAAGACGGTATACGAGAATAATACTGAGGCCGAACAGGTGATACCCTACAAGAGCGCGTTCCTGATGCAGCAGCTGCTTCTTGGTGGCACTCATGAGCCGGGCGGAACAAGCCAAAGCCTCTTGGCCGCGGAATATGCCGGTGGCGCGAGGAATACTGACTTCGGTGGAAAGACGGGAACGTCTAACAACCATTCCGACGCGTGGTTTGAGGGTGTCAGTCCTAACCTCGTGGTCGGCGCGTGGGTAGGCGGCGAATACCGCAGCATACACTTCCGCACTGGAGCTCTCGGTCAAGGCTCACGCACCGCGTTGCCAATCGTGGGATTGTTCTTGCATTACGTGATGGATGACCCCGCGTTCCAAAAGTATCATGGCAGGTTCAAAAAGCCGACTGCCGACGATGGCATCACGTCTGACATGTATGTCTGCCAGAGCTATCAGCCGAGGGTTGTACGCGACACGACGAGGGTTGACAGCTCGCGCGTAATAAGCGACCAAGAAGTGTTCTTGGACGAGAACGGCGAGCCCATTGAAAACCAGTCTTCCGAGGAAGGCAACCATTCGGCGGAATCCAAGTCTTCGAAAGCCAATGAGACGCAGAAGTCAAGCAAGAAGGACAAGTCGGAGAAGGAAATTAACTTCAACGACCTGTAGATGTCCTTTCAAGACATTATGTTGATATGATGCCATTGACGCTTCTGTAAAGGGTGAAGAAGGTAACGAGACTTATCAAGGCGCAAGGAAGGTGCAATTTGTTGGCACTTATGTCTCAGATGGTGGTGCGGCCAGCATCCCAGCCTACTCTTATGTGCATAATGGCACATTGCGACTTTCACCAAGAGTGAAATAGTGTTCGTGAAAGTAGGAGGTAAACACCTATGATTAGTGTTTACCTCCTACTCGATTTATCTTGCGATATCAGGCTTGGGCCTTTGTCATCTTGCGAACCTATTGCCTTTCCGCATCTCACGTCTCATCTTAATGGCCTCTGGAGAGTTGTTGCCAAACCTCGGCTTGCCAGGCTTCCCGTATTCGGGTCTCTGACGCGGCCCCTTGTCCATCCTTCTGTCAAACTCGGGTGGTGGAGGAGGTGCTGGGCGATTCTTGCGAGGGTACCTGTCGTAGATGTTGTAGACGTAGGCATTGTCGTGCCATCCGATAGGACGATAGAAGTAGCGGCACTTCTTGAACTTCTTCCACTGCTTTGCGCTGAGCAAGGCTTTCATTTTATTGTTACGATAGCGCCAGCCACGGGCGTTGATGTCGCGATAGCTGTTTATGCCGTCAAGGTAAGCGAGGTTAAGGCTCAGAATGTTGTCGCGCTGAAATTTGTTGAGACCTAACTCCACAACCATCTTGTTGGTGATAAAACGTGCCTCAGCCGTGATGTCCGTCAGTCTTTGGGCGTTCATTGTGTTTGTCATCACCAATGCTGCCACGATTGCCAATAATGTACGTTTCATAGTCGTAAGGTATTACAGGGTTATTTTACTCTTGTCTTCTAACACACTGCAAAGATAGGCGTTTAGAAGCAAAGAGACAGGGGAAAAAACATAAAGGAAAGTAGGTGTTCCCCTAATGTGATAAGGGAAAACCGCCCTTCGTCAACTTGATGAAACAATGCTCGTGCCGGGCTTGGCTTCACGAAGCGAAGCTTGTGACAGGCGTAAAAACGAAAAATCCCGCAAGTCGTTTGACCTGCGGGATTTTCGGGTGGGGGGTGGGACTCGAACCCACGACATTCAGAACCACAATCTGACGCTCTAACCAACTGAACTACGCCCACCATATTTGATAAGTGTGCTTCCTCTATGAAAGCGAGTGTAAAGTTACGGCTTCTTTTCCGTATCACCAAACGTTTTGGCGATTTTTTCCGCAAGAATGCAAAATCCAGACGTTTCGCTACCTTTATATTAGGGTTACACCGTAATCGCGTTGCCGTTACACCGTAATCGCATCGCCGTTGCACCGTAACGGCAAAACTTTTCGCCCGAAAACGCACCGACGGCGTTGTCGAGGCCTGTCATGGATTGTCCATATTGGTTGGTGCGGCCTCTAACCATCCATAGTCGCCCCTGTACTTTGGTTTGGAGGCTTGCCACTGCGGAAACGGTTGAATGGCGGTGTGTATAATCGGCGAAGCCGGCATCTTTATAATCTTTCAGATCCGTGTGGATAAAATGCCTACCCGCTTTTTTTCAGCACATTTTATGCTCAAAGAAAGCGGGTGGCAATAATCTCCCTTACGGTAGTTTGTTCTTAGAGGCTTTTCAGTTGCTTAATCACCTCTTCAGGATTGAGGCTCTTAAACACGTAGTTGCCGCTGACGAGAGCGTTGACACCGGCCTTGACCAATCGTGGCGCGGTCTCGTTGTTCACGCCTCCGTCCACTTCGATTATGGCCTTGGATTGGCTTTGGTCTATCAGTTTCACAAGACGACGCACCTTGTTGATGGTATTCTCAATGAACTTCTGTCCGCCGAATCCAGGATTTACGCTCATGAGCAACACCATGTCCACGTCTTCTATGATGTCTTCGAGCGCGCTCACTGGCGTAGCTGGGTTCAATGCCACGCCCGCTTTCATGCCGGCCTCATGTATTTGGCTGACCACGCGGTTCAGGTGCAATACGGCTTCTTGGTGTACCGTCATTATCGACACTCCAGCCTTTGCCGCCGTGTCTATGTATCTTTCCGGCTTCACGATCATGAAATGGGCGTCGAGCGGCTTCTTGCAAATGCCTTTTAACGCTTGTAAGACGGGGAAACCGAATGAGATGTTGGGTACAAACACTCCGTCCATAACGTCGCAGTGGAGCCAGTCGGCCTCGCTGCGGTTTATCATGTCGATGTCTGATTTCAGGTCGCAGAAATCAGCGGACAGCAATGATGGGGAAATTATAGTTTGTGTTTTTTCCATACTTTCAAGATAATGTGATGTTGTACGCGCAGAAGCTGTTGTTTTCTCGCTTTTTGATGGCATTGTATTGGCGTGCGAACTCACGTATGACATACAACGACAATTCAGAAGGCTGCTTGTCTTTTTTAAGTAGACGTTTTATCATGGGCAGTTATTATTGTTGATTGTTATAACTTAATAACGTCAATCATGATTATAATATTACATTCCTTGTAAAAAAAGTTTCCCCGACAATAAAAAAATTGCCGGGGAAACGAATGCTTATTCTATAAATGTTTTATGCGTGTGCCAGTCTTGGCGTGTGTTAAGCCTTAGTCTCTTCTTTTGTTGTTGTCGGGCTTTCTTCTTTGGCTGAGGCTTCTTTTGCTTCGCTCTTCTTGGTCTTGCTTGCCCTGGTGGTCTTCTTTGCCGTTTGGGTCTTCGTTATCTCCTTGGTCTCGTATTTCTTGCGGAGCTTTGTCACCGTCGCCTCCGATTTCTCCAGTCGGGCTTGCAGCCGTTCTATTTCCTTGTCCTTCATCTCAATCTCGTCGCCCTCGTTCTTGATGGTGGTCAGCAGAGAGTTGAGCTGGTCGTTGTCGATGTCAGATGGATAGAGCGCGTTGACCCTGTTGATGAAGTCGCCAAGGATGTTCATGTAGTTGGTGAAGGCGTCGAACGGACTGCTGTAAATGCCCCTGTCTATACCCACTTGCGAAGGCTTCGTGGACATGAACCTGAAGTTGTTGCTCGCCTGCAGGTAGTTGTAGTCCTGGTTTATCATTGGGTCGTTGGCTATCCTGACCCTGTCGGCAATGCCGTAGAGCTTGTTGAACGCCTCCCTCTGCATGTCGTTGCCGAGCCAGCTGCTCACGTCGCGCTCCTCGTCGACCCACGACAGGGTGTCGGGCACGTTGAGGTCGCCCACGCTGTTGAAGTTGTCGCACACTTCCGATGGCGTTGAGAACGTGATGCCTTGCTGCTTGGCGAATCGTGGCAGCGCGTGGATGAACTCGAGGATGTTTGACGACAGCGGTTGCGCTATTCCCAGTGCCGACAACTCCATGAAGATGTTTACGACCTTCTCCGGTTCTGGCAGTTGCGCGATCTTCGCTATATACTGGTCGGCGAAGAGCGGGTAGCCTTCCCAATCCTTGTTGTTGAATCGCAGGCTGATGTCGTCGCTCAAGTTGACGTCGCGCAGCAGCAGTTTCAGTTTCGGCGTGAGCGCGCAGTTGTAGACATAGTGCGGCGACTTCCATCCCAGCACGTGCTTGGCGCCTTCTGTCAGCATGCCCTTGAAGCCCATCTCGCTGGCCTGGAGGCCAATGTCGTCGCTGTAGATGAGCGACGAGTTGCGTAGCACGGTTGGTCGCTTGCCGAAGTATTCCACCATCTTGTCGCATTGGTTCTTCACGTTCAGTGCGAACATGGTGTTGTCTTTCAATGCCGACAGGCCGTGGGCGTAAGGCTCCGCGAGAAATTCCACGCAGCCCGTCTTGTTAAGCTCCACGAGCTTGTCGAGCACCTCAGGCGCGTATTGCTCCAGTTGCTCCATGCCGACGCCGGAGAGCGAGAACGCCACGCGGAAATACTTTCCGTTCTCCTTTATCATCTCGCCGATGGTGTTGAGCGCGGGTATGTATGAGCGCTCGGCTATGTCCCTTATGGTGCGCTCGTTCTCGTAGTCGTCGTAATAGTAGTGGTCGGTGCCAATGTCGAAGAAGCGGTACCGTTTCAAGTGTACTATTTGGTGTATCTCGAAGTATAAACAAATTGTTTTCATGGTCGTTTATGGTTTTTCTGTCTGTTTTTCCTGTTATGTCTCTCGGCTCAAATCCAATGGAGCGTTCTCAGGTATAGTTCCCTGATCCATCGTCCCACCTTCTCCCAGGTGATTTGCGCCACTTCCTCCTGGCCTTTCTGTTGCAGGTAGTTGAACAGTCCCTCGTTGTGGCAAATGCTGTATATGGCGTCTGCCATGGCGTTGATGTCCCAATAGTCTATTTTGATACAGTTTGTCAGTATTTCTCCGCAACCGCTTGTCTTTGAGATGATTGTCGGCGTGCCGCATTGCATGGCCTCGAGTGGCGAGATGCCAAACGGCTCGCTCACCGACGGCATGACGTACACGTCAGAGTTTTTTAGGCATTCGTAGACTTGCTTGCCCCTCATGAAGCCCGGGAAGTGGAACCTGTCGGCGATGCCGCGCTCCGCCGCGAGGTAAATCATGGCGTCCATCATGTCGCCCGATCCTGCCATGCAGAAGCGAATGTTGTTGGTTCGGTGCAGCACCATGTTGGCGGCCTCCACGAAATATTCCGGGCCTTTCTGCATGGTGATGCGTCCCAGGAACGTGACGACCTTCTCCTTGCCCCTGTGGTCGGGCCGCGGTATGGCTTGGTTCTCAGGGCTTAACGGGTACACGGCGTTGTGCACCGTGAACACCTTCCTTGGGTCTTGGTGATAATGGTTTATCACGGTTTGCCTCGTCAGTTCCGACACGCACATTATGCAGTCGGCATGGTCCATTCCGTCTTTCTCTATGCCGTAGACGGTAGGGTTGACGTGTCCGCGCGAGCGGTCCCAGTCGGTGGCGTGGACGTGTATGCACAGTGGCTTTCCGCTGATTTGCTTGGCGTAGATGCCGGCGGGGTAGGTGAGCCAGTCGTGAGCGTGAATGATGTCGAACTCCTCGGCGCGCGCCACCTGTCCCGCTATGATGCTGTAGTTGTTTATCTCCTCGTTAAGGTTGCTTGGGTATCCGCCGGCAAACTCCATGCACCCCAAGTCGTTGACGTGCATATAGCCGAAGTCGGCATATATGTGGTCGCGGAACCGGTAATACTCATCAGGGTCCATCAGGTTGCCGATGCGTTGCTTCACGTAGTCGCGGTCAACGTTCTTGTACACTATTGGCACGCAGTTCATTGCCACGATACGCGCGTAGGTGTGGTCTTCATCGCCAAAAGGCCGTGGCAGGCAAAGCGTTATCTCCACGTCGCCTTGGGCGTGCAGTCCTTCGGAAATGCCGAAGTTGGCGGTGGCCAGTCCACCGAATACATGAGGAGGATACTCCCATCCAAACATTAAAACTTTCATATGTCGCCCCTCCTATTTGTTTTCATTGATATCCTCAAGTAGTTCCGTGGCGCGCAATATCCCGGCCACGTTAGCCGCGAACGACACGGCTCCCCTGCCCCTGAATGGCGGGTTGCCGTCGAAGAGCTCAGGCAGCGTGCCCACGCAGTGGTTGAACATCTCGTCCTCGAATCCCACCATCTGGCGGTGTATGAAGCTCAGGCGCGAGCGCTTGAAGAGCTTCAGGCAGGCGCTGAGGTAGAAACCCTCGAGCCAGGGCCATGCGGTGCCTTGATGATAAGCGTAGTCGCGTTGCGCCTGCGCGCCGACATACATGGGGGTGTATCCCGTGCTCTTTGGCGACAGCGAGCGCAGGCCTTTCGGCGTGAGCAGCTCGCGCGTGCAGTAGTCGAAGACGGTCTTCTGTTGTTGCGGGGTCAGTGGCGAGTTGTCGAGAGCCACGGCGAAAATCATGTTCGGGCGAACGCTCCAGTCGGGCTTGTCGCCGTCAACGAAGTCGTAGAGATAGCCATACTCGTTGACGAAGGTGTCAACAAACGAGGCCTTGCAACGCTCGGCCAGCTCGTGCAGCCTCTCTGCGGCGGCATTGTCGCCAAGCTCCTTGGCAATGTCTTCGGCGAATACGAGGTCGTTGTACCACAAGGCGTTGAACTCTACTATGTATCCCGTGCGCGGCACCACTGGCAGTCCGTTCACCGTGGAGTTCATCCACGTCATGGCCTTCTTCTTGCCATCCGTCTTCAGCAGGCCGTTGGTGTCGAGCACGAGGTAAGGGTGCTTGTTGCTTATTATATAATGTATAAGGTCGTGCACGAGCTTGCCGTATCTCTTTGCGCAAAGCGTCAGCCCCAGCTTGTTGGAATATTGCTGCGCGGCCCTGATGGCCCACAGCGGCACGTCGGGCTGCTCCACCTCTGCCAAGAGACCGGTCTGCTCCTTGCCTTCCATGAAGTCGTAGAGCTGCTTCGTGGCGGTGTCCATGGCGTCCTCGAAATAGTCAACCTCGTCTATCGACAATGCCAAGCCCGGCAGCGAGATGAACGTGTCTCTCGCGCGGCATTTGAACCACGGATAGCCGGCCAGGATATATCGTTTGCCATCCTTGTCGTGCACGTGGAACTGGTGAGCCGCGTTTATGAGGCAGTGAATGAAGTTGTCGCGAGGCGTGCGCTCGTCGGCTTCCTTGTCGAAGAGGGCCTTCAGGCCTCTCGGTTTCGACTCCGACGTGGACGCGGCGAAGACGATGCTCTCGCCCTTCTTGATGGGTATGGAGAAATAGCCTGGCACATACAGGTCTTCCGTCGACGAATAGCCGCGCTCTTGCTCTTTTTGGTATTCAAGGTCGCGATACCAGTTGGGGTCGTACACGAACTTGGGCTTCTTCGAGAATTGCATGTAGAGGTAAGGGTAACCGTCGTACATCCTGGTGCGTATGCCGTTGCTCACCTCCTCGTAGTCGCGGCTCGCCCTTGAGTTCTCGTGCGTGAACTGTCTCACGCTGCGGAAGGCGAGGAAAGGCTGAAACTGCAGCGTGGTCTCCGAGTGGGCGTCGACGAGAGTGTAGCGTATGAGCACGCGGTCCTCGTAGTGCTGGAACACCACCTCTTTTTTCAATATCACGCCGCCAACCCTGTATATGGTCGTCGGAATCTTGTCGCAATCGAAGTCGAAGATGTATTTATGGCCGTTTGGGCTGAACGTGCCGCTATGGTATTTGTGCAGGCCAAGGTTGAAGGCCGCGCCATGCTGTATGACCGAGCAGTCGAGTGATGAAAGAAGCACATGATTGTCGTGGTCAAGCTCAGGAACAGGCACGACCAATAGGCCGTGATACTTTCTCGTGTTGCAGTCTACGACCGTAGAGCAGGAGTAAGCACCTGACCGGTTAGTTCTCAGAATCTCTTTTTGCAAAGATTCTTGAAGGTTTATCATCTGTGCCCTTTCAAATTTGAGATAACTCATAGTAACAAAGGCATTTTAAGGTTTGTATATCAGATTTAGGAAGACAGTTGCTTTGGAGCTTCCTTTATTGAATCCAAATTTAGTGTTTTTTTTCTTATTAGTAAAAGGTTTGCACAGACAAATTGGCTGTTTTATGTTTTTTTAAGGTTGTGCGCGTGCAAGGCGCAGCAGCCGTATGGTCTCCTTCACCTTTTCTTCCATCGACAGCGCGGCGTCTATCCAGTGGATGGTGGCTCCACGACGCTCCATGCCCCTGAACCACGTCATTTGTCGCTTGGCAAACTGGTGGATGGCTATCTCCAGTTGGTGGAACATCTCCTCGTAGGTCAGTTTGCCAATCACGTATTCCGTCACATATTTATATTCCAGGCCATAGTATATCAAGTCGTCGGCCTTCACGCCCTTGTCGAGAATGCCGCGTATCTCTTCCACCATGCCGTTGTCCAATCGTTTCCTTAGCCTGCTGGTAATCTTCTCGCGCCGTGCGACGCGGTCTATCCCCACGCCCACTATCACGCTGTCTATGGCGGGGAAGTCCCTGTTGTCGGTGGGGTGGTCAAGGTTGTAGGTCTCAATCTCTATTGCGCGTATGGCCCGTTGGCACGAGTCAACGTCCGTGGTGTTGTGCATGTTGCTTCCAGTCTTGGCTTTAAGTTGCCTTAGCATGTGGGTCAGCTCGTCCAGGCTTTTCCCTTCGAGTGCCTTGCGCAGTTCCGGGTTTTGCGGCACGGGCGACAGGTGGTAGCCCTTGAGCACGCTCTCGATATACAGCCCCGTGCCTCCGCAGAGAATGGGCTGCGCCCCACGGCTCTGAATGTCGTGGTAAGCCTTCAAGAAGTCCTCTTGGTATTGGAAGAGGTTGTATTTCGTGCCTGCCTCGCGGATGTCGATGAGATGATATGGAATCTGCTTGCCGTCAACCACGTAGTCGTCGAGGTCTTTTCCCGTGCCAATGTCCATGCCGCGGTAAACCTGTCGCGAGTCGGCTGAGATTATCTCTCCGCCAATCTCGCGAGCCACGTGTGCCGCGAGGTCGGTCTTGCCCGAGGCCGTTGGGCCAAGTATGGTCAGAAGTGTTTTCATGCTTAATGGTTCGTTATGATATTAGTGTAGGCAGTGCCGAGCCTTTCGGTGATTCAACAAGCCAATGCAAATTTACTCAAACTTTTCGTAAAGAGCCGTCTTGGCGCCGTGAAATTCAAGCTAAAATGTATGGTTGTGCTTTGCAGGTGCGGGTAAGGATGGATCTGACTGCATCGCGTGCACTGCACAATCTCTTGTAAAGTGATATAAACAAAAAAGACGTAATGCTTTGTGTGCATTACGTCGTCGTAGTTGCGGAGGCAGGATTCGAACGTGCGACCTCCAGGTTATGAGCCTGGCGAGCTACCAACTGCTCCACTCCGCGATGTTTAACCTTTGTTGCTTATCCATTTCTGAATTGCGAGTGCAAAGGTACTGCGATTTTTTGAAAGTGCAAAACAATTCGGGGGAAAATATTCAAAAATCTGGCATTATTGACGTAGGTCAAGTATTTGCCGTGATTATGCATCTGTTCCGTTACGTATGTCATTACCCACACGAATCATAAAGATAGACATGTCGCAAGCGCCACGTCTCAGCGCAGCCTTGCGCCTGACGTGTCGTAGGTGTGGTCCTTGGTTTATATGTGTATCAATTAGTTTGACTTTGCGGCCGTGTGTAGCTTGTAAAATATTATTGCCAAAATTTAACACTTGGAAACAAGGGCAAATAGAGCGGAAAAAAGGCTTCGAGGTGCCCCTTCGCAGCATCGTCGACTGGTTTTTTGCCAAAAATCATTGCCGTTACGGTGCAATCGCGTCGCCGTTACACCGTAATCGCAACGCGATTGCACCGTAACGGCATCGCGATTACACCGTAACGGCGACGCGATTGCACTGTAACGGCAATGCGAAATCAGCGCATTGGCAACGCCTAAAAACCTCGAAACTTGCAAATCTTTGATAATCAACGAATTGCGAAAACGACCCATAATCGCTTCGTTTTCAACCAAGAGACAGCTCGGTTGAAAAAAATCGATTCTCAGACGACCATTTGTTGAATATTATTACCCGATTTAATCGGTATGATTTGCGGGGGCCGGCTCAAGCCCGCCCCCGCAAAGAAAATAATGCGTTTCTCATGCAATAATGCGCAATGTTTGCACGTTATGATATATAAGTATAATAACGCATAAAAAATATCACACAATGAAAACAAGCCTTTATCCTTTTCTTTTCGCCCCCAATCTTCATGAGACCATTTGGGGTGGTGACCGTCTTTGCCCATTCAAGGGGCTGACCCCACACGAGAACCCCGTGGGCGAGAGCTGGGAGGTCAGCGCAGTGCCGTCAAGTCCCGACACGATAAGCAATGGCGCGGAAAAAGGCAAGGATCTCATCTCTGTCATATCTTCCGACCCCGAGGCCATACTCGGCAAGGCCGTCAGCGAGCAGTATGGCGGCAAGATGCCATTGCTCGTGAAGTTTATCGATGCCAAGAGAGACCTCAGCATCCAGGTGCACCCCAACGACGAGATGGCAAAGCGCGTGCACAACAAGATGGGCAAGACCGAGATGTGGTACGTGCTCGACGCCAAGCCCGGCAGCTATCTCTATTGCGGTTTCAAGACGAAAATCTCGAAAGAGGAGTATAAGCAGCGCATTGCCGACGGCACCATCACCGACGTGCTGGCACGCCATGAGGTGAAGGCCGGCGACGTGTTCTACATTCCGGCAGGCAGGGTTCACGCCATCTGCAGCGGCATCATGCTCGCCGAGATTCAGCAGTCGTCCGACGTCACTTACCGCATCTACGACTACAACCGCCCCGGACTCGACGGCAAGCCACGCGAGCTTCACACCGAGCTGGCTGCCGAGGCACTCGACTTCAACGTGGCCGACTCTTACAGCTCTGAATACAAGCACGAGGCCAACACGCCAAACGTCATCCTTGACACCAAGTATTTCTGCGTCAGGGTGAGCGACCTCGACAAGCCTCACCACTATGCCATGAAGGGCTTCGACAGTTTCGTGGTCTGCATGTGCCTGAAGGGCGACTGCAAGATAAAGGTCAACGAGACCGGCGACGAGCTGGTGCTCAAGGAGGGTTACAGCTGCCTTATTCCGGCTGCCATCGCCGACTACGACATCATGCCCGTGGGCGAGAAGACGCAAGTGCTGGATGCCTTCATCGACAACAACATCAAGTGAATAGCGGCGCGTAGCCCTTGTTGAGTTTTTCACAAAACGCACGCACCTTAAATATCGACATCGGCTTCACGGCGCAAGGGCTTTGCCTCTACACCGTGAAGCCGATGCCATTCCGTAGTAACCGCGTCGCAATTCATGCATGAAGCCGACACGATAAGTAAACCGTTTATAATTAAGGAAATATGAATTTCAAGGAATTAGCCGAAAAACGATTCTCGGCTCGTAAGTACACCGACGAGCCTGTCAGCAAGGCAGACATCGACTACATAATGGAATGCACGCGTTTGGCGCCGTCGGCCCATAACCTGCAGCCGTGGAAGTTTTTGCTTCTCACCTCGGAAGAGGCGAAGCGGAAGATAAGGCAATGCTATGACCGGCGCTGGTTCACCACGGCGCCAATGTATGTGCTGGCCATGAAAGACACGGCTGGCTGCTGGGTGCGTCCCGACGACGGCAAGGCCCACGGCGACATAGACCTTGGCATAGCCGTTGAGCATCTCGCTCTTGCCGCCGCCGACCGCGGTCTCGGCACGTGCTGGGTGGCCAACTACGACGTCGAGGCCGTCAGGCGCCTGTTTCCGGTGGAAGGCTATGAGGCCGTGGCCATAATGCCCGTGGGCCATGTGGCCGCCGATTGCCCTTGCCCGAAGAAGACGCGCAAGGACATGACGGAGATAGCGGAGCAGCTCTAAAGGCGTTTCAGCCACTTCCTTACCGGCTCGTCGCGCGCGCCTTTCTCATCCTTATTTCACTATTACCTCGTCGACAAACAGCCAGCCCTTGCGTGGCGAGCGCTTGGCTTGGATGTGGAGGAAACGAGTGGTTTGCTTCTTGCTCAACGTGTAGTCGCAAATGGAGTAGGGCAGGTCCTTAGGACTGGCGGCGCAAGGCACACCGTTCACCGTGACTTGCTCGGGGAAGAAAATCTCAGGCCCCGTGAGCTGCATGAAGTTCATGCTCACGCCATGCACGGTGCGCTCCTTGCCGAGGTCGATGGTGATGTCGAGGTCGCAGCAGAATCCCTGCCAGCGGTTGTCGTTGTTGTTCCACGTGCCTTGCAATCCGTCGACGAGGGCGTTGTCGCCGCCCGCCTTGTACACGTCGCTGTAACGGCAATCGCCGTTGAACTTGACCTTGCCGCCAATGGCCAAGTGCTTCACCTTCTTGAAATATTCCGGACGCTCGCCAATCTCTTTCCGCAGGTCAAAGGCGTTGACGCCGGCCTTTCGCAAGCTGTCGGTGACATGTGTCGCCCATCGGTGGAAATCCTTGTATGAGCGCGTGCGGCCAAGGCCAATCTCGCCCATGGCCAGGGCGCGCGGCCACAGCTGATACTGCAGCAGGCTCACCGTGGGCACATACTCGGTGAACAGTGTGACCTGCGCTCCGAGCAGCTTGTCGCGGAACGGCGCTATCTCCTTGCCGAAATCCCAGATGTGCTTCAGCGGCCTGTAGCCGCCCATCGTCTCGGGTTGAGTGGCAGGCGCGTCCTGATAGCTGTCGAGATAGCACCACGAGCCGGGACACATCACTACCTGATGTCCCAGCGAGAGGGCTTTCTTGCCAATGTCGGCATTGCGCCAAACCATGATGACGATGCTGCTGTCGGCCTCGGAGTCGGAGAGTGCCTCGTCCCACACCACCATCTTGCGGCCAAGGCCGCGCACGATGCTGTTCATGCGGCGTATGGCACCGGCATATTGCTCCTTTTGCGTCGCCGTCTCGTCGCCACCGCAATGTATGTATTTCGACGGGAAGACCTCGGCCACCTCTTTCAATATCGTCTCCATGAACTTGTAGGTCTCTTCCTTTGATACGTTCATCTCGGCGTGGTTGAACGCCACTTCGGGATACGCGGCGCACACCTCCTCGCTGTGGCCTGGGAACTCTATCTCCGGCACTATGGTTATGCCTTTGGCCTGGGCGTATTTCACCAGGCCCTTCAGCTCATCCTGCGTATAATAGCCGCCAAAGCCACTCTTGCTGTCGCTGTAGGCACGCACGTAGCTCAGGTCCTGGCCATCCTGCTTTTCAGGCTTGTTCCACCATTCTTTCCATGTCTGCCTGGTGCGCCAAGCGCCCACCTCGGTGAGTCGTGGATAGGCTTTTATCTCCATGCGCCATCCGGCCGCGTCGGTCAGGTGGAGGTGGAGCGTGTTGAGACCGTAATGGCTCATGATGTCAACCTCGCGATACAGTTCGTCGAGAGGCACGAAATGGCGGCTCACGTCGATCATCATTCCGCGCCATGGCAGCGGCTTGGTTTGACTGGGTTGGGAAAAAGACAAAAGCGAAGCGCAGAGCGCGCAAAGGGATATTAAAAAACGTCTCATATAAGTTTTGCTAAAATTTTAAGCAAAGGTAGCTAAAATAATAGAATATGTTTGTCGTTTCGATGTTTTATTTGTAGTTTTGGCGTTAAAACTATAAATCCGTATCAACTTATGAAAAGAACACTGTCTACTATCGCCCTTTTCCTGTCATTTCTCGGAGTGATGGCGCAAGGTTATGTCCCGACTAAGGAAAACCTCGCCGAGAGGGAAAACTTCCGCGCGGCCAAGTTTGGCGTCTTCCTTCACTGGGGCATCTACAGCACGTTTGCCCAAGGCGAGTGGTATTTGCAAAACGCCGTGCCCGACCGCATGGAGTATGCCAAGGCCGCCGACGCCTTCTATCCGCATCGCTTCAACGCCCATGAGTGGGTGAAAGCCATCAAGGACGCTGGCGCGAAGTATGTCTGCTTCACCACGCGCCACCACGACGGCTTCTCGATGTGGGACACCCGGCAGAGCGATTACAACATCGTGAAGGCTACGCCATTCAAGCGCGACATCGTGAAGGAACTGGCCGACGCCTGCCACGACGAGGGCATAAGGCTACACCTCTATTACAGCCATATCGACTGGATGCGCCAAGATTATCCCATGGGCCGCACGGGCAGGCATTGCGGCAAGGACAGCACCAAGAGCGACTGGCCACATTATTTCAACTTCATGAACGTCCAACTCACCGAACTGCTGACACGTTACGGCAAGATTGGCGCGATATGGTTTGACGGTTGGTGGGATCACGACCAAGACTCAGTTCCCTTCGACTGGCACCTGCCCGAGCAATATGCCCTTATCCATAAGTTGCAGCCAGCGTGTCTCATTGGCAACAACCACCACATGAAGCCATTTGACGGTGAGGACATACAGATTTTCGAGCGTGACCTGCCCGGAGAGAACACCGCGGGCTTCGTGGACAAGGCCGCGCAGATAAGCCACTTGCCGCTGGAGACCTGCCAGACCATGAACGGCATGTGGGGATATAAGGTCGTGGACCAGAACTACAAGTCGGCGGCGGAGCTTATCCGCTTGCTCGTCAACACGTCGGGCAAGGGCGCGAACCTGCTGCTCAACATCGGGCCACAGCCCAACGGCGAACTCCCGGCGTTGGCTCTCGACAGGTTGAGGGAGATAGGCAAGTGGATGCGCGTGTATGGCGAGACGCTCTATGGCAGCGAGGCCGGCCCGGTGAAGCCATGCGAGTGGGGCGCGACGACCGAGAAGGACGGCAAGGTGTATGTGCACGTCTGCCCAGCCGAGGGAACGAAAGCCCCAAGCGACATCACGATACCGATGGCTAAGAAACCAAAAGAAGTCACCGACTTCCAGACAGGAAAGAAGGTGACTTATACATATAAGAACAAGCAGCTGAGAATTGCCGTGCCTGCGACGTTGGCCGCTCCCGACAATGTCATTGTGGTCAGGAGATAGCCTCTTTCACCAGCCTTATCTTTTCCGCGTCAGACACGAGACCCGTGCGCAGGGAGCCATGAATCTCCGTGGCTCCCGTCGCCTTCAATATGGTGCTCGCGTTATGGGTGTTCACGCCCGCGCCACACAATATGCCAAGCTCGTGGCCCGACTTTGCTGATATTTCCCTCGCCTTCTCCACAAGCTGTCTCAGCAAGGGTATGCCTTGCTCCGCGGTGGCCTGTTGCCCGGAGGTGAGTATGCGGTTGCATCCCAATCGCGCTATCTGCCCTATCGCCTCGATGGGGTCGTCGCAGACGTCGAAGGCGCGATGGAACGTCACGTTGCGACGTTGGTCGCCTACGGCTTGCCTCACCGCGTCGATCCATTTGCGGCAAGCGGCGGTGTCGATGTCGCCACCGGGCGTGAGCGCGCCAACGACAACGCCATCGGCACCCTCGGCGATGGCCATGCCTATCTCGTCGGCCATCTTCTTGACCTCGGTATCGTCGTAAACGAAATCTCCCTCGCGAGAGCGAATGAGAACGTGAACCAACAATCCGGCGGGGTGACAGAGGCCGACGGCCTCGCCAATCATCTCGCGGCTTGGCGTGAGCCCGTCGAGCTCAAGGTCGCGGCACAGCTCCACGCGGTCGGCGCCACCCTCAATGGCGGCTCTTACGCTTGCGATATTTCCGCAGCAAACTTCCAATTTCATATTTCCGAAACATAAAAATTAAAGCCCCTTGGCTTCCATGTCGGGAAGTCAAGGGGCTGACGTTATCTCATTTGTTATTGCGCGCTCTGAACCGACGTGGCGCTCGCGTTCTTCTCACTGTCGTCGAGCTGCAAGTCGCTTTTCACGCTTCGTGAGCTTGTGCGGAAGAATACGGGCACGGTCGTGGTCTGGCCGGCCTTCAGCGTGAACATCACGCTGTGGGTGAGCACGTCGCCCCCCTTGAGGCGCGTGCCGGTGTTGAGCAGGTAGTCGCCGGCGGGGAGGTTGAGGCCCTTGCGGAACTTCTCCGTCACGGTCGGGTCGTCGTCGGCATAGTCGAGCGACGTGGGTCGGCCATCGACCATCTTCGAGATGGTGTAGCCGTGATAGTACATCACGTCAGCCGGCACCTCGAGCTTCAGCGTGCCTTGCGCTTGCCGTGGTTTGGCCGATTGCTTGTCGCTGAGCTGCAACCAAGCGTCGCCGTCGGCAACCATCGCCTTGCCCAGAGGGTCGAGCTTGGCTTTCATGCCAAGGGCGCGCGCCCCGGCCACGGTGAAGAGCTCACGGCTGCGGTCGTCGCACTTGCGGTTGTTGTAAACACCGACAGCCGACACGAAGAGTTGCTTCGGGTTGTTGGAGTTGTCCACCTTGATATTGCTTTCCACCCATGCTATCCACTCCTTTGCCGTAAGCTTCGGCAAGCGTTTCTGCAAGAAGGCCACGTAAGGCCTGAGGTGCTCGGTGGAGATGCGTATGCCCCCACTACGCAAGGCGTCGTCGCTGAGCAGGCAAGCGTCGTGCAAGACGTCGATCGTAACGTCCCTGAGGTCCTTCTCGCTAAGGCCCTGAATCACGAGGTTGGTCTTAGGGTTCTTCTCCTTTAAGAACTTATCCATGACCTTCCAGTTGCTTCGCGCTTTCTTCAGGATGTCGTTGTCGCCCTGATAGAACGTCTTTTTCTGGTAAGCGGTGCGAATCCTGTCTTCCTTGGCCAATCGGCGACCGTTCTCGCTCACGGTGTCTACGACGCTGCGGTCAGGCTCTTCGAGCACTGTTGTGGGAACGTGCAAGTCGTATTCGTCGACCCATGCGCTTCCGGCCTTGTGGCAAGGTGTTATGGCAATCTCGGTGGAGTAGGCGTCAGCCTTCTTCACGCCATACTTGTCGTTAGCGCTGACCCACACCTGCAAGTCGCCATAACCGGTCGTGAACGTGGCATAACCGTCGGCGTCGCTCTTGGTGGTGAAGATTGGATAAAACTCAGAGTAGTTGTAGACGCGGAAGTCGACCGTGGCGCCTTGTATGGCCTTGCCCTCTTCGTCTACGACCCTCACCTTCAAGGTCTTTGTCGGGGCGTAGGTGTCTGTTGTGGCTATTTGGTTGCCCTCGTAGTCGAAGGCGCGTATGAGCATGGCGCGGCTTGCTGCCCAGTTGAACCATCCCTTGTCCAAGGTGGCCTCTGGCTCGCAAGCGCCCATGAAGCGCCAACGGCCGTCGACCCATACCTCGACCCAAGCGTGGTTGTCGTCGGTGTGCGCCCAACGGGGGCAGTAGACTTGGCGGGCCGGTATGCCGACGGCGCGAAGGGCTGCCACGGTGAAGGTGCTCTCCTCTCCGCAGCGGCCAATGCTGTTGCGCATCGTGGCCAGGGGCGACGACGTGCGGCCGTCGCTCGGACGATAGCTTGCCTTCTCGTGGCACCAGTGGTTCACCTCCAGTGCGGCTTGCTCCATGGTGAGACCCTTGAGGCGTGGAGCCAGCTCCTTGTAGATGACCTCGCGCGAATTGTCCAATGCCTCATTGTTTACGCGGACGGGAAGGACGAAGTTCTCAAACTCCCATTTGGGCACCTTCTTACCCCACGGCATGTCGGCGCGTGCCTTCAGCGCCATGCGCACCTGCTTCTGCCAGTAGGCTTTGGGATAGTCCACGCGGTCGGGCGTGGACATGCTCTTGTAGAGAAAGGAAAGGCTCTCAGTCTCGGTCTGCGCCAAGGTCGTAGCGCTCATCGCCACCAGTAGGCAGGCGGATATAAATAATCGTTTCATATTGTTTTGTGAGTTATTTTTCCAAAGTTACGATGAAATCGCGAATACGCCAAACAATTAAAACAATTTATTATTGTCGGCCTGTGTTGCACGCTCGAATAATCAATGAGCCGCGGTGGCTATTATATATATAATGTGTAAAAGTGCCGTGACAGCCTAAGCGTAGCTGTGCATGCCGTTCAAGAAATAGTTTACGCCGAAGTAGGTCATCACTATGCTCAGGAAGGCGAAGGTGAGATAGACATGGTAGGCCAGAGGCTTGCGAAACGCGGGCAGGGTCTGGGTGTGCACCACCACGGCATAAATCATGAACGTGATAAGCGCCCATGTCTCCTTGCTGTCCCAGCTCCAGTAGTTGCCCCAACTCACGTTTGCCCAGATGGCTCCGATGAATATACCGAGGCCCATTGTCGTGAGAGCCGGATAGAGGAACACGCGGCTCAAAGCCTGCAGCTCCTCGGCATGAGAGCGCATGAAGATGCCCATGAGACCGCAGATGAAGGTGAGCGACAAAAGCGCGTAGCTCATCATGATGACACTCACGTGGACGCTCAGCAGCGGACTGTTCAGCACCGGCATCATCTGCCCGATGGCAGGGTCCATCTGGTTGATGTGGCTCACCAAGAGGAAGAAGCCGGAGAGGAGGAAGCCGAAGACCATGACCATGCGAACCTTGAACTGCAAGGCTATGCTGATGAGCATGACAAACCACGCCACTGTCAACATGGTCTCATAACCATTCGACATGGGCACGTTGCCGCTTACGACCCATCTCAATGCCATGCCAAAGGTCAGAGCGAGAAACGAGACTATCAGCAATGCGGGCAACAAGTAGTTGAGAAGCTTGACTTCCCTTTTCCGCGTCATGCGGTAGATGGTATGGAAAAGGGCGATGAATCCCAACGTGAGGTTCACCATGAACAGGATGGTGGCGAAAGGAAAGGCGTTGATGATGCGCTCGGCCTTGTATTGCGCGGCGGAGGGCAAGGAGGTTCCGCCACTTATGGCCTGATATTTCCGCATCTTGTCGAAGTAGACATTCACACGATCGAAGCGTCCCGCTTTCACGTCCTCATTGAGCAAAGAGAAAACGTTCTTTATATAAAGCGAGTGCTGATACTCTACGGCGCGTGGCAGATTGTCTACCGGCGAGAACCATGTTGTCGTGCCCGCCTTGATGAAAGGATGGTCTTTCGACGCTTTCACGTTCTTGGTGAATGTATAGGGCAAGACCTTCAGTGAGATGCCTTGACGCAGTTCCATGATGATCTGAATCTTGCCGTCGATGTCGGCAGCCTGCTGGTGAAACTTGTCTTGCTGGCCGTTGTAGTATTCCTGCACGAACTGTCCGATGGTATAGCCACCCACGTCGTGGTTGAAGAAGCTGTTTAATGAAGCATAGTCGGGTAAGTTGATTGTCGACTTCAGCTCTCCGCCCTTTATTTTGATGAAAGGCTCGGCAGCCCAAACGTTGCCATAGAACACCCAGCCGGAGAGCACTTGCTCTGCCGTCAGGCCATGATAGCTTCGCGCGCCATAAATCTTCTTGCAGAAGTCGAGGGCGAAGGTCTGAACTGGACAGATGCGGTCGTTGTAGAGAATGTATATCTTGCCAAACTTCTCAGCGGTCTCCTTGGGAAGCACGGCGTTCTGGATATTATCCATGACGGAATCGGCCCGCGCGGTCTGTACATTTCCAAGGCAGAGGATGAAGGTTATCATCAAGGCCCCATTCCTTAGCAGCGGGCTCTTCAAGATTTTGCGGTAGCCCCCCTTGGGGTCTATGAGCATCCAAATGATGGAGAAGAACAGTAGCGCGTAACCAGTGTAAGTGACAGGTATGCCGTAGGGGTCGGCGTTGATGGCGAGTATGCTGCCCTTGCCATCCTCGTCGTAGGAAGACTGATAGAAACGATAGGAGCGATGCGAGAAGATGTGGTTCATCGATACTTCACCGTCAATCTTGTCCTTGCCGTCCAGCACGGTGAACAGTGAAGAGTAGTCGGCAACGGCTTGGGTGCCATCGTGCATCTTGGCTTCAAACTTGTGCAAACAGAGCGAGAAAGGCAGCTGTTCTTCCTTCATTCCACGTTGTTCATCGCTTGCCATGTAAGTGTTTACCGGCTTATTGACCCTAAGATGAATCATGCCCCTCTTCGCTGAGACATGGGTTAGCAAAGCACCGGTAAGGATGATGAGGAAAGAGGCGTGCAAGGTCAATGTTGAGGCGCATTTCACCTTTTGCCTGATGATGTGGAAAGCGCCGAAGGCGGCGAGAGCTGCCCAAATCAAAATGAACCACCACGCACCGTAATAATGAGCGTGTACATAATCAGTGCCTTGGCTCTTCTCCACTATCGTGGCGGCGGCCATGCATACGAGCACAAGTATGTAGAGGATGAATATTATCTTTCTTACCATTGTTGAATATCAGTCTTTTTACGAAGTCGTCGCAAGGCTCCTGTTTATGCCACGACGACGTTGCGGCCTGTCGCATGGAATGTGACGAACTGAGACAGAAGGCCATTCCATGCTAATAAGTAGCAAAAGGGCAAGGCAAATCTACGTTTTAGATTGCCTTGTCCTTTTTTTATCATGTATTTGTCTAATGATTACTTCTATTAGATAGAGCGCAAGAACTTGACCACGGCGTCGCGGTCGGCCTTTGATGCCTTGTAGAAGTTTATGGCAGCAGAGTAAGAGTGGCTCTTCTTGCTGTAGCAGTGCCACATGATTGCCTCAACCTCGTTGCGGGCACGGCAGTCGTGCAAGCGGTCTTCGGCACCCGTGTTGATGTAGCTCAGGCCACGGCCCCAAAGCGGAGTGGTGCGGCACCAAGAACCGTGGATGTCGTTCTTCATGTAGAGCTTGTGCTGGATGAAGTCGGAATAAGGCCAGATGGTCTGGTTCGGATAACGAGGCAACTTCTTGTCAGCGATATACTTTGACGTCACGTAGTTGTCGTCGCCGGTCTTCCAAGACGGCTTGTGGCAGTTGGCGCAACCCCATTCCATGAAGAGCTTCTTGCCCTTCTGCACTTCAGGGTCGTTCAAGTTGCGGGCGCGTGGAACGGCAAGGCCACGATGCCATACCATGAAGGCATAGAAATCGTCCATGCTCTGCTCAGCCGTGAATTTGTGCCACTTGTTGTCGAACTGGTTGGTTGAAGGGAGAAGCAAGTTGTAGACTTTCTCCTTGATGCCTTCGTCGGTGTCGGCATAGTAAGGTGAAGAAGGGTCTTTCTTGATGCTTGCTATGACATTGGAATTCTCCGACATGGCCTTTGCCCATGCCTTCGTCGTATAGAGCACGGGGCGGTCGGTACGGGTCACGTTGGTGATGTTCCAAATGGCGTTTGCTCCAGGGCCATCCTGCAAGCTGCCACGAGTCAAAGCGTAAGTGTAACGCCTGACAATCCTCTTGTTCAAGTCGGAACTTTTGGGATCGAACGTGCTGCCGTCAGCGTGAACGCCGCCAGTGGCATATTTGCTGTCCTTGCCAAACGAGGTGTAGTATGCCGCGTCGGTGAAGTCCTGCTTGTCAGCGTCCCAGAACGTCGGGTTGATATGTTCCTTTACGTCAAGTCCGGCCTTCTTGAAGTAAGCAGCCTCAGAAGCATACTGTGCCTTGATGGCCTCGTTTGGAATGGCATCCACCAGTCCGGTGCCGCCAATGCCGATGGTAGACTCAAGCCTTACCGCCACAGCGCCATTACCAGTCTCGTATGGCGTGGGAGTGGTGTTGAACGCCTCTCTTGGTATGGAAATCTCAGGATAGATCAAGTCGAACTTCTCGCCGTCAGGGAACTGCATTGACGGTATGTCTTCCGTTTCCATCTTGGTCACGTGTTCCCAGCTCATCTTTATCTTGCTCTCATCAACAGGAGGCAAGAACGGAGACTGAGCTTGTGTCTGAGGCATGCCAGTCACCTCGGCTACATATCCGCCGTCGTTGCTGTTGGCGCCATCGGTCGGGTGATAAATCACGAGCAAATAACCGTTGCCGTTGCCGTAGCGAGTCTCATATTGAGCCTTGCGCTTGCCGTGGCCATACTCTGGGTGGCAGTCGAAACATGACGTGCGAACAGACGCTGGGCCCAAGCCCTTGAACGCGCCGGTGTTCAATGTGTATTGACGCTCGAACATCTGCTCGCCGATGAAGAACTGGTTGAAAAGCTCCGCGTCGTTGTCGATTGCCGGAGTCTGGTCAGAGTATGCGCTTGACCCAGTGTTCATGGTCGTGCCAAGCTTGCCGCCGGGATACCACTCCTCGGCGGTGAAGTTGCCCACTTTGTTGCCTACGTACGCGGCGTCTGTTTCCGTGATTTCAACCTTGTTGTTATCATCAGAACAGCTTGCCATTGTCGTAGCCAAAGCCAGGGCGAACGACATGTAGGCGTAATTCTTAAAATTTTTATTCATAATGTATCTTTGTTTAGTAATATCTTCTCTTTTAACCCAAATTACGTAGCTTCGCTTCTATAGAAGAAAGCAAAGCTACGTTATCCTTTATTCTTGTTGTTTCAGTTGTAATGGATAAATTACTTAGAAACCTTCAAGTCGTGGAACCAGGTACCCGCATTGTTCAACTCGTCGTCCAGGGTCTGGATCTTGTCGATGCAAGTCTTTACCTGAGCATCGGCTGGATAATCCACGAAGGCTTTACCGCTCTTCTTGGCTGTCTCTAATGCAGCGATAGCCTCGTCGAGAGCTGTGCTCAATGCGCTGTAGCCACTGTAGTTATACTTCTTCATGATAGTCATCAATGAATTAGCAACAGGAGTTGTAGCAGTTACATCACGTGTACCATAGAGAGAGTTCTTGATAGAGTAGATGTTGTCCTGATAGTCGATGAATGAACGCTTGCTGTATGGTGACTCGATGTAGTCGCGAGATTCATCTTTGCCACCATTACCAGTAGCTACACGGTAAGCCTGACCGAGCTTCTGGGTGTAAACCTCCTGGCAGATGCTAGAGCAACCGCCTACGAATACATTCTGCAAGGTCTCCTGCCATGTTGGGAACCAAGCCTTGTCGCCTGTAGCATTGAGGAAGAACTGACCGTAACCGATACCTGCGGAAGAAAGGGCACCTGCGCTATCTTCCAGATCTTTAAGACCTTCAATCACCCAATTGCAATTGGATGTCAACCAAGAACCGAGGGTTGCATCACCATTCCAACCATACTGGAGGAGTGAAGTCATGTTGTAGATGTCGCCAGCTACAGCGGCAGCAAATGCCAACTCATCGATACCCTTCACAGATGTCATGCCTGCTTCTGTCTCGTTGGCATTCAGCATGGCTGCAGTACGTTCAGCACCATTGCGGAAGAGTACGAACTCCAATCCGTGGAAACCGATTACTGACTCGAAGTGCTCGTGTTTTGTATAGATAAACTGGGCTGGGTTTTCACCCTTGATGCCGGCGATGATGTCCTGTTTGTTGAGTGCCTTTACCATCTGGTCGTGGTCGAGTGGCCATGAGTCGATGTGTGGGTCAATCTCGTTGTTGGCTGCTGCACCATAGAGGAATGCCTCACTGCGCTCCCATTCACGACGAGCGTTCTTGAAAGCCTCGCAGGCTGAAGTGATATCTGCATCGCTCAAGTTGCCAGCCTTGGCGTTGGCGTATGCCTTGTCGCATGCATCTTTCAGAACCTTGGCGTTGTCTCTCAAATCCTTGTAGGTAGGATTGATAATGTCGTTTACATAAGTGTTGGCAACAGCCGATAATTCTGTTGCTGGAACTACGTTACCCTCTGTTAC